>Ga0136611_10001475_pt1 | contig 16356 bp, 10 predicted proteins | sample AntDrymUQ2232306_2_FD_106645 | JGI IMG/M metagenome (GOLD analysis project Ga0136611, IMG submission 106645) | Polar desert sand microbial communities from Dry Valleys, Antarctica - metaG UQ223 (23.06) | ecosystem: Environmental > Terrestrial > Soil > Desert | place: Antarctica: Dry Valley...
CACGTCACGTCACCCTGCTCGAGGAGATCGCCATGGGCATCCGCCCCACCAAGCGCAAGCCCTCCCCCACCCGTACCGCGCCGAAGTTGCCCGGGCCCGCGCCCGTCGCGCTGCGGACCCCCCGCCCCGGGCCCCGGGGCCTGCGGGGCCCTGGCCGCGGGCGGGTGTCGTACGTCGAGGCCCCCCCGGAGTGGCGCGGCACCACCGTGCAGGTCTGCGGGCTGTTCCCGTTCGCTGTCGGCGGCGGCAGCCCGACCATCGGCGTGCCGCTCGGCCGGAACCTGCTCACCGGCGCGACGGTCTGCTGCGACCCGCTGGCCTGGTTCCAGCGCGCCAAGCTGATCCTCAACCCGAGCATGTTCCTGCTCGGCCTACCGGCGCTGGGCAAGTCGACGCTGGTCCGCCGGATGGTCATCGGCCTGGCCGGTTCCGGGACCGTCCCGCTGATCCTGGGTGACCTCAAGCCCGATTATGTCGAGACCGTCCGCGCCCTGGGTGGGCAGGTCATCCGGCTCGGCCGCGGCCTGGGCTCGCTCAACGTCCTGGACGTCGGGGCGCTGGACGACGCCGCTGACCAACTCGCCGCGGCCGGGCTGGTCCAGGACGCCGAGGCGCTGCGCGAGGAGGCCCACGGCCGGCGCGCCACGATGGTCGAGGCGCTGCTGACGCTCGCCCGCGGCGCCCGCTCCACCGACACCGAACGCACGGTCATCTCCGCCGCCCTGCGGGTGCTGTCCGAGCAGCACCTGGCCGCCCGCACCCTCGACCCGCACTGCCCGGCACCGCTGCTGGCCGACCTGCTCGAGGTCATCGAGGCGGCCCCCGACCAGGTCCGGCTCCCGACGCTGGACCGCGGCAGCATGGACGCCTACCGGGCCGTGGTCGACCCGCTGCAGCGCTCGCTCTACAGCCTGCTCGACGGCCAGCTCGGCAGCGTCTTCGCCCGCCCGACGACCGAACGGATCCGCCTGGACGCGACCGCGGTCTGCGTCGACGTCTCCGGCATCTCCATCAACGACACGGCGTTGCAGGCCGCGGTGCTGCTGGCCTGCTGGTCCGAGGGCTTCGGTGCCGTCGAGGCCGCGAACGCGCTGGCCGACGCCGGGCTCGCCCCTCAGCGCCGGTTCTTCATCGTCCTGGACGAGCTGTGGCGGGTCCTGCGCTCGGGTGAGGGGATGGTCGACAAGGTCGACGAGCTCACCCGCCTGAACCGCAACAGCGGCGTTGGCCAGGCCATGATCACGCACTCGATGGCCGACCTGCGGGCGCTGCGCAACGTTGAGGACCGCGACAAGGCCAAGGGCTTCATCGAACGCGCCGGCCTGGTCGTCTGCGGCGGCCTGCCCGCGCAGGAGGTCGCCGAGCTGTCGGAGGTCGTCGCGTTCTCCCGCGCCGAGCGAGCGCAGGTCACCAGCTGGTCGACCCCGCCGGGCTGGGACGTCGCCGCGCTCCCACCGGGGGTCGGCAAGTTCCTCATCAAAAGCGGCCAACGACCGGGGATCCCGGTCAGTGTCGACCTGACCCGCGCCGAGCTGGACGCTGCGGTCCACGACACCAATAAGCGCTGGGCTCTCCCGGCGCAGGCCGCCGCGGGTGCCCGGTGAGCCGACCCGTGGCACCAGGTGGCGGCGCCGGCGGCGGTAACGAGGCAGCCTGGGTCATCCCCGGCATCGGGGCCCTGCTGCTGATCACCTCCGCCGCCACCTGGCTCGGCGGCACCCTGGCGGCCGTGCACGCCGGTACCGGCGGGCCGCGGGCGTCGTTCGGCCTCGCCCTGTTCGCCGAAGTCCTGCGCGAGGGCACCGACAGCCGCTGGCCGGGAGTCTCCCCCGTGCTGGTCTGGGGTCTGACCGGCGGCCTCACGGCCCTGCTGACGGTCCCTGTGGTCGTCGTGGCCGTCGTGCTGTTCTCCCGCCGGCTGCGCGCTGATGACCCCCGCCGTTCGCTGGCGAAGGTCCGCGACGTCGCGCACCTGACGATGCCGCAGGTCGCGGCCAGCGCCATCCGGCTGCGGCCCTCGCTCACTGGCCGCAACCCCGCCGGCGTCTCGGCCGGTGACGCCGGCCTGGCGCTGGGCCGGCTCGGCACCGGTGACAAGGGCCGGGTGCTGTTCAGCAGCTGGGAGGACGTCGTCCTGGCCTACATGGCCCCCCGCTCCGGCAAGTCAACTGCGCTGGCCATCCCGGCCGTGCTGTCAGCGCCGGGCCCGGTCATCGCGACCAGCAACAAGGTCGACCTCTGGTCGGCGACCGCGGCCATTCGGGCCGACGAGACCGGCGAACGGGTCTGGACCTTCGATCCGCAGCGCATCGCCTGGGCGCCTCAGACCTGGTGGTGGGATCCGCTGGCAGACCTCACCTCGGTCGAGGAGGCCGAGCGGCTGGCGTCCCACTTCGTGCTGACCGTCGAGGACGAGCGCAGCAAGGACATTTGGGGACCTGCCGCGCAGGAGCTGCTGGCGGCGCTGATGCTTGCTGCCCGCTCGTGCGGCGGGACCATGCACGACGTCTACGACTGGCTCAACGACGAGGCCAACCCGGTCCCGGTCCAGACCCTCAAGAACGCCGGCTACCGCCGCATCGCCACCAGCCTGGCCGGGACGCAGGGCAGCCCGGCCGAGACCCGCGGCAGCGTCTACTTCACCGCCCGCGTCGCCGCCAAGTGCCTGCGCAACCCGGAGATCACCGCCTGGATCACCCCGCCGCCCGACCCGATCGTCACCGGCCCGGACGGCACCGCGGTGCGGGTCGAGCAGTTCCGGCCCGCCGCCCTGCCGACGTCGAAGCAGACGCTCTACCTGCTCAGCAGGGACGGCGGCGGCAGCGCCGCCCCCCTGGTCGCCGCCCTGACCGACCGGGTCATGCGGGCCGCGACGTTGGCCGCGGAAAAGGCCGGCGGCCGGCTCGACCCGCCGATGGTCGTCGTCCTGGATGAGGCCGCGAACATCTGCCGCATCGCCGACCTGCCGCAGCTGTACTCCCACCTCGGCAGCCGCGGGGTCATCCCGCTCACGATCTTGCAGTCCCACGCCCAGGGCGTTGGGGTGTGGGGTGAGACCGGCATGCGCGCGCTGCTGGGAGCTGCGACCGTCAAGATCGTCGGCTCAGGCATCGACGACGCCAGCTTCGCCGAGGACCTCAGCCGGCTTATCGGCGACCACGACGTCACCACGCTCAGCGTCAGCACCGGCGACGGCCGCAACAGCCGCTCCCGCTCGGTCCGCCAGCGGCGGATCCTGCCGGCCGCCGCGATCCGCGCCCTGCCCAAGGGCCGGGCCCTGGTGTGGCTGACCGGTTCCAAAGTCGCGATGGTCCGCACCCTGCCCTGGTACGCCGGACCCCGGGCCGCCGAGATCAGCGCCCGCATGCAGGCCGCTGAGGTCCGCACGACCGCCGCGGCTGCCGGCACCGGCCACACAGCACCCACAGCACCCACGGCACCGCCGGTGCTGGTGCCGACGGCGGGTGCCCGGCTGTGAAGGGCGCGGGTGAGCTCGCTGACCTGCGGGCCAGGGTCGACGCCATCGACGACGAGCTCACAGCCCTGGGCTCGGTGCTCGTGGACCTGCGCAACGGCGACCTGACGCTTCCTGGCGCCGAGGGGCCGCCGCCCCCGCCGGCACCGCGGCCGCAGGCCCCGGCCGACGGCGGCGCCGCTGAGGAAGCGCCGATCGCGCCGTTCTTCGGCTCGCTGCTGGAGTTCGTCGTCGAGCATTTCGGGCCTGTCTACGCCCGCAACACCAGCCCGACCGTTCGGTGGTGCGCGAGCTGGTGGGACCACGCCGAGGCGATCTACCGCCTGGAGGCGCTGTGGCGGACCTGGGAGCTCTACCGCCTCGAGCCGCGGCTCGGGATCGCGTCCTGGCTGCGGGACTACCTCGACCCGCAGCTGCGCGAGCTCACCTGCCCGACCGGCCCGTTCGCTTCGTGCACCGAGGACCGGCACTCCCCCGTCAAGGCGTTGCGCACCAACCAGCCCCCGGAGGCCTACCTGGTCGACCTCTGAGGCCCCGACCTCCGTACCTGTACCGGCATTACCTGCATCACGGCGCCGGCCGTGAACCCGAAGGAGATCCGATGACCGAGCACGCTGAAGACCCTGTCGGCCACGCCAGCAGCAAGATCGTGCAGTACGTCTCGTTGGCGACCATGGCCGCCGAGGCGCTCGCCCAGCGCTCCCAGCAGCGCGCCGCGGCTGCGGCCGCCACCGATGAGAGGGCCACCGCCGCGCTGCGCGCGCAGCAGACCGGAGCCCGTAACGCCGCCCGGCTGCAGTGGCAGCCCGTCCTGGTTCGGAGCCGCGGCGCCGGCGCGTCTCTGGGCGACGCCGGGCTGGCCTGGGCCGCCAGCCATGCCTGGCGCGACGTCGACCCCGAGGCCGCCTTGGCCGGCGACCGCGCACTCGAGCGGATGCGCGAGCTCCGCCCGGACGTGATGGCCCGCTTCGACCGGCTCACCGGCGATGGACTTGACCAGGTCGAGGCGATGCGTCGCGTCGCGCCGTTCTTCGACCGCCCCACCGCCCGCGAGCACGGCGGTGCCGTCCGCCAGGAGCTCACTGTTGGCGAGCCCGACGCGAGCCTGGCGGCGGCCGCGGACAGCGCCGCCCGCGACGAGAGTGCGCAGTTCGCCGACCGCACGGCGGTTGTCGACGACGCCGGCACCCCGCACTTCGAGGAGCGCCTGGACGCCGACGCGCTCGCCGAGCCGCACCTGCACGAAGCCGCAGCCCAGTCAGGCCGGGCCGCTGCGCTGCAGAGCGCCGCCGACCCGGACGTCGTGCTGGTCGCGAGCGGCCGAACGCCGCCGCAGCTGGCGCACGACGCCTACCCCGAGGCCCTGACCGGGGAGGTACTCAGGGTCGGCAAGATCAAGCCCAAGACGCCCGAGCGCACCGCGCCGGCCGCGGTCCGCTCGACGAGCCTGGCGACCGCCGCCCGCGCGACAGGCGGCCGGGGCCGATGACCGGCCCGGCGAACGGCCCCGTCGACGTCATGGCGATCCTGACCGACCTGCAGCAGCAGGTCTCCGACCTCACCGGGGTCGTCGAGGCGCAGCAGCGGACCCTCGGCGACCTGTCGCTGGTCGTGCAGTCCCAGGACCACGCACTGCGCCGCTTGCTCCCGGACAGCCCTCCGCTGTCCGCCGCGCCCAACGCGCCTGCCGGCCCCGGCGGCGCGTGATGGGCCGGTACAAGCCGCCGGCCAGCCCGGCCGAAGCCGCCGAGCGCGAGGCTGCCCGGACCGCCAAGCTCGAGCAGCTGCACGCCACCCTCACCGAGCAGGTCGGCGCGATCCGCAACGGCAAGGACTGGCAGCGCTGGCTGCAGGTCGCCGCCACCTTCCCGTCCTACAGCCTCAATAACGTGCTGCTCATCGCCGCCCAGCGCCCGGACGCCACCGCAGTCGCCGGGTTCGGCGCCTGGAAGGCCTTGGGACGCCAGGTCGACAAGGGCTCCAAGGGCATCGCGATCCTGGCGCCGATGGTCGGCCGACCTCAGGCCGGCCCGGGGGGTGAGGCCTCTGGCGCCCGCGCACCGCAGGACGGTGCCGAACGGACAGGGGGTGCTTCTGAAGGTGAGACGACCGCGCCTGGCAGCCGCCGCGGGGTCGGGGGCTTCAAAGTCGTGCACGTCTTCGACGTCTCGCAAACCTCCGGCCAGCCGCTGCCGGAGCGGCCGGTGCCGATGCTGCTGGCCGGTCAGGCCCCGCAGGGCCTGTGGAACGCGCTCGCCGCGCAGGTGCAGGCCCGCGGCTTCGAGCTCCAGCGCGGGGACTGCGGTGGCGCGAACGGGCTGACGCACTACCTCAAGCGGACCGTGACGGTGCGGGCCGACGTCGACGACGCGCAGGCCGTCAAGACGCTCACCCACGAGCTCGGCCACCTGCTGCTGCACGACCCGACCGGTCCGGCGACAAGCGCCGGCATGTCCCTCGCGGCCGGGGACCCCGTCCTGACGCCGGAGACGGTCCACACCTCAGCCGGGCAGTGCCGCGGACGCCTGGAGGTCGAGGCCGAGTCGGTGGCCTACCTGGTGGCCAGCGCGCACGGCCTCGACACCGGCGCCTACACGTTCCCCTACGTCGCCGGCTGGGCGTCCGAGGTCGCCGGCGTCGAGGTCGATCAGGTCGTGCGTGGCACTGCCAGCCGGGTGCTGGCCGCAGCCAAGGTCGCCCTCGCCGGCACCGAGCACCTGCTCGAGCAGACCGACCAGGGCCAGCTCCTCGAGCGGGCCCTGACGCTGCAGGCCGTCGCCGGCCAGGGCGCCAAGCGCACCGCGGCGCTGCTCAGCACCGCGACGGCCACTGCCGTGGACGCGCAGCGCACCGCGGCGGCCGTGACACCGGCGACGCCGGTGAACGCGGTCGCGGCGGCGCTGGCTGACCGCCCGGCCGCCCCGTCGGCCGGCCCGACACCGGAGCGGCTGATCGAGGTCCACGCCCTCGCCGTCGGCTTCTACACCGACCGGCTGCACGCCGGCGGCCCGGACGCCCGCAGGGCCGTCGCGCTGCTGACCGAGCGCGGCGTCGACCGGGACAGCGCCGCCACCGCCCGACTGGGCTACGCCCCGCGGGCCTGGACCGATCTGGTCGACCACTTGCGCAAGGCCGGCGTCGACGACACCGAGCTCCGCGCCTCCGGCCTGGTGCTGCAGAGCTCACGCGGAACGCTGATCGACCGGTTCCGCGACCGGGTCATCTTCCCCGTCGACACCCTGGCGGGGCAGACCGTCGCGCTGCTGGGCCGGGCGGTCGACCAGACCGCGAACGACCGCAACGGCACCCGAGTCCCGAAGTACCTGAACAGCCCGGACACAGCCATCTACAGGAAGGGCGAGCACCTCTACGGCCTCGGTCAGGCCGCCGAGGCCATTGCCGGCGGCGCCAAGCCGGTCCTGGTCGAGGGGCCGATGGACGTGCTGGCGGTTAACCGGTCGGCGGCGACGTCGTCGGCCGGCAGCAGCGGGCCGGGGCACTTCGGGGTCGCCTCCTGCGGAACGGCGCTCACCGCGCAGCAGGTGCAGCTGCTCGACGCCGCCACGGGTGGACTCGCCCAGCGCGGCGTCGTCACCGCCTTCGACGGTGACGACGCGGGCCGGCAAGCCAGCCTGCGGGCCTACGAACTGCTGCGTGAAATCCGGGCCTGGCCCGCCGCGCTGGACCTGCCCGCGGGTCAGGACCCGGCCAGTGTCGGACTCGAACTCGGCGCCGCCGGTCTCCAGGCCGCGCTGCTGGCGTCGGCCGGCAAGCCGCTCGCCGACCTCATCGTCGACGAACGAACCGCCCGCCACCAGCTGCGCTGGTGCGAAGGCCAGGTCGCAGCCGCTCGCGACGCCAGCGCGGTCATCGCCGCGATGCCGCCCGAGCACGTGCCCCGGCAGATCGTGCGGGTCAGCACCCAAACCGGCCTGGACGTGCACACCATCAACAACCTCGTCCTGGAAGCGGTCACCAGCCCCAGCCGAACGCACCGCACCCACATTGCCCAGACCCGCCCCCCGGCGCTGCCCTGTCCGACTAGCGTCCCGCCCCAACCGGACTCGCCAGAGGGCGCGGTGGCCTCATCGAGCCAGAGCGCCGCCCAGCGCGCCCGGGCCGGCTTCCCGATCCCCCTGAACGCGACCCTGCGCCCGCCGGCCCCAGCCGCGCTGGGCACCAGCCCCCCGGTCGGCCCACCGTCGAACCAGCAACACCGGTTCCGCACAGCCTGAGCCAGTAGGCCCCGTCGGCGCCCTTCGAGCGCTGCCCGGGCCGGTGGCCCGGGCGAACCTCGGCCCGCAGGCGGGGTCAGCAAGCAGGCGATGGAGCAGCGCTAGGCGGCTGGATGACGTCGGGGACGGACGCGGTGGCTGAGCCTGACGTCCGCGCCGCCAGCGGTGGCCCTCCGACCGCCAGCCCCAGCTGCCGCGCCAGGCAGATGCCTGCTGCGCCGACCTGTCCTTTGACATGACTTCGACTATCGTCACGGTCTTCCAGGTGCTGGTGCAGTGCGTCACGCAGCCGCTGGCCCGGTGTGCCTCAGTCTCCGCGCTCGCACCCGTGATCGGATCGCGGCATTATGTAGTCGGATGACGGGCCAGTGGCGGGGGACGCATGACTGCATCGGGATCAGTGACCACTGAGCTCCTCACGCTCACTTGTCGTCAGTGCAATGCCGGCTTCGCCGCCCAGCTTCCTGTCGTCAGCTCACGTTCGGAGGACCAGGCCTCCTTCGCCGAGAACGGCGACCTCAGCGCATCGTGCCCATCCTGCGGGGCGGTGGCGACGTCGGCTCATCCAGTGCTCCTCGCTCGCGAGTCGCCGCCGCGCTTGGCGTACATCCCGTCCGACGGCCTCACGCCAGAGAGCAACGCGGCTTGTGCCCAGGCTCTGCTCGAGCGCGTTGCCGGCACGGGTGAAGTGACGGCCGAAATCATCGAGGCCGGTTGCAGTTGGATCCCCAAAGCGTTGACGCTCCAGCTCAACGCCCCGACGCCTGACGATCCGGACTATCTACTGGTCCTCGCGGCGACCACGGCGGCCGCAGCCGGCGCACGAGTCTCTGAAGCCATCCAGGGTGTGCTCGGGGCGACGGATCCGGCCGGGCTCGCCGGGGTCGTCGAGCGCTACCCCATCATGATCACCGACGCCGCCGGCGACCAACTCGACTTGCTGATCGCGAATGCAGAGTTCGAGCCCGAGGTACGACGTGCGGCGGACAGGGGGCCGAGGTTCTCGTCGCGTTCCGGCAGTACGGCGTCAGTCGGGCCCTCAATCAGCACCGGGCGGAGATGACGAAGATGACCGGTGGCGCCGATAGGTTGCCCCCTGCCCTGCGACGTGAGGTCGCCGCGATTTACCGGAGTGCGAGCACCGATGGCGACGACGACAAGACGATCAAGCTGATTGACAAGGTCCTTCCGGACTTCCCGAGACGCGACGCACCACGTCTGTGGGGGCAACTGAACGGCCTGCTCGGCCAGCTGTTGACCGAACGCAAACGGTCGGGTCGGCAAGGCCGCAAAGACGTTGAGCGCGCCATCATCGCCTACACTGCCGCCCGCGACATCCATGAACCGGAACGGACGCTCGAATGGACGTGGGCCCAGAAGAACCTGAGCATCGCCCTGTTCAATCGCCAGACCGGCAAACGCGAGGACAACGACGCCGACGCGATCGCCGGGCTCGAAGCATGCGCCAACCGGCAAGGCGAGCTGGGTGAAGTTTCGGAGTGCGCAAGCTCTCTGGTCCTGCTGGCCGACGTCGTGCGCCAACGTTCGCCCACCGCTGACGCCTCCGAGCGCTCGATGCTCCTGCTCACTCGAGTCATCGGGATCACCTGGGCCATTCCTACCGATCCGTCGATGTCCGCTGCGATCGAGCGGTTGAGCAACATCGAGACGGAGATGCCCGATCCACGTCACAAGATCGAAATCCGTCTGGCACTGGGGAGTGGCTTCCAGGCACTCGCGAACACAACGTCGGTCGACACCGGTGCGGTCATCGACTTGGCGATCGCGCACTGGACCGAGGAGACCACGCTGCGTGGACAACTAGGCGATACCGCAGGTTGGGCCGATGCGTCATCACGACTCGCTAACCTCTTTCGTCGGCGGATCTCCGGAACGAAGGCACACAACCTCGACGATGCGATCTCTCTGCTCACGCGAGCGCTGCCACATCTTGATCGCGACGGTAAGTACAACCGAGTCGCGCAGGCACACTGCGATCTGGCACAGTGCCTGTGCGATCGTCCTGGTCTTGCAGATGCGATCGCTCAGGCAGAGCGAGAACTTCGACAGGCTGCTGAGGCACTCGAGCACAACGCCGACCAAGACTCCCGGCAGGTGTATGCCGAGGCGGCGAGCTACGTCGCCCTGCGTAAGGCCCTCGACACTGGCGAGCATGACGATCTGATCTCGGCCCGAGACCTCTGCTACAAGTCCCTCGCACTCACACCACGCGAGAACGCCTTGCTGTGGGGGGAGCAGCAGGCCCGACTTCAGGCGGTGCACGTTGCACTCGCGATGGATGGCGATACACCTCCAGATGACGCGATCGGCGCCTCGCTGGCTGCGCTTGACTTGTTTCAGCTCGACGCCGCACCCAGACAGCGACGCGGTGTGCTCCAGAACCTCGCGACCCTGCATGCCATTCGCTCCGAGTGGCAGCAGGCGGCGACGACATGCGCCGAGGCGATTACCGCCAGCCAGCAAGCCTTGTCGAACATGACCGAGGAGGCGTCACGACTCGACGAAGTGCGCGAGGCCAACGCGCTCTACCAGGACTGGTGCCTCGCCCTGCTCCGGCTGGGCGAGCCCGACGAGGCGTTTCGCGTGCTCAATCGCGGATGGTCTCGACTCAACCGGGAGTGGTTGCTGCCCGAGGTCTACTTCACCTTGGACGCCGAAGCCGACGCCAGCGTGTTCACGCTGCGTCAGGCCACGCGCAGACTGGAAGCTGAACTACGACAGGATGTGGAGGGCACCGCCCGCGCGGACATGAATACGCGACTTGCCTGGGGCCGCAACGAGTGGGCACGGATGTTCTCCGAAGCAGCCGCTCATGAGCCGTCGACGAGTGAGCTCACCGCGTCGCTGCCAGCAGGCGACGTGGTGGTGGTGCTCGCCGTAACGCGTGTGGGGTCGCTTGTCTTCGTGGTGCCGAGTGGCACAGAACAGGTGACGTCAGTAAACATTGTCGACCTGCCCGGGCTCACTCTCGCAACACTGCGGTTGCACACCCGTGGCACCGGCGAAGCGCCTGGGTGGTTAATGAACCGGTCGATGCTCTCCGGATACGACGGGAGCGACGATTGGTTCGACTTCCGGCGAAGGTTCGAGGCGCAGACCGTTGAGCTGCTCGCGATGGTCACCGTGGAACTGATGCAGCCCGTCGTCGATAGGATTCGCGAGCTCGGCGTTGCCGACGACGCAGAGCTCGTCGTCGTACCAGCCGACGACCTTGGCTCCGTACCGCTGCATGCGGCGGTGCTGGCGGATGGCACTGCGGTTCTCGACAGGTACGCGGTGTCGTACGCACCAAGTCTGCTGTCATACCGGCTCAGCCGGCTTCGCGCGCCGTCACCCGAGCAGCCGGCACAGCGGGTCGTCGCGTTCGTCGACCCCTCGGACGACCTCGTCGGGGCTCGCGACGAAGCCGACATATTGGGCGACCTCGCCGAAGGCCAGTTCGTCCGGATCGACGGTGCGAACGCAAGCGTTGATCGCGTCATCGCCGAGGCGCCAGGGGCAGGGCTGGTCCATTTCTCCTGCCACGGTCTGCATGAGTTCAGTACACCGCACGAGTCGGGACTCGTGATGTCCGACCACGAGATCTTGACCATCGATTGGATCCGCGGCTTCGTCGACCTGCGGGGCTGTCGGCTGGTCGTCATGTCCGCCTGCGACAGCGGAGTCACGGACTTCATCCGCGACCCGAGTGAGAGCGTGGGCCTTCCGACCGCGTTCGTCGAGGCCGGCGCCGCCGGTGTCCTCGGGACTCTGTGGAGCGTCGCCGACTCACATGCCTCCGACCTAATCACTCGCTTCTACGTACTGCACCTGACGCACCACCTCCCCCCCGCGCAGGCGTTGCGTCAAGTGCAGCGCGAACTCCGGTCCCACCCCGACACCGCCGGCCCGTACGCCTGGGGCGGCTTCTTCATGGTTGGAGCATGATGTGGCACAAGACTTCAAGGATCTCGTCGTGGTCCTGCCTGGCATCACCGGAAGTGTTCTGGAACGCGACGGTAAGCAGGTGTGGGGCTTCTCAGCCGCTGCCGTCTGGAACACCCTGACGTCACGAGGTCGATCACTCCAGGAACTCGAACTCACAGGTGACGATCCACGGGCGGTGGACATCGGAGACGGAGTGACCGCGACCCGGCTCATCCACCGAGCACACTCGTTGCCCGGCCTGCACAAGAACGTCGGATACGGCCCGCTAGTGGACGCCCTGTCGACCAAACTCGGCCTCACGGTCGGCTACGGCGAGGGCAGCCAAGCGGGCAATCTCTTCGAGCTGCCGTATGACTGGCGTCGCGACAACCGCGCCGCCGCCTACCGACTGGCGGAACTCGTCGCGACGCATCTGCCACGATGGCGGGCGGCATCCGGCGCCGACGACGCCAAAGTCGTGCTCGTCGCGCACAGTATGGGTGGCATGGTGTCTCGCTACTACCTTGAGGCTCTGGAGGGGTGGCGCAACTGCCGTGCCCTGGTCACGTTCGGTACGCCATTTCGCGGCGCACCTAACTCGCTCAACTTCTTGGCCAACGGCTATAAGAATATGTTGCTCGACCTCACCGAAGTGATGCGGTCGTACACCTCGATCTATCAGCTGCTCCCTCGCTACGAATGCATCGACCTGGGTGACCGCCTAGTTCGGCCCTCGGAGCTGGAAGGGGTGGCGGGACTCGACACGCAGCGCGCGGTCGCGGGCCGGGAGTTCCACTTGGAAATCGACCGCGCCATCGAGGCCCACCGAGAGATGCCCGGCTACCTGGTGGAACCCATCGCCGGCATGGGCCAACCTACCTTGCAGTCCGCGTCAGTCGTTGACGGGGTCCTGACGTGCTCCATGGATGTCCCGAGAGGTTGGGACGCAGTCCACGGAGACGGCGATGGCACGGTGCCGCGCGTCTCCGCGACACCTATCGAGTTGTCCGACGATCACCGGGAGACGTTCATCCCCCAGCGACACTCTGCGCTGCAGGTGGGGCCGAGGACGATCGACCAGGTCGTCCGGAAACTCCAGCAGATGCAGGGATGCAGCATCGGCGTCATCCGAGGGCCAGGTTCTGGACCGCCAGCGGCTCCACATCTGTCCGTCGACCTCGACGACGCGTACGCGGCCGGGGAGCCAGTCGAGATCCGCGGGACCGCCGTCAACCATGTCGACAGCTCACCCACCATCACCGTGACCATCGGCCCGAGTCGCGGCGACGGTCCGGACCAGCAGCACGTCGCCCGATGGCAGGGCGGGCGGTTCTCTGTCGAGGTGGAGGGTCTGTCTCCCGGCTGCTACGACGTGACAGTCTCGTCGGTCGATCTGCTCGGCAATCCCGCTCCTGCGGTGCAAGACATCGTCGACGTGGTGGCCTCGTGACCGGCACCGAGGTGTCCTGGTCGATGGAGACGAACTGGGGCTGTCCAGTCTGCGGCACCGATAACTCGATCAAGGCGTGGTCAATCCTCAGCTCGGTCGACCAACCCGCGCTCGTCGAGAGACTCGCCTCCACAGGGTCGATCGGCAGTCCCTGCAACCCATGCGGCCACATCATCGACGTCGACCACCCGATCCTCGTACATCGCGGTGATCGTTGGGGTTCGACCGTATTGGCGTACTCGCCGGCCTCTCCGGCCGTCGCACCGATCGAAACAGCCGGAGAGGTAGCAGAGGGACTCGCGATCATCCTGCTGTCCAACCTCGGCATCACCGACCCGAGCCATGAGGCGTTCATCGTCATGGTGCCTCGGCTCGCCCTGCGTAACCTGCTGATCCGAGACGTCCGCGCGGACGTCCACACCCCGCCCGGGCAGCTTCGCCTCCCGGCAGACATCGCCGGGTCGTATCGAAGTGTTCTCCTCCGGCTGAGGCAACGGCTGGGATACGAGTGAGGCCGCGCCGTCTCACGGCGGCGCACACGTACAGAGGGCTGTGAATTGAGGACAGCCACGCCGCCGGAGTCCCTCACGCCGCTCGGACGGCAGAGCAACGGAATGGGCACCTACTGTAGGGGACGGCGAAGCGTGTCTCCGGTCGAGTTGTGACGGCCCCGTACCGGTCAGCGCTGCGGTCCCCGATTCGTGTCGGGAGGTTCGCTTCCGCCCTGACGGGGTCCGGGCTGAGGCCGCGGAGCGGGCCGGGGCCGAGCTGGTAGGCCGGTCAGGCCGGTCGGGAAACCGGCCCGGGCTCGCCGCGCCGCGGACTGCTCCCGATCGACGTGGCCCACCGCCCGCGGCGGCGCCCCGGTCGCCGACGTGGGCGGGGTCGCCGTCGCGGTGGTCGGCGGGGTGCCGGCCCTAGGGTCGTGCAGACGGCCGCTGTAGTGGCTGAGGGCCTGCTGCAGCCCGTCCACGGCCTGCCGGGCACCGCGGGCCTGCCAGCTCCGGTCCTGGGCCTCACGCAGCGCCTGCACCCGGTCTGCCAGGCGCTGCAGCTGGGTGAGCAGGCCCAGCAGGCTCGTCGTCTCGTGCCGGCCCGCGACGCCGGCCAGTGCCAGCAGCGCCGCGCCCTGGCGCAGCCGAGTCCCGGCCGCGCCGGCCACGGGCGGGCGGCCGCCGGGCTGGCGGGCGGCCCGGTCGTAGTGCCGGGCGGCGCCGGCCAGCGGCCCGGACCCGCCGCGGCCCTCGACGAGCCGAGCGGTAGCGGCGAGGAAGTCATTGGCAGCCCAGGCGGCGTCCGCCGCCTCGGCCAGCTGCTGCGCGCTGGCGCCCTCGCGCAGCGCGGCGTCCACTGCGGCCGCTGCGTCCCGGACGCCGTCCTCGGCCCGGGCCCACAGCCGCCGGCGCTCGGCATCGTCGACCTCGACCCGGCCACCGCCACCGGTCGGCGGCCGCGTCGTGGCCGCCGGCCCTGTCGTCGTCGGCCCGGACCCGGCGCTGGCCTGTGCGCGGCTCGCGGCGCCAGCTACACCGCGGCCGGCGGCATCGGTGCTGCCCCAGCCGACCTGCAGCTGGGGCAGGCTCAGGTCCGGGGCGAGCTTGCCGCCGCCGTAGAACACCGGCCGGCCCGCGGCGGTCGTGCCGGCGCCGGGACCGGCGGTGGGCCGCAGCGCGACGGCGTAGCCGGTCAGCTGACCAGGGGTGCGCTCGGACTCGCGCTCGCGCACCAACAGCCCGGCGCCGCGCAGCGCGTCCAGGAACTGCTCGGCGCTGCCCGAGGCCGCGGCCGCGACCCGCACCTGTCGGCGCAGCTGCTCGCGCGCCGGCTCCCCGCCGCGGGGCCGACCGGCCGCGCCGGCGGCGGTGCTCGTCGAGGACCCGGCGGTCCGGGCCAACCGGTCGGCCTTCTCCCGCTCCGCCCGCGTGGTGTGGGTCGCGGCCGTCCGGTCGGCCGGCGCCGTGCTGGTCAGCCCGTAACGCTTCTCCGCGGCCAGACACGCCTGCCGGACCTTGGGGAAGTCGCGCCACAGCCGCACCGCGGCGCCGTCCTCGCGGGCCAGCACCGCGACCAGGTGAATCGACATGTCGTCGTGCCGCACAGCGATCCACGGGCAGCCGCCCTCACCCGGCCCGCCGTCCGGGGCGCGCGGCGCGATCCCTGTCCGGTCCATCACGTCGGTCGCGACCTCGGCCCATTCGGCGTCGGTGAGACGCCGGTCGGCGTCGGCGTTACGCAGCGCCAGGTGCCACACGTGCTCGGCCACCGGCGCCGGCCCCAGCCCGGCCACCGCCGCCCGCTGAGCCTGGCGAAGCGGAGCCTCGAGCGCCCGGACCAGGTGCCGCGCGTCGACCTTGCCGACCCCCGGCCCCCGACGCCGGGCCTCGAGCAGCCCCGCCCCGCCTGCCTGCTCCCAGACGCTGCCGGCCGCCTCGAGCAGCGCGGCGCCGTCCAGGACCCGCTCGGCCCGGCGGCCACCCCGCGAGGCCCGCCCGACCATCTGGACCGGGTCATCCCCCGCGCTTGTCCCGGCGACCCCGCCCCTCGCCGCCGAACGCAACGCGATCGGCTCGAGGACCGCCAGCGTCGCCTCGTCATGACCCAACCACGACCCCACCAGGTGCGGGTCAGCGTGCACGACCGGTGACTCCGTCCTGGCCGGCCCGTACAGGTAGCGCACCAGCCCGGCCACCCCGGCCCCCCGGTAGACCCGTCCGATCATGACGAATCCGGTGAGGAAGCCAAGGCTGCGAGCTCACCGGCCCGGGTCGCGACCGCAGCTGAACGCTGCCCGCACCGGTCCACCGCGATCCGCAGCCCACCAGCCAGGCCGGCGACATCACCGCCGGCATTGACCGCCGCAACCAGCTGGTTGAGCAGCACCCCGTACCGGCGCAGCTGCCCGACCGCCTCGCGCAGCGCCCCGACCGCCACATCGGTGCTCGACACCGGCACCGGCACCGACCCAGCGCCCGGAGAGACTCGCTCCGACCCGGGCAGAGTGCCCGCCGGCTCGTAAGCCACCGACGCCCCGCCCACCGGCCCGGTCACGGCCGCCTGCAACCCCAACCCGGCCAGCCACGCCCCGGTACTCATCCCGACCGCAGCCGCCGCCTCGGTGATCACCGCCTGCTCGGCGGGAGACACCCGCACCCGCAACGTCGCCGACCGGACCCCCTCACCCTGCAACCGCCGGCGCCGCCCGTGCGCAGCTGCGCGCCTGGGCGGCGGCCTGGCGGGCCCGGTCGACGCTCGGCACCTGGTGCTGGTCC
>Ga0136611_10001476_pt1 | contig 16352 bp, 15 predicted proteins | sample AntDrymUQ2232306_2_FD_106645 | JGI IMG/M metagenome (GOLD analysis project Ga0136611, IMG submission 106645) | Polar desert sand microbial communities from Dry Valleys, Antarctica - metaG UQ223 (23.06) | ecosystem: Environmental > Terrestrial > Soil > Desert | place: Antarctica: Dry Valley...
CGGGTGCTTCAGTGGAGAACAGCACTCGGACGTCGAGGTCGGCGCAGCGCTCCTGGAGCACCTGGAGGAGCCGTCGTCGGCTCATGGCGGCGAAGCGGTGCCCACCGGAGGTGATGACCTCGCCGCGGTAGTGCACGTCGATGTCGTCCCAGCGGGCGAACTCGCGCTGCATCTGGGCGAAGACGACCGGGTCGGCTTGCTCGATGCCGCCCAGCGTCTCGTCGGAGAACACGACGCCGAAGCCGAAGGTGTCGTCGGCGGCGTTGCGCTCCCACACGGTGATCTCGTGGGACGGGTCGAGCTGCTTGCACAGGGCGGCCAGGTAGAGGCCGCCCGGTCCGCCGCCGACGACGGCGATGCGCAGGCTCATGACGAACTCCCTGACGTGGTGGTGGCCGGACCGGCGACCGCCGCTCCGGGTGCGCCGAGGACGGAGGTGCGGAGCCGGAAGCGCTGGAGCTTGCCGGTGGTGGTCTTGGGGAGCTCGTCGACGAACGAGACGGTGCGCGGGTACTTGTACGGCGCCAGCGTCGCCTTGACGTGCTGCTGGAGGCGCTCGGCGAGCCGGTCGTCGGCGTGGGCACCTGGGGCCGGCACGACGAAGGCCGTGACGCGCTGGCCCCGCTCGACGTCGGGCAGGCCGACCACGGCGCACTCGAGGACCTCGTCGCACTCGAGCAGCACGGCCTCGACCTCGGGGCCCGCGATGTTGTACCCCGAGGAGATGATCATGTCGTCGCTGCGCGCCTGGTACCAGAAGTAGCCGTCCTCGTCGCGGACGTAGGTGTCGCCGGTGATGTTCCAGCCCCCCTGGACGTAGACCTGCTGCCGGTCGCCGTGCAGGTAGCGGCAGCCGGTCGGCCCCTTCACGGCCAGCCGCCCCGGCACGCCGGGCGGCGTCTCGAGGCCCTCGTCGTCGAGGGTGGTCGCGACGTAGCCCGGGACCGCACGTCCGGTGGAGCCCGGGCGGATGTCGTCGTCCGCCGCGGCGAGGAAGATGTGCAGCATCTCCGTGGATCCGATGCCGTCGATGATGCGGATGCCGGTGGCCTCGTGGATGCCCTCCCACGTCGCCCGAGGCAGCGTCTCACCGGCGGACACGAGCCGGCGCACGGAGCGCAGGCGGTCCGCCTTGCCCTCCGCGAGGATCGCCCGGTAGGCCGTCGGGGCCGTCGAGAGGACGGTGACGCCGTGCCGCGCCACCGCGTCCGCGAGCTCTCCCGGCGTGGCCCGCTCCATCAGGAAGGCCGTGGCTCCGGCGTGCAGCGGGAAGATCAGCGAGGCGCCGAGGCCGAAGGTGAACGCCAGCGGCGCCGAGGTGGCGAAGACGTCGTCCTCGCGGGCGCGAAGGACCTGCCGGCTGAACGTGTCGGCGCTGGCCAGGACGTCGCGGTGGGTGTGCATGGTGACCTTGGGCCGGCCCGTGGTCCCGGAGGTGGCTGCGAGCAGGGCGACGTCCGTCGCGGCGGTCGCGACGTCGCGGAAGCCCGTGGGCCACCGGGCGGACTGGGCGACGAGGTCGTCCTCGCTGCTCCCGCCGAAGGGCACGACCCGCAGGGCGGGGGAGACGTCGTCCCGGGCGGCGACCAGGTCGTCCAGGAGCCGGCTGTCGCAGAGCGCGAGGTCGGGCTCGACCAGTCCGATCAGGGTGACGAGCTCCGCCTGCCGGAGCATCGGCATCGTGAGCACGGCGACGGCGCCGGCCTTGAGCACGGCGAGCCAGGCCACGACGGTCCACGGGGTGTTGGGCGAGCGCACGAGGACCCGGTTGCCGGGCACGAGGCCGAGGTCCACCAGCACGTGGGCCACCCGGTCGGCGGCATCGAGCAGCTCGCCGTACGACCACTGCTCGTGCGGCGTGAGCAGCGCCGGCCGATCGCGACCGAGCCGGGCGACGGTGTCGGACAGCAGCCGGGTCGCGGCGTTGAGCTGCGCCGGGTAGTCGACGCCGGGCACGGGGAGCAGCTCGGGCCACTGCTCCGGCGGCGGGAGGCTGTTCTGGCAGAACGGGTCGACGTGGGCGCTGGCGGATCGATCCATCGGACCTCCCCAGGTGGGTCGATGTCTGCCACTTCTGTGACGACCGTCAGTGAAACACGATGTGGGCGGTCGGCGCTAGGGTGCGCCGGTGCCGAGAGACACCCGCCCGGGCAACGGCCGCCAGCCGCGCTCGCTGATCGTCAGCGTGTTCGGGGCCTACGCCCGGGAGACCGGTGGCTGGCTGTCCGTCTCAGTGGTCGTCCGCCTGCTCGGCGAGCTCGAGGTCGACGAGGCCGCCGTGCGCTCCTCGGTGTCCCGGCTCAAGCGGCGAGGGCTGCTCGTGCAGGAGCGCCGTGACGGCGCCGTCGGCTACGCGCTCTCGCCGCAGGCCCGCGTCGTGCTGGCGGCTGGCGACCGCCGGATCTTCAACCGCACCCGCGCCCCGCTCGAGGACGGGTGGGTGCTGGTCGCCTTCTCGGTCCCCGAGACCCAGCGCAGCTCGCGCCACCTGCTGCGCGCCGAGCTCGGTCGGCTCGGCTTCGGCACGGTCGCCCCGGGCGTCTGGATCGGCCCGGCCCACCTCGCGCACGACACGAGGGAGGCGATCGAGGGGCTCGGCCTGTCCGGCTACGCCGAGGTCTTCGCCGCGGAGCACCTCGCCTTCGGCGACGTCCGCAGCCGGGTCGCCGGCTGGTGGGACCTCGAGGCGCTGCAGAGCCAGTACCGCTCCTACCTGGAGCGGTGGTCCCCGGTGCTCACGGCCGCCCGTCGTCGCACGCACCTCGCGCCGGCGGACGCCTTCCGCGACTACATGGGCACGCTCACCGACTGGCGTCGCCTCCCGTACCTCGACCCGGGCCTGCCGGTCGAGGTGCTCCCGCCGCGCTGGCAGGGCGTGCGCGCCGAGGAGGTCTTCTTCTCCCTGCGGGACCTGCTCGAGGAAGCCGCGCGCCGGCACGTGACGGCGCTGCGGGGCTGAGGCCGGTCCCGTCCTCGTCCGACCCGATCAGCTCTCGGGGACGACCGCGACCGCCTGCACCTCCACGAGCGCGTCGTCGTCCCAGAGCCGGCTGACCCCGATGCCCGCCATCGCCGGGTAGCGGCTGCCGACGAGGCTCCGCCAGACCCGGCCGATCTCCCGTGCCCGGCTCCGGTAGTCCGGCACGTCGACGATGTACGTCGTCATGGTCACCAGGTGCCCGGGCTCCCCTCCGGCAGCCCGCAACGCGGTCAGCAGGTTGCCCAGCGCCTGCTCGAACTGCGCGACGACGTCACCCGGGGCGATGATCCGGCCGGAGGCGTCCATGGCGGTCTGGCCCGCCAGCCACACCGTCCGCCCGCCCGTCGTGACGACCGCGTGGGCAAAGCCCGACGGCGCGGGCAGCGAGGCCGGGTTGACCACCGTGCTCTCGTACGTGCTCATCCGAGGCTCCCGTCTCCACCGAGCGGCAGCGCCGCTCCCGTCAGTGCGCCGTTGGCCGCACAGGCCCACACGGCCTCGGCGACCTCGTCGACCGTGACGAGGCGCCCGATGGGCTGCTGCCGCGAGATCGCCTCCCGGCTCTGCTCCGCCGTACGGCCGGTCTTCGCCGCGATCCGCTCCACGGTCGTGTCGGTCATGGGCGTGTCGACGTACCCCGGGCAGACCGCGTTGACGGTGACGCCGCTGCCGGCGAGCTCCGCCGCAGCCGACCGGACCAGGCCGAGCACGCCGTGCTTGCTGGCGGTGTACGCCGCGATGTAGGGCTGCCCGACCATCGAGGTGATGGACGCGACCACGACGACGCGTCCGAACCCCGCGTCGACCATGGCCGGGACCACGCGGCGCACGCAGCGGAACGGCGCCGTGAGGTTGAGGTCCAGCATCCGCTGCCAGTCCTCGTCGGTGGTCCGGGCGAGCGGCGACGAGGTCGAGGCGCCGGCGTTGGCGACCAGGAGGTCCACCGGGCCCCAGGCCTGCTCGACCGCCGTCACGACCTCGTCGGCTGCCGAGGCGCCGGACAGGTCGGCCGGCACCACGAGGCTCTCGCCCGACAGCCCGGCGGCGACCTGCTCGAGCGCGTCCGGGCGCCGCGCGGTGAGCGCGACCCGGTGTCCCTGCGCCGACAGCCGGCGGGCCACGGCGGCGCCGATGCCCTGGCTCGCCCCGGTGACCAGGCACACGAGGGGACGGTCCGGCGCCGGTTGGGGGCCGCTCACCGGAACCGCGAGAAGTCCGGCGGGCGCTTCTCGGCGAAGGCGGCTGCCCCCTCCTGACCCTCCTCGCTCGCCGTGAACAGCTCCAGGCCGTCGAAGGCGAGGTGGGACAGCCCTGACAGGTGGTCGGTGTCGGCGTTGAAGGAGTGCTTGAGGAAGCGCAGCGCCGTGGGGGAGTAGCTGGCCATCTTGCGCGCCCAGGCGCGTGCGGTGTCGAGCAGCTCCTCGGGCGGCACGACCTCGTTGACCAGCCCCCAGCGCTCGGCGGTCGTGGCGTCGTACCGGTCGAGCAGGAACCAGATCTGGCGGGCCCGCTTCTCGCCGACGACGCGGGCCAGGTAGGCGCTGCCGAAGCCGGCGTCGAAGGAGCCCACCCGCGGACCGGCCTGCGCGAAGGTGGCCGTGTCCGCGGCGACGGTCAGGTCGCACAGCACGTGCAGCACGTGGCCGCCGCCGATCGCGATGCCGTTGACGGCGGCGATGACCGGCTTGGGGATGTCCCGGATGATCCGGTGCAGCCGCTCGACCTCGAAGGTGCCCCACTCGGTCTCGCCGTAGCCGCCGGTCTCGGCACGCTCCTTGACGTCGCCTCCGGTGCAGAACGCGCGGTCGCCGGTGGCAGTGAGGATGACGGCAGCCACCCGCCGGTCGGACCAGGCGTGCTTGAACGCCGAGATGAGCTCGTCGACCGTCCGTCCGCGGAAGGAGTTCATCCGGGCCGGCCGGTCGATGGTGATGACGGCGTAGGCGTCCTCCTCGACGACGTAGGTGATGTCGGTGAACTGCTCGGGTGTGGGCACAGGCGCCTCCTGCAGCTCGGTCCGGTCCCGGTCGGGACCCGAGTGGGGATCTCGCGTGATCCTGACGCCCGTCACGCATGCGTGGCAAGGACCCGACCCGCCGGGTGCCCTCGGGCGGTTGTCCGGCAGGGGTTGCGCAGTCGGCAGAAGTGCTACAGACTCATGACGGAGCACCAGAGTCACGTAGGACGTCAGGCACACCGAGGCAGCACCGGAGGGTGAAGACATGACGGCACCGACAGACGACCGGCTGGACGGCCGGACGGGGAACGCGCCCGCGCCGACGGGTCCGCTGAACCCCGTCGACTACTCGCAGCAGATCCCCAACAACGTCAACCTCAACAACGACCGACGGCTGCAGCGCGCACTCGAGGGCTGGCAGCCCAAGTTCCTGGACTGGTGGCGGGACCTCGGTCCCTCCATCCCCACGCAGGACGTCTACCTGCGCACCGCCATATCTGTCGGCCGTGACGGCTGGGCGCACTTCGACCGGGTCCCCATGGCGGAGTACCGGTGGGGCATCTTCCTGGCCGAGGCCGACCCTGACCGCACGGTCGCCTTCGGGCAGCACAAGGGCGAGCCGGCCTGGCAGACCGTGCCGGGCGAGTACCGCGCCGAGCTGCAGCGCCTGATCGTGGTCCAGGGCGACACCGAGCCGGCCTCGGTGGAGCAGCAGCGTCACCTCGGCGCGACCGCACCGTCGCTCTACGACATGCGCAACCTGTTCCAGGTCAACGTCGAGGAGGGCCGCCACCTCTGGGCGATGGTCTACCTGCTGCACGCCTACTTCGGTCGAGAGGGTCGCGAGGAGGCCGAGCAGCTGCTCAAGCGCAACTCCGGCGACGCCGACAGCCCCCGGATCCTGGGCGCCTTCAACGAGGACACCACCGACTGGCTGCAGTTCTTCATGTTCACCTACTTCACCGACCGGGACGGCAAGTACCAGCTCGGCACCCTGAAGGAGTCCGCCTTCGACCCGCTGGCCCGCACCTGCGAGTTCATGCTGAAGGAGGAGGCCCACCACATGTTCGTGGGCACCACCGGCGTGCAGCGGACCGTCGAGCGCACCGCCGAGCTGATGAAGGAGCACGGCACCGCCGACGTGTTCCCCCACGGGGGCATCCCGCTGACGGTGATCCAGAAGTACCTGAACTTCCAGTTCGCCGTCTCGATGGACCTGTTCGGCTCCGAGCAGTCCACGAACGCCGGCAACTACTACACCTCGGGCCTCAAGGGCCGCTGGGGCGAGACCCGGCGCAAGGACGACCACACGCTGCTCGGCCAGGAGCGCACCATGCAGGTCGTGCGCGACGGGGAGATCGTCGAGCAGACGGTCCCGCTCCTCGGGGCCCTCAACCTCGACCTGCGGGACGAGTACGTCGCCGACTGCCACAACGGCGTGCGCCGCTGGAACCAGGCCCTCGAGGACGCCGGGCTCGAGGAGCGGCTCGTCCTGCCGCACGAGGGCTTCTTCCGCAAGGTCGGCGCCTACGCGGGCCACCACATCAGCCCGGACGGGAAGGTCCTCGACGAGGCCACCTGGAAGCACAGCGAGGACGCGTGGCTCCCGACGCCGGCCGACCGCGAGCAGGTGGCCGCGCTGATGGTTGCGCAGCACGAGGAGGGCCAGTTCGCCGGGTGGATCGCGCCGCCGTCCCAGGGCATCAACGACATGCCGGTCGAGTACGACTACGTGCGCTTCTAGCCCGCAGCCCTTCCCGCCCGAGGCCCGTCACGCCACCGCGTGGCGGGCTTCGGGCTCGGTCACACCCGGCCGGCCGCCGAGGTGCAGAGCGACTCCCAGTGCTGCTGGGCCTCGATGTGCCACTCGTCGTGGCGGCGGTGGAACAGCTGCGCGGCGGCCGGTCCGGGCCAGGTCGGTGGCAGCAGCTCGGGCGGCAGAGCCGGGTCGAGGAAGGGGAAGTGCCGCCACTGCTGCACCAGCCGCACCTGGGCGCAGAAGGCCTCGGCCGGCGTACTCACCGCCACGGCGGACACGCTGTCCAGGAAGGCGAGGTAGCGCTCCTCCACGTCGCCGAGGGCCCAGGCCTGCGCGACGATGCCCCGGTGGTCACCGACCTGACCGGACGCGCCCGTGAAGGAGAAGGACTCGACCCCGAGCTCCTCGACGACCGCGGCGACCTCCTTCTCCTTCCCGTTGTCCGGGGTGAGCCACAGCCCGGGCATCGGTGACCCCAGGCCGGCCCAGGCGAGGCGGGTGCGCAGCCGGTGGCGCAGCTGCCGCTGGCTCTCCGGCACGCTCACCGCGAGGACCAGCCAGCGTCCGTCCCACTCCTCGATGCGTCGGCCGAAGCCGTAGATCCGCTCCGTGCCGGCGCTCAGCAGGCGGTTGCCCGCAGGGGTCAGCCGCCACCGGACCCGCCGCCCCTCGCGCTCGGCGACGAGCAGGCCCTCGGCGGCGGCGCGGGAGAGCGCCTGCCGAGCCGCCTTCTCCTCGACGCCGAGCTCGGTCAGGGCCGCCACGAGCGCCGACGTCCATGCGGGCGCGTCGCGGGGCAGGACGAACTCGCCGAGGACCGTGAGCAGGAGCGATCGGGCGCTCGCCGTCCCGGTCTCGCGCCGCCGCCCGCCCGCGCCCGCTGTCACGGGGTCCATGACACCACAGGCCCCCCCGCTGCCCGACGAGAACCTGCTACAGCCTCTTGACGCGACGCCCGCGCGTCGTAGTGTGATGACCACCACGACGCCCAGCCGCAGTGGGGGCTGCCCGAACGGACGGAGCTCGGATGAGCCAGCGGTTCAACGCGGCGCACTACCTGGTCGACCGCCACGTCGACGCCGGCGACGGTGACCGCACCGCGGTCCTCAGCGGAGCCGCCCGGCTCAGCTACGCCGACCTGCGGGACCAGTCCATCGCCTTCGCGGCCGGGCTGCGCGCCCTCGACGTGCGCACGGGGGAGCGGGTGCTGTTCGTCTGCTCGGACCGGCCTGAGCTGCTCGTCGGCCTGCTCGGCACCTGGCGGCACGGTGCCGTCGCGGTGCCGGTGTCCACGATGCTCACCGGCCCCGAGCTCGCCAAGGTCGTCGTCGACTCCGGTGCGCGCATGGTCGTCGCCACCCCGGAGTTCGCCGACGCCGTCACGGCCGCGGTGCAGTCGGCGCCGGAGCTCGCGCACGTCGTGACCGTCGACGGCGCGGACGTACGGCCTGCGCACGCCCGGACCACCACCTGGGACGGGCTGCTCGCCGCCGGGTCCGGGCCGGCCGGCTCGGTCGTGGTGTCCGCCGACACCGAAGACGACACGCCGGCGCTGTGGCTCTACACCTCCGGCACCACCGGGACGCCCAAGGGGGCGATGCACCGGCATGCCAACATCCGCGCGGTCTGCGAGACCTACGGCCGTGACGTGCTGCGGGTCCGGCCCGACGACGTCTGCTTCTCGGTCGCGAAGCTGTTCTTCGCCTACGGGCTCGGCAACGCCGCCCTGTTCCCGCTGTGGGTCGGCGCGACCACCGTGCTCGAGCCGCGCCGGCCCTCGCCCGCCGTCGTCGCCGAGGTGGTGCGCGCCACGCAGCCGACGCTGTTCTTCGCAGGCCCCACCTTCTTCGCGGCGCTGCTGGCCGCCGACCTGCCGGAGGACACGTTCCGGTCGGTGCGGCTGTGCGCGTCCGCGGGCGAGGCGCTGCCCGCCGCCCTCTACGGCCGGTTCACCTCGAGGTTCGGCGTCGACATCCTCGACGGCATCGGCTCCACCGAGGCGCTGCACATCTTCCTGTCCAACACCGAGGGCCAGGTGCGGCCGGGCACCACCGGCACGCCGGTCCCGGGCTACGACGTCGAGCTGCGGGACGAGCACGGCCGGCCCGTCCCCGACGACACCCCGGGCGCGCTGTTCGTCCGCGGGGACTCCCTTGCCAGCGGCTACTGGTGCCGCACCGACGCCACGCGGTCGGTCTTCCAGGGCGAGTGGCTCGCGACCGGTGACACCTACTCGCGCTCGCCCGACGGCTACTACACCTGCCTCGGCCGCTCCAGCGACCTGCTCAAGGCCGGTGGCATCTGGGTCTCGCCGGCCGAGGTGGAGGACCGGCTCCTGCAGCACCCGGCGGTCGTGGAGGCGGCGGTCGTCGGCGTCCCCGACAGCAACGAGCTGGACAAGCCCGTGGCGTACGTCGTCCTCGCGTCCGGCGCGAGCGCCGACGAGGCCGACCTCGTGGCGTGGTGCCGGGACGGGCTCGCGGCGTTCAAGCGGCCGCGCGCCGTCCTCGTCGTCGACGAGCTGCCCAAGACGGCCACCGGGAAGATCCAGCGCTTCCGGCTGCGCGAGCAGGCGGAGGCCGCGCCGCCGCCGGCCCTCGGACGACCGGACCCCGCCCCGGTGCCGGCGCTCCCGGCTCCCGCCTCCTGACGGGGCCGGCTCCCCGTGCTCGACGGTCACCTGCTGGTGGACGCCCACGTCCACGTGCCCTGCTTGCCCACGCTGGCCCCGGCCTGGGTGGAGTGGGCGCGCCGCTTCGGCGCGCCCGGGCTGATCGAGCGGGTCTGGCGGACGGACGGGACGCCGGACCCGGAGCGGCTCGACGCGCTCTTCGCCGAGGAGGGCGTCGACGTCGCCCTGCTGTTCTGCGAGTACAGCCCGAAGGCGACCGGCTACCAGCACTTCGACGACCTGCTGCCGATCGTCGAGCACAACCCGCGGCGCTTCCGCCCGGTGGCCAACGTCAACCCGCACCTGCACCACCCCATCGCGCGGGAGGTGGAGCGGCAGCTCGACCTCGGCGCCGCGGCGCTGAAGATCCACCCGGTGCACGGCGGGTTCCGGGCGGACGACGCCGCCATGTACCCGGCCTACGCCGTGCTGCTCGAGCGGGGGGTGCCGCTCGTCGTGCACTGCGGGACGAGCACGTTCCCCGGGTCGACCAACGCCTACGCCGACCCCCAGCTGCCCGACGCCGTGCTGCGCGACTTCCCAGGACTGTCGGTCGTGCTCGCCCACGGCGGGCGCGGCTGGTGGTACGACGCCGCAGCCTTCCTGGCGCTGTCCTACGAGCACGTGTGGATCGAGCTGTCAGGGCTGCCGCCCGCGCGACTCCCGGAGTACTACGCGCGGTTCGACCTCGCCCGGCTCTCCCGCAGGTGGATCTACGGCACCGACTGGCCGGGCGTCCCGGGCCAGGCGATCAACGCCCGGGCCGTCATGGGGCTCGGACTTCCCGACGACGTCGTCCCGCTGGTCCTCGGCGGCAACGCCCTGTCCGTGTACGCCGGCCTCGACCCGGCCTGAACGCCCGCCCTGGAGACCCCCGTGCCGCTCTACGCCCTGGACGACCTCATCCCGACGATCAGCGCGTCGGCCTACGTCCACCCCGACGCGGTCGTCATCGGTGCCGTCGTGATCGGGGACGAGGCCTCCGTCTGGCCCGGCGCCGTGCTGCGCGGTGACCACGGCACGATCACGGTCGGCGCCCGCACCTCGGTGCAGGACGGCACGGTCGTCCACACCACTGCCGAGTGGCCGACGGTGATCGGACGGGAGTGCGTCGTCGGCCACAACGTCCACCTCGAGGGCTGCGTCGTCGAGGACCGCTGCCTCGTCGGCTCCGGCTCGGTGGTGCTCAACCGGGCCCGGATCGGGACCGGGAGCGTGGTCGGGGCCTGCGCCCTCGTGACGGAGGACGCCGTCGTGCCGCCGGGATCCATGGCTCTCGGCGTCCCGGCCCGGAGCCGCCCGCTGCAGGGGGACGAGCAGCAGCGCTGGATCGAGATGGGCGTCCGCGAGTACGTGCAGTCGGGGGCGCGGTACCGCACCGGGCTGCGCCTGCTGCCCTGATGTGCCCCTGCTGCCCTGGTGTGCCACCGCACCGACGTACGTCGCGTACCTGTCACCCCCGCCTTGCTGGTGCCTCCTCCGGTCCGGGGCCCGCCACCTCCCGGTAGTAGCCCTGCGCCTCGGGTCCGAGCAGCGAGTAGGCGGACAGGAACAGCTCGTGCACCTCGCGTCCCGCCCAGCCGGCCGGCAGCAGCTCGAGCGGCAGGTCGGGGTCGCGGAACGGCAGGCGCCGGTGCGCGGCGATGAGCGAGACCCGCTCGACCAGCGCGTCCCTCCCGCGCGGGGGTGCGGCGCCGTAGCGGGCGAGCCGCCCCTCGTAGTCCCGCCGCGTGGCCACCAGCTCCGCCTGCAGCGACGGCAGGTCCCAGCACCGTGCCGCCATGTCGAGGTCGCTGGCCCGGCCCAGCGAGCGGGCCACCAGCAGGTCGAGCCGCGCAGCGTCCTCGCCGCCGAGCCGGGCGGCTGCCTCGTCCAGCCGCGCGTGAGGGGAGATCCAGGTCGACGGGGCCAGCGGCCCGAAGCCCAGCCAGCTGAGGCGCTTGCGCAGCCGTTCCCGGGCTGCCCGGTCGCTCTCCGGGACGCTGTAGATCACCATCCGCCACTGCTCGTCCCACGGCTCGCGCTCGCGGTCGAAGATCCGGCGGCGCCCCTCCTCGAGCAGGCGCCAGCTGCGGTCGGTGAGCACGTACGTCGTCGTGCGTCCGCTCTTGCGCGCCCCGAGCCAGCCCTCCCGCCGCAGCCGGGCCATGACCACCCGGGCTGTCGACGGCGGCACGCCGAACAGTCCGAGCAGCTCGACGAGCACCTGCAGCCGGGCCTGTCCGCCGTCCCAGCACGCGTAGTCGCCGTAGAGGTCGAACACGAGGGAGCGCGGCTTCACGACGACCCTTCCCTCAGCGGCCCAGACGTGTTGCACTCTACGTGCGGACGGCGTCCCCGCAGAACACATCGCCCATCCTCTTCATAACGATGACGTGACGCAACTTGACCGTAGAACGTCCTAGGGCTAGGAAGTGGGCACTACCGTGACCCGGATCACACCCCTCACGCAGGAGGTCCCCCGCATGGCTCGTCGCGCTCGCCACACGCTCCTTCCCCTGGCCCTGCTGACCACTGGTGCGCTCCTGGCCGGGTGCGGTGGCGGCGGCAGCCTCGGCGGTGACGAGGGAGGCTCCGCCGGCGGAGGCGGCGGCGAGGGCGGTGGCGGCGGTGGCCCGGTGGACATCGGCCTGCTCGTCCCGACGTCCGGCGTCTACGCCCCGTTGGGCGAGGACTTGGAGCAGGGCTTCCGGCTGTTCCTCGACCAGAACGACGGTCAGCTCGCCGGCCGGGAGACCAACGTCAAGGTCGTCGACGAGGGCGAGAGCCCCGACAGCGGGGTGCCCGCCGCGCAGGGCCTGGTCGGCTCGGTCGACGCCGTGGTCGGCATCGTCAACTCCGGCACGGCCCTCGGCGTGCGCGACCTGTTCGACGAGGCCCAGGTGCCGCTGATCATCGCCAATGCCGGTGCCGACGCGATCACCGGCGCCAACGCCAGCGACTACGTCTGGCGCACGTCCTTCGCCAACGGCGAGGTCGCCGCAGCCCTCGGCCCGTACGCCGCCGAGCAGTGCGAGAAGGCGTTCCTCATCGCGGCGGACTACGCCGCAGGCAAGGAGGCCACCGCCGGCTTCCAGAAGACCTTCACCGAGGCGGGCGGCACGGTCGCCGGGTCGGTGTTCGCGCCGTTCGGCACGACGACGAACTACCAGCCGTTCCTCGCGCAGATCCAGCAGTCGGGGGCCGACTGCGTCTACTCCTTCTTCGCGGGCGCCGAGGCCGTGGCGTTCACCAAGCAGTACCGCGCCCTGGGCGTCGACGCGACGCTGTACTCCAGCGGCTTCCTCACCGAGGGCGGGGTGCTGGCGGCGACCGGTCAGGACGCCGTCGGCATCGAGACGTCGCTCCACTACAGCGACCAGCTCGACAACCCCCGCAACACCGAGTTCGTCGAGGCCTACACGGCCGCCTACGACGAGGCGCCGACCGTCTACGCGGTGCAGGCCTACGACGCCGCGCAGGCCCTGGACCAGGCGCTCGCGGACGGTGCTGAGGACGGGCCCGGCATCGTCGAGGGGCTCGAGGCGATCGAGACGATCGACAGCCCCCGTGGCGAGTTCAGCTTCGGTGAGGGCGGCGGCCCCGAGCAGACCTACTACCTGCGCAAGGTGGAGGCCAAGGACGGCGGCCTGGTGAACACGATCGTCCGCGAGCTCGAGACCGCCTGACCCGACCTCGGCCCCCGGGAGCAGCCCGTGCTCGACTGGCTCGACAGCAACCTCATCACGATGATCGACGGCGTCGCCTTCGGGGTGCTCCTGTTCACGATCGCGCTGGGTCTCTCGCTGGTGTTCGGGGTGATGGACGTCCTCAACCTCTCGCACGGCGCGCTCTACCTCGGCGGCGCGTACGTCGCGGTGTCCGTGGTGAGCGGGGGCAGCGGGACGCTGCTGGCGTTCGTCGTCGCTGCCCTGCTGGCCCTCGTGGTCGGTGCGGCGGCGGGCGCCGGTCTGTCGGTGATCACCCGGCCGATCGCCTCCCGCGGGCACCTCGACCAGGCGCTGCTCACGCTCGGGGTGGCCTTCGTGGCCGCCGACCTCTACTCGGAGTTCTACGGTGACGACGTGCGCTCGGTCCCGTCGCCGGCGCCGCTCGACGGGAGCACGAGCATCCTGGGCAGCACCTACCCGACCTACCGGCTCGCCGTCATCGCCGTCGGCTTGGTGTTGGCGCTCGCGGCCTGGTACGTCATCGAGCGGACGAAGGTGGGTGCGCTGGTGCAGGCGAGCGTCGCCGACGCCGAAATGGTGCAGGCGCTGGGCGTCAACACCACCCGCCTCGTGACCGGCGTCTTCGCCGTGGGTGCGGCGCTCGCGGCGTTCGGCGGGGTGCTCGGGGCTCCCATCATCAGCGCCTCCCCGGGGGTCGACACGCGCATCCTCATCCTGGGGCTCGTGGTCGTGGTGATCGGGGGCCTCGGCTCGGTGTCCGGCGCGCTCGTCGGAGCCCTGCTGATCGGCCAGGTGGAGACCCTCGGGGTCTCCATCGTCCCGGACTACGCCTCGTTCCTCACCTTCGGCACGATGGCCCTCGTCCTGCTGCTGCGGCCCTCCGGGATCCTCGCCTCGGGGCGTGCCGCATGACCGGCTCCGTCACGACCTCGTCGGACATGGCCGTCGACCGCGTCACCACGACGGCGCCCGGGTCCAGGCGCACCGTCCTGCGCCGTGATCTGCCCGTCGCGGTGGTCGTCGTGCTGGCGCTGCTGTCGGTGCCGTTCTTCGCTCCGCCGGAGCTGGCCAACGTCCTCACCCGCATCCTGGCCCTCGCGCTGCTCGCGGTGAGCCTCGACCTGCTGGTCGGCGTCGGCGGGCTCCCGTCGCTCGGGCATGCCGCGCCCTTCGGCGTCGGTGCCTACGCCGCGGGCATCGTCGCCAAGGAGGTGACGACGTTCGCCCCGGCGCAGCTGCTCGCCGCCGTCGTGGCGGGCGCCGTCCTGTCGGCCGCCGTCGGCTGGCTCGTGGTGCGGGCCCGGGGCACCTACCTGCTGATGCTGACCCTGGCGGTGGCGGAGCTGGTCCACGTGCTGGCCGGCCGGTGGGAGACGGTCACCGGCGGCACGAACGGCCTCGTGGGGATCCCCGGGATCCGGCTGGTGCCCGGTGGTGAGCCGGTCCGGCTGGCCGGTGTCCGCTACTGGTACGTCCTTGTCGTCGCGCTGCTGTGCTTCGGCCTCATCGTGGTGATCTCGCGCAGCGCCTTCGGCCGCTCGCTGCGGGGCATCCGCGACAACGAGGCCCGGATGAGCTCGCTCGGCTACTCCACCTTCCGGATCAAGTACACGGTGTTCGTCCTGGCGGGGGCCTTCGCCGGAGCGGCCGGGTCCCTCTACACGGTCCAGTCGCGCTTCGTCTCGCCCAGCGACCTGGGCTTCGAGGTCTCGGCCCTGGCGCTGCTCGCCGTCGTGATCGGCGGCCGCGGCAGCCTGTGGGGCGCGGTGCTGGGCACGGGTCTGGTCTTCTACATCCGTGACGAGATCGGCCCCCAGCTCGGGGGCCGGGGCGGTCTGCTGCTGGGCCTGGTCTTCATCGCGGCCGTCTACCTGCTGCCGCGCGGGTTCGCCGGGGTGCGACTGCCCCGGCGCGGTCGGGAGGTGACGTCGTGACTGCGGTCCTGACCTGCACGGACGTGACCAAGCGGTTCGGCTCGCTCGCAGCCGTGGACGCGGTGTCGCTGACCGTCGAGCGGGGCGCCCGCCATGCGCTGATCGGCCCCAACGGCGCCGGCAAGTCCACGTTCTTCAACATGCTCGCCGGCACGATGCGACCGACGTCCGGTCGCATCGAGCTCGACGGCAAGGACGTGACGTCCCGCTCGGACGCGTGGCGGTCGCGGGCCGGGATGGCCAAGACCTTCCAGCACTCGTCGCTGTTCCTGTCGCTGTCGGTCGCGGACAACGTCGCCATGGCCGCGCAGCGGGTGACCGGCGACGGGCTGCGCCTGCGCCGGCCGGCGGGCCGCTGCCCGGGGGTCGACGACAGCGTCGACAGGTGCCTGCAGCAGACCGGCCTCACCCACCGGGCGCGGTCCAGGGTCAGCGAGCTGTCGCACGGTGAGCGCCGGCAGCTGGAGGTGGCGGTCGCCCTCGCCACGGAGCCGGTCCTGCTGCTGCTCGACGAGCCGACGGCGGGCATGTCGGCCGCCGAGAGCGGCAGCTTCGCGATGCTGATCGAGTCGCTGCCCGCCGACGTCTCCGTCCTGCTCATCGAGCACGACCTCGACGTCGTGTTCCGCCTCGCCACCCGGATCAGCGTGCTGCACCTCGGTACGCTGCTGGCCGACGGTGACCCTGAGGACGTCCGCGCGGACGAGCGGGTGCAGCAGGCCTACCTGGGCACCGGTTCCTCTGAGGAGCTCTTCCTGCCGGGGGTGGGTGCATGAGCAGCGAGCTCGTCGTCTCGGGGCTGCGGTCGGGCTACGCGGGCAGCAACGTGCTGGACGGCGTGGACCTGACCGTCGCGCCGAACGAGGTCGTCGGGCTGCTGGGCCGCAACGGCGTGGGCAAGTCGACGCTGATGTCGACCCTCGTCGGGTGGGTGCGGCCGACCGAGGGGTCCGTGCAGCTCGACGGCCAGGAGCTGGCCGGGAGCGCAACGCACCACATCGCCCGGGCCGGTGTGGCGATCGTGCCGCAGGGCCGGCGGGTCTTCGCTCCGCTGACCGTGGAGAACAACCTGCGCATCGCCACGCCCCGGGGCGGCTCCCGCAGCTGGTCGATCGAGCGGGTCTACGAGCTCATGCCGCGGCTGGCCGAGCGCCGCCGCAACCGGGGTGACCAGCTCAGCGGGGGCGAGCAGCAGATGCTCGCCATCGCGCGGGCGCTGCTGCTCGAGCCGCGCCTGCTGCTGCTGGACGAGCCCTCCGACGGCCTCGCGCCGGCGATCGTCGACCAGGTGGTCGAGGTGATCTCGCAGCTGCGGAGCGAGGGCCTCTCGGTGCTGCTCGTGGAGCAGGACCTGCATGCCGCCTTCGCGCTGTGCGACCG
>Ga0136611_10001477_pt1 | contig 16351 bp, 15 predicted proteins | sample AntDrymUQ2232306_2_FD_106645 | JGI IMG/M metagenome (GOLD analysis project Ga0136611, IMG submission 106645) | Polar desert sand microbial communities from Dry Valleys, Antarctica - metaG UQ223 (23.06) | ecosystem: Environmental > Terrestrial > Soil > Desert | place: Antarctica: Dry Valley...
AGCAAGTGCCGTCGAATCGAGCGTTGCGGTTCCGCCGTCCCACGTGACACTGATTTGCTTTGCGATCATCGCGTCGGCGGTCTCTTTCGCCGCGATCGCTTCGTCTTCGGTGATATTTGGCTGAATGGCCTGCGTGACCAGTTCGACGCGCTGCCCGCCGTCTTCAAGCGCCGTCATGGCCGCGTCGAGCGTGGCGTTCACGTTGAGCTTGCGCCCGATGGTTGGAGCGACTACTGTGAAGGTGCCACCGTCGTTCATCAACGACGCATCAGACGGAGCCAGAAACGTCGCGGACGCAAGTCCGCTGACGTAGTCGCGTAGCTCTTTGCGTTTGAGATCGACTGTCAGTCCGTCGTCAGTATGCTCGACACGCAACATGGCGAGCAGGTCGTTGGCGGATATCTGCCAAACGGTGCCAGCAAGCGAGAGTTCCAACGGTTTGCCTGCGAGTGTCTGCACCCGTTCAAACGCCGCCTCATATGTTGAATCGGTCGTGGTCGGGGGGACTTCAATGGTCGCGATCTGGATCGGTTCGCTCGAGAATGTGTTGACACGCTCGCGAAAGCGTTCGTAAGTCCGCTCAACGTCCACAGCAATGCCGTTCGCTCCAGGGGTGATGGAGATGCCGTCGTTGCCTGCAAGCTGGAATGACGCTTCCTGTGGTGCGCGCACAATGTTCGTCGATTCCGCTGCCAGGAACTCACCAAACGGTCCGGCATCGAAAGCGAAGACCGGCTCGACGGTGTACCCACCGGCGAGCGCATCCAACCAGTGGCGAGATTCACGCCAGAGGCTGTCGGTGCGCCCAAAAACATATGCTCGGTCAACAGTCGTATCGGCGTCAAAGCGGACGCCGAGGTCTTCAGGCGTAGCATTGAACGTCGCTGTGTCGGTCGAGAATGTGATCGGTTGCTGATTATAGGAGTCGAAGCGCGTGGACAGTACCGTGACCGCCTCGGTGCGGGTTTTCCCGCCCAGGTCTACGCCAGCGGCTTCTACTCCAGAGAACACCTTGTCGCCATGCTGTATACGCCCGTAGGACAGGAGCGTTCCTGCGACAAGGAGGGCGAGCATGCTGACAAGTGCGACGAGCAGCAGCAGTCCGGAGATCAACCGACGCTGCCCTTCAACGCGATCGGGTCGTGTTGCTCGTATCGTTGAATAAGGAGTTCGAGTGTTGGATGCAATCGCCATATGTGGAACCATAAACCTTCCGTTTATCAGAGATCAGTCGCCTGACTCACCATAAGTATGCCAGCCGATTGAACATCAGGACGGACGCGCGATCTGTACGTACAGTGTACGTTCATCTTCAAGGATTGGCTAGCCTGTATTCGATCGCGACAGACGGGCCGTCGTCTGGCGAAGTTGCAGTAGCCGGAGTGGAGAGATGGCTGGCTGCACCCATCGGTCTAAGTCCTGCCATTCACTAGACGCCGAAGACTGAATTCTGGATCGTTCTTCCAGACGGCTGACCAGTCCTACTGTCCCGTGCATGCGCCCCGCGAGCGACGCTTTGTCACGTCGAAACGCCGCAAATGCGAGGGCTGTCGCGTCGAAAACTACGATTGAGAGCCGATCCCGAATCCACAGTTGTTGGGGCAAGCAGCGTGCCAGCGTCCAGATGCGGTTGCGAGCAAGCAGGCGGCGCTTGAGTGCCGAGCCTTCGACCGCGCTCGCCGAGTAGTCGTGCGTCGCGACGGCGTGCGCAGAAACGACCACACCCCATCCGCGTAGGCGCAGGCGCCAGGCGAGGTCCACATCCTCAAGATAGAGGAAGAACGGCTCGCAGAACCCACCGACGTCGCAGAATGCGGCTCTCCGATACGCAACCGCCCCGCCGGATGCGCCGAACACGGCGTGAACGCCTGAGAACCCGGCCAGCGGTGTACCGAGGCGGGAGTCGATGGCGACGCCGTTACGGTGTACGTCGATGCCAGCCGACGCGATAATGTCGGGTCGGGTCGTGAACACGAGGGTTCCCGCGACCGCGCCGATGCGTGCATCAAGCGACAATGGTTCGACGAGTCGTTCCAGAAAGTCAGGTTGCGGGATTGTGTCCGGATTGAGGAGTACAAGCACCTCGGCTGATTCGGAGCGCAGTGCACCGATGTTTGCAGCGCGCGCGAAACCAACATTCCGTCGAAGCGGGACCATCTGGGTGCGAGGATGTTCCGTCGCGATTGAGCGCAGCGAATCGTCCGACGATGCGTTGTCTACCACAGTCACGGCGTGTGGGTGGGTCTGTTGCCGCAGCGCCCAGAGGCAGTCGAGGATAGTGCGCCCGCCGTTGAAGTTAACCAGCACGACATGAATGCGCGATTCCCGGTTCATGCGGGATTCGAACCATGAGCGGCGAAAGCAGGACGCCGTAGAGACGTCTGGAATGTCGTTGCTTCTGCAACTGCTACTGTCGCTCGTTCAACGTACGTATTTGTTGCTAAGGGATCGCTCCATATGGCGCAGGTGCATGTTGAGTAGCAGCCGTCGTGTTCGGTCTGATCTCCAATTATTGAGAATTGAACCAGAATGCGGCCGTTTGGTTCACGAGACGATGCGAACGCAGGAACGGGACGACCGGAGATTTCACAGAACGCCAAACGGCACCCGCTGGCCTCGATGGCTGCCGAGCCGGAATGGCCATCAAACCAAACGACGACTGAGCAACTGTGGCCGCTGTCGAGCAACGGCGAGACACCGGTCTGTTTGCTGATCTTATAAGTAACGCCCCGCCGCTTTAAAAGATCCAAAAACACACGCAGCGCAGCGTCGCGGCTGGAACGATCTGCACAGCTTGCAGAATGGGATGCTAGCAGACCCAGCGTCCATAAATTCGCGTGCGTGTTCCAGGTTCTGTTGCTACGACGTGTTGGTTGTTCCGTCATGGTCGGTGATCTCGATTGCGCATGTCGTTCCTGCTCACCCGTCGCCCCGTTTCCTCGTTAGTGTAATCCGTACAGTGGTCGATCGGTATGCCCTTCTCTCTTCGAGCATGTTGACCGGCGATCGCAATAGGTGGTACAAGGCGCGGTGCTCGGTCTAAACGACCGGGTGATCGACCGAAGACCTGTGTTTTGTGCTTATGACACGTGCTTGACTAAGATGATGGAGGAACTGGATCATGGCGCATGAAGTTGTTGCGACGGACAAGGCTCCCGGAGCGATCGGACCCTACTCTCAGGCGATCAAGCTTGGGACGCTGGTTTTTACGGCCGGGCAGATCCCGCTTGACCCAGCCACCGGCAAGCTTGTTGAAGGCGATGTCTCGGCTCAGACTGAACGCGTGATGCAGAATCTCGCCGCCGTCCTCGAAGCCGCAGGAACTTCAATGGGCCGGGTTGTCAAGACAACCTGTTTTCTGGCGAATCTTGATGATTTCGCCGCATTCAACGAAGTGTATGGCAGGCATTTCGGCGACAACAAGCCCGCTCGCTCCACAATTCAGGCCGCGCGCCTGCCAGCCGGAGCGTCGGTCGAGGTCGAATGCGTCGCGGATTGTAGTTAGGCAGCACGCAGCAGGGACGCATCACGACGGCAGATACATCGGGGTTGATAGTCAGAAATGTTGGGGACGAAGCGCTATGAGTACGCTGGACCTGTCGTTATGGATCGACGAGGTTTCTGTTGATGAAGCAATGCGCCATACGGCAGCGATCGCGCAATGGGTGCGGCTGAGCGGGACGGACGATGAGCGCGCCGCGTTCGACTATATCGATGGCGAGCTACGCGGTTACGGCCTGACGACGCGGCTGCATCTCCCAACGTGTCTTGTCAGCCTGCCGATTTCTGGTTCCCTGCGGGTCGGTGACGAGAACATCGCAGGTTGCATCACCCACTCGTTCTCGATCAGCACCGGGGCCGAAGGGCTGGCGGGTGAACTGGTATATGCGGGGCGCGGGACCGAGGCGGAACTGCGCGCAGCGGGCGCCGCTGGCAAGATTGCGTTGACGGACGGGCTGGCAACGCCGAACAAGGCACACGACGCGACGACAGCCGGTGCGCTGGCGGTGGTCAGTATTTCGGGAGACCGCGTTCACGAGATGATCGTTTCTCCCGTCTGGGGCTCTCCAACGCTCGACACACTCCAGGCGCTCCCAACCGTCGCGATGCTGTCGGTCGATACCGCCGCAGGGGAACGGCTGAAAGCGCGATTGGAGGAAGGCCGCCAGCGTGCCCATATCCACACTGTCGTCGACACAGGTTGGCGGCCGATTCCTGTATTGCTTGCTGACATCGATGTAGATGAGAACGACCGCGAGTACGTGATGTTCTCCGGGCATGTCGATTCGTGGCATTACGGGGCAATGGACAACGCGACGGCGAACGCGACGATGATGGAGACGGCGCGCATCCTGGTCGCGCACCGGGATGCGCTGCGGCGAGGGGTGCGGTTCGCGTTCTGGTCGGGACATTCGCACGCACGCTACGCAGGTTCGACCTGGTTCGCGGATCGCTATTGGTTCGATCTCCGCGATCGCTGTGTCGCGCATGTCAACGTTGACTCGACCGGCGCGATCGGTGCCACGCAGCTCAGCGGTGCGAACACCATGGCAGATACCTATCCGTTCGCGCGTGAGATCATCGGGCGGCAGACCGATCAGGACCTGACGTATCGGCGCTTCGGACGTGCTGGTGATCAGTCGTTCTGGGGCGTTGGATTGTCGTCGTTCTTCATGTCGCTGTCTGAACAGGGCGTTGAGAACGAGATGACCGCAGACCAGGCATTTCTGCTCGGTGGAACGACCGCACGAGGCGGCGGCCTTGGCTGGTGGTGGCACACGACTGAAGACACGCTCGACAAGGTTGATCCGGCGCACTTGGAACGCGACATCCGCGTCTATGTCGAGACGGTCGCGCGACTCGCTTCCGACGAGATCGTCGCGCTTGATCCCGGTGCCGCACTCGACGAGATCGAGCGCACGGTACGCGAGATCGAGCCGCTGTGGGCCGGACTGCCGATCGGGAGCGACGACGACGATGTCGGATTCGCGGCGCTCTACGCGGATATATCGAAGGCGAAGGAAGCAGCCGATAGCGTCGTTCAACGAACCTCCAGCAATCACGACGCGGAGACGATGTCACGTGCGATTGTCGCGGCGTGTAAGGCGCTCGTGCCAGTGAACTACACGCGAGCGGGAGAGTTCGAGCATGACTCAGCCATCGGCGCCACATCGGTTCCTGGTTTACGGCCACTCAAGAAAGTCGTCGAGATGACCGACACGGAGCAGTGGGCCGCAACGCATGGATTGCGGCGCTCGATTAATCGCGTCCGCTTCGGCGTGCGGCAGGCGGAACGGGCGCTGTCGGACCTGTCAAGACTGGAGTAACTCGGCATCGTCCGTGGCGATTGTGCTAGACTTTTCGCCACTGTACGAGGGCGCGTAGCTCAGCTGGTTAGAGCGCACGGTTCACATCCGTGAGGTCACTGGTTCAAGTCCAGTCGTGCCCACTCAAGCGGCCGCAGGTGCGGCCGCTTATTGTATTCGCAATTGCTCCGTCTACCCATCGAGCGATGTAGAGTGAGGTCACCGTGGCGACCGAACAGCGAATTCTGCTTACCCCGGAAGGCAAGGCTGACCTTGAACGCGAGCTCGAACTCCTGCGCGCAACGAAGCGCCCGGCGCTCATGCAACGTATTCAGGAACTGACGAGCGACGGCGACGTCTCAGATAACAGCGAATACGAAGATGTCAAAGAGCAGTTGATTCAACTCGAAGGGCGTATCCGCGAGATCGAGAACATTCTGCAGGACGCAACCGTCGTCGAACATGCCGAGTCCGACGGAACCGTCGTGTTTGGTTCAAACGTCACTCTGGTCGATGGCGAGGGTGAAGTCGAGTCATGGAAGATCGTCGGGCCGGAGGAAGCCAATCCCCGCATCGGCAAGATATCGAACATCTCCCCAGTCGGCGCGGCATTGCTGGGTAAACGCGTGGGGGAAACCATCACCGTCGCGGCTCCGGGTGGGGAAACGGTTTTTACGATCAGAGATGTCAGCTGAACGGCGTCGCAGATCGGGCTTGATGCCATCGATTACCATCCCGCGAAAGCCAGCAATGGTGAACGCGGGAGTTTTTTGCACACAGCCTGGTCGTTCCACCACAATCAGCATATGCCGGCCATGCGGCATGAAAGGCGACATACCCCATGCATCTCAACGAGCAGCAGCAAATCCGATCCGACAAGGTGCAGGAGATGCGCGAGAATGGGATCGACCCGTACACGGCGCGAGCAGAACGCACGCATACCAGTGTCGCAGCTCTCGCACGCTATTCGGACATTAAAGGTGACGTCCCAGAGGGACGCGACGTCGAACGTGTGACGGTCACTGGGCGTGTCGTCAATTATCGGGAGATGGGTAAGGCGACATTCGTTCACATTGAGGATGGGCACGGTCGTATCCAGCTTTATCTGCGGGCCAATATCATCGGTGATGATGCCTATGCGCGTCTGCGCCGATTGGTCGATCTGGGTGATTTCGTTCAGGCTAGCGGACATCTGTTCCGAACGCGCACGGGTGAGGTGACTGTCGAAGTCGCGGGCTGGACGATGCTGACAAAGGCTGTCACTCCGCCGCCGGAGAAGTGGCACGGCCTGACTGATACGGAGCAACGCTATCGGCAGCGCTATGCCGATCTGATGTCAAACCCAGAGGTGCGAGAGATTTTCGTAACGCGTGCGCGGATCATCACTGCGCTGCGCCGGTTTCTCGACGGCGAGGGGTTTCTGGAAGTTGAGACACCGACGCTGCAACCGGTTTATGGAGGAGCGGCAGCACGGCCATTCACGACCTATCACAATGCGCTGGACCAGACCTTGTACCTGCGCATCGCCGATGAGCTGTACCTGAAGCGACTCCTTGTCGGCGGGTATGAGCGGGTGTATGAAATCTGCAAGGACTTTCGGAACGAAGGGATCGATACGCGCCACAATCCGGAGTTCACGCAGCTTGAGTTCTACATGGCCTACGCCGACTATCGCGACGTGATGGCATTGACAGAGCAAATGCTCACAACGGTAATCAGCCAGGTTCGCGGCACGACCACGATCACCTACGATGGACACGAGATCGATCTGGCACCGCCGTGGAAGCGGTTGTCGCTGGCCGAGGCCGTGTTTGAGGCGACGGGAATCGATTATGAGCGAGTGCGCGACCAGCAGGAACTCTTCCGGCTGGCGAAGGATGCAGGGGCGGACGTCGGGCCGGATACCGTCTGGCCACGCATCGTCGACGAACTGATGAAGACGTTCGTACGACCGAAGCTGATTCAGCCGACCTTCCTGGTCGACTATCCGGTCGAGCTATCTCCGCTGGCGAAGCGGCAACCAGGTTCGGAACACACAGTCGAGCGCTTTCAGGTGTTCATCGGCGGGCTGGAGCTGTGTAATGCGTATACGGAACTGAACGATCCAATGGACCAGCTCGCACGGTTCGAAGAACAGATGCGCGATCGTGCCGCAGGGGACGACGAGGCGATGCCGATCGACGAGGATTACGTCCAGGCACTCATGTACGGAATGCCACCGACGGGCGGTTATGGCATGGGAATCGACCGATTCACGATGCTGCTCACCGATCAACAGTCGATTCGAGAGGTCGTGCTGTTTCCGACGATGCGACCGCGCTCAACGAGCGAGGCAGCCCAGCAGGAGTAGGACCGGGTCACGGGTCATCCGAGGCCAGCGGCGCGAACGGCAATTCGAAGGTCCTCGATGAGTTGAGACATGGCGCGCTGATACGCCTGTTCGTCATGCGCCTTCAGGCGCATGACGTAGGCTGGCTGGACGGTCGCGATCGCGTGGCGACCGTCCGGCAGATCGACCAGCTGTCCATGCTGCTGCTGAAGCTTGAATTCGCTCCCGATAATGTATGTCGCCGCCGGGGCACCGATCGCGAGAACGACTGCGGGATCGACGTAGCGAATTTCCAAGTCACGCCACATTGAGCACGCTTTGATTTCGCTGACCTTAGCTGGACGATTCTCCATGCGCCCGTTTTTGAGGGTTCCATCGAAACAGCGTACGAGGTTCGTGATCCACAGATCCCGCCGATGAACGCCGAGATCGCGGAGAAGCGTGTCGAGCAAGCGTCCGGCCGGGCCGGTGAAGGGTTGACCTGTATCGTCGTCGGTCGAACTGGGAGCTTCGCCAACGAGCATGAGCCGAGCCTTCGGATCTCCGTTTCCAAAGACGACCTGCGTCCGACCGTCGGCACGTCCGCAGGCAACACAATGACTCGCTGCAAGGCGTGCTGATTCAAGGGTTGGGTAGAGTGGAAGTTCCAGCAACGTCGTAAATCCTTTCGGTCGTGAGACGGGCGCACTCTGCACCCTCCGCTCTGGATGTTACGTCTGTGAAAACATCTACAATCTTTCGATCCTATGCTATACTCGCGCCGTTGCAACTGACCGGGTGTATGGGGTGGAACCGGGCGGATTGCGGGTCAATGACACCGAACCGGCGAACAACACGATGTGAATCGCTCGTCGGGGTATCGCTAGCCGGTTGAACGGGTAGTGAGTATCATCTCCAAGCGCGGTCGTCGCTGCATCATTGTAACTTCCGCGCCATGCTTATCACCGATGGTCGATCGAGGCGTGTGGGGCCGTCGCCCGTGAATGGCGACAGGAGACGAGGAAAACGATGCGACGAGAGCAGACGATCGCCGACCGCGTCACGAACAGCGCACTCTGGCGTTCGATTGTGCGCCACGGGTATCCGGACACACAGCGTAACCAGGCGCTCATCATCGCCTCCAATGTCTTCCTGCATCTCCATCCTGTCAAGATCAAGCGCTATGCCACAAAGGTGACATATACGTTCTGCCTCGGTGGGCTATCGTTCTTCATGTTCCTGATCCTGGTGATGACCGGTGTCATGCTCATGTTCTACTACGTCCCGGCGACCGATCAGGCGTATCGCAACATGCAGGACATCGAAGCCTCGGTGACGTTCGGCCAATTGATGCGAAACATGCATCGGTACGCAGCGCATGGCATGGTCATCGCAGTCTTCCTGCACATGTGCCGCGTGTTCTACACGGGTTCGTATAAGCCGCCGCGTGAGTTCAACTGGATCGTCGGCGTAATTCTCCTTTTCCTGACGTTCATGCTCTCCTTCACCGGCTACCTGCTACCGTGGGACCAGCTCGCCTATTGGGCCATCACTGTCGGCACGAATATGGCGAAGTCGGCTCCGTTGCTCGGGCCGAAAATGCAGTTCCTCCTGGTTGGCGACCTCGAAATCGGGCAGAGCACGCTGATTCGGTTCTACACTTTGCACGTAATCTTCCTGCCACTGGCGGCAGCGCTCATGATGGCGGTCCACTTCTGGCGCATTCGCAAGGACGGCGGCATTTCGGGGCCGCTGTAGATCCGCCATACGAGCAGCATACGGAACATCGACACATGGGCGTCACAGCACAGGGCGAAAGAGGTACACCAGTGGCAGACGCAATCAGACGACCTGGCACGGCGGCAGGGTCGATTAGCGAAGAAAAGCGCCAACGACTGCTCGAACTGGTGCGTGGGCGAACCGCAGCTCGCCCAACTGACCTGGCTGAAGACGAAGTCATGGTCTGGCCTACGTTGGTCGTCGTCGAAGCGCTGAGCGCGGTCATCTTTACGTTTCTGCTGTTGGTCGCGTCGATCCTTGTCAATCCGCCACTTGTCGATGTGGCGAATCCAACGGTGACACCGAATCCAGCGAAAGCGCCCTGGTACTTCCTGAACCTTCAGGAACTGCTGCTGCACATGCACCCGGCACTCGCGGGAGTGCTCGTACCCTCAATCGCGCTTGGACTGATCGCGGCCATTCCGTTCATCGATCGATCTCCGCTTGGGGTCGGAATTCTGTTTACATCTGATAAGGGTAAACGGATTGCCGCGTTCTCAGCCGTTTACACGACAATCATGATTATCGCGCTCATCATCTTCGATGAGCTGATTGGCGTGACCAAGTCTTTGTCCGGCACTAGCGTTCCACCGCTGGTCTATGAGCAGGTGATCCCAGCAGCCATAATCGTTGGGTTGTCGATCATTCTGGGATTCCTGGTCGCAAGGATATTCAAACCGACGCGCCGGGAGTTGATCATCGCGTTCTTCACCGGATTCGTAACAGCCTATTTCGTGCTTACAATCGTTGGCACCTTCTTCCGTGGCTACGGCATGGAGATTCAGTTCTTCTGGCCGTGGGAGAATCTACACGACGTTCATTAGCGTGCTGCTGATACATCCATCCGCGTCTTGAAGCAGGACGCATTCACCTGGTCGAAATGAGGGATAGGTATGTTGGCCCTGGTTCGAACGCTGTTTGGTTTATCGCTCGTCGCGATTGTCGGGAAGATCGCGACGCTCATGACGCGCATGCATGAAGGCATTGGCTCACGCCGCGTCACGCGCCGAACCTTTCTGCGAAACACCGTGCTGGGTGGCGTCGGTATTGTGTTGCTGGAGGCTACGGCAGGATTCGTCTACTTCTTCTGGCCGAATAAGACGGGAGCGTTTGGCAAGGAGATTCCAATTCCGGCTGACGCAATTCCCGCAGTTGGCGCACCGCCATTTGTCAGCCAGGCGGGGAAGTTCTACCTGATCAACAATGAAGACGGCGCGCTGGCGATCTACTGGAAGTGTGTACATCTCGGCTGCACCGTACCGTTCGAAGAGGGATCAGACGAGTTTGTCTGCCCGTGCCACGGGTCGGTCTATAATCGAGTTGGCGAGCGAATCGCAGGTCCCGCTCCGCGGCCGCTGGACCTTATGCCAATCACCGTGGATGGTGGAACGGTAACAGTTGATACGAATCCTGATAACTTGATCATTCGTTCGAGCTACGACAAAAGTCAGGCCACGCAGCTAGCCTGATACGTGTCATATTGCAGATTGGTACGAGTCTCTTCGGTAGTATGAACGTAGAGACTCGGGTAGAGGTAGAGAGAGACGTTACGGGTGGAATCGTCACAACGAATTGCGACGTTCGTCGCTGTTGGCCTCGTGGTCGTTGCAACCATGGTCGTCGTCTATCTCTTCAACGAACCGACACGCCGCGCGACATCTGAAGAAGGCAAGACCGAAGAGTCCGCCGAGCGCGGCGTTGGCATTTACGTGCAGTATTGTGTCGTGTGTCACGGCGAAGACGGCAAAGCCACAGGTCGACAAGGCATTCCGCTGAATACGCCACAAAATCAGGAAGAGGATGAAATCCTCTGGGATCCGCGTGAGGAAATCATTCGTTTGGCCATTGTGCGCGGTCGCGGACAGATCATGCCGGCCTGGGGTGAATCCGACGATGGCCCGTTGAACGACGAGCAAGTCACTGACCTCGTGAATCTCATTCACCTAGGCATTTGGGAAGACGTGACCGAGGCAACGCTCGACGCAAACGAGGGTCAGATCCCAACGCCACAACCGCTTCCGACACCTGAGGGTGGCGAGCTTGATGATCCAGTAGCGGCGCAGGGTCAGACACTGTACCAGGCAAACTGCATGGCCTGTCATACGGTCAACGGTGACGCTGGCACAGGTCCAACCTGGCTTGGCCTGTACGGCAGCGAAGTGCCGTTAGCAGACGGATCGACGGTGACTGCTGATGATGCGTACATCCGAGAGTCCATCCTGGAACCGACAGCAAAGGTTCATGAAGGATTCGGCCCGATCATGCCGCCATTCCCGCAGTTTGGTGATGAAGAGATCAACGCGATTATCGCGTACATTCAGACATTAGAAGAGTAGAGCTGCTTGAGGTCAGGCTCTCGTCAGAACGCTTCAGTCTTTGTGCTGCATGTCCAACCGACGGTGGGCAAGGACAGGGAAGGGTAACCGCATTGTTTTACCGGGCCACGGAGTCACTGGAACTGCTGATCGTTTTTCCACTTATGATCATCGGCATCCTGTTGACGCACCTCGTTCAGCGTTGGGCTGACAAGAGCGCTGGCGAGGAATAAGGTCGTAGACGACATGGCACCAATAGTTCGCTGCCGTTATCTCGAAGTCTCAGCCACGGTATCTGAAGTTCAGCGTGAATCCGTCCAGTGCCTCAGTGTGCTTTACGCCTTGGAAGATTCGTCCTCGTTCCAGTCCTGACGCGCGTTGGACATCCTGCGCGGAAGAGTGATGGCTGAACGTCTTAATGAGCGGTTGCGACAGCTCGGAGAATCAGTCCGAACGCGGCGGCGGAAGCGATACCGAAGATCAGTGGCTCTCGTCTCCCATCGCTTCGCGTCGCGAACACGTATCCCGCTCCGGTGAACACGATCAGGCTGACTCCATACAGGTAGTGGAACACCTGGCCCGGTCGGTACCCGTCGAAGTACATCAGGAGGCCCACCAGCGCCTGGAGTACCGACGCGCCGATAGTCAGGACGTAGGTGGATCGAAACGCTCCATCAATCCCGCGACCAGTCGCGATGAAAAAGAGCGCCCAGATCGTGAGCCCGAGCGACAGCAACATCAAGGTCGTATACAACGCTTCGTGGATTGCCAGCACTCGAATCCGTCTCCTTCATCGCCTGGAATGCAACTCGACAGTTCGAGCGCGATTGTGATGCGTGCCGACGGACTTGGAAACGAAGCAGAGCGAGCCAGCGTGTAGACCGTATCAACTTCGAGGCGGGGGGGCAAGTCTCCACCGAACCGTTTGCCATGAACAGGTGTGGTGAATCACTGTGGCGAAGCGAACCTACCTATGGTGCGATACCTGTCGTCGGTCGTTCGATTACCCCGACGCGCCGGACAGGACGTGTCCGATCTGCAGCAGTGAAATGCGTGAACTCGGTTGGGTATCGGCCTTCTTGCGCGGCGTGATGTCTCAGGAACTGGTCTCGTCGGGACTGCCCTCGCGGCACAAGACGCTGATTCGGATGATCTGGACGGCGAACGGGATGGGTGAACGGTACTACCGAACACTGCAGCCGCCAGTAACCTACGCGAAGTTCGAAGCGCGCGTGACCGAGTATGTTTGCCTCGCGGCGGCTGAAGGCTGGGTTCGCTTTGTATTGCCAGCCAGCCCGGTCGGGGTTGCCGAAAATGCTTACCGAATGGAAATCGACGATGAGGAACGTTTCATCGTCGAGATGGCTGAACTGTTCGAGACAGAGGAAGTTGCTCAGCCAACGAACGTGTAATCTATAATGGCGTGTTTGGCAGATTAGCCTCGTCTGACAACCGCCCGTACACGTAGATGAACACATCGCGGGCGATCGCAGCGAGTGGCACGATGATGATGATGCCCAGGATGCCGAACAACGCGCCACCCACGACGATCAGAATCATGATCATGGCTGGGTTCATCTCAACGGCGTCCCCTTGGATCTTCGGAACCAGCAGCGTGTTCTCAAGTTGTTGAATGCCCAGGAACAACAGGACGATCCACCAGATCTTTTCGGGTTCAGTTGCCAGCACGACGATTGCTGCCGCGACGAAGCTGATCCACGGTCCGATGATCGGAACCATCTCAAACAGGCCCGACAACACCCCCAACGCACCGGCGAATTGCACATCGAGCGCCCAGAGACCAACGAACGTGACGATGCCAACAATGAATCCGAGGAAAAGCTGACCACGGATATACGCTCCCAGGATGCGGTCGGCGATCCCCACGATGTTGCGGACATCCTGGCGGATATCCGCGGGCCAGAGACGGTAGAAGAAGCCGAGCGCCTTGCGGTCATCCTTCAGGACGTAGAACAGCCAGAGGGGTAGCAGGGCAAGACCCGCTACGAATCCGAGGAATCGTGCGACCGTCCCGAACGTCGTAAAGAGTGCGGTGCGCGCGGCTGATCCAGCCATGGACCCGAACTGATCGACATTGCTTTCGATCGTGTCCTGCATGTCAGGCGGCACGGTTTCCTCGTACCAATTCGTCCATGAATCAGCTTGCTCACGCGCATCGTCGGTATACGTCGGCAAATTTTCGATGAGTTGGAAAGTTTCATCGACCAGGACAGATCCGACCGTCGCGATAGCGCCACCGATGATCGAGAGGCCGACGATGTAGACGACAACTACCGCCCAGGTTCGTCGTGTCCGGCCAATCCAGCCGCGGTTCGGAATGACGCGTTCTACACGGTTGACGAGCGGAACCAGGAGGTAGGCGAGGATGAGTCCGAGGAAGAACGGAAACAGCGATCCACGGGCTGACCAGACAAGCCCGGTGACGATGAACATGGCACCCGCGACCATGAGCACTCGATAGACACGGAACCGATCGCTCCGCGAGAGTTCATCTTGTTGGACCTGCACTACACGCACTCCATCGTCGTTCGTCATTCGTCGCACGCGCTTACGTGGGCATACCATTCGCCTACCGTCGGAGACTCGCACGGCTCGGGCCACGCTGAGTCTCCGACGAACGCAAAGGCTCTCAGTCCTGTTTACTCAATTCGATCGCTCGTGATTCGACTAGCGAGCGAAGTCGGGCCGCAAATTCGTTCAGCGTAATGGGTCCGAGGTTCTCTCCTGATCGCTGGCGAACCGCCACCGTGCCAGCCTCGATCTCTTTGTCGCCAACGACCAGCATGAACGGGGTGCGCTGGATCTGGGCCTGGCGGATCTTGTTTTGCATGCGATCGCCACTCGCATCTACTTCAACGCGAAAACCCTGCTCGCGCAATGTGCGGGCGACCTGTTCGCCGTACTCGGCGTGGCGGTCAGCGATCGGTATGACGACGGCCTGCACCGGCGCGAGCCATGCTGGGAACGCCCCCGCGAAGTGCTCGATGACAACGCCCATGAAGCGCTCGGTGCTTCCCGTCACCGCGCGGTGGATGACCACTGGCGTGTGCGGCTGACCGTCCTCAGCGATGTATTCGCAGCCAAGCCGTTCTGGCTGGATGAAGTCGACCTGGATCGTTGAGAGCTGCCACTCGCGACCGAGCACGTCCTTCGCTATGAAGTCAGCCTTAGGACCGTAGAACGCTGCTTCGCCTTTGACTGGGTCGTAGGCGACGCCTTTTGCGTCCATAGCTTCGCGGAGGGCTGTCTCCGCTTTCGTCCACTTCTCGTCGTCGGCGACGTACTTGCCTTCGTCACCGCGCAGCGACAGGCGGATGCGATAGTCGGTGAATCCGTAGGTGTCGAGGATTTCCCGAATCAGGTCGAGCGCGAGGCCGAACTCCTGGCCGATCTGCTCTTCCGTGCAGAAGATATGACAATCGTCCTGCGTCAGCGAGCGAACCCGAGTCAGGCCGCTCAACTCTCCGCTCTTCTCATAGCGATACAGCGTTGCAAATTCCGCGTAGCGCAGCGGCAGTTCACGGTACGAGTGCATCTGCTGGTTGAAGAGCGTCATGTGCGACGGGCAGTTCATCGGCTTGAGGCGATAGACCTGATCGTCATCGACCATGGGCGGAAACATTACGTCGGAGTAGTGCTCCAGATGGCCCGAGCGTCGGTAAAGGTCTTCTTTGACGACATGGCCTGTCCACACATGCTGATAGCCGTAGCGAGTCTGCGTGTCGCGCACATAGCTCTCCATGAGGTAGCGCAGCATCTCGCCCTTGGGGAAGAAGATGGGGATGCCGGCTCCGATGTCTTCGGAAAGCGTGAACAAGCCAAGCTCTCGCCCGAGGCGACGATGATCGCGCTTTCGCGCCTCTTCCTGTTGTGCGAGATATTCGTCGAGTTCGTCCTGTGTGAACCAGGCCGTTCCATACACTCGTTGCAGCATGGGACGCTTCTCGTCGCCGCGCCAGTACGCACCAGCGACGCTGAGGAGCTTGATCGCCCCGATCTGGCTTGTGTCGTCAATATGCGGCCCTCGGCACAGGTCGAGGAACGTTCCGTTCTGATAGGTGCTGATCACGTCGCCTTCGGGCAGATCCCGGATCATCTCCAGCTTGTAATTCTGATCGCCAAAGACGGTCCCTACATCATCACGCGACACCTCACGGCGTTCGAATCGTTCGGCTTCGGCGATGTGGTGACGCATGCGCTCTTCGATGTCGGAGAGATCGTCGGGCGTGAGGGCGCGTGGCAAATCAAAGTCGTAGTAGAAGCCGGATTCGATGGCTGGTCCAATCGCGAGCTGCGCATCAGGGAAAATCTCCAGCACTGACTCTGCCAGCACGTGCGCCGCTGAATGACGCATCCTGGCGAGGTCGAGCTCACGCTGATTGTCAACAGGTGCCTGCATTTCATCCGGGGCCGATGCCTGACTTACCATGTTCGTTCCTCCTGATGTTTGTCGCAAGCGATGCCACGCGTCGTCTCAATCATCGGTTTCTGGCCGGGGTGCGGACCGGCCGAGGTAGTCTCGATATCCTCTATCATGCCGTAATTCTCCCTCCAGACACTGCGACCTATGTTGCTGAACACACGAAAACGCCTGTCGCCCCAAGGGACGACAGGCGCTAACG
>Ga0136611_10001478_pt1 | contig 16339 bp, 15 predicted proteins | sample AntDrymUQ2232306_2_FD_106645 | JGI IMG/M metagenome (GOLD analysis project Ga0136611, IMG submission 106645) | Polar desert sand microbial communities from Dry Valleys, Antarctica - metaG UQ223 (23.06) | ecosystem: Environmental > Terrestrial > Soil > Desert | place: Antarctica: Dry Valley...
CCGAGGTGGGCGGCCTGGTCACCCTCCTGCGCCGGGGGGCGTCGGCGCTCCAGGCCGGTGGCGCCGCGCTGAAACGGCTGGCTGGGGCGTACGAACACGCCGAAGAGGTCGAGCTGCCACGGCTGGAGCGCCGCCGCGAGCAGGCGCTCGCCGCCCGCGAGGCGGCGGTCACCGCCGCGCAGCGGGCCTTCAGCGGCTCGGTGGGCGGCGTACCCCTCGAGCTGCGGGCCGATGCAGTGCAGGACGCGGGCGTCGCACGCGGGCGGGCGCTGTCCGCTGCCGACGGCGCCCGTGACGCCGCCGAGCGCGCCTGCGACGCCGCGTTCGACGACCTCGTGGATGACCTGCGCGAGCGCACCCGGGCCACCGGCGCCGTGCTCGCCGACGACCCACCGGTGCCCGTGCCGCCGCTGGCACTGGCCACCTACCAGCTGGGGATGCTGTTCGGCGGTATCACGCTCACTCCGCTCGATCCGGCGGGCGCGCTGGCCGGGCTGCTCCCGCTCGGTGCCCTCGCCGCCCGGCTGCAGCACCCGCCGTCGGACCTGCCGTCGCTCGAGGTTCTGCTGGACCAGGCCCGGGCCGCCGGGCTGCCTCCGGTGCAGTTCAAGGACGCCCTGCGCCGGCTCTGGGAGGGTGCCGCGCTGGAGGCGGCGGGGATCGATCCGTCTCAGTGGGACCCGAGCCAGGGCGCGCAGCACAACGCTGACACCATCCGCAAGGTCTACGCGTACTACGCCTCGCTGTACCTGCACGACCCCGACCTGGCCTGGGCGGGCATGGCCGCCGCAATCGGGCCGAGCTTCGCCGGTGGCTTCCTCGACCTGGCCATGCTCCGCGAGCTCGCCGACGTCCTGCCCGACAGGGTGCGCGACGCCCTGCCCGAGGATCTCGGGAGCTCGCCGACCTCCCGGCGGACGAGATCGCCTTCCACGAGTCGACACTGCTCGACATGCAGTGCGAGATCTTCTACGACCAGGCTGCGCACCACCAGGCCTACCGTCAGGGCGGCCTGCGGGCGGTGGAGGAGATGGCGGCGGCCGGCCTCCTGACGCCCGCCCAGCTGCAAGCCTGGCGGGACATCGCGAGCGGGGCCCCCGAGCGGGTCCGTCGAGGCAACCTGGAGCACCTTCGGCACGAGCAGTTCGACGTCATCGCCGACGACGACGACGGGATGCGAGGGCACAGCCCTCTCGGCCCGGCGGTCACCTACGCCATGACGATGCTCGGCGCGCCCTCGATCCCCGGCGCGCACAGCTACCCCGACGTCTTCCCGCTGGTCCTGGAGCAGCCGACGCCCGGGCCGGACCGGCTCGGCCTGCGTCTGCCCGGCGTCGGTGGCCTGTCCGTCGACAACCCGTACCAGGTGACGGTGCGGGTCGAGACGCCCCTGCCCGACGGGAACGTCTCCTCGCGCGACCAGCGCTGGGCACTCATCACGGAGGACACGCTGCCCGCCTACGAGGAGATGGTGGCGCGCGATCCGGAGCGCCTCGCGGCCGAGCTACGCCGGCCCGTGCAGGACCGTATCGACGAGTGGCGGCTGTCGAAGCGCTGGCCGTCCATCGTCGCCCAGCTCGCCGACTGGGACGTCGAGGTCACCCAGTGACCCGCCTGCTCGCCAGCATGCTCGCCGTACTCCTCCTCCTGACGGGATGCACCGTGAACGACGAACCGGACCCTGACGAGCCGAGCGGCCCCTTCGTCGCCACGGACGTGGCTCGGGTGGACTTCCGCGAGCCCCTGACCCGCGAGGAGGCGGGCCTCGCGCCGGGCCGCGACTCGCGCATCTACGAGCGCAGCGGCGACGCCATCGACGTCGAGGTGCAGCTGCCCGGAGGCGGCGTGCTCAGGACCGAGGCGTTCGGGTTGGTCCTGGCGGGGCCGGTCGGCCAGGACGAGCCGGAGCGCGTGACCGAGCTGCGCCTGAACGTCCGGCGCGGGGACACCGCCGACGCCGCCGAGGCGCTCGCCGAGCAGGCGTCGCTGCTGGGCCTGGACCCCCTGGCCGTGCAGGCCTGGGGGGCGGCGCCGACCCCCACCGACCAGGTCTTCGCCAGCCCGCCGGGGACCTTCTCGGCCAGCGTGCAGGCGCGCCGCAGCTCGGGGGACGCGTCCACCTGGACGCTCAACTACGACCTGCGGCACCAACCCCCTGCCTGAGGCGCGTCGCCAGCCTGACGTCGAGCAGCCGGTGCTGTCAGGGAGCCGAGCCGCGGCCGGAGGTGATCGGGAGGGGGGTCCGGTTCGCGTCCGCCCACGGCCCTGCCTGCACCCCCCCGGCGGTCTCGGGCAGCGACACGCCCTGCTGCGTGGCGGCGAGGAGCAGTGCCTCGAAGGCTTCTGCTGCGCTCATGCCGCTCCGTGCCATGAGCGTGCCCTGCGCTTGATCGAAGGTGCGGCCGGCGTCGAGCCGCTCGAACAGGCTGGAGATCGTGGTCGTGGCTGACGCGTCGCGCCTGTCGGTCGCGCATGCTGGCCCTGAGGTCACGGTCCTCAGCAGCCAGGTCGCGGCTGGCTGCCGCCGCATCCCGGATGTCGGTCAGCTCATCTCGCCTTGCGCCGGACCACTGTTCCGGCGCTGGCCGAGGTCGGGGGACGATCAGGGAGGTGATGCGGACCTGCGCTGACGCCGCCGCGGCGCGCAGGCGTCTCACGGACTCGCGCCTCTGGGAGGCATGGGCGTCATCCCCGTCGGGCAGGGCGTCGTACCAATCGGCGAGAGCCGTGGCCTTGCGCCTGAGGTCGGCAGCACTGGCGACGACTGTCCAGTGCTCCGGGGGAGGGTGCGCCGTTGCTGCCGGTCATCGCCAGCGGTACTCACACGCTCTCCGGTCATGGTCTTCCCCTGCCCAGGCATCAGAGCCGAGCGGCGTGGGAGCACAGGGTCCGGACAGATCCAGGCGCGTTCTACTCCGACTCAACCACGACCTCCCCTGTCAAGGCCTGCCCGGAGGCGCACCGTGTTGCCGGGTGAAGGTGTCGGAGCCGCCCTGCGCTGACCTCTGACGACGGGCGACGCGGTTCCGGCCGGCTGACACCAGCGCGCGACGCCGTCACGGCAGCGTGTGCTGACCATGCGGTGGGGAAGAAGAACCGGTGGGTGGCCGTCGCGGGCGCCCTTGCGGACCCGCGACGTAGGGAGAGGTGCACGTGGCCAAGACGCCGCTCGACCAGGATCGGCCGCTCGAACAGGATCGGCCGCCTCCCACCGGTGGCTCAGGCCGCGCGGCCCGCGTCGTTCGTCCGGTGCTGCTGGTGGTCGGTGCGCTGCTGCTCGCCGGGTTCCTGCTGCGCAGCCTGCCGGGGTGGCCGGGCCTGCCGTTCGGCGAGGAGGAGGTCGACCGGAGCACCCCGGCGCTGCTCACCTCGCTCAGCGACCTCGAGGAGTACCACGCCGCGACGGGCACCTTCCAGGTCGTCGTCGACGTCGAGCGGGACACCCGCTTGCTGCCGTCAGTGCTCAGCGGCGAGCGCACCGTCTTCCTCGCGACCGGCAGCGTGGACGCCGTCGTGGACTTCACGGGGCTGGACGGCAGCGCCGTGTCGACGTCCGCGGACGGCGAGCGGGTGACCATCTCGTTGCCACCGGCCCGGCTGGACCAGGCGGACGTCGACCTGCCGAACAGCCGCGTGCTCTCGCGTGACCGCGGTGTCCTGGACCGCGTGGGCGGGCTCTTCAGCGACAGCCCGACCAGCGAGCGCCAGGTCGCGGCGCTGGCCGAGGACAAGCTTGACGCAGCCGCGGCCGACAGCGAGCTGCGCGAGCGCGGCGAGGACAACACGCGGGCGATGCTCGAGGGACTGGCCAGGGCACTGGGCTACAGCGAGGTCGTCGTGCGCTTCGACGGCGCCGACGGCCTGTAGCCGGCGGACTGCGTCGATCGTGCACACGCGGGACCGGCTGAGGCTCTTGGGGCATGCTCCGACCCACGGGTCGCAGCGACTCGCGTCCTGCTGACCTGACGGAAGGCACTCATGGCCTGCGTCGAGTACCCCGCGATCGACCGCCCCGAGATCGCCGACCTCGTCGGCCGTATCGCCCACGAACGCGGCGGGGCGGTCATCAACCTCTACCGCATGCTGCTGCACAGCCCGCCGGTCGCCGAGGGCTGGCGCGGCCTCGCCACCGCCATCCGGATCGATGCCGAGCTCGACGCTCGCAGCCGTGAGCTGGCGATCTGCCTCGTCGCGCGACTGACGGGCTCGGCGTGCGAATGGGCTCACCACGCCCCGATCGCATCGCGGGCCGGAGTTGACGATGCTGCCCTCGCCGCGCTGCCCGCCTGGCGGGAGCACGCGGGGTTCACCGAGCGGGACCGGGGCGTGCTGGCCTGGACCGAGGCGGTGACCGTCGACCTGCGGCCTGACCCCGTGGTCCTGCGGGCCGCGCGGGCGGTGCTGGACGATCGCCAGCTGGTGGAGCTCACCGCGACAGCGGGCTTCCACTCGTGCGTCGCGCGGTTCGTGCTCGCGCTCGATGTCGACGAGGACGCGGCGCCTGGCGCGCCGCTGCCCTCCGCGCCGTAGGTCGGGCCGCAGGACGCAGGATGGTCGAGCAGGGATACGGAAGCCTCGTCTTGTTCTCGTCGGCGTCGGGCCTGCTGGCTCATCCCCGCCACGCTCCGTACGCCGCGAGCAAGGGTGGGATGAACCAGCTGGTCAAGGCCACTGCCGTCGAGTGACTGGGCAGGTGCTCAACGTCGACGGTGGCCGAACGCTCGACTGACGGCCGGCTGGACGAGACTACGAGAAGGCGCGGATCCCGGTCAGCGCCTGGCCCATCACCAGCAGATGGACCTCGTCGGTGCCTTCGTAGGTGCGCACCGCCTCGAGGTTGGCCATGTGCCGCATCACCGGGAAGCGGCTGGTGATGCCCTCACCGCCGAGGATGCTGCGGGCGGAGCCGGCGATGCGGATGGCCTCGCGCACGTTGTTGAGCTTGCCGACGCTGATCTCGCTGGGCACGAGGACCCCCTCGTCCTTGCGACGGCCGAGGTGCAGCGCGAGCAGGAACCCCTTCTGGTACTCCAGAGCCATCTCGGCCAGCTTGGCCTGGGTGAGCTGGAAGCCGGCGAGGGGACGACCGAACACCTCGCGCTCGAGCGAGTAGTCGAGAGCGGCGGTCAGGCACGAGCGGGCTGCGCCCAGCACGCCCCAGACGATGCCGTAGCGCGCCTCGTTCAGGCACGTGAAAGGCCCCTTCAGACCCTGGGCCCCCGGCAGCACCGCCTCTGCCGGCAGCCGGCAGCCATCGAGAATCAGATCGCACTGCACGGAGGCGCGCAGGGCCAGCTTGGTCGTGATGTCCTGGGCGGTGAAGCCCGGAGTGCAGGTCGGGACGACGAAGCCCCGGATCCCGTCGTCGGTCTTGGCCCAGATGATGGCGATCTCGGACTGGCTGCCCAGCCCGATCCACCGCTTCCGTCCGTCGAGCACCCAGTCCGTGCCGTCGCGCCGCGCGTACGTGGTCATCGCCGCCGGGTCGCTGCCCGCACCGGGCTCGGTGAGGCCGAAGCAGCCGATCGCACGTCCCGACGCCATCTCGGGCAGCCATCGGTCCTTCTGCTCGTTCGAGCCGAAGGCGGCGATCGCGGACATGGCGAGCGAGCCCTGGACCGAGATCAGCGTGCGCCAGGCGCTGTCGCCGGCCTCGAGCTCCAGGCAGACCAGGCCGTAGCTCACGGCACTGGCCCCCGAGCAGCCGTAGCCGTCGAGGTGCATGCCGAGCATGCCGAGCGCACCCATCTCCTCGACGAGCTCGCGACGGAAGTGCTGCCGCTCGAAGTCGTCGTCGATGACGGGCAGGACCCGCTCCTGAACGAAGGTGCGCGTGCGGTCGCGCCACTCCCGTTCCTCCGGGCGCAGCAGGCTCTCCAGCCCGAGGAGGTCCTCCGCAGACTGCTTCGGCTCGAGCTCGGTGAGCGTGGTGACTGTCGGAACGACCGTGGTCATCGGCATCTCTTCCGCGAACGTCGACACGCCGGCCGGCGGGACGGCGGGCGAGAACCCTACGTCATGCCCATCAGGCCAGCACTCGCTGCCTGCGAGGGGCTTTGGACTCGCTGGCGCGGCGTCGCCCGGTCGTGACGTGCCTGTGGAGTTGATGGAGGCGGCCGCGCCCGCAGGCGTCTCCGCCCGCCCCCTACGATGCCGCTGTGCTCGCTTGCTCTGCTCTGCTTGCCCTCCGGCTGTCGCGGCAGGCGCACGCCGACCCCCGGTCGTGGCGATGACGGCCCTCGCCGGGGTGCTGCCCATCACCCTCACGCCGTTCACCGACGAGGGGGACGTCGACGAGGGCAGCATCGACACCCTGGTCGAGGACTACCTCGGAGCCGGGGCCTCCGGCCTGACCATCCTTGGGATCATGGGGGAGGCAGCTCGTCTGCTCGACGACGAGCGTGAGCGCGTGCTGCGCCGTTACCTCCGGGCGGTCTCCGGCCGGGTGCCCGTGGTGGTCGGCGTCTCCGCGCGCGCCACCCGCATGTCGCTGGACTACGCCCGTCGCGCCGAGGACGCCGGTGCCGCGGCGGTCATGCTGGCACCGCCGGACGGCACGAAGAACCTCGACCTCGTCTTCGAGCACTTCCGGCAGGTCGCGGAGGCGGTCTCCGTTCCGGTCGTGGTGCAGGACGAGCCGGTCAACACCGGCGTGGTCATGCCCGCGCCGTTCCTCGTCCGGCTGCTCGACGAGATCGGGGGCTGCCGCTACCTCAAGCTCGAGGAGACCCCCACTCTGCCCAAGATCTCCGCGGTGCGGGAGCGGGCGGTCTCACCTGTCGGCATCTTCGGCGGCCTCGGCGGCCTCTACCTGTACGAGGAGCTGCTGCGCGGGGCGGACGGCATCATGACGGGATTCGGCTTCCCCGGGGTCCTCGTCCGGACCTACGAGCTGTTCATCGCCGGAGAGCGGGCGCAGGCGCAGGCGTACTTCTTCCGCCACCTTCCAATCATCCGCTACGAGGCGCAGCTGGGGGTGGGCGGCGTGACGATCCGCAAACAGGTCTTCGCCCGGCGCGGGGCCATCTCGTCGCCGCACACACGCTCCCCCGCGCCGCCCGTTGACCAGCTGACCCTGGCCGAGCTCGACGACCTCGTCGCGGTCCTCGGGCTGTGACCTCGTCCGGTCCGGCTGACCGCCGGCCGGCCCGACCTCCGGAGAGGACCACCTGTGCGACTCACCACCCTGCGTAGCGAGGGCGAGGAGCTCGGAGCGCTCGTCCGGCCGACCGGAGCGGTGCCGCTGCGGGCGCTCAACGGGCAGTTCGGCACGAGCTGGCAGACGACGGTCCAGTCGCTGCTCGAGCACACCGAGGTGGAGGCGCTGCGGGACTGGGTCGACACGGAGGGCTGGGCGGCCGCGGAGCGGGTCGACGCCCTCGCCGTCCCGTCCGAGCAGCTGGTGCACGCGCCGCTGTACCGCCGGCCGCGCAAGATCTGGGGCATCGGGCTCAACTACGTCGAGCACGCGGCCGACCTGTCCGAGAAGGCGCCGTCGACCGAACCCGCCAGCTTCCTCAAGCCGGACACCACGATCATCGGCCCGGGCGACCCGATCCGCATCCCCGAGCAGTCCGAGCGCACCACGGCGGAGGCCGAGCTCGGCCTCGTCATCGGCCGGACCTGCCGGAACGTCACCGAGGCGGAGGCCCCGGGAGTGGTCGCCGGCTTCACGACCATTCTCGACATGACCGCCGAGGACATCCTCGCGCGCAACCCCCGCTACCTGACCCGGTCCAAGAGCTTCGACACGTTCTTCAGCTTCGGCCCGGAGCTCGTCACCCTCGACGAGGTCGACGACGTGGACGCGCTCGAGGTGACCACGGATCTGAACGGCAGACCGCACCGCTCCAACGTCGTGGCCAACATGACCTTCCGGCCGTGGTGGCTGGTCGCCTTCCACTCCCGGGTCATGACGCTCCTGCCGGGCGACATCATCTCCACCGGCACCCCGGGTGCCGCTGTGGTCCACGCGGGTGATGTGGTGTCGTGCCACATCACCGGCTTCCGTTCCCTGTCGAACCCCGTGGAGCAGTAGATGGATCTGGAGCTTCACGGCAAGGTCGCTCTCGTCACGGCCGCCAGCAAGGGCTTGGGACGTGCGACCGCCACGCAGTTGGCGCGCGAGGGGGCGCGCGTCATGATCTCCAGCCGCGGCGAGGAGCAGCTGCGCGCCACGGCCGAACAGATCCGGCAGGCCACCGGCGCCGAGGTCGAGCACTGCGCGGCCGACGTGTCGAAGGCGGACGACCTCGCCCGACTGCTGGATGAGACGCAGTCGCGGCTCGGCGGCGTCGACGTCCTTGTGAACAACGCGGGCGGGCCGCCTGCGGGCGGCTTCGACGCGCTCGACGACGAGGCGTGGCAGGCGGCGTTCGAGCTCAACGTCCTGAGCGGCGTACGTCTGATCCGCGGAGTGGTCCCTCACATGCGGGAGCAGGGGTCCGGCCGGATCGTCACGATCGCGTCGTCGTCGATCAAGCAGCCCATCGAGAACCTGCTGCTGTCCAACACCTACCGGGTCGCCCTCGTCGGGCTGTCCAAGAGCCTGGCGACGGAATTCGCGCCGTACGGCATCCTCATCAACACGCTGGGCCCCGGGCGGATTGCGACCGACCGTGTCGCCGGCCTCGACGCCGGCCGGGCAGCGGCCTCCGGGACCAGCGTCGAGCAGGTGCGGGCGCAGACCGAGAAGACCATCCCGCTCGGCCGGTACGGCACCGCCGAGGAGTTCGGCAAGGTGGCCACGTTCCTCGTGTCCTGGGCCAACACCTACCTCACCGGCCAGGCCTTCCTGGTCGACGGTGGCATGGTGCGGGGCATCTAGCCGCCGTCGGAACGGACGACACGCCATGCGCATCACCCGATACCTACCGGTCGCCGGAGGCCCGGCCGCGTACGGCCTCGTGGAGGGAGCGGCGGACGAGCTCGTCGTCCTGCCGCTGGCGGGCCTGCCCTACGACGGAGTCCGGCAGGTCGGCGGGGCGCTGACCCGCGCCGAGGTGGTGCTACTGGCTCCGGTCGAGCCCAGCAAGGTGCTCGCCTTCGGGCGTAACTACGCCGAGCACGCGAAGGAGCTGGGCAACGAGGTGCCCGAGACGCCCGTCGTGTTCAGCAAGCCCTCGACGGCTGTCGTCGGCGACGGCCAGGAGGTCGCCTACCCGGCGCTCACCCGCAACCTGCACTTCGAGGGCGAGCTGGCGATCGTCATCGGGCGTCGGTGCAAGGATGTGCCGCGCGACCGGGTCGCCGGCGTGGTGCTCGGCTACACCGTCGGGAACGATCTGACCATGCGCGACCTGCAGCGCGCCGAGAAGCAGTGGACGCGGGCCAAGGGTTTCGACGGGTCCTGCCCGCTCGGCCCCTGGGTCGAGACCGACGTCGACCCGTCGGCGCTCAGCCTGCGCACGACGGTCAACGGTGAGCTGCGCCAGGACGGCACGACGGCGGACATGCTGCTCGACGTGGCGGACTGCGTCGCCTTCGTCAGCCAGGCGATGACGCTGCTCCCCGGCGACGTCGTGCTGACCGGCACGCCGGCGGGCGTCGGTGCGCTGCAGGTCGGGGACGAGGTCGCTGTGACCGTCGAGGGGATCGGGACGCTCACCAACCGCATCGTCCCGGCCTGACGCCGGCTAGCCGGGAGGTCCTGTCCGGCGCCGGCGGTGGAGCTGGGCCAGAGCGGGACGGTCCTGTGGGAGCGCATGCTGCCGTCGCTCAGCGTGCGGATGCCACCGGCGTTGGTGGCCGCCACGCCGCCGAGCGTGCAGCTCTCCCGCGCCGCGAGGTCGACCGCGAGCTCGAGTCCCGCCGGCCGGACGGCGTCCTGCAGGGCGGCCAGGGTGACGCCGGCCTCCGCGGTGACCACCGCCGCTTCCGGGTCGACCGCTCCGATACGGGACAGCCGCGTGGTCGACAGCGGCACGTCACCGGCCTCCGGAACTGCGCCGGCGACCAGGCCGGTGTTGCCGCCCTGAAGCACGACCCGCGCACCCGCCGCCGAGACCAGAGCCAGCACGTCGCCAGCTCGGACGCGGGAGCCGTCACGCAGGCTTGCTCTGGTCCTCGAGCAGCATCTGCACCAGGTGCTCCGCGATGGCCAGGGAGGAGGTGGCCGCCGGCGACGGGGCGTTGCGCACGGCGAGCACCCGCCCACGGCGCGTCACCCGGAAGTCGTCGACCAGCGAGCCGTCCGCGTCCACCGCCTGCGCGCGGATGCCGCTCGGCCCGGGGACGACGTCGCCGAGGGTCAGCTCCGGCACGTAGCGCTGCGCCGCCGCCACGAAGCGCCGGGTGCTCAGCGAGCCCCGCATCTCGTTCACCCCGGTGCGCCAGTGCTGCTTGGCGAAAAAACGGAAGCCGCTGTAGGCCAGCATCTCTCGCATGTCCCGGGCAGAGAAGTCGGTGCGGCGGTAGCCCTCGCGCGCGAACGCCAGGACGGCGTTGGGGCCGACCATGACCTCACCGTCGACCCGTGGCGTGAGGTGCACCCCCAGGAAGGGATAGCGGGGATCGGGCACCGGGTAGACCAGCCCGCGGACCAGGTGCCGCTTGTCCGGGCGGAGCAGGAAGTACTCGCCGCGGAACGGCACTATGCGCGGCGCCGCTTCGTCGCCGGCGAGGTCGGCGACCCGGTCGGTGTGCAGCCCGGCGCAGAGAATGACCGCGTCGACGGCCAGGTCCTCGTGCCCGCCACGCACAACTACCTCCGACCCCCGCTCAACCAGCCCGGTGACCTCCCACCCGGTCCGGACGGTGGCACCGCGCTGCTCGGCGTCCGCGGCCAGGTGCCGGGTCACCTCGCGGTAGTCGACGATCGCCGTGCTCGGCGAGTGCAGCCCGGCCACTCCCTCGACGTGCGGCTCCAGCGCGCGCAGCTCGTCACGGTCGAGGCGGCGCACGCCCGGCACGCCGTTCGCCCGGGCGCGCTCGGCGATGTCGGTCAGGCGCTCGCGCTCCACCTCGTCGAGCGCGACGAGCACCTTGCCGCATTCGTCGTAGCGGATGTCCTTCTCCGTGCAGAGCTCCTGCAGCAGCGCCACCCCACGTCGGCACAGCAGCGCCTTGAGCGAACCGGGCGTGTAGTAGAGCCCGGCGTGGACGACGCCGCTGTTGCGTCCGGTCTGGTGCAGAGCCAGCTCGGGCTCCTTCTCCAGCACCGTCACCTGGCACGCAGGATCGACGTCCATCAGTCGGCGGCCGACGGCTGCCCCGACGATGCCGCCACCCACAACGGCGTACCGCTTGACGGTCACGGGCTCCCCGATCACGTCGGTGGGGGGTCGGAGCCAGGATGCTACCCGGGCAGCGGACTATGTTCGGTTGTGACCCCTATCACCCGAGCGAAGGACAGCGCATTGTGACAGGAAACAGTCGTGCAGGCAGTTCCCGACTGCGCGTGGCCCTGTGCGTGGCCGCCCTGGCCGCCACCGCGGCGTGCGGTGGTGGGGGGGGCGGAGGTGGTGGCGCGGGTTCCGGAGGAGGGGACCAGCGCCTCTCGATCGCCACCGGCGGCACGTCCGGCGTCTACTTCGTCTACGGCGGCGGGCTCGCCAACGTGCTGACCAAGGAGGTGCCCGGTCTGAGCGCCACGGCCGAGGCGACGTCCGCGTCGGTCGACAACATGCTGCTCATCGACGGCAACAAGAGCGATCTCGCCTTCGTGCTGGCCGACACCGCGACCGATGCCGTCAAGGGCGAGGGCAGCTTCAAGGAGCCGGTGAAAGCCCAGGCGCTTGCGCGGATCTACACCAACTACACCCAGGTGGTCGCCCTGGAAGGCAGTGGTATCACCGACATCCCGAGCATGAAGGGCAAGAAGGTGTCGATCGGCGCCCCCGGCTCCGGCACGGAGGTCATAGCGCTGCGCGTGCTCGAGACCGCGGGGCTCGACCCCAAGAAGGACATCTCCTCGGTCGGCCTCAGCGTCGCCGAGTCCGTGGCGGCCATCCGGGACGGCTCCGTTGACGCCTTCTTCTGGTCCGGCGGGCTGCCTACGGCCGGTATCACCGACCTGGCGACGTCCGACAAGGTCGCGCTGCTGCCCACCGAGGAGTACCTGTCAGCGATGCAGGAGAAGTTCGGCGAGGCCTACCAGGAGGACGTCATCGCCAGCGGCGTCTACAAGGGCGTCGACGAGGAGGTCAAGGTGATCGGGGTGCCGAACCTGCTCGTCGTCAACTCCGACATGGAGGAGGAGACGGCGTACAACATCACCAAGGCGCTGTTCGAGCAGAAGGCCGCACTGGAGCAGGTCCACCCGGAGGCCAAGAACCTCGACCCCAAGACGGCGTCGGACACCGGTGAGGTCGAGCTCCACCCGGGTGCGAAGCGGTACTTCGACGAAGCGGGGAAGTGACGGCAACGACGCTCGCACTGCGCCGGCGACCGCTGCGGGCTGGGCTCGCAGCGGTCGCCGGGGCCGCCGTCCTCGTGCCACTGGTCGCCTCGTGGGACGACGGCGGGCGGCTCCGCCTCGTCGTCACGGACCGCGGGGGCAAGATGCTCGTCAGCGCGGAGCTGCCGGACTCCGGCCGCTACGCGCTCGACTACCAGCACTCGTACTACGACCAGCCGGCCACCGAGGTGTTCCAGGCAGAGGGCGCGCACTTCTGGCTGGCCGCGCTCACCTCGCCCTCCGAAGCCGTCCTCGACTACTACGACTTGTCCGGCCCCCGCACGACCACTGCCAGCGGTGTGCACGTCCTCGTCCCCGACGTCGCCCCGGCGATCGCCGAGCTGCCCCTGATCGCCACCGCAAAAGGCCGTCGCACGCTCGTCGTGGACGACCGCCGCTACCCGCTCTACGCCGCAGGCGGGGCACGACACGTCCTGCTGCGCGTCGCTCCGGAAAGCCGGCTGCGCCGGCTGCTCCCGTGGCGCTCATGACCAGCCGCTCCTGAGAGGACGACGCCATGGCCGAGGTGCCCCCGCCGAGCAGCAAGCAGGTCCCGGCCGCTCCCAGGGGCGGGACCCGGGACGGAGCGGACAGCGGTCCGGACGTCCCACGGGCTGCTGACGAGAGCCCCTCCGGACCCCTCCGGCTCGCCGGCGAGGACCCGGATGCCACGACAGCGCTCATCGAGGAGTTCGAGGCCGAGCGGCCCGCCCGCAAGCTCACCGGCTTCCCCAAGAAGCTGGTGAGCGCCCTCGGCCTGGGCCTGTCCGGCTACGCCATCTACTGGGTGCTCAACCCGCTGCCCGCGCAGATCTACCGCACGACGTTCCTGGCGGTCGCTCTCGCGATGACCTTCCTGGTCTACCGCGGCTGGGGGTCGCCCAAGAGCGTCTCCCACGCGCTCGACCGTGACGAGCTGGAAGCCGGTCAGCGCCGCCGCGAGCGTCCCGGCGTGACAGATGTCCTGCTGGCCGTGGTCTCGGTCGTGGCGCTCGGCTACACCCTGGTCTACTTCGACGAGTTCGTCCGCCGCGCGGCGGTGCCGACCACGCTCGACCTGACCTTCGGCGTCCTGACCATCCTGCTCGTCCTCGAGGCCACCCGCCGCACGGTCGGCCCCATCCTGCCTGCGGTCTGCGTCGGCTTCCTGCTCTACGCCTACTACGGCGGCCTGCTCCCCGTGTCGCTGCCCGTCTCGCATGTCGGCTACGGCATCGACCGCATCGTCGGGCAGACCTACATGGGGCTCGAAGGCATCTTCGGCGTGCCGCTCGACGTCGCGGCGAGCTACATCGTGCTGTTCACCATCTACGGTGCGGTCCTTGAGTACTCCGGCGCCGGCAAGTACTTCATCGACGTCAGCTTCGCCGCGTTCGGCAAGTCGGAGACCGGCGCCGGCCGTACGACCACTCTGGCCGGCTTCCTGCTCGGCACGGTCTCGGGCTCGGGCACAGCCACCACCGTCACGCTTGGTTCCGTGGCCTGGCCGATCCTCAAGCGGGGCGGGTACCCCAAGAACGAGGGTGGCGGGGTGCTGGCGGCCGCCGGCATCGGAGCCATCTTGTCCCCGCCGACGCTGGGGGCCGCAGCCTTCATCATCGCCGAGTTCCTCGGCGTCAGCTACCTGCAGGTACTGGTCTACGCGATCGTGCCCTCGCTGCTCTACTACCTCGGGATCGTGCTGGCCATCGAGGCGGACGCGAAGAAGTTCCGGATGAAGGGCGTCGACGTCGAGACGCCGCCGCTGCGGCACCTGCTGCTGCGCTACGGCTACCACTTCAGCTCGCTCTTCTTCATCGTCGCGCTGATGGCCGTCGGCTTCTCGCCGTTCCGCGCCGTGCTCTACGCCACGGTCGCAGCGTTCCTGCTGTCATTCCTCGACAGGGCGCACGCCATGGGCCCGCGACGCATCTGCCAGGCCCTGATCGCCGGTGCCATGGGCGTCATCCCGGTCGCGGCGACGACCGCCGCCGCGGGCCTCATCGTCGCGGTCGTCACGCTGACCGATCTCGGGCTCAAGCTCAGCGGCCTGATCGTGGACGCCGCCGGCGGCAACCTGGTGCTCACCACCCTCTACTCCGCGGTCGCCGTCCTGCTGCTCGGACTCGCCGTGCCGGTCACCGCGTCGTTCATCATCGCGTCGGTCGTGATCGGACCGGCGCTGACCACGCTCGACGTCCCGGCGTTCGTGGCCTACATGTTCATCTTCTACTACGCCGTGCTGTCGGAGGTCAGCCCGCCAACCGCGCTGGCTGCGGTCGCCGCGTCCGCCGTGACCGGCGGCGACGCGTTCAAGACGATGATGACGACCTGGAAGTACACGCTGCCAGCCTTCCTCGTGCCGTTCGCCTTCGTGCTGTCACCGAACGGGGAGGGCCTGCTGCTGCAGGCGCCGCTGACGACGATCCTGTGGACCGTGGCGGCCTCGGCGCTCGGTGTCGCCGCCCTGACGGTCGTCACCGCAGGGTGGCTCCGGCACCGGGCTCGCCTGCCGGAGCGGGCGCTGTGCGCGGTGGCGGCGGTGTTCCTGCTCTATCTCGAGCCGCTGTTCGTCGCCATCGGCGTGGGGGCGTTCGCCCTCGGCGTGGTGGTGCACCTGCTTGGGGCGCGCGGCCGCTCGGACGCTCCCAGCCCGCAGGCGGCCGGATGACGGCGGGGCGGCGTCGCGGACGGTAGAGGCCCAGATCGAGGACAGCGCTGACAGCGATGTGATCCGGGGCTGGCCTGACGGCGTTCTGGAGTGCAACCGCCCTGGCACCACCGCCGTCCCACTCGTCGTTGCCGACCGACCTGACGCTGCGCCAGCTCCCGATGCCCGGCTCGCCGCGGGGAGGGGCGGGGTTGCTGATGTTCCTGAGCCGGCTCTACGCCGGTCGGCGTTAGCTCAGAGCCGCGCCAGCGGCGAGGCGGACGGGGGCCCACGTCGGTTCTCGACTCTTCAGTGAGACATCGGTCGGCTCCTCCTGTCCGTCAGCGCGCAGGCTGCAAGCACGGTGGTCCTGCGCCCTGACCTCGCGCAGTGCGGCTCCTCGTGTCGGCGCGGCCGGAGGCTATCGGCTGGGACACTGTCGCCATGAGCCTCGGGGTGGTCGGTGCGCTGCGGCTGCCCCGCGACGAGAGGCCGCCGCTGTTGGCGGTCCTGCGCCGGGTCCTGATCGCGGCCGGACTGCTGGGCCTGGCGGTGCTCACCGTCTACCTCGACCGCAAGGGCTACCGGGACGCCGACGACAACGGCGTGACGCTGCTCGACGCCGTCTACTACGCCACGGTCAGCCTGTCGACGACCGGCTACGGGGACATCACGCCCTTCACACCGCAGGCCCGGTTGATCAACGTCCTGGTGGTCACGCCGCTGCGCGTGCTGTTCCTGATCGTCCTGGTCGGCACCACCCTGGAGGTGCTCACTGAGCGCACCCGCGAGCAGTACCGGCACAGCCGGTGGAGGACACGCATGCAGGACCACACCGTCGTCGTCGGCTACGGCACCAAGGGACGCAGCGCCGTCCGTGCGCTCATGGCCGACGGCTACCCGCGCGACCGCATCGTCGTCGTGGACGGTGATCCGGCCGTCGTGGACGAGGCCAACGCAGACGGGCTGGCGGCGGTCCTCGGGGACGCCACCCGCCGGGCCGTCCTGGAGCAGGCGCGGGTGCGGCTGGCCGAGCGGGTGCTCGTCAGCTCGGCGCGCGACGACACCGCCATCCTCGTGGTCCTCACGGTCCGGCAGCTCAACCCCGCAGCACCGATCATCTCGGCCGTCCGCGAGGCCGAGAACGCACCGCTGCTGCAGCAGAGCGGGGCCACCAGCGTGGTGGTCAGCTCGGAGGCCGCCGGTCGCCTGCTCGCGGTGTCGGCCGTCAGCCCGGCCACCGGGAAGGTCGTGGAGGACCTGCTGGTCTCGCACGCCGGCCTGGAGCTGCGGGAGCGCGCCGTCACGACCGA
>Ga0136611_10001479_pt1 | contig 16336 bp, 10 predicted proteins | sample AntDrymUQ2232306_2_FD_106645 | JGI IMG/M metagenome (GOLD analysis project Ga0136611, IMG submission 106645) | Polar desert sand microbial communities from Dry Valleys, Antarctica - metaG UQ223 (23.06) | ecosystem: Environmental > Terrestrial > Soil > Desert | place: Antarctica: Dry Valley...
GGCGGGGAAAAAGTTCGTGGTGCTTGACCGTCCAAACCCGATCACCGGCGCGCAGCTCGAGGGTCCGATGCTCGCGGCGGAGCGCAGCTTCACCGCGTGGCACGACTTGCCCGTGCGACACGGAATGACGGTCGGCGAGTTGGCGAGAATGTTCGCCGCAGAACGGGCGCCAACGGTCGATCTGACCGTCGTCGAATGCGAAGGCTGGACGCGCGACTTGTGGCTGGATGAGACGACGCAGCCGTGGGTGAATCCCTCGCCCAACATGCGCAGCCTCGCCGCTGCGACGCTCTATCCCGGCGTCGGGCTGCTCGAATTCTGCAATGTGAGCGTCGGGCGCGGGACGGATCGGCCTTTTGAAATCTTTGGTGCTCCTTACATCGATGACCGTGCGTTTGCCGCGGCGCTCACCGCCGCGGGACTGCCGGGGATCACCTTCATGCCGGTCCGTTTCACGCCGCGCGCCAGCGTTTTCGCAATGAAGGAATGCGGCGGTGTGCAGATGCTGGTGACTGACCGGGATGCCCTCGGTTCGCTGGATGTCGGGATCGTGCTCGCGACGACTTTGCATCGATTGCATCCACAGGAGGCAAAGATCGAACGCCTTGGAAAACTGCTCGCACATCCGGCGACGTTGGACGCGGTGCGGGCTGGAAAGTCGCTTGATGAAATCAAGGCTTTGTGGGCACCGGATCGGGAACGTTTCCGAGGCCGTCGTGAGCAGTTTCTGATCTATCGGTGAGGTTGCGAATGCTGCTGGAAGCCGGCGACGCGAGCCGATAGCATCCACGCCCCCATGTCCCTGCCGCCTTCCCCTGCCGAGCCCGGAGCCGCCGCGAACGACGATTCCGCACCCCGTTGGGATCGCACCATGCGGCCACTTTATTGGCTCGCCGGCGCGCGCTGGGAAACGCTGCGCCGTTGCGATCCGACCGAGCGCGAACGCATCGCGGTGCTGGGGTCGACGGTCTTGATTCCGACGATCATGGCCTTTCTCGGGATGCTTTTCTACGCGAAGAGCCGTTTCGCCGAACCGCCGTGGACGGCTTGCATCTTGATGTCGCTCGCGTGGGCGTTCGTCATCCTGAACACCGATCGCATTCTGCTCGCGACCTATCGCCCGTTTCAGCCGTGGTATCGGAAGTTCCTCCAGGTCGTTTTCCGCTTTGTGCTCGCCGGCGTCGTGAGCGTCGCCATCGCCTTTCCATTCTGCCTCGATCAATTTCGCCCTGCCATTCGGCATCGTTATGGGACGGAGTTTCAGCAACTGCTCGCCGCGTTGAGGGAGGAGGAAAGCAGCAAGCGCAAAGAGATGGCGGCTGATTACCGTGCGCAGCGCGAAGCGCTCGATGTGCAGCTGCCCGCGTTGCAGACGGCGATCACGAATCCCGAGGTGTATGCGGATCAGAAGATCGAGGATGAGCGCAAGCGGGTCACTGAGCCGAACTTCGTGCCACCCGCGAGCGGTGCGACGCGAACGGTGCTCGCCCAGATCGATGCCGCAAAGGAGACCCTCGCGAAGACCCGCGCCGACCTCGAGACGCAGGAAGATCTGCACCGCCGGCTCGTCGAGGCGGCGGCGCGCGAGGCGCTCGGGCAGCCGAATGAATTCTACCCGGAAGCAAAAAAGGGCGGTGCCGGCCCGCGGCTCAAAGATCTCCAGGCGCGCGATCGCGCCACGGTCGCAAACATCCGGCGCCTGGAGCTGGCCGCGACGGCGCAAAACGATGCATTGATCGCGCTCGACAAGACCCTCAGCGGTGCGCGGCTCGTCGATCGCAACGACTACCTCGACAGCGTCACCAATCGGCGCGCCGCTTACGTCGCCGAAGCCGAGGAAACCGAGCGCGTGCGCAAGGAGCGGCTGGCGCGTTTGACTGCGGATATCGCCACCCTCGAGAGCGATCAAGCCGATGCGCGCAAGATGCACGCGTCCCGTTATCTTCCGCGGATCGCACTGTATGAGCGAAAGATGGAAGGCGTGCTCGATCCGATGGAGGAGACGATCGGCCTCTACAAAGTCATTTTTCTGATCGGCCCGGATGCGGACGAGATCGAACAGCGCGAGTTCAAATACCGCTGGATGGCCGGGCTGTTTCCGTTCGTGGTGATTTTCGGAACGCTCTTCACGCTCGATCTCGTGCCGATCCTCGCAAAGATCTTCTCGCGGCCCGGCCCTTACGATGTGGTTGTCGAGGAGCGCGAATACATGGCTCTGGAGAACCTCCGCGCGTTCTACGACGAATACTCGGCGCCTTTTGAGCCACTTGAGGCGGACGGGGAGCGAAATTACACCTTCGACGATACCGACGTCGCCACGATCCTCGCCCGTCGCACACCGCTGCCACGGCCGGGCAAAGCAGGCGCTCCCGCAACTGCCGCGGCCTGACGGTCCTTCGCGCCGACGAGCGTTTGCGACCGGGCGTAGCGCCTTGACCTGCCTCACCGCACCCACGGAGAAACGGTAATGCTCTTCACCTCCTCTTCGGACTTCACAGATCCTGACCCGGGAAGCGCTGGCCCATCTGCTGCCCGGCGCGCTCCGAGCAGTGAGATCGAAGCGCTAAAATTCGATGTCGAGCGCCTCCTGCTGATCACCGAAGCGCTTTGGCGGATTGTTCAGGAGAAGCACGAGCTTCCGGAGACGGAGCTCATCAAGCACATCACTACCCTGGATCTTGAGGACGGTAAGCTCGACGGGCGCAACCAAAAACCCCGCCGCAGCCATGTCCCAAGTGCGGGCGTGTCCTGATCAAGAATCGTCCTCGTTGTTTCTACTGCGCCGAGCCGATCGCGACTGATCCGTTTGAGCGGTGAGCGTCTTCCGCTGCGGCGAGGGTCCAACCCCGCTCGTGCCGCTTGCCTGACTCCGCCTTGCAGCGCATCGTGGCGCCATGAAATCCGCTGCCCTCGTGGTTCTCGCGCTCGCCTCCTCCGTTTACGCGGAGAACGACTCGGCTTACAAAGCGTTGCGCGTTTACGGGAAAAAGTTCGGTGAATCGAGCCTGAATCGGGTGATCGAGGTCCGCGGCCGCGCAGGCGCGCCACAGCCAGCGGTGTGGAAAGTGATTGTCGTCGACCAGGGATCGCGTGGCGGAGTTCGCGAGGTCGAAGTCCAGCACGGAAAAATCATCGGCGAACGCTCCCCGACGAGGGGCGCGTCGCTGGGACCGCCGATGAATTTCAATCAGCTCAATCTCGATTCCGACGGCGCTTTCACCATCGTGAATCAGGAGACGGAGAAGCGGCGAGTGCCGTTCGACCGAGTCGACTACACGCTGCGCAATCCCGGTTCGAACACGCCGCCAGTATGGTTTCTGGATGCGTATGATGGGCCGCGCGGGAAGGTCGCGACCTTCGAACTCGCCGCTGATACCGGCGCGGTTTTGAACAGCCACTTCACCGGGCGCGGCGGCAGCGCTCCCCCCGAATACGCGGAGGATCGCGACTATGTGCGGAACGATCGAGATCGCGACGACGACCGCGATGACGACCGCCGCTATAGCGGAACCAATTCACGCCCCGGCGAACCATTTCGCGGCGTGGGCGACTTCTTTGGGCGGCTCGGGCGTCGCTTTGAGCGGCGCGGTCATCAACTAAAGAGCTTCTTCACCGGAGAAGAGCGCGAGCGGCGGGAGCGGTGATGCGCGGGAACATCGCGCTGCTCGTCGCGGCGGGAGGGATCCTCTTTTTCGTGGAAATGTGGGTGCCCGGGATGGTTGCCGGGATCGCAGGAGCGGTCGCCTGGGCGATCGCGCTCGTGTTGACTTACACCCATTTCGGGATGCTCGCCGGGCATGGACTCCTCGCCGCGATGGTCATCGGCGGGACAGCGCTCTTCCTTTGGTGGATGCGCATCTTCCCGACGACGCGCTTCGGGCGTAAATGGATCCTCGAAGCCACCGTGCACGGCGAGCCAAATGCGACGGAAGCCGCTCCGGCCGCCGGCGTTGGTGACGAGGGCACCGCGCTCACTTCCCTTCGTCCAGCTGGCGCCGTGCGGATCGGCGAGAGGCGGATCGATGTGGTGACCAGCGGCGAATGGATCGAGCCGGGCACCCCTGTGCGCGTGGTGCGTGTGGAAGGCACCAAGGTAGTCGTCACCAGCCGTTGAGTTCGTTTCCTCTTCTGCCTTCCGGAATCTCGGAATAGCGTTGCCGCATGTTCGGGAATCTTCTCCTCGGTATCGCTGTCGTTGTCGCGCTTGTCCTCGCGATCGTCGTTTTTAGCTTTTTCAGCACCTGGCTGCGCGCGCGAGTCTCCGATGCGCCCGTGAGCATGCTCGCGCTGATCGCCATGCGGCTTCGGCGGGTCCCGGTGGCACAGATCGTCGATGCACGCATCACTGCGGTGAAAGCCGGGCTCCCGATCCCGACTGACCCACTGGAAGCGCACTACCTTGCCGGCGGCAACGTCAACCAGGTGATCCTCGCGTTGATCGCAGCCGACAAGGCCGGGATCGTCCTCAGCTTCGACCACGCGCGCGCGATCGATCTTGCGACGAAGGGCACAGGCAAGACCGTGCTCGACGCGGTGAAAACGAGTATCAATCCGAAAGTCATCGATTGCCCAAACCCGACGAGCGGCAAGAGCACCATTGATGGCGTCGCCAAAGACGGGATCGGGGTGAAGGCGAAAGCGCGGGTGACAGTGCGGACGAATCTTGCGCAGTTCGTCGGTGGTGCGACCGAGGAGACGATTATCGCCCGCGTCGGCGAAGGGATCGTGAGCGCGATCGGCTCGGCGGATTCCTACAAGCTGGTTCTCGAGAACCCCGATCGCATCTCCAAGAACGTGCTCTCTAAAGGACTCGATAGCGGCACGGCTTTCGAGATCCTGTCGATCGATATCGCGGACGTCGATATCGGCGAAAACATCGGCGCGAAGCTGCAGGCTGAACAGGCGGATGCAGACAAACGCGTCGCGCAGGCGAAAGCCGAGGTGCGGCGTGCGGCGGCGGTGGCGGTGGAGCAGGAAATGAAAGCGCGCACTCAGGAGATGCGCGCGAAAGTTGTCGAAGCAGAAGCGCAGGTGCCGCAGGCGATGGCGGAGGCGTTCCGGAGCGGGAACCTCGGGATTTTTGATTACGTGCGGATGAAAAATGTCGAGGCCGACACGCAGATGCGCAGCACCATCGCAGGCGCCCCAAGCTCCGGCCCCGAAACCAGCCGCGGTTAAGGAAGAGCTCGCGACATGATGCTCGCCTCGATTGAGGGAAACCTGCTCGGGCTGATCATCTTCGCCGCGATTGGCGCGATCAATTGGCTCTTGCAGAAGAGGGAGGAGAAGGCCGCCAAGCAGCCGCGGCCAACTCCCGCGCGGCACGAGAGCATGGCACCTGGTCGCGACGAGGGCATTCAGGAGCAGGAGCGCTTGCGGAAATTCCTCGAGGCGCTTGGGGTGCCTGCCGACCAACCGCCGCCACCACCAGTCCGGCGTCCCGTTCCCCGACCACGCGACCCGGTGAGCACGCCGCGTGGATCAACCCGCCCGCCGCGAACAACCAGTCGTGCTCCTCAAAACCGCCCGCCTGCCTTGCCGCCACAGCTGCCAAGGCGGCAAATGTCGTTGGATGAGGCCGACGCCCCGTCCCTCGCCGTTGAGGCATTGTCCCTTCCGCCGCTGCAAACCGCCCCGTTCCCGGTCTTCGATACCGTCACCTCACAGATCTCCGCGATTCCTCACGAACAAGCCGCCGCGCGTGCGGACAGCGATGCCTACCGGGAGCAGTCGGCGAACGCCGTCGTGCCGGACATCGTCGGGGGATTGCTCCGGTCTCGCGACGATCTGCGCCGTGCGATTCTCCTGCGCGAAGTGCTGGGCCCACCGCGAGGCTTGCCAGACCAGGGAGCGGCTTCGACCTTCCGCTGAGTTTCACAGCCGGCGCGGCGAAACTGGCAGACGGCTCGACTCGAATAGCGCGCGAGCCGCGGATGCAAAGCGTCAAACCACCCGCGCCACGAAGTCGCCGATCGTCAGCGCGGTCTGCGGTGCGTCCAGCCGCTTCACCCGCTCAGCACCACCGGGGTGGTGAACCGTCAGCGCTGCGATGCGATCGGCGGCCACGCCAAAGGGAGCAGCGCCATCAGGAACAAGGCTGCGAATCGTGAGTTGCCCGATCTTCGCCGCCGCGACCATGGAGTCTCCGAACCCAACGACCCCATTTTTGGATCCGATCTTCGCCTGCCCGATCGTTGCCGCCGCGGAGAAATCGGCCAGCTCGTCCGGCAAGGTCATTACCCCTTCCGTGACGCCCGCGAAGATGCGGCTATCAAACATCGCGCGCACCGTGATCTTCGCGATGTTCCCAGCCACATCGAGGATTGAGCCGCTCATCGTCCCCGCGACGCTGAAGCTGCGAAGGGCGCCGTTGACATCGAGGTTCGAATCGCCCACGCCATCGAATTTTAGCTCCGTGCCGCCGCGCCGTAGCTGCGGGGAAGTGAGGTCGGTCCGCAGTTGAATCGTCGCGTCGCTCACGTCGTCGAGCACCGCTTTCTGCAGTGCGCCTGCGACCTCGAAGTTGCCGGTGAAGTCCGTCGTCTTTGCGCTCAAGGACTTGAGCGGCCCATTCACCATGAATCCGCCGAGTGTCGTTTCGGTCCCGCGCGGTGTGCTGATTTTCAACACCGATTTCGCCGTCGTTCCGTCGAGCACGATCATTGCAGCGTCGCTCGGTCCCGAGCCGGAAAACCAAATCTCGCCGCGCCCGCCACCTTTCAGCGAAAGCGTCACGAGATCGCCGCTCGCGTCCGTGAAAGTCGCCTTGTCAGTGAATTGCATCACGGGGTTCACGCGCACGGATACTTGAGCCGCCGCGGTCAGCGCACCGCCGCCGGTGTTGCCGAGATCGTCCGCCGCCACAGACAGCGTCGCCTCGCCGGAGAAATCCACCGCGAGGGTGAAGGTCAGCCCGTCGAGCGCGGCATTGAGCGCGGCGAGACTGCCGGTGAAGACGAGCAGCGGATCATCCGTTCCGTCGCCGGTGATGAAGGTCACGCTCGTTGCGTCGCCGAGCGTCAACACTCCGCCGGTTGCCGAGAGCGTCACTTGCACGGGAGCATCTGCGGCGTCCAGGTCCGCGACCGAGATCGCGTTGCCCGCCGCCGTCGAAAAGATCACGGCCGCCCCTTCGCGAGTCGCCACGAGGCTCGGCGCAGCCACCGTTGGCGCATCATTCACCGGCGTGACGGCGATCGCCGCCGTCTCCACCTCCGTGCTAAAGGCGCTGGTCCCGCCGTTCGTCGTGGTATCGCCGAGGCCCCCATTGCTCCCCGCCGTGTGATCCCAAGTCCGGAAGCTCAGTCCCGCCGCCACCGACCCAGCGAAATCCGCCGCCGGCACGAACCGCACAAGCGCTTCTGCTGTGAGCAATCGCGCACTCGCCGAGCTCACATCGCCAATCGACGACCACGTCGCCGCATCGAGCGAAAATTCCCACGCGCCGTGCGCCGTGTCGGCGGCCACAATCCCGATCCCGGCGAGCGCATTCGCGTCCAGGTCCTCGATCCGCGGCGTCGCCGTCCCGATCCCGAGCAAGTCCGCAACGCGCACTCCCGCGCCGCCCACGGAGTCCTCCGCCACCGGCGGCAGCGCCGGTTCGCCGCTCACGTCCAGCGTCGGCGCGTTGTTCGTCGTATCTGCGCCGAGCACCTGCAAAAAGTAAGCGCCGTCTCCCGCCGCGGCTGTCACCCGCACGGTGAACACGCCCGCCGCCTCCGCAGTGTAAGTGAGCGCCGCGTTCCGCCCGTCCGCCGCACCGTTGTCGTCGCTCGCCACCAGCGCGTTGTTCGCATCGCGCAGCTCGATCCGCGGATCGACCGTGTTCGCCGCGCCGGGCGTGGTCGTCGAGAGCGCGATCTTTGACCCGGCAACGGGCACGCGGATCGTGTAAAAGTCCTCATCCGGTCGGGCTGCGTCTGCCCCGATTGCCGCGCCAGACGAACTCCCAAATCCTCGGTAACCGAGCGTCGCAAGATCGAAGATATCTACCGACCAGCTGTCGCCGACGAAGAGGCGATCACCGAAGATCCCGAGTCCCTCCACGCGATCACCACCGAAAAGCGGCAGCGCTCCGACGGCCGTCGCCACCCCGGTGGTCGGCTCGATGCGGTGAAGCGTCCTGCCGACCACGCTGAACAACTCGGTCGCCGAAGCCGCGAGGTTTTCCGTGAGCGGGAGGTCGGTGTCGATGACGCGTTTGATTGCGCCGGTGAGGTAGTCGAGCACCACGATCCGTCCCGGCATGGTGTCCGTGAGCGCGAAGATCTCGCCGTTCAGAAACGCCAGCCCGCCAATCATCAGCGACGGGTTCTCGATCTCTCGCAGTAGGGTGCCCGTGTGCGCATCGAGCTCCACGATCGGCGACGACGCCGGACCGGCCATCAGCACGGTCGAGGCGGTGGTTGCGAGTCCGTAACTGGAGCGATTCGGGAATGTAATCGGCAGCGGAGAGGAGAAACGGCTAACGAATTGCCCCATCTCATCGAGCACCGAAATCGTGTTGAACGACTCATCAAAACCGAACGCGCGCCCGACTGCGCTGTTCTCGATCGCGCCGAGCACTCCAGAGGTTCCGGTGAGGTCCTGCGCGGTCGCCGGCGAGGCAGTTTGCCCCGTTTCGATGCCCGCATTGACCGAGGCCAACATCGTGTAACTCGCCGGCGCACCAGTCCCGGTGAAGTGGAGGAAATACGTCCCGTCCGCGGGCGCGGTGACCCCGTCGATCACCCGCTCGACGAGAAGCCCGGCAGCGCCGCTCGCCAGCACCGTTCCTGCCGCATCGGTGAGCTTGATTTCTCCCGCCGACGACGCGGAGAGCGAATCCGCCTGATCGAGCACCACGGCAAGCCGCTCGCCAGCCAGGAGGTTCAGCGAATACCAATCATCACCGGTGCCGAAGCCCTCGACCGCTGCGCGGCGCGCGTTCTCCCCGAGGGGCGCAAACGCCGCGTGGATGTCCTGCGCCGTGGCCAGCGTGTCGTTCGCTGGCCCGCCAAAATCTTCCGCTTCGATGGTCGCATTCACCGCCAGGTTAACGGTCGCGCCGCCCGTGGTTCCCTCTGCGCCCGCAAGGGTGACGGTATAAAGTCCGCTGCCGCTCACGCGAAAAGCGGGCACGGCGACACGTTCACCCGCAGCCGACGCTGCCGCGCTCGAGACGATCGCGCCCGCCGGATCGCGCACCGTCACGCTCGCGCGCAGCGTGTCGCTTGGATCGATCGTGAACGCGAGCGTCTCGCCGGCGGTCGCGGCCACCGCGAAGACATCGAGATCGTCCGCCGCGGCGATGACGCTCGTCTGCGACGCATCGGCGACGAGACTCGCCCGTGGCAAGGAAGGCGTCGGTGAGAACGCGATCCGCTCCGCCGCATCGAGCGTAAAGCTCGTCACAAAATCGCCGCCGTCCACGCCGTCGCCGGAAGGCAGCGCGCCCGGCTCGCCGTCGAGATCGCGGCCGACCGTGTCTTCGAATTGCCCATCGCCGCTGCGCAAGGTGAGCGTGTAAGCGTCGTCGCGAAGATTCGTCCACGCGAGCGTGAGCGTGGTTCCCGTTGGATCGAAGCTGAACGTCGCCGGCGCAAAGGCGACATTCCGCTGCACGGCGCGCAAGGTGAAGTCCGACGCCTCCAACGCCGCGCCGTTCATCGGCTCGCTGAATTGCACCGCAAACGAGAACGGCCCTGCGGCGCCCGCGCCGCCCTCCGCGAGCGAAACACCGATCACCCGCGGCGGGACGACATCGATCTCGAACTGCGTCGAGAACGCCTCGAGCGCCGTGCCCGACAGATCCGTCACCGAGCCGGCGGCAAATGCGAGCGTGTGCATCCCCGCGGCGAGTCCCGCCGGCAGGTAAAATTCGACGGTGTCCCCGTCGATCGTGCCGAACGAGGTCGCCGCCATTCCATCGATCGTCAGATCGGCTGCGCTCAGGGAGCTGAGCAAAACACCCCGCGTGAATTCGACGCGCACGCTGCCAGGGGCGGACGCGAATTTTCCGCTCGCGGGGAGACCCGTGCTCTCGACGGTAAACGGCGCGGCTATCCCGTCGCCGCCCGTCACCTGCAGTCCATACTCGCCGCGCGTGCCGCCGGTCGCGCCCACTCGCGCGAAGTATGCGCCGGCTGCCGGCACGGAAAAGCTGAGCGCGGCATTGCGGTTGTCGCCCGCGCCGTCGTCGTCGCTCGCGAGGAGATTCCCCGCCGCAGCATAGAGCTCGACGATTGGATCGAGCGCGTTCGCGCTTCCGCCCGGAGTCGAAGTCGTGAGTGTCAACGTCGCCCCTGCGGCGGCGTTGATGCGGAAAAAGTCCGCGTCATTCGCGCCCCCCGAATCCGCCCCGATCGCATCCGGGAATTCCGACCCGCTGAACGTGCGCAGCAGCGTGAGCGAGGGGAAATCATAGACGCGCGTGTCGAAGGGATCCGACACGAAAAGCTCCCGCCCGATCACGCCGAGGCCGGTCGCGCGAAAGAACTGGGCGAGGTCGCCGAGCGGTGTGGTCGCGCCCGTTTGCGGATCGATGCTCAACAGCGTCGTGTCGCCATCGGTGCCGAGCAGCAGGCCATCCGCGGCCGCAAGCGCGCTCCCAACTCCGGGCGTCGAGAGCGTCCGCTTCACCGCGCCCGTCGCGTAATCGAGCACCGCGATCTGATCGCTCCCGGAGCCGGTCACGAAGATCTCGCCTTGCGAGAAAGCGAGCGCGTTTGTGAAGGCGCCCGGTGTCGGGATGGTCCGCAGGACGTCGCCCGTATCGGCATTCAGCTCGTAGATCAGCTTCTCCGAGCCGCCCGCCGCGAGCAGCGAGTGGTCGGTGGTCGCAAGTCCAAACTCGCCAACGCCGTTGACCGGCGCCGGAAAACTGCGCACCACCGAGCCAGTCGTGCGATCGAGCTCCTTGATTACGTCTTCAAAGAACGACTCGAAGATGAAGAGCCGATCGAGCACCGCGTATCCGGCATACCCTTGAACCTCGCCCGTCGCGCTCAACGGCTGCGCCGCGCCGAACGCATCGTTGCCATCCAGGTCGAAGTCCGCGCCGCGCAACGCGAGCAGCGCATAATCCCGGGTGCTTCCGCTGATCCGGAGGAAATATTCGCCCGCCGCCGGCGCGGTGAAATCGCGAATCAGCGCCGTGTAGTTCGTGCCCGGTTCCGTGCCGAGCGCGAGCACCGCACCCGCGCTGTCGCGGAGCTCGAGCCTTGCGTCCCGGCCCTGCTCGTTGCCGAGCACGAAGGTCGCCCGCTCTCCGGCAGCGAGCGTCAGCTTGAAAAAATCGCCCGCTCCGATCGCGCCCGTCACCCGCGTCCACGCGCCTCCGCCCGGCAGCGCGGCGAAGAGCGGGTCGAGACTTGCGGCGCCCGCGGCAGTGTCATTCGAGGGGCCGCCGCGCAGCTCGTTTTCAAGGTTCGCATTGGCCGTCACGCGCAGCTCCACGGCCCCGGTGAAACCTCCGCCCGAACCTCGCTCGATGACCGCTCGATATTCGCCCGAGACCGGCGCCGACTGGAGTGAAAGAATCGCCTGATCGAACTTCGACGGCGCCTCGGCAGTGCCCACGGGATTCCCGGCGGGGTCCAGAAGCGTCAGCTTTGGCGCGAGCGTGCTCGATGACGCCACGAGCGTCAGCGGCTGCCCTGCTTCTGCGTGGAAAGTGAACACATCTACGTCGCTCGGCGTCGCGATCACCGTGCGACCGATGCCGCCAAGGATGCCGCTGCCGTGCGGACGCAGCGCCGTGAGCGCGAGCGCAGCCGGCGCGGGCGCATCGACCAAAAAGCCCACGACGAAATCGCCGCCGTCCACGCCGTTGCCCGAGCGGTTCGGCGGAAGCGGAAAGGCGGGCGCCTCACCATCCAGGTCACGGCCGGCACGATCTTCCAGGGAAAATCCGCTCTCGAGCGTCAGCGTGTAGCTCTCCTCGGGCAAGTTAGCGAAGCTCGCCGTGAGCACCGTTCCCTCCGGATTGAACCCGATGCTCTGCGGGCTGAAGGTGCGTCCACTCACTGCGCCGGTCAGCGTCACCGCTCCATTCGCGTTCGTGGTTTTCATCGGTTCGTCGAACCCGAACACCGCCGTGAACGCGCCCGGCGCGCGCACTTCACCCGGCTGAAGGTTCGTCGAGATCACGCGCGGCGCCGTCAGATCGACGGTGCAGTTTGCGTTGAACGACGCGAGGGGCAGCCCCGCGACATCGGTCAGCACTCCGCTCGCAATGCTGACCGTGTGCGCCCCTTCCGCGAGGGCGGACGGGAAGGTGAACTCGATCGTGTCGCCATCGATCACGCTGAAGCTTGCGGCCGGAGCGCCGTCGATCACCAGGTCCGCCGCCCCGAGTGACGTGAGCAGCACCGCGTGGTTGAAATCCAGCCGCGCCACGGTAGGCGAGGTGGCGAGCATGGCGCCGTGCCCGGGCGTCGCGGAGCTCACCGCGAACGGCACCGTCTCCGTGCCGCTCACCGAGAGCGTGTAAGCGCCCGTCGAATCAAACACTCCGCGCACCCGCACGGTGTATTCGCCATCCATCGGCGCCGTGAAACTCACGCGCGCATTCCGGCCATCCGGCGCGCCATTTTCATCGCGTGCGACGAGGCGGCCCGTGGCGTCGTAAAGCTCGAGAATCGGATCGAAACTATTGCGTGGCTCGCCAGGCGCGTCCCCCGGAGTCGTGGTGCTGAAAGTGAGCGTCGCTCCCGCCGCCGCGCGCACTTTGTAGAAATCGCTCTCCGTGAGACGCGGGGTATCGCCACCGATCGCGCGGACCGTCGCTTCCGGCGAAAACGAGCGCAGCGGCTGCAACGCGGGAAAGCTGAAGACTTTGATGAGCGACCCGTCCGCGACGAACAGTTCGTCCCCGACGACGCCGAGCCCAGTCGTGGAATTGAAATAGGGGAGGTCCAGCGGCACCGATTGCCCGGTCTGCGGATCGATCTCCACCACAGATCGTCCCGTCGTCCCGAACAACCGTCCGTCGCCCACCGCGAGCGCGCCTTCAAAGCCGCCGCCAAACGATAACGTTCGTTTAGTGGCGCCGGTCGCGTAATCGAGCACGCGCACCCCGAACGAGCCCAGGGCAAAAACCTCGTTGTTCAGAAACGCGAGGCCGCGCACGTCGCCCGAGTTCTGAAAGGTGCGAATGACCGCCCCGGTGTCCGGGTTCAGCTCGTAGATGAGACCTCGCCCAGCCGCCAGCAGCGTGTTGCCGGTGGTGGCAAGGCCATAGTCGCTCGCCGAGCCGCCCGATGGGCCGGTGAAGCTGTTCAGCCGCTGGCCGGTCGCCGGATCGAGCTCGCGGATCAACCTCGCGCTCGAGTCATAGATGAAGAGCCGATCGAGATGAGGGTTCCCGCTGTAGCCGAGCACGGTGCTGCTTCTGTCGAGCGCCTGCGCGGTCGCCAGGCTACTGTTGTTCTCGATTTCGAACCCCGCGCCTTTCACCGCCACGAAATTGTAAGCTGCCGGCGCATCGCCGCTCACCCGCACGTAATAGGTGCCGTCCGCGGCTGCAGTAAACCCGTGCAAACCGGCGCGCGTGTTCGTCGCCACCGCCACGTTTTTCGCGAGCAGCGTCCCAGTGCCATCCTGCATCTCGAACCGGACCCCATTCACGATCGCGTCCACGAGAAAAGTGGCGCGCTCGCCCGCGCTCAGCGTGAGCGCAAAAAAGTCGTTCGCTCCCGCGCCTTCGATTCCAGCGAGCACCGCGCTGCGGCTCGCGCCAGTGGAGAGCGGCGTGAAAAGCGCGTCGAGATTCACCGCCTCCGCGCGCGTGTTGTTGCTCGTGCCGCCATGCGCTTCGGCTTCAATCCCGGCATGCAGCACCGCCTGCACGCGGTAAGCGCCCGTGCCGCTCGCAGCGCTCACCGCGAAGGTGTAAGTGCCCGCGGTCGCAATCGGCATCGCTTGCAGGAGCGCCTCCCCACCTTGCGCGGCTGCGCTCGCGCTGGCGTTCACGCCGGGCCCGCTCAGCGAAATCGCGGGCTGCAATCCCGCGGCAGGCGTCACGAGCAGGGCGAGCGTCTGTCCGGCTTCCAGCTCAAGCGTGAAGCCATCCGTTTCCCCTGCAACCGCGATCGCATCCGCGTGCGTGCCGCTGTGGATGAGCGACCCGGCGGGACCCAGCGCGGTGAGAATCGCGGGAAAGCTGACATCGAGCGCAATGCGCGCTTCGAGGAGTTCCGGGCAGGGGCGAACGGATGACGGGTGAGACATGGAGGGTTCAGCGCTCGGGGCCGCGGGCGCGAACTGGAATCGGGTGAGCGCCAATCGCAAGCAAAGATGCACGCCGCGTTCGCGAATAGTTTTCGCGCGTTGCTCGCGCGGCGGAAAAACAACGCTTCCTGAAATCCCCGACCGCAACCGTCAAATCACCCGCACGACGAAATCGCCCAACGTCAGCGCCGTTGCATGAGTATCCAGCCGCTTCAGCCGTTCGGTCCCGCCGGCGTGCTGCACGGTCAACGCCGCGATGCGATCCGCGGCGATGCCGAAAGGAGCGTCGCCATCTGGCACCAGTCCACGCACTGCGATGTTGCCGATCTTCGCTGCAGCAATCAGCGAATCGCCAAATCGCGCTCGCGGGCGAAGTCATCGAACTTTGGGCGAAAGCCAGGGAGGGGGAGCGTGCCCGCGCGATTGTTCGTGCGGGCCTTTTCGAGCGCCGCTTTTGCTTCATCGAGGGTTTGCGCCTCCAGCGCAATCCGCCGCGGGGCCGTGCGCCCGTCGCCGAGGTCAATCCGGAGCTGGGCGTAATAGCGGGTGCCGCGCTGCCAGAGACCGGGGACTTTGCGCTTGCGCGAATCCAGCACGGCCCGGAAGCTCGGGGCGCGATGAATTGTGATGGCACTGTTGTTCTCCGATGCTTGGCGTTGCACGCCGTGGCCGTAGCACAATCTGAAGCAAATTCTCTCTCAACAGAGAAGCCGGCGTGGCGAAACTGGCAGACGCGCTAGACTCAAAATCTTGTATCCGCAAGGATGTGTGGGTTCGATTCCCTCCGCCGGCATTTCGCCCAGCAGAGTAAGACCGGGAACGCGGCTACCGAAAGTTCCATCGAGTGCCATCTCGACTGGCCTGACACTGAACCATTCCCCCGCGTCGTCTCCTGCTTCAAATCGAGCTAGTGCTTGCAGAGCATGGCGGGTGAGTTGCAGCGCTCAAGTGAAAGGCCTTTTCCTCCTTCTGTGTCCCCAGCACCATAAACGGGCGCCGAGCGGATGGTCGTGCGGCGACGGAAATCTCGCGTTCCTGCATCGCCCGGAGCAGCGCCGCTTGGGTCTTCGGAAGGGTGCGGTTGCGTCGCGCGTTTGTCGCTATTGCCAGCGAGCATCGCACGCTCGCGTTGCATTCAGTTCACCCCGGACCTGCTTCCCGCCGACATCACGGGAACCGACGTGATCGTTGAAGATCCGCGACCGGGGTCGGTTTCACTATCCTCTTCGTCCTCGCGCGTCGCGGTGAACACGAGCCGTCCTGGGCCGGAGAGCCAGCGCAGGAAGCGGCTGCTGGAGGAGGTGGTGAGAAGAATCGCGAGCGGTGCTTCCGGCTCGTGATCGCCGGCGAACTTCGGACCGTAGAGCACCGTCACATTCGCAGCGAACTCCCAGCTTGGGCATGTCAAAGTGCGGTGGCTGCTAAGGATTCCGGTGCCAAGACGTTTTCACCGCATGCACCGAAATTTTGTCTTCCGCGTTCAGCCTCTGGGCACCGGTGCGGCTCGGCGCTATCAACTGCGCATTGGCATGGAGGGAGAGCGAAAGATCGAGTTCATTCCCGTGCATCAAAGTGCATTCTCGAAGCGCCTCGCGCTTGGTGTCGCTCACGAGAACGAGGTCGACGCTCACTTGGAGCTGAGCGGTCTTCTCGAGTGGCTGGCTGACCGCTGCGTCTTTTCTGAAGCGGTGCAGGTGGGTTCGTCCTCCTAGACCATCGGCAGTTCCGTGGTCGGAATCTCCCGCCGCGTGAGACGGATTACTCCTGCCTCTGACGTCGAAACGACAGAAGCGCACCGAAAGTAAGGAGAAAGCAGGCTGCAGGTTCCGGCACATAGGCCAGGACCAACTCACCACCGCCGGGAAGAGTTACGGTATCAAACGCCGCGCTGTTCGTGAACGGGATCGCGTTTCCATCAAGCGTCGCGGAAATGAGGTCGCCCCCGCGGTAAAGCTGCAGTGACGTGTTCGCCACAAAGTTGTCCGCTGAAATATTCCCGCGAACGATGTTGCTGCCGTCCTCCGTAAGGAGCAGCGACAGCGTGATGCGGTTGTTCGCGAGCAGGACTGGCAACCCGTTGTCCGAAATGGTTGTCCCCTCGGCGATCATCAGGCTTTCGACGCCA
>Ga0136611_10001480_pt1 | contig 16321 bp, 14 predicted proteins | sample AntDrymUQ2232306_2_FD_106645 | JGI IMG/M metagenome (GOLD analysis project Ga0136611, IMG submission 106645) | Polar desert sand microbial communities from Dry Valleys, Antarctica - metaG UQ223 (23.06) | ecosystem: Environmental > Terrestrial > Soil > Desert | place: Antarctica: Dry Valley...
CAGGAGATCACCTCCATTCCATGGAAGAGCATCAAGAAGTTTTCTTGTGTAAACGCCGGGTTTCTCAATGGCGATGGTGAGCTTAAGATCTGGCGCTAAGAGCTTGGGTTCCATGCACACCATTGGCATTGCGATTATCGGCTGCGGCGGCATCAGTCTGCAGAACCATCTGCCGGGGCTCGCGCTCTGCGCCGATACGAAGGTTGTCGCGCTCTGCGACACCAACGCCGGGACACTCGAGCGAGCCAGCCGGGAGACGGGCGTCACGACAACTTCCGAGGACTATGCGGAGATTGTGACGCGGGACGATGTCCACGCCGTGATTATCGCGACTCCGAACGTCACGCATACGCCGATCGCGCTCGCCGCCATCGCCGCAGGGAAGCACGTCCTCTGTGAGAAGCCGATCGCGATGAACTACGCTGACGCGAAACGCATGGCCGACGCCGCAGACGCGGCGGGAGTGCGGCACATGACGGCGTTCACGTATCGGTTCGTCCCGGCGATGCGTTACCTCGGGCATCTCATCGCGCGCGGTGATCTTGGCACACCGTATCATTACCGGTCGTGCCGGCTGCAGGATTGGGGCACGCGGAACCTCGGGTGGCGTCAGGTGAAAGCCCTCGCGGGCACCGGCGAACTCGGAGACATGCTCTCGCACCGGATCGATTTCGCGCAGCATCTGGTCGGACCGATCGCGCGGCTCGTTGCCAACACAAAGACCCTTGTGAACGAGCGCGGCGGCACGCCGAGTGATCTCGAAGATTGGGTCGCGGTGCTCGCCGAGTTTGAAAACGGCGCGAGTGGCGTGCTGGAGAGCTCGAAGCTGGCGAGCGGGCGCAATGAAAGCGCGCGGAGCCTCGATTACGTGGAACTCAACGGCAGCGAGGGAACATTCGAGTTTACGACCGGGAAATGGGACACGCTCCAGCACGGCAACACCGGGGGCACCGGCCTCGCACCGCTGCCGGTGCCGCGCGAATTTTGGACGTGGCCCGGTTCACCGCGCGACCCGTCGGTGGGTGATCCGCTGATCACGTTTCGCTATGACCAGGCATTTGAGTTTGTCGACGCGATCCGCAATCAGCGGGCGTGCGTGCCCGATTTTCACGACGGCGCGCGGACCCAGGCAGTGATGGATGCCGCGGTGCGCTCAGCGGAAGCTCGCGCGTGGGTCGATCTCCCAACTTCGTAACCATCAATGGAAAAGAACGCCGTGATCACGGGAGCAGGCAGTGGCGTTGGCGCGGCGATTGCGATCGCGCTCGCCAAGCAGGGGTGGCGTCTCGCTGTCGTGGGCCGTCGCCAGGAGCCGCTCGAATCCGTCGCCAGCCACGGGCTCGGCTCTCTCGTTTGTCCGTGTGACATCGGCGACGCCGACGCCGTGGCGACGATGGGGCTGCGCGTGCTCGGGGAATTCGGGAGCGTGGAACTGCTCGTGAACGCCGCTGGGACGAACGCTCCACGCCGCTCGCTCGAGGTGCTCTCGCTGGCCGACTACCACGAGATGATCGCCACCAATCTGCACGGCGCCTATTACTGCACCCAGGCCTTTCTCCCGCAGATGCGCGAACGCGGCTCAGGGACGATCATCAACATCGTCAGCGACGCCGGAAAAGCCGCGTCGCCAAAGGCGGGGCCGGGCTATGTCATGAGCAAGTTTGGCATGGCCGGGCTGACGCAGGCGATCAATGCGGAGGAGCGTGCCCACGGCATCCGCGCTTGCGCGATTTTCCCGGGCGACATCGACACGCCTCTCCTCGAGAAGCGTCCCGTCGTGCCGGATGCGGAAGCTCGCACGAAGATGATGCAACCGGAAGACATCGCCGCGTGCGCGCTGCTCGCGATCAATTTACCGAGGCGCGCGGTGATCGAAGAGCTGATCATCCGGCCGGGCTAAGACACACAGTTCCCACAAGACGGCACGTCCTTGTGGATTAGAATGGGCCTCCCTATGTCGCGCCTTCTCTCCACTGCAGTGATTTGCTCGTGGCTTGCGCTTTCCGCGTCACAAGCGGCAGGCAACCCACCGGATTTCAACCGCGAAGTGCGGCCGATCCTCTCGAATCACTGCTTCAAATGTCACGGGCCTGACGACAAGGCGCGGAAAGGGAAGCTGCGGCTCGACCTTGGCCCTGACGCCTTGCTTCCCGCGAAGTCCGGCGACGTCGCGATCGTGCCCGGAAAGGCGGATGACAGCGAACTCGTGCACCGCATCGACTCCACCGATGAGGACGAGCAAATGCCGCCGCCTTCCGCCAAGAAGGCGCTCTCCGCTGCGCAAAAAGACGTGCTCCGCCGATGGATCGCCGGCGGCGCAAAGTATGACGCGCATTGGGCCTTTGTTGCGCCGAAACAACCGGTCCTGCCGAGTGGAGCGCCAACGACCCATCCCATCGATGCTTTGGTGCGCGCCCGGCTCGCGTCAGAGGACCTCGCGCCTTCTCCTGAAGCGGATCGCGCGACACTTCTTCGCCGGGTCTCCTTTGATCTTGTCGGGCTGCCGCCGACTCCAGCTGAGCTGGACGCCTTCCTCAGCGATAAGACGCCGGAGGCTTACGAGAAGGTGGTCGATCGGTTGCTCGCGTCGCCTAGCTATGGCGAGCGATGGGCGCGCAGATGGCTCGATCTGGCGCGCTACTCCGACACGAATGGCTACGAGAAAGACCGCGAGCGGAGTGTCTGGCCGTGGCGCGATTGGGTGATTCGGGCGATCAACGCCGATATGCCGTTTGATCAATTCACGATCGAGCAGCTCGCGGGCGATCTCCTCCCGAACGCAACGCCGGACCAGATCGTCGCGACGGGTTTTCATCGCAACACGATGCTTAATGAAGAAGGTGGCATCGATCCGCTGGAGTTCCGGTTTCACGCGATGACCGATCGTGTCGCCACCACGGGCAAGACGTGGCTCGGGCTGACCGTGGGCTGCGCGCAATGCCACACGCACAAGTTCGATCCGATCACGCACCACGAATATTTCGGGATCTTCGCGTTCCTGAACAACGCAGACGAGCCCGACTACGACCTTCCCGCGCCGGGTGCGCAAGCGCAGCGGGAGGCGAGCGAAGGGCGCGCCGCCAAGCTGCTGGCGGAACTGCCGAGCCGGTGGCCGGTGGAAAAGGCCACGTGGAAAGCCACGCCGGCAGTGAGCTTCACCACTGCCTCCGGTGATCAGCCGAAGGTGCTCGAAGATGGCTCAGCGCTGTTCGGCGCGGCGACCGCGGAGAAGGACGTTTACACGGTAACGGTCGACAGCGATCTCGCCGGCATCGACCGGCTTCGACTCGAGACGCTCGCGGATGCCTCTCTGCCCGCAGGAGGACCCGGTCGCGTGGCGCACGGGAATTTTGTGCTCACCGAAGTAACCGTCACGGCTGCCGCGAAAGGTGCGCCGGAGGCGACCGTGCCGGTGAAGCTCGTCCGCGCGCAAGCCGACGCAGAGCAGGTCGGGATGCCAGCATCTGCGGCGATCGACGGCGACCCCGCAACTGGTTGGGCGGTGCACTCGAACACTGGGAAATGGAACGTTTCGCGGACCGCGACATTCACCTTCGAGAAGGCGGTGAGCTTCCCGGCGGGCACGCGCTTTACCGTGCGGCTCGCGCAGGAATATGGGCAGCAGCACACCATCGGACGCGTGCGTCTGAGTGTCGGCGCGCCGGCGCAGGGCACCTCGTCCGATCGCGGCGAGATCGTGAAGGCGAAGTTCGAGGAATGGCTCGTGCGGGAACGCGCGAGGGCGATCGCGTGGAATCCGTTGAAACCAGTGGAAGCGAAGTCGAACTCGCCGCTGCTGACCGTGCAGCCGGACGCGTCTGTGCTCGCCAGTGGCGACACCACCAAGAGCGACACTTACGACCTGAAGTTCCACGACGTGCCGCGCGGCATCACCGCGTTGCGGCTCGAAGCCTTGCCAGACGCAAGCCTGCCGCGTCATGGGCCCGGCCTCGCGTATTACGAGGGTCCGAAGGGCGACTTTTTTATGACCAACTTCGCGGTCACTGGAGACGCACAGCCGTTGAAGATTGCGAAGGCGACGGAGAGCTACGCGAAAAACGCCATGGGCGGCGCGCCGGCAGGTGCCGCGCAGGCGGTGGATACGGATCTGCAAACCGGCTGGTCGACGAGTGGGCGCGAGGGCGAGGCGAGCGAAGCCGTCTTCGCGTTCTCCGCGCCGGTCGCTGCTCGCGAGATGAACGTGCAAATGAGCTTCGGTCGCCATTACGCGGCGTCCCTGGGCAAGTTCCGCATTTCCGTCACCACGCAGCCGGCGGGCGCTGAAGCGCGTGATCTGCCGGAGACGATCGCGCGTGCCTTGGCGACGCCGGACGCCCTGTTGACGGCTGACGCTCGAGCGAAACTGCGCGAGCATTTTCTGCTCACCGCTCCCGAACTCGCCTCCGCGGCGGCGGAGATCAAGCAACTGCGCAAACCGGCGAGTCACACCACCACGCTGGTGCTGCGGGAGCGTCCGAGCACGAATCCGCGCCCAACGTTCCTGCACCACCGCGGCGAATACCTGGAGCCAAAGGAGCGCGTGGAGCCTGCAGTGCCCGCAATCCTGAACCCGCTGCCCGCAGGCGCGCCGCGCGATCGGTTGACCTTCGCACGATGGCTCGTCTCGCCGGACAACCCGCTCACCGCCCGGGTTACGGTGAACCGCGCGTGGGCGGCATTCTTCGGGCGCGGACTCGTGAAGAGCGTCGACGACTTTGGCTACCAAGGCGACTCGCCCACCCACCCGGAGCTGCTCGATCGGCTCGCGCTCGAGTTCATCAAACAGGGTTGGTCGATGAAGAAGCTGCACCGGCTCATCGTGACCAGCGCGACCTACCGACAGAGTTCCCGCACCACGCCCGATCTGCTGGCGCGCGATCCGGACAATCGGCTCCTCGCGCGCGGCCCGCGAGCGCGTCTGGAAGCCGAGATGATCCGCGATTCCGCGCTCCGGGTCGCAGGGTTGCTCACGGAGAAGGTCGGCGGCCCAAGTGTCCGGCCGCCACAGCCGGATGGTGTTACTGAAGTCGCCTACGGGGGCGGGAAATGGAACGCGAGCAGCGGTCCGGACCGCTACCGCCGAAGCCTCTACACGTTCTCGAAACGGACTGCGCCGTTCGCGCTCTTCACGACCTTTGACGCGCCGAGCGGCGACACCTGCGTCGCGCATCGCGAGACCTCCGACACGCCGCTCCAGGCGCTCACGGTCTTAAATGACGTTGTCTTTCTTGAAGCCGCGCAAGCCCTTGGCAAGACGATCGCTGCCCAACCCGGCGATGATGCGGCACGCATCGCGGAGCTCTTCCGTCGCGCCTTCGCCCGCGCTCCCGAAGCGAGCGAACAAGTGGCCTCGGTGCAGTTTCTGGCAAAACAGCGCGCACGCTTTTCCGCAAAGGAGCTCAACCCGGTCGCACTTGCCGGAAAGGAGGCCGATCCTGAGCGCGCTGCCTGGACCGCGCTCGTCCGTGCGCTCTTCAACACGGATGAGGCAATCACGAAGGGGTGAGCCATGTGCAGACTGAAGATGCGCGACGAGCCGCTTCCGCACAGTCGCGATTAATCGATCGCGAAGACCCGTCTGGTGACGGAACTCGCGGAGAGCGCGCAGTTTATGCCGCGCCCCTCGCTCACCCTGCGGCTCGCCGACGGCGACGTGACGCCGGAGAGCAGCGTCATTCCGCGATTTCCGGTAGACTGGGACCACGATGAGTCGCAAGTCGCCGAGGGCGAGGAGGAGCCAGCGTGAGAGCGCTCCCTGCGCCGCGATCCGGCCTTTTTCGTCTTACCCACCAAACCCGAACGTCCACCCACACCCCGACGAAGTGTTACCTATGTCCTGACTGCACCGGGGCTCGAGCTGCGATCCTGGAGGCCGGGGAGCCCCTCGGCACGGAAACGGGCGGGCCACTGGTAGGCGGTGCGTTCGGAGAGGCCAAAGCCCTTCGCGACGTGAGCGGCGGGTTGCTCAGAGCACCAGGATGCGGTGAACCATCTCGACTCGACTCACGGCAGTGAGTTTGGCCTTACGCTGCGTGTTCATGCGGCGGTGGTGCCTGGTCGGGTGTTGCTTTCACAACTCCACCTTCCGAAGTCTTCGCCGGATGAACAACCTGCTGAAACCTTACACTTAGCCGTCCCTCAGGGAAAATTCTGCTTGTCCTCTGCCGCGCTGGCCGATAACTCCGCCGCCTTCAACCAACCTATGAAAAAACTCCTCCTTCCGTCCATCGCCGCGGCCATGGCGTGCACCTCTGCGGTGTTCGCCGGTCCTCAGGTCGTGGAAAGCACCAAAGGCTATAACACCACGCAAGCAGCACCGAGCGGTGCTTACGGCGTTGGTCTCTACGGCGCCATTCAGGCGGGCATCAACGCACACCAGGAATACCGCGACCTCGACAATGACCGACGGGTTGACGACCGCGGAATCGACGAGGGCGGCATAGAAGACATCCGCTTTGCTTTCGAGCCCGACGGAAAAGTCGGCGGAATCGTCGGGGCAAAGCTCGGCTACGTCTTCGGCACCGAGCGGATTCGTCCGGCGGTGGAAATCGATGGCTTCTACAACGGATTCACCGCGGAAGGCGAAGACTTCGAGTCCGATCTGAAGACCGGCGCGTTCCTGACGAACTTCCTCGTGCGCTTTGATCTTGGGCGCTTCCAGCCTTATCTCGGCGCCGGCGTCGGTTTCTACACGGTTCAGTTTGATCGCGAAGAAGTCGCCGGTGTGCGCGACGACAACAGCGATGACAGTGACGAGGGTTGGGCGTGGCAGGTTGTCGCCGGCTCCGACTACTACTTCACTGAGAAGTTGAGCGCGTTTCTCGAATACAAGTATTTGAACTACGAGACGGACGGCGACGTTTTTGGGGAAGGCCGCATCGACCAGCACATCGTCGCGCTCGGTCTCCGGCTGCATTTCTAAGCACTGCTTTTGGAGTTTCATGCAGAGCCTCGCGGCGATCCCGCGAGGCTCTTTGCATTTCTACCGCTGATCACCATGAAGCTGTCGCCGATCATCATTCCAGGCCTGGTCTTCGCGACGATGGCCAGCGCGAAGTTCATCACCCCGGAGCTCGTGCCGGTGGAGAGGCTCCTGAAGAATGCCACGCGCCACCTTGCGCAGCATCCGGACGATGCGTTTGCACATTATACGCTCGGCCGGATTCATTACCTCGCGTTTGTCCTCAAGATCGAGATGCTCCCCGCCAACCCGGGCCCTGAAAACGGGCTTCCCCGCCCCGCGCCGGACGAACTCCTCGGACAACCTCTTGCCGCGATGCGGCGGCAACGCGCGGAAGAACTTGCGCAGGAGGATTTGGGGAAATCCGTCCCCCCACCCGCGGCGGCAGTCCGGCTGCAGACGGTGAGCAGGTTCTACGAGCAGCTCGAGAAAGAAGGCTGGAAGCCGCCCGAACCAAGTCGTGAGTCGCTGGTGAAGCACGCTGTCGAAGCCGCACGAGCATTCGTCAAAGCGATCGAACTCGATGGAAGAAACGGCCTCTATTCACTGAGTCTGGGCAGCATTCTCGAGCAGTTCGCCGACTGGAATGACGACGTGAGGATTGGCGCCGTCCCTGCCGAATTTGACGGCGATCTCCGGGCGCGAGCGCGGGCCCACTACTTCCAGGCGTGGTCGAAGGCTGCCGAGGAAGATACGAAGGCGGTGACTCTTCCTCTTCTGGGCTTGAGCAGCCTCGTGAGCTTTGAAGCTGGCCGCGGGTTTCTCCGCCTCGCGGGAGAGAGCAAGGGCGGGCTGCCCGCGATCGAAAAAGCCGCAGTCCCACGTGTGAAAGCGACGCTCGCGAAACTCGAGAAGCTTCCGCCCGGTCCGGTAACACCGCTCGTGCTCGCCCTGAGGCCTGTCGCGCACCTGCAGGCGTTACTCGCGGAGCACGGGGCGGTCGCTTTCGACCTGCGAGGTTTGGGAGAGCGCGAAAGCTGGACTTGGGTGCAGCCGGATGCCGGCCTTCTCGTGTGGGATCCGGATGACGAGCGGACCATCACCTCCGGTCGCCAACTCTTCGGCGGCTACACCTTCCGCATTCCGTGGAGAACCGGATATGACGCCCTCCGCTCTCTCGACGATGATGCTGACGGAGAGCTGCGCGGATCGGAGCTTGCCGGCATCGGTGTCTGGTTCGATCGGAACAGCGACGGACGTTCCGAGCGCAGTGAGGTTGCGCCGGCGGAAAGCCTCGGCATCCGCGCGCTCAGCGTGACCGCCACCGCCAGCGACGGAAAGCATCCGTCCAACCCACGCGGGGTAAAATTTCAGGACGGCCGCCAACTGCCGACTTGGGACTGGATGGCGGAACTCTTTTCGCCATAGCGCTCTCGCCCGTCTTCGTTGCGGGGCTTGACGCGCAAAAAACCCGCCGCGTAGCATTCGCGCTCGCGGCAGCTACTCACCACTTTGGACTTAAAAGACATCAGGGATCTCATCGCACTGATGAGAAAGAACGACCTCTCCGTGTTCAAGATGGAGCAGGAAGGCTTCAAGATCACCTTGAAGCGCGGCTCGGATTATCAGCCGATCCTCACGACGACGACGCCCATTCTTCACCCATCGGCAGTCCCGCAGATCGCTTCTTCTCAGAATAGCGACACTGCTGCTTCGTCCGGCGAGAGCGCCGCGGGAGCGAAGGGCGCCACTCTGAAAGAAATCACCTCACCCATGGTGGGCACATTTTATTCCGCGCCGACTCCCGAGACACCGACTTACGTGTCGGTCGGCCAGGAGGTCTCCGCGGATAGCGTGGTGTGCATCATCGAAGCAATGAAGGTGATGAATGAAATCAAAGCCGAGATCAGCGGCACGGTCGTGGAGATCGTGGCCGAAAACGGGAAGCCCGTGCAGTTCGGACAAGTTCTCTTCCGGCTCCGCTAACGCTCCTTGTTCAACAAAGTCCTCATCGCCAACCGCGGCGAAATCGCCCTGCGCGTGATCCGCGCTTGCAAGGAGCTCGGGATCAAAACGCTGGCCGTGTATTCCGAGGCCGACGTGGACTCGCTCCATGTGCAACTCGCCGACGAAGCGATCTGCATCGGCCCCCCGGCGAGTCGTGACTCCTACCTCAAGATCGACCGCATCATCTCGGCTGCTGAGATCGGAAACGTTGACGCGATCCATCCGGGCTACGGATTCCTCGCGGAGAACGCGCACTTCGCGGAGGTCTGCGCGAGCTGCAATATCAAGTTCATCGGGCCGGCGGCGTCCGCGATTCGCGCCATGGGCGACAAGAATACCGCGCGAGCGACGGCGCGAAAAGCCGGCGTTTCGGTGACTCCTGGGTCCGACGGGATCGTTGACTCCGAGCAAGAGGCACTAAAGGTCGCGAAGAAGATCGGCTACCCGGTGATGATCAAGGCGGTTGCCGGTGGCGGCGGAAAAGGGATGCGGCCCGCGCACAACGACGTTTCCCTGGTGCAAGGCTTCCACGGCGCGCGCATGGAAGCGGAGAAGGCGTTCGGGAATGCCGGCGTCTACATCGAGAAACTCATCGAGAATCCGCACCACATCGAGTTTCAGATCATGGCGGACACCAGGGGCGCCGTCGTGCACATCGGTGAACGCGATTGTTCGATGCAGCGGCGGAACCAGAAAATCATCGAGGAGACGCCGTCGCCGATGCTGAACGAGAAACTCCGCTCCAAGATGGGAGCGGCGTCCGTAAAGCTCGCGGAGGCCGTGAAATATGAGGGCGCCGGGACCATCGAGTTCCTGCTCGATGACAAGGGGAACTACTACTTCATGGAGATGAACACCCGGATTCAGGTCGAGCACACGATCACCGAGGAGGCTTACGGAATCGATCTCGTGAAAGAGCAGATCAAGGTCGCGATGGGCGAGCCGCTCTCCGCGTTCGTGCGGAACGCCAAGCTCAAATACCACGCCATCGAGTGCCGAATTAATGCGGAGGATCCGTTCAACAACTTTGCGCCGAGCCCTGGGAAGATCGACCTCTACTACGCGCCGGGCGGCCGCGGCGTGCGCATCGACTCACACGCTTACGCCGGTTACACCGTCCCGCCCCATTATGACTCGATGATCGCCAAAGTGATTGCGATGGGAACCACGCGGCAGAATGCGATCGGGCGCATGCGCCGCGCGCTCGGCGAGTATCTCATCCGCGGGATCAAGACGACAACGCCCTTTCAGGAGGCAATCATGCGCGACCCGGATTTCATTCGCGGAACCTACGACACGGGCTTCGTTGCTCGCTTCCTGGAAAGCGGGATCGCCAAGCTCCGGCAGTAGCTCCCGGAGTTCGCGCCCATGTCGCTGGACGCTTATCTCCGCGAACGGTCGCAAGTCGTCGACCGTGCCCTGGACCGCTTTCTGCCACGCGCCACGGCGAAGCCCGCGACGATCCACAAAGCCATGCGCTACAGCCTTTTTGCCGGCGGCAAACGGATGCGCCCGGTGCTCGCGCTGGCGGCGGCGGAAGCGTGCGGCGGCTCCATCCAACGCGCGCTCCCTGCCGCTTGCGCAGTCGAGTGCATCCACACGTATTCCCTCATTCATGACGATCTGCCGTGCATGGACGACGATGATCTCCGGCGCGGCCGGCCGACGAATCACAAGGTTTTCGGCGAAGGCGTGGCCGTGCTCGCGGGCGATGCGCTGCTGACAATCGCGTTCGAGATTCTCGCCCAAACGAAACCGGTCTCCCGGCACGGCCCATCCGTTCAGGTCCGCGAGCTCGCTGCCGCGGCAGGCAGTCAACGGCTGATTGGCGGGCAGGTCGCAGATCTCGAGGCAGAAGGGCGTCAGCTCACTGGCCCCGAGCTGCGTTACATCCATCGTGCGAAGACGGCTGCGCTGCTCACCGCGTCCTTGCGCCTCGGCGCCATGAGCGCAAACGCCACGCCGGGCAAGCTCGCGGCGCTCACGAGCTTCGGCGCAGCACTTGGCCTCGCCTTCCAGGTGATCGATGACATTCTGGACGTGACGCAGACCACCGAAAAGTTGGGCAAGACCGCGGGCAAGGACGTCCAGGCGACCAAGGCGACATTCCCCTCGGTCTTCGGATTGGCGAAGTCGCGCGCGGAAGCGCACCGGCTGACCACCGCGGCGCATGCCGCGCTCACGCCAGTCGGGAAACACGGCGCGCGGTTGCGCGAAATCGCCGATCACCTCCTGTCGCGCGAATACTGACGCGTCAGGCGACGAGCGGCAGATTCGGATCGATGTCGGTCGTGAGCGGCGAAATCGCGCCTTCCTCCAGCCGCAAGGCGGCGACGTAACCGATCATCGCAGCGTTATCGGTGCACAGCGTCGGCTCCGCGAGCAGCAGTTCGAGCCCGCGCGACGCGCATTCATTTTCGAAAACTTCGCGCAGCCGCGTATTGCAGCTGACCCCGCCGCTCACCGCGATGATTCGGCGCCCTGTCGCCTCTGCCGCGCGGATCGTTTTCGCCACGAGCACATCGACGACAGACTCCTGAAACGATGCGCAAACATCTTCCACCCGATACTCCTCGAGCTTGGGAAGGAGGTAGCGAACGGACGTTTTCAGTCCGCTGAAGCTAAAGCTGAAATCGTCCGAATCGATCATGCTCCGCGGAAAGTCGTGCCGCGCGCGATCGCCAGTGGTTGCGAGCCGGTCGACCTCGGGACCGCCGGGGTAGGGGAGGCCGAGAAGCTTGCCGATCTTATCAAAAGCCTCACCGGCAGCATCGTCACGCGTTTGACCCAGCAGCCGGTATTGGCCAAAACCCGCGACATCAACGAGCAGGGTGTGCCCGCCGCTCACCACCAAGCCCACCGAGGGGCGAATTCCTTCACTCGTGCCGAAGAACGGCGAAAGGAGGTGCCCTTCAAGGTGATTGATCGCGAGGAACGGCGCCCCAACAGCGATGGCCAACCCTTTCGCCGCGCAACTGCCGATCATCAGCGAGCTCGCCAACCCAGGCCCGCGAGTCGCCGCGAACGCATCGACGTCCCGCATCGTGATCCCTGCCGTCGCGATCGCTTTGTTCACCAGCGCCTTCAAAGTGCGCAGGTGGTTGCGCGAAGCGACCTCCGGCACGACACCGCCGAACTCCCGATGCAGCGCAACTTGCGACGACACTTCGCTCGCGAGCAGTTGCATCCCTTTCAGCACCGCCACCGCCGTCTCATCGCATGATGTTTCAATCGCCAGCACCACGCGCGGCGGGGGCCGCCGGGCAATGATCGGCCGGAATTTCCCAACAACCGTTCCCATCGTCGCGAGCTAGTTGGCCGCGCTCGCCGGCTTTCGGTCGCCAGTGCGGCGATCCGCATAGATCATCACGCTCTTCAGCGCATCCACAGCTCGCTCGAGTTGGGTGTCCTTGAAGTTCGCGAGCTGCTTCTTCGTTTCCTCGTCTCCACCGTCCTCTCGCCGTTGCAGCATCAGGAGGCGCTCCTGCTCGGGCTGAAGCGTGGAGCGGATGGTCGGCGCGACACCATGCTCATGAATGACCTGCTTGCCGGGCGTGAAGTATTTCGCCGTCGTCAGCCGCAGCGCGGATCCGTCCTGGAGCTGGATGACGCTTTGCACCGATCCTTTGCCGAATGTGGTCTCGCCCACGAGAATCGCACGGTTCAGATCCTTCAACGCGCCGGCGACGATTTCACTCCCGCTGGCGCTGCCATTGTTGATCAGCACTGCCACGGGATATCGCGCGCGCGGCTTCTGCGTGCTGGAAGTGCGGTAAGTCTTGCTCTGCGAAGGCACGCGCCCCTCCGTCGAGGCCACAAGTTGATTTGGCGGCAGAAATTGCCCTGCGACGTCGACCGCCGCGTTGAGCAGCCCGCCCGGGTTGTAGCGCAGGTCGAGAATGAACGCCTGCATCCCCTGCTTCTCGAGATCATCGAGCTTTTTCCCCAGCTCCTGCGCCGTAGGCACATTGAATTGCGTGATTCGCGCGTAGCCGATTTTGAAGTCGCTGCCCTGCTCCGCTGGCAGCAGGCGCGCATCTTTCACGCTCGCCACTTTGATATTCTCCCGAGTGACCGTGAAGTCTTTGTATTCCTTCGTCGCCGGGCGGAAAATGCTCAGCGTCACCTGCTCGCCCACCTGCCCGCGGAGCTTCGTGATCGCCTCGTTCAGGTCCATCTTCTCGGTCGGCTGTCCATCGATTTTGATGATGTGATCGCCGGGCAGAATCCCCGCCTTGAATCCCGGCGTATCCTCCATCGGCGAGACCACCACGATGCGATCCTCACGCATCGTCACCACCACGCCCAGCCCGCCGAAACGGCTGTTCGTGTCGTCCTGCATTCCTTTGAAGTCGTCCGGCTCCATGAATTGCGAATGCGGATCGAGGCTCTGCAGCATTCCGCGCAAGGCCGCGTGCGTGAGCTCCTCATACGTGACCTTCTTGTCGTCCACGTAATCCTGTCGGATGAGCTGCAACGCGCGTGCAAACACCGCGATCTGCGAGTAACCGTCGTCCTCCTTTTTCGGCGCCGCGGCGGTCTCTGGCGCAGAGCTTGCCGGCCCGAGGAGAAGGAGGAAGACGGCCACCACTACCGGGCCGATGGACGAGCGAAGTCTCCGTGCGTGCATGGGCGCGGAGGCTAGCACGGGCCGTTCCGTTGTAAATGACCGCGCCGCCGCCCCCTCAGAGCTACTTGTTTCCAGAAGCACCGGAACTCGAAGCCGGTGCCGGCGCGGTCGGCGCGTTCGCCCCGCCCGGCGCATCCACGATCCTCCGTGCCGCAAAGTAAGCGTCGTAAAACTCCCGGTCCCGCGCTTTGAACCGCCGCGCCAGCTTGTCGAGCACCGAGTTGAGCAGGGTGCGCGTTTCGGAAAAGCGCCGGTCAAGCGCTTCCGTTGCGGTCGTGCGAATTGAATACGAAGACGCGACGTATCATGTGATGTGCCGCGGGGATCGGCGCGAAGCGATTTTTGCCGATGATCGCGACCGAAACATCTTCCTCGCAACCCTCGCGGAGACGGTCGCCAAGACGGGGTGGCGATTGCACGGATATGTGCTCATGAGCAACCATTATCACCTGCTGCTGGAAACTCCCGAGCCCAACCTGGTGCGTGGCATGGCTTGGTTCCAAACAACTTACACGACGCGCTATAATGCCCGCCACCGCGCCAGCGGACATCTCTTCGGCGGACGCTACAAAGCGGTCGTGATCGATCCTGATGAACCGCGCTACTTTGCGGTGGTCCTCGATTACCTTCATCTCAATCCGGCGCGTGCGGGTTTGTCGAGAGTCGATGGACCCCAGTTGCTCGACTACCGGTGGAGCAGTCTGCCCGGCTACGTGCGGCGGGAGGAGCGCGCGCCCTGGTTAGCCGTGCAGCGAGGACTGGCGGCGCATGATTTCGAGGATACCGCGGCAGACCGGCGGGCGATGCTGGAAGCATTGGAACGGCGGATGAGAGAGGAAGCGGCCGAGCGCTGCGGCTTGGCGGAGATGGACGCGCAGAGTTTGCAATCGACCTTGCGCCGTGGCTGGTATTTTGGCCGGGAAGCGTTCCGCGAGTGGCTGCTGGCCAAGGCCGATGCGGTGCTGGTGCGGCATCGCCAGGCGGCGCAAAATTACCACGGACCGGAAATCGCGGAGCATGGTCTGGCAGAAGCCCGGCGGCTCATCGCCGCACGGCTCCAGACGCTTGGGCTGGAGAGTGCGCAGTTGGGGGAATGGCGAAAGAGCGATCCGCGCAAAGTGCGTTTGGCCAAGGAGGTTCGGGAGAAGACGACCGTTCCTTTGAAATGGCTGGCCGAGGAGTTGGCGATGGGCTCAGCGATGAATGTCTCACGTCTCACCGCCCGCAGATGCGGGCACGAGCCGGATGCGAAAATATTCTCCTGACCCGAATGGCACCGGCGGCGTGCTCTCCTTCTTGCATTACAAATTGGAAACCAACGGTGCCAACGACTTTTGGATGTGGGATCGCTACAACTGGACGGAAGCCGACCCTGCCAAATGGTAGCCATGAGCGCGCGAACCCGAACTCTTGTTCTCATAGGCCTCGCATTGTTCGCTGTAATTGCAACGTGCTTAGTCGTGTTCTTCGCTGGCAAGGAACCTTCTCCGGCCAAACCCGACCGCAGCGAGCGCGCGGAGAAGCCCGTTATTGAAGATACGCCATCGCCTGTTGGAGCCATCAACAGATCGCCGTCCATAGTCTCCTCAAATGCCGACACTGGAGATGCAACGCTGCGACTGCCGAATATCGGAAATGTTGAAGTTAAGGGCTCCAATGAGGAGGCAGTGCTTTTCCAGAAAGGCAAAAGGGGTCAGTCCGTGCATATGTGCAGAATGGACGTTGTTTCCAACAGCGCCGAAAAGTGGTGACGCCTCTCGCATTGAGGCGAACTGCCGCTACTCTTCCTCTGCTTTGTCGAACGAACATCAACGCTTTTGCACACATGCACGGACTGACCCCTCCCCATGGTCCGGAAACCTCTGGAGATCGGCATTTGCCGGTATATAGGAGATGACCGCTGGGAAGACGTCGACGCTAGCCTGAAGTTCGGCAGATTTAATTTCGCACGCAAGCCGAACGGGGAATGTCATTACGATTGGACAACGATGGACTTTTTCATCCGAACCGTCATCAGGAATCACCCGTGACTATGTGTCCACGCCCCGTCGCGAACATTTCGCAGGCTGTTCTCGCAATCGCTTTTGCACCTCTGGCTTGCCAGGCGACTGAGCGAATCGTCGAGACAGTAGTTTTTAACGATAAACGGGCACCATCGGGTTTCCAAGCGTATGCGTCCGCTCAACTAATTATCCCAACGGTTCGAACCGGCGGGGTTGGTCCGGTAGGATATTCCATTTCACTGCGCAAGGATTCTGGAAGACCGCTGTTGGTGAACGAACGTGCGGTAGTCGCGGCGGTCGTGGCAATAGAAGGCGTTGCCACCGACGACGTTGGGGCAATTCAACTGCCTATCGCGGTGCGGACAGATGCTCCGCGGTTCGTATTGCTGACGGCAAATAAAGGCTATCCCGTGCCGCGATCGTCAGCACGGCTTCAATGCGAAATCCAATCCGACACGCTGGTTGATCTTCGCCGACTTTCTGAACGCCTCGGTTCCGAGCACCTTGATGTCACGTTGCGTTTCTCATTGCGGGCGATGGAGAGAGTTGGCCGGGAGGAGGCATTATCGTGGGAACACAAGATTCGCGTAACGTTCCAACAGTGATCGTAAGAACGAGTCAACCAAAGAGACCGCCTCTGGGTTAGCGGGAAGCAGAAGGCTCTTCTGGGAATCGAGTGGGTTTTTGAAGCGGGTTGGAGAGATGAGAGTGGAGCGGAGGTGGGTCGATCGGGCAGGCTGCGGGGATGCGAGATACGGAACTTTATGAAAGCATTTTGGG
>Ga0136611_10001481_pt1 | contig 16313 bp, 12 predicted proteins | sample AntDrymUQ2232306_2_FD_106645 | JGI IMG/M metagenome (GOLD analysis project Ga0136611, IMG submission 106645) | Polar desert sand microbial communities from Dry Valleys, Antarctica - metaG UQ223 (23.06) | ecosystem: Environmental > Terrestrial > Soil > Desert | place: Antarctica: Dry Valley...
CAACGAACAGCGAGTTGGAGTTTACACTGAACTTGCTGGCAACCAATCTGAGGATTTGAGTGAGTTGCGACCATGCCAGAGGGCTGGTAAGCCAACGTCGAGTCAGCCAATCTGTCAGGCTGTCTTGCGTCTCTGAGACCATTTTCGAAATGGTGCTTGCGGCGCTGTTTAAGTCGATCGCAAGCTGATCACAAAGGTGTTCAAGATCTTCGAGTTGTGTTGGATTCAAGTGCTCAATTGACTTGATCGATAGCTGCTGCTGCTGGTTGGCTTCGGATGATTCTGATGAGCCCTTGGTTTCCTCGACGGTTGGAACCAAGCGGATCATGCAATGACGCACCCATGCCTGTGCAGTCCAATGATTGTTGCGAAACAAATCCTGTACAAAGGAGTCCATTTTTCCCGAAAACTTGGTGTCCGCACTTAGAGGATCGGATTCGCCGTTATTGCGAGCGGAAATCAAATCGCTCAAGGCCGAAAGCCATGGCAGGATAGCCCGCAAGCACAAACGGCAAGCGGCAAAATCAGGAGCAGTCTCGGACGATATCTCCAAATGTCGTGAGTTCACGGTTCCGAGCCAACTTGTCCAACCTTGATCTGAGAATTGGATTGCGTCCTTAGTTGCTTGTTCGCGTGTGGACTCGATTCTCGCACCGAGATCTGTTTCAATGCAAGCCCAGAGGTAGTCCGCAACCTGAAACGTCGCAATTTCCCAATCACGAGTGTTGCCGCATTGGCCACCGTAGATGAGGGAGACGTGATCGAAAGGGGGTTTGTTGATGGCGCGTGATGGAGGAATTTGATCGATCTGGGGATGCAGCCCCTCCGTTCGGAAGTAGTGGTTAATCTCATTTAAGCAAGCCAGCGCGGAGGCCGTCGTTAGATCCGTAGATGAGAAACCATGCGGAGTGGCGCATGTCAAAACTAAATCGATGGATATGGGGATTTCGAATTCAGCCGCTAACTGCCTAACCATGAAACCGATTTCAGACACAATCGCACTGCCAGTGCCACCGTGTGCCGAGGATGCGATTCGAACCTCTATCGGTTCATGAACACGATCAGGACCGTTGCTCTTGGCGATCTCGAGAATCGCCTCTTGCAATGCCTCAAACACAAGACCGGCATTGTCCAATAGTGCAAGCATACCAAGCGGGCGCACCCCTTCGGTCTTAAGCGATCGCGGTATGTTGTATACCCAGCGTCGACTCAGTTGCGGGAAATCATTGGACGCCTGTCGGTAGTATTGAGATGACTTTAGTGGGATCAAAACCGCGGCATGGTAGGGAATCCGCCAATCTTTCTCCAGAGACGAGGCCATCTCCATCGTAGCTTGGTCTGAGTCGATAACAAGAAATGACAGCTGCTCATTGTGTAGTCGCTCGGGACTCGATTCGAACAACTTCTGACGCATTGCGATCAAGGCCTGCGTACCCGTCGCTCCCAGTCCGATAATCAACGACTTTCTTATGGAGTTGCCGAGTAAGGAATCGGAACCCGGATACGCATTTCGGTCCGTAGTTGGAAGGAACGACGGTAATATCTCAATTTTTTTCGTCTTCAATACGGGAGCTATTGAGCTCTCTGTACTGGCGTTCGGTATCTTGTCAGATCGATATCGACTGAGATCGGGAGTTGTTTTTGACCGTGATGCCGGTCGTCTGGCAGGATTAAGTCGTTTGGGGCCTTGCGCACGATCGGAGGGTGTCTTTTCCTCTTCTTGCGCAACGGTTTGAGAAGCCTTCTCTATCGCATGGATGAATTCGCGGCAATCACTGAACCGCATTTGGGGTTTTTTCGAAAGTGCTTTGCTCAGAATCGGACGTTCGAGCAGTGGGATCGCTTCTAGGTTGGGGGCTTTGTGTAAGTGCTCGTTGGCAAGCTGAGCCGTAGTTCGTCCACGAAATGGTAGTGTTCCCGACAAAAGCTCTTGATACACAATGGCTAGTGAGTATTGATCGCTAAATCGACCTGGTCTTCCATCGAACATTTCCGGCGCGGCGTAGGTAGGTGTGAGCCCGCCCATTACCGACAAGCTGTTGGATTGAATGTCTTTGATCAATCCGAAGTCGGCAACTTTGACGCGGTCTGCTACCATGAGAAGGTTCGCGGGCTTTACGTCTAAATGCTGGAGGTCATGTTGCTGGCAAAGGAAATCGAGACCTTCTGCTGTATCCTTGAGGTATCCAAGCAACTTTTCCTTCGCGATTCCAATAAACCCTTTCTCACGAAACTCAAGATAGCGATCGTGCAATGAGCCCTGTGCTAGCTCCGTGACGATGATGAGCTGCCCCTCAATGATTTCGATGCGTTCTAATGAAAGAATAAAGGGATGGTTGACTTGACGAATGCGTTGTAGTGACTTCAATTCTCCAGCCGCTCGAACTCCCTCAATGGCGCCGTGAACAAACTTGATAGCCTTCTTGAGGCCACCTGGTGCATCGGCCAGCCAGACTTCGCCATAACCTCCCGCGCCTAGTTGGTTGCGAAGAACGTAGCCCGGTATGGGTTCAAAACCCGCTTGGATACTAGAGGCTGTCATTGCCATTCGCTATACTCCCTTAAACTGATGCGCCGATTGGCGAGATTGCGGCTGGACCATTGGACACGGGGGGCAGCAAAATGGGTCGGGTCAAAGGGGCTCCGGAGACCGCCGGTGCGGGCCCAATCGCGTTACCCCCTGACTCGGGGCCGGCCTGTGGAATTTTTTCTTTTGCCAAAATTTGAGTTTGCTGGGGAGCTATGGAAACAGAGTTTGGATTCATTGGCCGAGCTGGTGGATTGCGAATTGCCTCTGTACGAAAGGGTTGGCTGTTAATGGGTTGGCTGTTTCTCGGCTGGCTAATGGGACCATTGGGTGTCGCTTTTGGTCGGTTGAGGCTAGCTGCAGTTGGTGCTGTCACGCTTGGCAGGTTCTGCAGTGGAACATCCCAACCAACAGGCTTGGCCAGCATGGATTCCGACGACCGCATGATAGGTTGGTTACCAAAATAATTGGTACACGCTAGATCCAGGAACTCCGACCTTAGTTCTACACGTTCTCCTCGATAGGCGCAAAGACACATCACCTGTTTTAGTAGATCGCGAGGATGACAACGACGTAACGGTCTGCCAATGTTACGATAGTGATTCGTGATGAGGTTTTCTATCAAGTCGGGACGCCAGTCTACTTCAGCTCCGTCGCATTCTCGCTTAAAGAGGTCCATAAACTCTTGGACACTCGGGTCGCCGATGTTGATCTTAAATGGAACGCGTCGAAGGAACGCTTCATCCACGAGGTCCTCAGGTTGAAGATTCGTCGAGAATAAGATTGTTTGTTCGAAAGGAACGCAAAACTTTTTGCCGGTTGGTAGGTTTAGGAAATCGTGTCGGCTTTCAAGCGGAACGATCCATCGATTAAGTAGATCCGCGGGCGCAACTCGTTGACGCCCGAAGTCATCGATGAGCAGGCAGCCGCAGTTGCTTTTCATTTGCAGTGGGGCTTCGCACGTATTGCTACGTGGATCATGGCGGATCTCCAAATTGTCCAATGTCAATTCGCCACCCACGACCACAGTTGGCCGCCGAATCCTTAGCCAACGAGCGTCATGTTCTTGATTTGCGATGATTCCTCCGCTGCCGATCGGGGTATTCGATGGAATATGGTAAGAAGCATCGAAAAGTTTGATGATCATTCCGTCTTCCAAGATCGCGTGGGGAATCCAGATCTCTTGCCCACGACAGTTCGAGAGGCAGCGAGCGAGTGTTGTTTTTCCGTTTCCAGGCGGGCCGTAAAGAAATATACCAGAGTTGCTGTTAATCGCAGGCCCCAGGAAATCCAGCCACGACGGTTCATAGGTAACGCCATCCAAAGCAGCTTTGAGTTCCTTGCTTGTTATCGGATCAAAGTTGCTGGCTTGAGCTTCAACGCTAAGAATGTAGTCCATCAGCGGAACGGGAGCGGGGCCCGTGTAGGAGTTCGTCTTCTGATAGCTCTGCGCTCGTTTTTGGCCATTCTCCGTCAAGCTATAGTAAAAGTCGTTCAATGGCGCAGGGCGTGCATGAACAATGAGTTGCCGCACGCGCAACTGTGCAAGTTGCTGTTCCACAATTCGAAATGGCAACCGCACTCGCTCCGTTATCCCCCGACCGGTCACGGTACCGATAGCGAGAAACGTCTGTAACACCAAGGACTCAACTACCACCTCGGAGAGTCCACACTCCTCAAGCGTCTTTGGTTCATATGGCCAGAAGGCATCTTCATTCAGTACGGCCGGCAAAGCGGGGCCAGTTGCGGCTGACGTAGCGCGGATTCCAAATAGTGGCTGCATGAAAATACCCTATAACGGGAACTTGAGAACGAAACGGCTTCATCTGTATGGCAATCCTAGGATGCGATCGAGAACGCACTTGGGACTGGGCGTTACATCGGCATGGAATCCGTATGAAGAATGAATGCAATTGGAAAGATAGGTACGAGAATATCGAAACAAGGGACCAAAATAACTAGATTCTCTGATCGTGCGCAATTTGTGGTCTACAGTAGTCCATGGGGCGCTGTCTCCCATTCAACTGCTTCTCCGGACTAACCGTCAAACTTGATTCGATCGATTCCGTATGGCTGTGCCAATGATTAGCGATATCGCCCAGATGCATCAACTCATCTCGACCGCGGCGAGACGAGGTAATCCGGCAGAAATGAAGGCTGTATGGATTCTCGCTTCTGTTGGAAATCAAACTTCGAACGCACTGACCGTTGTTCACCCAGTTCCGTTTTCGATTGGCCGCAAGGCGGGCTGTAGTCTTCAGTTGCCCTCAAAAGTCGTATCGAGCCACCACGCAGATTTGACGAGTCGCGACGGTCATCTCCTCCTAATCGATCGGCAAAGCACTAATGGTACCTATGTCAACGGCCGGCGTATTACCGACATCGTTTCGCTGAAAGCGGACGATTTGTTGCAGTTCGCGGATATGGCTTTTCGACTCCGTTGCGACGATCATGCGACAGCCTCGAACACTCTCGCAGAGGACGTCTGCGACCAAGCTTTGGCTCTGGTTCAGTTCGATCGATTGATGGAAAAGAGGCTTGTCACTCCGTTCTTTCAGCCGATCGTGACGATAGATGGTGTCAGTGTCCTCGGATACGAGGTGCTTGCAAGAAGTCGCATGTTTGGTCTCGAGACGAGTGCCGCTCTTTTCGGTGCCGCGTCCAAGCTGAATTTAGAAGTCGAGCTAAGCCAAATGTTGCGATGGGAAGGGATTCGCGAAGCCATGACCCTGCCCGGTTCCTCCAGAATCTACGTGAATACACATCCGCTGGAGCTGGGAAAACCTGGACTATTGGAATCGATGGCACAGGTTCGAACCATGACGGCCGACGTCCCGATCACGCTTGAGATCCATGAGTCTGCTGTTACGAGTGCGGAGGAGATGTTTGAATTAAGAAAGCAACTCAAGGACTTAGATATCCAAATTGCGTACGACGATTTCGGAGCCGGACAAAATCGTCTGGCAGAACTATGCAATGCAGCGCCAGATGTACTCAAGTTTGATATGGGCTTGATTCGAGACATCGACAAGGCTCCGCCGGAAAGGATTAAGGTTCTCGGTTCCTTGGTTCGCATCGTCCTAGACCTGGGGGTCGTCGCGTTGGCCGAGGGGATCGAAAACGAGGCAGAAGCTCAGGTTTGTCAAGAACTCGGATTTACTATGGCACAGGGGTACTATTTTGGTCGACCTGCGCCGCCAAGCAAGTTCATCGATTAGGGTGGATCGTATCCGCCAGCGGAAAAGGGATGGCACCGGCAAATGCGTTTGACACCTTTCCACGTGCCTCGCACCGCACCATACTTTTCGATCGCCTCGATCGTGTATTGAGAACAGGTAGGCGAAAAGCGGCAATTGCTACCAATGAGCGGACTGATCGCACGCTGATAAAATCGAACCAGCGCGATGAGAAAACTAGTTGCGAATCGTTTCAATCGCATGGCCCTGTGTCGCTATCGTTTTAAACTGTAAATAGGAGGTAGGCGAAACTTGCTGCTTGCCTTTGGTGGGAACGGTAACGGGGCAAAAACATCGGACCGTGCAATTGATGAATGATCGACTTCAGTTGTTCCGGATTCAATTGGGGTAAGCGAATTCGGGGCTGATCCATTGAGAAACGTTGCTGGGATACTGTTCTCTAGATTATCGGAATTTGCGGATGGCGCTTCTGCCATTGCTAACCCCACACCTGTGGAATGACCTTGGCCAGTGTTTTTCCAGCTTTTAGGCACGGCGAGTATCTTCGCCAATGCAGGTTGCGAACAAACCTGTCGAAGATGCTCAACCAGGATGCTTCGAACCTCAAGGATTGCCCTCGGCTTGCGGTGAATGTCCTGGTGTTTCGCTTCCACAAGGATCTCGCTAGCGACATCGTCCATATGCGCGCTTTGTACGCCAACAACACCGTCACTCAACTCCGCCTCGCCGCCAAACCAATTGGACTTGCGGACAACACCGACGATATTGTGATAGGTTACCCAAGGTGCTTTGCGAGCGCGAAGCATTGTTGGGAAAATCGGTGACTGGGGGCTGAGTGAATCGATGCTATTGTTCGTATTTACAAGCTCTGTATTGTGGAACAGTTCAGGATTTTGCCGAACCAGCGAGTTGGCGAAGTCTTTGACGCTACTTGGAAGCTTGATGACGTTCCTCGCGATCCATCGAGTGTAATCATTGGAGTAATTGCTGCCACGGTGCGGGGTACCAATCGTAACGACACGCTTGATCGCATTGTTCGGGTGAAAGAAAAGCTCAGCAGCCAAGCGTTGAAGTTCCACTTCGCCCCCCTTGACCTTTTCAAATGGCTCATCGCTCAATATGCGCCAAAACTCTTCCCCGCTCTCAAGGGTTTGCATTCGTGAAACCAGGCCACCCATGCTGTGTCCGACCAAGACCATTTGATCCAAGACGGGGTGGGCTGCGTCAGGATCGAGCGTACGCCTCAACTCGAATAGATCGCTCCGCATTTGCGTAGCGCTAATCCAAAACGGCTGTCCGGTTGGGTACTGGTAGAACCAAAACTGGTAATTGTGACGAAGTTCTTGGAAGGATCGCAAGTCGTTAAACATAGGCATCCACGTCAACGGACTCGACCAAAGTCCGTGAACCATAACCACTGGAATGCGATTGGGATCGTACGGTTCGAGCATATAGATGCCCCGAAGTTTTTCAGATTTTAAAGGGTCGAAGAGCCCTAAGTTGCTGTCGGTCTGTTCTCGAAATTTGGGATTGTCCAAAAAGTATGCAAGAGGGGTACTCAAATCCGATTGCAAGGGAACTCTGCGAGCATTCAATTCGATATCGGTAGAATCCAATGGGTCATGCAATTCTAGAACACACGGGTGACGATGTTGTGCATCCCGGGAGGCATGCACTGTCGGTGAGGTGACTCGCAACAAAGCAGTGACCGGAAAGGACAGTCCCTCTGGGTAAAATTTCTCGATCGGACTCTCCCCTTCGTGCGACCGGCGGACCGCAATCATGGGCACGCCTACGCCATAATTGACATTGGCCGATTGCAACCCTTGGACTTGGAAGTTGCTACAAAACTTGAGTTCCTCGAAATCCTCGTCGTGCCAATTTCCTCGCGAAACCACTTGGACGTCATAGTCCTTTTTCGAGGTGGTAATTTGATAGCTGTTGCCTGGCCTCAATTTTCCTTGCTTGCTGACCATGCGCAATGTGGACTCAAGGGCAGCGTTATAGAGATCGCAAGCACCGCGAAACTGGGGATCATAAGGATTTCGCGAAACATCCAGTTCCGGACAGAATAGGTACAAGTATGCATTGCTCACCGCCACGGTGTACATGTCCAGGGCTTGCCCTTCTTGATGAGCCCGTTCCGATTGCTTGCCGATCGTGTAAGCGAGCTCGGAAATCGCGTAAATCTTTTCGGCCTCTTTTTCATCCATTGCAAGATCTTGCAACTGCACTAAACAATCATCCGGATCGCTTTTGTAGGCATCCAACAACGCATAGTGACGCAGTAAAGTGGTGGTCCGCGCAGTGACTTGCGGTCCAGAGCGAGACATCAGATTCAAGGATTCCGTGAGTGGATTCACCGGATTGTTACGTATTTGAACATACTTGTGGCTGGCGCAGCCCAAGCATGACAGCAGCAAAAGACAAATCTGGAAACGCAAAATCAGACGCGCAAACGAACCGGAATGCTGGCCGCCCGACGTCGGGTTTCGTTTTCTGTTTTGCCAACAAACTACCATCTAATCCAACTGACTCGCATGGAAAAATCTGTCCCCGAATCAGCACAAAGCGATCGGTCCACAGAAGTACATAGCAATGAAGTCCGTTTTCAAGCAATGCCAATGAACGAGAGCTGGGTGATTGGGTAACTTGGGTAGTTTGGGAGGTGTTTCGATTCGGGTAGCACGCCCTGAGGCACGAAGGGCGCGTGAGTCGCTAGTTCCATTTAGCAAGCTGCCCACGCCCATCGCTGACGGCTATGGGAGGCTGTGATTTTATTCTCGAGGTACAAAACATCGTCGTCTTTTGCTCCGCAAAAGTGCGTTAACGAGGCGTTCTTTCGAGGAGCGAAAGGCGACAATAAGAGAATTACAGCCTCTGAGCGTGCCACCCCAACCTTCGCTTCGGGGCAATTGAAGGTTCAGACCGTAGGAACATTCGACCTCTTCATTCGCCTTTAAAACAATTCCTTGATTTCGCGATAGCCGAAGTCAACCAGCGGGAAAGGGCGACCGGCGGGGCCTGGCAAATGACTTTCCAAATTGAGACCCAATGAGTGGAAAATGGTTGCAACTACTTCTGGCGGTTCTGTGGGACGTTCTACCGGCACGGCTCCAATCGGATCGCTGGCTCCAATGATCCGTCCACCCTGGATTCCACCACCGGCGAAGTAAACCGTAAAGCACTGAGGCCAGTGATCTCGGCCACCCGCGGGGTTCACTTTGGGTGTTCGGCCAAACTCCGCCAAGTTGCAGACCAACGTGTCGTCCAGCATGCCGCGTTGATGCAGGTCCTCAATCAGTGCCGAGTATCCTTGATCGTACATCGGTGCAACGACGTTCTTCATGCCTTCGATCGAGGTAAACGGTTTGCTGCCGTGGATGTCCCAACTGATTTCATCGAACACGGTCAAGAATGTATTGATCGTGACAAACCGCACACCTGCCTCAATCAAACGGCGAGACAACAGGCAGCACTGGCCGAATCGATGCATGCCATACCTTTCTCGTACTGACATAGGCTCTTGATTGAGATCGAACGCGTTCCTAGCGTCCGGGCTGGTCATAAGTCGATAGGCGGACTGGAAGTTATCGTCCATCAGTTTCGCGGACTCGCTGGACTCAAAATTTCGAATCGTGTTGTCCACTACATCGCGCATGCGACGGCGGCGGTTGATTCTCGCGGTACCTATGTTATCCGGCGGCAGCAAGTCAGGCACCTTGAAATCCTTTTGCGACGGGTCGGCCATCAATGCAAATGGATCTTGTGCCTTGCCAAGAAATCCACCCGCTTGTCCATTGGGAAGATTGCCGCCACCGCGCCCCATGGTCTCTGGCAAAACCACATGCGGCGGCAAATCGGAGCGACGACCCAACATGTAGCTTGCCACAGATCCAACGTGTGGCGTGTTGACGCCGCCCGCAAACTGTCGCCCAGTCTGCATGATCTGCCAGCCGGCATCATGCACTGCTGCACCTCGGTGAAAACACGATCGAACCAGCGAAAACTTGTCTGCGATCTTTGCATGGAGAGGCAGGATCTCAGAAATGTGCATGCCCGGTGCGTTGGTCGCTATCGGCTGGAACGGGCCGCGTATTTCCGCGGGTGCATCGGGCTTCATGTCAAACGTATCGATTTGACTTGGTGCGCCCAAGTTAAAGATCATAATCGCAGAGCGTTTGCTTTTGCCCGGGTCCACCTTGCCGGCGTCCGCAGCAGCAAGATACTGTGGCAGTCCCAGCCCAATCGCACCCAACGTTCCCGCTTGCAAGAAATCGCGACGTGTCACTCCGTTGCATGTCTGCGAGGAGCCTTTTCCGGTAAATGTCAACATTGTAGGTTATTGCTCTGATTAGAGAGGTGGGGCATGAGACTGCAATTCGACTGTCACACGATGGGCTCGATTATAGCACGACTCGCCGCAATATGCATTCTGTTTCGGTCACAACTGCATCTCCGCATCGCGTTCTCTCAATGGATGGCGAGGCGTTAAAGGGACACTCGATACCCTCGATCGATAAGGAGCTCTCGAATGCGATGTGCGTGGTCGCCTTGCAATTCAATGTTTTCACCGTCGATGGTACCACCCGCTCCGCACTGGCTCTTGAGTACTCCCAACGTTTCGGCCATCTGAATATCGGAACATTGGAATCCGCTAACGACCGTAACTAACTTGCCACGCTTTCGTTTTTCGAGCCTAATCTTTAGCGACTGCTTCGACGCCGGAGTGTCCAGCGGAGGACAATTGCACAACCGGATTTCCGCTCGACATCGATCGCACAACACTGGTCGTTCCAAAACAGTTCCATCAAATAAACCCATTGAGCTTTCCCATGCTTTAGGCTGAAGTTTCATCGGTTTTGGTCTACACTATTGGACATTAGTATAATGCCTCCGAGAAAATAGGAATCCTAATCGAATTGGTTCATGAATGAAATTAAAGGACGAATTGCTTAGGATAGCGGATTGCCTTGAGCGATCAAAGATTGATTACGCTCTCTGCGGTGGGCTTGCGGTTGTTGTTCATGGTTACCCGCGGATGACGAAAGACATCGACATTTTGATTCGTCCTGAAGAATTGGATCGTGCTCGCGAAGAACTTGCGAAAATTGAATACGACTTGGAAGCGGGCATGTTCCGCTTTAACCCAGGAACTAGTAAGGAGAGCATGCTATATCGCGTCTCTCGAGCCGTCGATAACGAATTGACAACACTGGATCTAATGCTCGTTGCCCCTGTTTTTGAAAAAGTTTGGGCAGATCGGGAAGTGATTCAACTGGGCGATCAATCCCTAAAGGTTGTTTCCAAGCAGGGGCTGATTACTATGAAGGAGGTCGCAGGCAGACCACAGGACCTAGCTGATATTGACGCTTTGCATCGAATGAATAAACCATGATTCACAATTCTTCCGAGCACCGGTTTCAACAAGCGAAGTCGCAATCGCGAGGCGTTAGCTGTGATATGTCTCCAGAGGCGATCGAGCGCCGACTAGATATTGTCGACGAATTGCGTGAACTAGCGAATGATCTAAAGAATGCGAAACGGCTGGGTCCAGTGAGATCTGCTCAACCTCCAATCGAATGACTGGGTGTTTGATCGGCATATTTGTCTGCCGAGCGAACCACCCCGCTGGAATTCCTGAATGCTCGAACTAGGCACGTCACTTTGATTCGGCTGGATGATCCTTGCTGTCGTGGCCGGCTTCTTGATCCATTTGGCGAGTCAATGCATTATGTTCTGCAGCAGCTCGAGCAATCGGGCTTTACCTCAGACGGCGAAAGGATGGCTACAAAGAATTTATATCCACAATTTCGCTGAAATTGATCGTTCCTAATCCTCCCCAGGCTCCTTACGGGCTCTCGAGATTTTCCCTGCCTGTCGGTGCTGGTTTCGTCAAGTCACCACAATCGATGCTTGACGAAATGAATCGAACTGAGCCGTCCCCAAATACACAATTCACACCTTCCGAGGCGTGGAAAGAACCGGCTGTGAAATTTCCGTACGCAAGATCGCTTGCGTTGCGGTGGTTTGCACTGACATCACCTGGCGGGAGGATCGTATTGAAAGATGTGAATACTGGCGCTCCATCCACCCAGCGTCTACCTCGTCCAAAAAATTCAGGCGGTGCCGGAGGACTGGCTGGCGAGACAGAAAATCCACAATTCCTCTTCGATGAATACTTGCAAGGCGTCGACAGTTCAGCATCCCCCAACCATTCAATCATTTTGCCGTCAACTTTTATCTCGCTCATGAATATCGTCATCGATAGTCCATCTGTCACTTCCGCGATCCTTCGAAACGTTTTGGTTTCAAACATTCCGCGAGTCGTACCATTGGCATTGTCGACAATAGTATCCGCAACGCAGAATGCGTAATTCGTGTAACCCATCTCCTTTGGTGAATCCTGTTTTGGATCACTTGGGCATCGAAACAAGCTGAGTTTGTAGAGCCAGGGCTTAATGAGACCATTGCTGCCAGGCGTTGTGGGGAGCGGACAAAACATTGCGGAATTGGACAAGCTACCTGCTTGGTTGCGACTCGAACCAGAATGAATAACTTGAATCGAGCTTTGCATTTCTTCGAACAGAGGTTGCTGTTCAAGGAATGGCAGAATCATTACCAATCCACCTGTGCGTGCGTATGGATCGTTTGGATTGTTCGAGCCTAGTCGTAACGTTGGTAGCCTTCGAAACGCAGACTCATAATTGGCCATAGCGAGTCCTAACTGTTTCATCCTGTTGCTGCAGTCCATTCTGCGGGCGGATTCCCTGGCGGCCAATACCGCTGGCAAAAGCAAACTAACGAGGACGCCGATAATCGAAATAACTACCAGCAACTCGACGAGTGTAAAACCCAATTTAGAAACTTTTCGACAGCGCATGTTGCTTCCCCTGCTTTTAAAGAATGCTCGGAATGTACCGATCGAAAGACCATCACTGGCAATCGCGTCCATTGCGCTTAGGTCGAAAGCATACCAATTGTAGCCGACAAATGGCCATTTGGAAGCAAAACCAAGAAATGTCAATAAAGGTGACGCGTTGTCGGGCTTTTTGCAATGAGATGCTCGAGCTTTACATGCCCACTACCCGGGCCGTGTGGCAAGGCTAAAGCCAAAGCCAACCCAGGGCGAGACCAACGCAGACCAAACATGCTGAGTCGTTCACGGGTGTCTCCAAATTTCTATATCCCTGAAGTACCGGACCTTTCCACTTGAATTCCCTACCAGGTGCCTACCATGTTGAATCGTCGAGATATTCTAGCTGCTTCGGCTGTCCTAACTGCGGGGCCCACGTTTTTGCCTTTGGATGCCAATGCGCTTTCACCAAACACTCAAGCTGCGTCCAATCGAATCACGCTTGGCTTTATTGGGGTCGGAAAGCAGAGCCTAGGGCACCTTGGTAAGTTTCTCGGGAACCTCAATGTTGAACTGGTCGCGGTTTGCGATGTCGTTCAGGCTCCAGCAGCCATTTGTCACCTCGGAAACATCGGCTATCGCCTTGGCCGGGAACTAGCGTGGGACCCAATTTTAGAGCAATTCAAAAATGACGCGGATGCGAACAAACTTTTATCGCGAGAACCTCGGGATCAATGGAAGATTTGAAATCGCTAGTGACGAGAGTCTAAATGGTTTTCTATTGTATCCAAGGGTTTGTTCTCACTCGCAATGGCCACTCGATGCGGGCTCCATTGTCTAGGTGCGATAAGGAAACCGCAGCGATCATCTCGATCGTGGTGGCAGCATCTTTTGCGCAGCACAGTGGCTCGCGGTTCTCTTCGATAGCATTGAACAAATCGATTCCTCCTCGGATGTGTTTCGCGACTTGCTCTTCCAACTTCGGAATCGGTTCTGGTTTGCCGATCCCGGCTGTTGATATCGGAACCCACGAACGAGCGCTGCCAAGTGGATGAAAGGGACTTCCGTGGAGTATATGAGCCAATGGTTCGCGGTCGATGCGAAAGTCGATCACTCCTTTCGTGCCGATGATTTGCAAACCGAATCCGGCAGCATCGGTTCCAGCTTTTGCAATCGAATCGAAATGAGCCATGATTCCGTTCTCCATCACGAATCGAGCATGAACTTCGTTGCCAGCAATGAGTCCGATTCCTTCGGCCCCCTGGATCGCATCTGCCTTCGTCGCCGGTCTCCCATCGATCAGGACCGTTGCCGAACAAGACGTCGGATTGCCAGCAAAATAGTTAACGAGATTGACTAAATGCGAACCCAAAACCCACAGGTCCAAAAGGCCACCACGCGTATCCTCCTTGCCTCGCATTCGATACTCAAGCACGCGTCCGATTTCGCCATCGAGAATTAGTCGTTTCACAACAGGCAACACTGGATGATACCTATTGCGATGAGCAACTGCGATCTTCACGTTCCGGTCGGTGGCTGCTCGCTGGATCTTATCGGCTTCCTCTGGGCTACGGCAGAACGGTTTTTCGACATACATTCCGCGGACCCCTGCTTCGATTGCCATCAATGCCATGTCACAGTGTTGATCAACATGCCGCATTCCAATGGAAATGACATCAGGCTTGGTCATCGATAGCAATTGCCGATAGTCAGAAAACCCTTGCGCACTTTTGAATATCTTTTGCGTCTTAGCCAATCCATTTGGGTCCGCGTCCGCGACAGAGATCACATCCGCATTCTCGATGCCCGTCCACATTGTGTGAAGGCCATGGCCGTAGTCACCCCGACCCGTATGTCCGATCACGCCAACGCGATAGCGCGCCTTAACGGTTGCACTAGACGCGGCGGACAAAGTCGCTCCGAAGAGGGCGGTACTTAGAACAAAAACACGGCGATTGTATTTCATCGTAGGTATTTCCAAATAATGGAGTGGATTACATGAGGGAGTGGTTCATCGTCTTCGCTCAGCACTCAGGCGATACAGTTCGCGGTTGGTCGCCGAATCACGTCGGACCGGCTTGGTAAAGACTAATTCAAATCTGTACGGTTGTGCTCGCATCTCTTTTATTTCTATCGCAGTTTTCTCAGTCCACACGTCTGCCGCCCCTGCCAGGGCTTGGACTGCTGATTGTGTACGGATTTGCGAGCAAAGGATTACGCTCGCTCCATCATGCAACAAAACTATCCCAATCTATCGCAATTGGTCGATCAGCGTTGGCTCCTTGATTTTGTGGTCGTTGGCCAAATGAATGACCAATGAGACACAAGTCGTCGTGCCTGGATTTTGCTCGTCGATCGATGCAAAGGCCTCGTGCACCGGAGTAATAATCGCGTTATGTGTAAAGAACACATTGCCGGATTTTCGCACTACGTCGCCAGTCACTATGTCCAAACAATAGGTGTCCAGCTTCCCGTGAATCGTCGCCGTGGTTCCAACGATGGTGACGTTCTTTAACTTCCGCTCTAAGATTAGCTCTCGTAGCAATTGAATCCTCATCGAGATCATTTCCTCGTTCGGTACATTGTCTTGTTTTTGACTCTTCCCTGCTTTCTTTAACTCGGATCCGGTCACAGCTCTACTCACTTCCCACAATGCTTCGCTGAATACTCTTGGTGGAACTGTGTTTACCGGCACTACCACTAATTCAGAGTCGGAATCCAACCTGTAGAAGCAAACCGAGGATACCCCCGAAGGATCGTTTGAACAAATCGCAATCGCTCTGTACTCATTCCATCGCTTACTCAACTCATCGTACGGGCCGTTTGACCAACCCATCTTCAGCAGGATTGCAGCGAACTGGTCGGAGTTGTGCTCGGCGTCCGCAAAACGAATGACGCCGTAAGATCGGCCCTTCGATTCAAAGTCCTGGTCCAGAGAATCTTTATTGTTCGCAAACGTGGACTGCTTGGCTGAACGGCTTAACTCGTCCGACGTCGGAGCGAAAAACGGCCTCGACATTTGTGGAATTGGCTCCTGTCGCTGCTCTGTGACCGCCTTGGATTTCCATGCCAGCCATTCGCCGGTTTCAAACAAATCGACCGGATGTGCCAAACGCAATAGCGTGTCTTTAGCAATTGGATGCGAATTGCCGCGATGGTCGTAGAGCACGGGTGATATGCCCATAGCCAAGTAGCCCAGAGGGGATTCCTTCGACTTTGATTTCTTCGCAGACGTATCCAGGAAGAGCAATTGGGGCAGTATCCTTTTCAAGATTGGATTGTCACGATATTCATTGAACTCGTCGACTCTAAAAGTTTCGCCCAACGTGTCTTGTGGCGGTGCATGTGTTTCGCAAAGCGGACTTGCAATGTGTCGAGCAAGTCCTGCTGGTCTGCCTGAGAAAAATCTTTCATTGTTTCGTCCCGATACAAATCGGTTCGCGAGGACAAGGATATCGCGTGCATGTTTCGCTTATTTGGAACATACCACGACTGGGCCAATACTACGATTAACAAAGTGATCTACACCACATACCGCCGCTCATTTTTCTGTCGTTCATTTTTTTGCCGAAGGATCCAAGTCGGGAAGATTCAGCGATGGTCGCATAGACCTACAAAAAATGGGAGACAAAAAGATGCCTGCCATCCGAGGAGACATTCTATCCAATTGTCAATCTGAATGTCGTTGGGCAATGATGGCCAACTCTATTTTTCAATCAGTTCTTTCAGACTC
>Ga0136611_10001482_pt1 | contig 16312 bp, 19 predicted proteins | sample AntDrymUQ2232306_2_FD_106645 | JGI IMG/M metagenome (GOLD analysis project Ga0136611, IMG submission 106645) | Polar desert sand microbial communities from Dry Valleys, Antarctica - metaG UQ223 (23.06) | ecosystem: Environmental > Terrestrial > Soil > Desert | place: Antarctica: Dry Valley...
CGCTTGATCAAGCGCGGCAGGCTGACCTCGCGCAACAACTGACCGAGGACGAGTGCGGTGAGGAATCATGAAGCTCGTCGGCAAGGCGGTCATGCGCAGCCCAACCACTCTGGCTGGTCAAGCCTCGGCCTGCACCTCGTACACCTGCACGTCCTCGACGCGCACCGGATCGTCCGGCCCCGAGGTGACCTGCGCGCTCATCGCCCGGGCGGAGTCCTCGGAGTCGAACACCACAAGGCCGTTGCCGGACTGCTCGTCTCCGAACCACGTTCCCCTTACAAACCCCGGTGCGCCCTTCGTCATCGGGACGATGTGGTCCCGAAGGGTCGCCATGGCCTCGTCATGACGGCCCGGCAAAATCGTTACGTGCACCAGCACGACGTACATGGTCACCTCCGCTAGATGGAACACGCCGGCGGGCAACCACTTCTCCTGGCCCCCCCACGGCAGCATCCTCGCCCCGGAGGCGCTGTCAATTGTTCCGAGCAAGGACCCTGCGTCAGCGTCTGGCCACTTGCGGCCGGATCCTCATTATCGAGGGCTTCTGAGACGCAGCGGTCCTCGACCAGCGTCGTCGGCGAATGTGTTCACAAGTCGTGGCCGAAAGGTTGTCTCTGCAGACGCACCGTTCGATGAGTTATGAGACCACACGAGACGCTGAGTTGCCCGCTCCACCGACGGGTCCTCAGCACACAAGCTGCGGGACCGGCTCGGCAACCCGCAGCGGCGCACAGTCACGATCAACCGCCTGCTCGGCGGCTCCGGTCAGGCCAGGGGAGCGGTCGTCACTCTCTCCACGGGGCCGACGAGCCGGCCGCCTCGCCCTCGGCCTGACCGGGGGCGGTTCACCCGACAGGCGCCTCGTAGACCAGGAGCTCGGTCGAGGCGAGCTCCTCGCCGTCGTCCGGCGCCGCGAACAGTCGCAGGGTCGGACCGTCGACCTCGAGGGCGACCGGGTTGCGCGTGGCGACGTGGCCCGCGGAGGAGAAGTACGGGAACGGCACCTCGTGCAGGATCCGGTTGTCGCGCAGGTCGAGCAGCGCGAGCCCGCCAAGTTCGTAGGAGCCACCCTCCGGGCGCGGCAGGCCGGTGACGCCCGAGCAGATCTGCTTGCGCCACGCGACGTACGCGCAGTCCTGGTAGTCGATCAGGTGGCTCGGGTTGGCCTGCTTGCTGAGCTGCTTGCCGTTCGGACGCCACGAGTACTCGGTGCGTGAGCCCCAGCTGACGCCGTGCACCTCGCCGTTGACCTGGTCGACGACGACGCCGCCGACGTGGTCCGCGACGGAGAACGCCTTGGTGACCTCGTACGTCTGCGGGTCGATCCGGAACACGTCCGCCTTGCTGTTCGGGCGGTACTCCGCGACCGGCACCCACACCGACGTGCCGTCGAAGTCGATGCCGCCAGGGTGGTAGACCGTGTCCTGTCCGACCACGATGTCCCGGAGCAGGTTGCCCTGCCGGTCCATCACGAAGACATGCCCGACGCCGGTGCCGGGAGTTCGGTCGAAGCCTTCGACAGGCTGTGGGAACTTCACCGTCGGCGTCAGGATCTCCACGCTGGACATGAAGATCTTGTCGCCCACCAGGGCGAACCCCTGCGGGTGGTAGGTCGGGAAGTTCAAGGGGATCTTCTGCACCTGCTGCCAAGGCGTGGACCGGGTGGTGGCCGCGAAGGCCTTGGTCACGGCCTCGTCCTGATGCTTCTCCTTCGCCTGAGCCCCGAGCGTCGGGCCCGCCACGGCGGCAGGCAGGGCGAGGGCGAAGACAAGAGCGAGTGTGCGGACGCGTCTCATGGGTCACTCCCTGGTGGTCCCGGATGTCGAGACCGACAGTGCTGAGGTCAGCCGTCGCTGCGGAGAACAGTGCGCGACCTGCGGATGTACGGCTGCTGCCATTCTGGCTGTCCACCCGTCCCCGTCGGGCCGCGCGCGCGACGGTGGCGACGACGCGCGGCCCGGTCGGTGGAGGGGGCTACTCCTGCGGCGCGAGCTGGCCGCGGATCGCTCCGCCCGGGAACTCGGCGTTGTGCTCGTTGCGCACCCGGGCCATCCTGCGGCCCCCACCAGGTCCGGCTCGCCCATGAGTGCACTCGGGCGTGACGGGGTTCAGGACTCGCCGCCATCGCACCTGCGCTGCCGCCGCCGACTCCGTCGACTTCCCCGTAGCTGCTGGTCGACCGGCCTGTCGCGCACAGAGACCAAACCGCTGAGGACCGCCGCCACGGCGTCGGCTCGTCGGCTGTAGCGCGTGCTCATGCGCCTGACCTTGCCACCCCCAGATGACAACGCGAAGGAGAACCATGCTCACCTACAAGATCGGCTACGCCCGTGTCTCCACACTGCAGCAGGACGAGGCCCTACAGCACGACGCGCTACTCGCTGCGGGCTGCCAGCGGATCTTCGTGGACAAGGCCAGCGGCAAGCTCGAGTCCCGGCCGGCCCTGGACGACCTGCTCGAACAGGCCCGTCCCGGCGACACCGTGGTGGTCTGGCGGCTGGACCGGCTCGGGCGCAGCCTGCGGCACCTGATCGACGTCGTCCAGGGGCTGCAGCAGCGTGAGGTGGCCTTCGTCAGCCTCACCGAGCAGATCGACACCAGCACCCCCGGCGGCAGGCTGATCTTCCACGTCTTCGGCGCCCTTGCCGAGTTCGAGGCGGCTCTAATCCGGGAGCGCACCCTTGCAGGCCTAGCCGCCGCACGGGCTCGCGGCAGGACCGGCGGCAGGCCAACTGTCTGGACCACCGACAAGCTGCGCACCGCCCGGGCGATGCGGGACAGCGGCGACTACGACGTGGCGGGCATCGCCCGCGTGCTCGGGGTCAGCCGAGCATCGGTCTACCGAGCCCTCAGCCTCCCTCCCACAGGAGCCGCCTGAGCTTCATCAAGACAGCGCCAGCCGGCGCACCTACAGCCCGACCCCGTCCGAGGTCGGGCTTTCGCATGTCACGAAGGAGAAGCACATGTCCAAGGAGAGCCTGGCCTGGCTGAACACCAACACCCTGATCGGCTTCACCGACAAGCGCGGCCACGCCTGGCACTGGCGCGCCCAGGAACAGGACGGGGCGTCGAACCACTACCCCGGCCCGATCCCGGTCACCGACGTGCAGGACCGGCTGTTCGGCTGGACCGCCGACAGCCGCCGGCTGGCCACCGAGGTGGAGGCCGACCTGCAGTCCATGACCCACCTGTCCGAGGACGGGCAGCCGCGGCGTTGGGCGGTCGTCCCGGACAGGCAGGCCATCTGCCGCTCCGACGACGACACCGTGATGGGCATCTTCGGTCCCGGGTACGTCCGCCACCAGTTCAGCGAGTGGCTCCTGACGACGGTGGCCGACCTGCTCGACGACGACTTGGCGATCAGCAGCGCCGGTCTGCTGCGAGGCGGGGCCGTGGCCACCGCGATGCTCCCTGGGGACGGGGGCGACGATCTCGTCCCTGCGCTTCTTGCCGACCAGGGTCCTGATGAACTGCTGGGTCTCACCGCCACGACAGCATGGTTGGCGAGCGCCCTGATCAAGCAGTTCGAGGCCATCGCCCCTGGGGCTGGCGAGGCCTGGCTACAGAGCGTCGCCGTCGGACTTGCTGAGTGAGCGCGTGCCGCCGACGACTGGTACCGCCAGCAGCAGCCGTCGAAAGAGATCCGCAGTTCCCGGACGACTCTTTGGCCGGCAACGCGCGCTCACCAGGCGCGAAGGCCGGAGGTCGGTTGCCGTGACGATCGAGGGCAGGGTGAAGACTTGCCCGAAAGGCTGACCCGTCGCACTGGTAATGTTATTGTTTCGGCACATCCGCTTTCAAGGAGTCCCCGTGCGCCGTTCCCGTGGCCTCGCGCTGCTGTGCCTCACCGCCCTCGCCCTGTCCGGCCTGGCCGTCGGCGGACCGGCGTCCGCAGCTCTTACCCCGCAGGCCAGCCTGACCGCGGCGCAGGCCGTACCCGACGAGCTGGTGGTCGGCTACGTCGCCGGAGCCACCGCTGAGCAGCGCGAGCGGGCCCGGGGGCGGGCCTCCGCCCAGCGCGCCGAGCGGGTCGTCGCCGCGCAGGCCGACCGCACCCAGGTGGAGCTCGTCCGGCTGCCACAGGGCAAGAACCGCGACCAGGCGGTGGCCGAGCTGCAGAGCGACCCGGCCGTCGCCTACGCCGAGCCGAACTGGGTCTACACCATCCAGGGCAAGCCGACCGCACAGGCCAAGCCAGGTGGGGGCGGGACAGCGACCACGCCGGACTACTTCAGCAACGGCTCGCTGTGGGGCATGTACGGCGACGCGTCGACACCGGCGAACCAGTACGGCTCGCAGGCCGCCGAGGCCTGGGCAAGAGGCAACACCGGTTCGGACGCCGTCTACGTCGGCGTCATCGACGAGGGCATCCAGTTCACCCACCCGGACCTGACCAGGAACGTCTGGACGAACCCGTTCGACCCCGCGGACGGCGTGGACAACGACGGGAACGGCTACGCCGACGACGTGCACGGCTGGGACTTCGCCGGCAACAACAACACCATCTACGACGGTGGCACCCGGGGCAGCTCCGACGACCACGGCACCCACGTCGCCGGAACCATCGGGGCGGTCAACGAGAGCACCGCACCCGTCCCGGCCACCGCGGCGAAGCAGGTCGGTGTCGTCGGCGTCAACCAGCAGGTCACTATGATCAGCGGCAAGTTCCTCGGCGCACGAGGCGGCTCGCTCGCCAACGCCGTCAAGGCGGTCGACTACTTCACCGACCTCAAGACGCAGCACGGCCTGAACATCGTGGCGACCAACAACAGCTGGGGCGGCGGCGGCTTCTCGCAGTCGCTCCTGGACGCCATCACGCGGGCCAACGCCGCGAACATCCTGTTCGTCGCCGCGGCCGGCAACAGCAGTACGGACAACGACACGACGGAGTCCTACCCGTCCAACTACAACGTCGCAAACGTCATCGCCGTGGCGGCGATCGACGACAAGGGCGCACTCGCATCGTTCAGCCAGTACGGCGCGACGACCGTCGACCTCGGCGCGCCCGGAGTGGGGATCTGGTCCACGACGGCTTTCAACGGCTACTCGTCCTACAACGGCACGTCGATGGCGACGCCGCACGTCACCGGCGCGGCCGCCCTCTACGCGGCGACCCGGCCCACGGCGACGGCGGCGCAGATCAAGTCCGCGATCCTGAGCGTCACGGTGCCGACCAGCTCCCTGTCCAGCACGACCGTCACCGGCGGGCGCCTGGACGCCAGCGGCTTCTGACCGACCGACCTCAGGTGCGTTCTGGCGTGACCTCGAACCACCCGCTTCCCGGTCGGCAGCAGCTCGACGCCCCACCGCTCGGACAGGGCCTCGACCAGGAGCAGCCCGCGCCCGGACTCCTGCTCCCAGCGCGGCTCCCGCTGGTCGCCGGGCAGGTCACCGGAGTCGTCGTCGACCTCGATCCGCACCGTCTCCCCGCGCAGGGTCGCGCGCACGTCGATCGAGCCCTCGCCGGCGTAGCGGGCCGTGTTCGCCACCAGCTCGGTGACGAGCAGCGCCGCCACATCGGTGTCCACACCCGCCTGCGCCAGCAGCGCGCGGACGGCATGCCGGGCGGTGCGGGCCGAGGACGCCTCGGTCGCCAGCCGCAGCTCCAGGTCCGGGGCGGTCGTCAGCAGCAGGGCAAGGACCGCGGTGTCGTCGTCGTGGTCACCGTCGCGTCCCATCGCGCAGCACCCGGTCGCAGGCCTCGTCCGCGGAGGTGACCGGACCGCTCAGCGCGCCGACCAGTCGGTCCAGCCCGTCGCTGATCGGCGCGTCCCGGCACTCGACCAGCCCGACGGTGTAGAACATCAGCAACGAGCCGGGCTCCAGGTCGTGCGTCTGCTCGACGATGTGCGCACCACCCACTCCCGGCGGCAGCCCCGGATCCAGTTCGAGTAGCCAGGCCGCGCCGCCGGGAGCAACGAGCACCGGGGCCAGGTGCCCGGCCGTCGCCAGGCACAGGCGCCGCGTCGAGGGGTCCAGTCGGGCCACCACACAGGTCGTGAAGTGCAAGTCTTCCACGCCGAGGGCGACGTTCGTAGCCGACGAGGAGGGGAACGTCCTCGAGGTCTTCGACCCGCCGACGATCTACCGCGCGCGTGAGGACGTGCGTAGGTACGCCGGGTACGTCCGTGCGACCGTCGAGGCATGCTGCACGAGCATCTCTTGCCTGAGGACGTGCCACCTCCCTCGCTGGCCCGCAACGACGCCGAGCCCTGGCACTCACCGGTGGGAGCAGCGCGTACGCGCCACCGGGTCAGCCTGCCGGACTGGGCCCGCGACGCCCCGCACCGGTGCCTGTACCTCAGCAACCCCAACGGGACCTTCGAGCTGTACGCCTGGGACCGCGAGCGGGGCACGACCCGCCAGGTGACCGACCGGCCGGAGGGCACCAGCGACGGGGCGCTGTCGCCGGACGGCGAGCAGGTCTGGTGGTTCGACGACACCGGCGGCGACGGGTTCGGCCGCTGGCGGTGGCAGCCGTTCGAGGGCGGACCGGACGTCGACGCGACCCCTGGTGTCCCGGACGCCTGCCCGGCCGGGCTCGAGATCGGGAGCACGCTCACCGTCGTCGGCTGCTCCACCGACGAGGGGTCCACGGTGCACGTCGTCCGGCCGGAGTGCACCAGCGTGCTCTACCGCAGCGAGCACGACGCCAGCTTCGGCGGCCTGTCCCGCTCGCAGTGGCTGGTGGTCCTGGAGCACTCAGAGCACGGGGCGCGGGGACCGCGTCGAGCGCAACAGCCTCAAGACGGTCACCGGCGAGTCCGGGCACCTGGACCGCCGCACCTGGCAGACCCTCAGGCCCCTGCTGGCGGCAGCTTGAGCGATGGCCCTCCTTCGGTCCCTCGTGGGGCTGCAGGAGGGCCATCGGAGCCCTTTCGTCGTTCCGGGGCGTGGCAGCTTTGGAAGTTGTCGATCTCCATGTGGCCATCTTGGCTCCTTCGGCAACCAGGCTGGCGGTGACGCACCTGCGCGACCACGAAGGATCCGAAGGACCCGTGCGGTAAGACCTCCTGAAGGCACTCTCAAGAGGTGAACCGAGAAGGTCCTTCGGGTCCTTCGGGTCCTAGACGATCTTCACGAACTGGAAGACCGCCTGACGGGACACGGGGTGCTTCCCGCGCCGAGCTCCGAGGTTCCGCATCGCCTCATGTGCCTCGAACCGCTCGGCGAACGTCTGCTTCCCCCACGGCTGATGCGGCGGTGTAAGCCAGTCGTTGAACTCCTCGCGCAGCTTCTCCACTCTGACGAAGTCGCGCTCCCCTCCGCGGGTTAGACGATCGTTGACGAAGGCGTAGATGAGGTCCGTTCCTTCCGGCCACTCCTGGGACGGCAGGGACGACAGGGCAGCGACCTGATCTCGGCGGCTTACCTGCGTCCTGGTTCCTATTTCTCCTGGCAGTCGGCGAGTCCGCGAAACTGCTGGCTGATCCGAGTACTCCTACTCATGATCCCCCCTTCCTCACCCTGACATGGTCCGAGGTATGCAACGACATGCGGACCGTCCTCGCGCGACCATGGTCAAGGCTTGTCTGGTGGGGCTGGTTGTCCCGGGGGCCTTCCTAGCGGCCTGGCAGATCCTGGTGGAGCGGGCCACGTGTGAGTCCACGGGGGTGTTCGCCTGTGCCGGTCCCGGTATCTTCCTGATCCTGGTCGGCGTGCCAGTCACCTACGTAGTCTGGTCACTTGGTCTGGCGTGGGCGGGGCTCGCCCTGCCGTGGCTGACCCCGGTCATGGTCATGGGTTTCCTGGTCGTTGTGGTCCCCCTGACCGCCGGAATGAATGTGCCCACGGCTGCGTGGGTCGCGGTGATCGCGGTCATGACGGCAGGGTGGGCGAAGGGGACCCGGGTGTGGAATAAGCAGTCTGAGGCGGGCCAGCAGTGACAGCGATGACCGCCCGGCAGCCGACCGGCTCCCGCGATCAGGTCAGCTCGTTCCGGCCTTCTCCCGGACCTTGACACTGACCTCGGTCCGGCTGCCGGGCCGGCAGCGGAGCAGGACGCGGCGGCGGCCACCAGGACCATGGACAGGATCGGCCGGTCAGGGCGCATAGACCACTGTGGTCGGGCGGCGGGGGACCCAGGGGAAGCCGAGCAGCACCGCTCCTGAGAGCACACCGGCGACGGCATCGACGGACGCCTGTCCTGCATCGACGAGCACCAGCAAGCCGCCGAACAGGCCGCAGCCAGCCAAGGCCGCGGCCAGCCAGTTCATCGGCGGGATGTCCCACAGCTTCGCCAGAGCGAAAAAGTGCAGACCTACGACGGTCGCAATCCACGCCACACCAGCGCCAGGCGTGTCGAGCACGCCGTGGAGGAGCTTCAGCCCGCCCGCAATGGCGACAACCTCGATAGCGGCGATGACAATCCAGAGGGGAATTGCGACCGGCGCCGACAGCGGTGCCTCATCCGGGCGTCGCCAGATGGCCGCGATCGTCACGAGCAGTGCCAGTCCGGCCAGCACCCGTGCCGCGATCCCCACCGACGTGCCAAACGATCCGAGGTTGGCGAAGACGAACGCCGCACCGGCATAGGCTCCGATGGTGAGGCCGAGCTTGTGGTGGTTTATCGCACGAGTCTTCGCTCCCGTCCGGGTTTGTCATGAATGTGCGATGCATGACTCGCCGTTCAGCGCAAGTCCCACCGTCTCCCGGCGTTCCGGGCGGCGAGGCCGAGGAGGACACCCCAGAGGAGGAACCATGGCTCCCACAGCAGGAGTCGCCACCACAGGACGCTGGAGGCCACGGGCTCGTCAGGGGTGATGATGTCGAATCGCACCAGTGCGACGGAGGCGGTCTGGAGTCCACCGTAGAGCGTCAATAGGGCCGCGGCGCCCCAGGCGGCTCGCAGAAGCCAGCGCCGGGTAAACACGCGCACCGCGCGCCGGATCAACGCCACAGCCAGTACGCCGCCGGCCACCTTCAAGATGGCGGTGACCCAAAGGATCGTCACGAACGTCGCGTCGCGCGCCGTGGCCATCCTCTCGATGGGGCCGCCCAGTGTGTGTACTCCTGCCATCCCGCCGGCAGCCCAGTAGAAGCTCACGCCCGCAAACACAAATGCCACCGCCGCTGCTGCATACGCTGGCCAAGAGCCGGCGGCAACGCTCCGACCTGTCGGTTTCGTTGCGTGGTCGTCGCGGAATCCGGCTCCGGCGACCACACCTGTACCGGTGGGCGCTTGAAAGCCGCCGGCCTCGGCCTCGAGGTGTGTCATAGGGGGTGTCGCCTCCAGTGCGGTGCGTAGTGATCAGGGTAAAGGTCCGGGCGTGGACGGCCGGTGAGGGCTCGGTTGCCTGGGTGGGTTGCCTGACGGTTGAGCAGGTGCGGTAGCCATGATCAGTACTGAGGCGCCCACGCCAGCAGTGCGCTTGAAGACCACCGCGGCTTCCAAGTGGCGGCGGCCGGCGACCGCTGCCTTGCACCGCCGGTTGAGCCGTAGAGCAAGCTCGCCGTTGACATCGACCAAGCTCGTACCCGCCTGGCTGCGAGACGCGCCCATCCCACCTGCGGCTGGTCCCCATGCTCAGGCGCCAACTGCAATCTTGTCAGACTAAGTTAGCGTGCTAATGTCTTGCCATGCCGAACGATCTCAGCTTCGAACTGCACGCGTTGACCGCACGCTTGGATAGGTCCGCGGACCGCATCCTGCTTGCGGAGCTGGGGGTGTCCTACCGGCGGTTCCGGACGCTACTGATCGTCAGCGACCTGGGTACAGCCACCCAGCGGGCCCTGGCTGAGAAGCTGGGAGTCTCCGATCCCTCCGTGAGTCGGATGACCGCCGTGCTGGTCGAGAGCGGGTTGATCGCCGTTGAGCCCGACCCGGCTGGCGGCAATCGGCGTCAGGTGAGCCTGACGGTGCGCGGCAAGGACGTCGTCGAGCAGGGCCGCGACGTACTCGAAGAGCGGTTCGCTGGCCTCGTGGCCCGCAGCGGCGTTCCGTACGCCGAGTACGCCCGCCACACCCGGCGGTTGATGGCCGCCTTGGATGAGGCGGAGCAGGAGGCAGCCCGATGAGTACGGCGACCGCAGGTGGCATGGATGTCGTCTTCGCGGGTCAGTCGTCCCGGCTGATGCGGATCGGGGCGGTCTCGGCAGTCCTGGGCGCCGTACTCGCAGGGGTGGGGAACCTGCTGCACCCGAAACCCCCACGCGACGATCAGGTGGGGGTCGCTCAGGTCATCGCCTCGAGCGAGCCTTGGACGTTCGTGCACGTGGTGATCATCGCGGGCGTGATCTTGATGCTCGCGGGATTGCTGGGCATCCGAGTGTCCCTCGCGGGTGGCGGCTCGACCGACGCCCTGGCCCGCCTGGGGATGTACGCGGCCACGATCGGCACCACCATCGGGCTGATCCTGCTCATCCTGGATGGGGTCGCCGCCAAGCAGCTGGCTGATCAGTGGGCCGCCGCGCCCGAGGATTTCGCGCCGGTCGCGCTCGGGCTGGTCTCGGCCATCGAGACAGTCAACTTTGCGTTGGGTGGGCTGTTCAACCTGTCCTTTGCCGGCATCTCGTTCATCCTCTTCGGGCTGGCCGTCGCTCGCTCCACGACGTACCCGCGCTGGCTCGGCTGGGTGGGGTTCGGCGCCGGCATCGGCTCGACCGCCGCCGGGCTCGTCCAGGCGTTCACCGGCACCCCCACGACGACCTCACTGGTCCTGACCATCATCGGCCCCACCGTGATCACACTGTGGTTGGTCGTGATGGGCACCCTCCTGTGGCGCCTCTCGGGTCACACAGCCCCCGCCCGCCCACCGGCGCCATGAGCACACGATGAGCAATGCGCCACCAGTCAGGGGACAAGGGCTCCCCGTGGCCCGACGCCCACGAGCAATCGGAGACCCAGCCCATGTGGCACACGATCCTCATCTCCGCGCACGCGGTCACCGCGACCGCCGCGTTGACTGCCGGCGTGATCGCCATCCCCCGGGCGCGCATGTTCGGCGTCTACCTCGGGTCATTGGTAGCGATGGAGGTGTTCATGGTGCTCGCCATCGCCGTGGAGTGGCAGGTCATCGACGCCCCGACCCGGTTTGTCTTCGCCGCGCTCGCCGGACTTGGCGCCGTCGTGGTGTGGTGTGGCTTGCGTGCGGGACGGGTGCGACCACGAGATGGCGCCGGCCCGACCGCTCGCTACGTCGAGAACGTCGGATTCACCTTGGTCGCCCTGGTCGACGCCTTCCTCGTGATCGCCGTCCTCAACGCCGGTGCACCGGGATGGGCCGTGGCCGCGACCGGAATCCTCGTCGCCGCCGTGGGCCATGTCGTCCTGCGAACCCAGCGCCGTCGGCTGGTCCCCAAAGGTCCGCCGGATCCTCACAAACGCGCGCATCGGCAAGACGACGTGCGCTGGCCCGGTCTGAGCGACGCGCCCACAAAGCCAAGCCGGTCGGCCGGGTCGGGCTACACATTGACCGAGGAGGTAGACGTGGAGGCAAGTGAGGAACTTGCCTTCCGACGCCGTCCGGTGCCACCGTGCGGGCCATGACAGCCGAATGCTTCGAGGTGCAGCGGCATATCGCCTCGCCTCCCGCAGCCGTCTTCGCTCTGCTCTGCGAACCGTCAGGACATGTTGCCATCGACAGTTCCGGGATGCTCCAGTCGGCGGAGGGTGGCAAGGCGCAACAGGTCGGTGACCGATTCGTCGTGCACATGGACCGCGAAGCGCGGAACGACTACCCCATGGGCAAGTACGACGTCACGGTCATCATTACGAAGTACGAGCAGGACCGCCTGATCGAGTGGACGATCTCCGGAACGGTTCAACCGCCTTTGAAGCACCTTTACGGCTATCGGATCGAGCCAACTGATGACGGATGCCTTATCACGTCCTACTACGACTGGAGTCATATCGAGGAGCAGTACCGAGGACTCGGGATCTTCCCCATCATTCCCGAAGCCGGGCTGCGGGCCACGCTTGGCATCCTCGCCCGCACAGTCGAACGGTCCATGCAAAGAAGCTCGTGACCGAGGCTCAGTCCACTGCCGCTAATGGCCCCCCTGCGGTGCGGTGCTCGGTGACTGAAGACCCTTCCACTGGAGGAGACGTCGGTGGCCAGGTTCGACACGGCGACCGGCAGGTCCCGCTGGGATCCTGGAAGACGTGACCTTCAGGCTCGACCGTCCCGCGCGACCTTCTCGCCCCCCCTTTGCTACCGCCGGCTTCGACGTGACCGCATGCCTCGACAAGCCTGGGGATCCCGCTCGGAAGGCCCCTGGGCGGGCCGGCCGTGGCCATGACGTTGAGGTCAGCCCTCCCAGACGCGGTCGTCCGTCCGTCTGGCCTGAAGCTTGCGGAAGCGACCCAGGCAGCGGTCCAGCTCGCGGCTGAGGTGAGCTTCATACCGCGGCAGTTGTCTGAACAGGTCGCAGTTCAGGGCCCTCGAAGCAGCGCGCTCCTGCTCCTCATACGTGACTCTTGGCGGGCCGCCCGGCTGGGCCGCGGGAAGCAGCTTGGTCCGCGTCGTGCCAGCCAGCGCCACAGCCTCCAGTTCGAGCAAGCGCCGCCGACGCACATGCAGGGCAGCGATGGTGAGCGCCTCCGCTGCTTCCTGCGGGCCTACGGGCTGCAACTCCTCTACCACGGCGTCGACGAAGGACTCGACGTCTGTGACGCTCTCCGAAGGGCCCCCTGGTCACAGCCACCGAGCCGGCTGCCAACAAGCCGTGCTTGACGGCGTTGCGGGAGGCGACGGACTTGCCCGCGTCCGAGCGCGGCCCAGTCGAGAACGTCGCGTTCCGCCGGTTCGCCGCCACCTGTGCTGCGGTCGTCACGCCGCCTCCTACTGAACGAAGCCACTGAGACGGTGGCACGGACATCTCGCTGTGTCAGTTGCCGCTTGACCGTTGCCGGCCTCCAGGACGCCACGCAGCCTCCTCAGACCGAGCTGACAGGACAGCGGCAGCGTCACTCCGCCGTCGTAGCACGGCAATGGACTTGCCGCGCTCGTGCTCTGTGTCGGTCAGGAAGGTGACATGGCGAACGATTGGGTGGCGAGCACCCGGTCGTCGTAGACGTCCAACTCGCTGCATCTCCCGGCCCGGGTTGAAGCTGGGTTCACGCTGAGGCTTCCGCAGCCTGACCGTCTCCCTGGCCCCCGCTGACCTCCCTGGGTCAGCGGGGTCTCGCGGCCCTTCTTTGCGTTGGGGCCGCGGCATCGGAGGTCACTGAACGCCGCTGCCGCGCCCTCCTGCGACCACAGCAGCCCTCCTAGCACGGGTCCAGGCTGAACCCCCGTCTCGGTCGTACCGAGCAGGGCCGCCGCCCGAGCCCCTCAAGGCGGGCCCACCCAACAGCCTCAACTGTTCAGGTCAGCAGGGCCTTACTCGGTCGTGTATCGGATCTCGTACAGGACCTCGCCGCTCATGGGGTCGACGTACCGCACGGCATCGCCGTCGAGCAGCCGCTGGACGCGGAGCGGATGGCCGAGGACCTGACCGGAGCGCCAGTCCCACGTGGCGAGGGCAAAGTTTGCTCGCTCTCGCTGGTGGCGCGCCTTCCTCTTGGCGGGGACGTCGGCAACCCCCCATACCTCGGCGACACGGTCCGGATCCCACAGCGTGCGATACCAGCGACCCTCTACCCGGACTGCAAGGCGGAGTTCACGCAGTCTCCGCAACTGCGTGCGGACCGTGTCCACCCGCTGGCCGGTGGCCTCGGCAACCCCCGCAGCCGCCGGGCCCTGCCTCCGGCTTGGCAAACTGAACCGGCGCCATCCTCGGCCGACGAGCGAGCCGTTGCCCGTCCAGGACGGGCCGACCGGGACCAGCCACAGATCCCCGACACGGCGACGGTACAGGGGCAGTTGCTCGAAGGTCAGACGCTGGCCCCCGGACAAGCCCTTGCTGCCGAAGACCGGATGCGCCGGCGACACAGGCGAGACGCGACTAGGGGTATCAACCGAACTGCCCGCCGACGCAGGTACATGGGTTGATACCCCTAGTCGCATTCCCGGTTGGCTCAGGGCCAGCCTCACTCTCGTCTGCTCCCGCCCCCGCGACAGGACGCGCAGCAGGCCAGCCACCTGCAGTCGGAGCAGGCTCTTGCTCACGGTCTTCTGGGTGCAGTCAGCGTCTTCCGCCATCTGCCTCTGCGACTTCGAGACCTCCAGCGTCTGCCTGCGCACGACCTCTCTGACCAGGCTCTTGTAGACGTCCTGATCGACCCGCCTTCCTCGGCCGGCGAAGCGGCGCGGCTCGTTGGCCTGGGCTCGCAACCGGTCGACCTCACAAGCGCACAGCTCGGGCGACGTGACTCGTCCTGCGTCCCGCGCCGGGGATCCTGCACAAGCGCGATCGAACTCCTGCTCGGCAGCGCCCGTGCTCCCACGGCTGGCTGCGACCTCGGCGACGAACTCTGCCCGCAACATCTCGAGAAGCCTGGGCACCCCGCGATGCGCCTGTCGTTGCAGGCGTAGTAATCGGGTCAGCGGGCCCAGTAGGGCGTCATGTCGAGGGCTCCTCGTGAAGGCCTTCCGCACCTGGTCGGCAGCCAGGAGCACGGGCAGGCAGGAAGCCTCGTCCTGTGGCCCTCCACCAGGAAGCTCTGGACGGGCAGGGGGCTGTGGGCCGGAGGGCCGCTTCGGCCGAGTGAGCGCAGGCAAGTAGCCCTCGAGGACGGCTGCGCCTGAACTGCTGCCGGGCAGAACCAGCCCCTCGTATTGCACGAGACCGGCCGCTCGTCCGGCCTTGAGCGGCTTGAGGTTGGCGGTGCCCGGAACGCGCAGCAGCTTGTTGTTGCCGCCGGCCGTGTCCGTGCTTAACAACGTCGCAAGCTCGGATGCCAACGCTGTCAGCCGCTGTCCCGTGAGCAGCTCACCGAGGTCGAGGTACAGGTGCCGCGAGTGCGTACTGCCACCGCTGCGGACCTGGTACACCGGCAGGCCGAGCTCTACCAGCTTCGGCCACAGGCTGTCGTCCTCACGGTCGACGTCGAGCCAGAGCATGCGGCCGGGCAGCGGGTTGCTGTCGGGCACCCGCCTGTTGGGACGGTCGCGCAGCAACACGGCCATGTAGACGTCCTCGTGCCGATTGGCAGCTGCGTCCCGCAGCATCCGCTGTCGATCTGCCGGCCAGACGTACCAGGCTTCTGAGTGCCTGTCGTTGACGTCGCGGAGGTGCAGCACCGCATAGCCCTGGCCGCCGACGTAGAGGAGGTCGAGGAGTGCGGCTGCTTGCAGGCCAACGCCCTCGTCGTCGGATCCGGGATCCGCAGGCACAGTCACAGCGCACTCACCCCGCTATAGCGGACGCACGCAGAGCGTCCCCGGCATGAAGCTCGACGTGACGCATGGACCGGTTGGAGGGCATTGAGTGGCCCTCAGCGTTCCTACCCGGCTCCCGACCGCGGGCGAACCTGTCTCCCCTGACCACTACTGCGCCTGTGCTGCCAGACGTACAGGAGGGACGAGCTCACCAGCGATCGCACCCTCCTGCTGGAGCCGTGCGTCCCGCAGCCGGGCGTACCGCGCCAGGCTCTTGTCGAGCTCCCGGTTCAGATGCCCCTCGTACCTGGGGAGACGCTCGAACAGGTCGGCTCCAAGGGCCTCCGCGCCGGCCCGCATCAAGTCCGTCTCAGCAACACGAGGCGGGCCACCAGGTTCAGCCGGCGGCAGCATCGTGGTCCGCGTGGCATGAGCCAGAGCCATCGCCTCGAGCTCCACCAGGCGGCTTCGTCTTACGTACAGGCCGACGATGTTGAGCGCCTCTGCCCGCTCCTGCGCCGTCAGCGGCGCGAGTTCGGCCAGGACCGCCTGGATGAACTCCTGCAGCTCGGCGGGGTTGTCAGCGAACGGGCCGTACTGGAGGCCAACGAGCAGACGCCCGGTGAAGCCGTGCTTCAGCGCGTTCTGAGACGAGCGGGCCTTCCCCGCGCTCGTCCTCGGCCCGGTCGAGTGCTGCGCGTTGCGCCTGTTCGCCTCCAGCTGCACCGCGGAAGTCATGCGCCCTCCATCTGCCGAACGAACCCAGTCGAGGGTGTCATGGCCCAGGCGTTAGCGCCCGTGACTGGAGTCCTCTTCAGGAGGCCCGAGCCCAGCAGTGGCAGCCAAAAAGGAGTGGTGCAAGCAAGGTGGCCCAGCTCCACGCGGCAGCCTTCAGCGGCGCACCGCCTGTAGCGTCCTGGCCGGTGGGGCCAATCCTCGGACTTCTGGCCGGGAGGGCTAATCTTCGTAGGCGTCGCCGCTAAAGAAGTCCTGTGCCATCTGAGCGATCATTTCCCGTCGTCCTGCAATGCCGGAGTCAGCGGGCATGGGGTAGTCAGCCGGAAGGCCGTCCTCAACCATCTGCACAGCATCGTCCAGGGACATACTTA
>Ga0136611_10001483_pt1 | contig 16311 bp, 20 predicted proteins | sample AntDrymUQ2232306_2_FD_106645 | JGI IMG/M metagenome (GOLD analysis project Ga0136611, IMG submission 106645) | Polar desert sand microbial communities from Dry Valleys, Antarctica - metaG UQ223 (23.06) | ecosystem: Environmental > Terrestrial > Soil > Desert | place: Antarctica: Dry Valley...
CGCGCCCAAATCCTTGGCGACAATAGCGCAATGAGGAAGGCTTACGTCCGCTTGCTGGTCGAGAGAGTGACGGTCAACGACAATGAGATTCTCGTCCACGGATCAAAAGCCGCGTTGGAAGCCGCTATCTTTCGCGGGGACAATCCACTCAGTGGCGGAGTTCCCAGTTTTGACCGGAAGTGGTGCCGCTTACAGGACTCGAACCTGTGACCCCATCATTACGAAGACAAGGGCAGGCTCCGGGAAAAACGTTAATTCTCGATTGCTTAGGCCTGGCGGCATTCGATGAAATGCGCTTAACCCAGTCCCGACCCAAAGTCAGCGGAGACGTGTTTCCAGCTCGTTGCCTACGGAAAGCACTTTGGTCCAATGCCGGCCAGCTTCGTGACCTCCTCTGGACCCACAAGCACCATCTGTGGAGCAATCGACCGGGTGTGGGCTAACGACTACAGGTTCAGGCGGCCGGTTAGGTATAGAAATAGCCAGAGGGGTGCGGATAGACCAGAAGGACAGTGCCGAAGCTGTAGCCGAAACCCGACGGCGAGTGCCCATGGAGCGCCGGCGTCGCCAGCCGTCAAAAGATCGCCGACGCCACATGACAATCTCCTCAGATTGAAATTTTCACCAACGCCGTCGCGATCGGCCGTGTTCCTCTTGGCTTAGGTGCATCTAAAGGCGTCTTTGGCACCACTTTCGTTCGCCGAATGTCCACAGCAACTTGCTTTAATGATCGGCTTGAACTCGTCTGCGAGACATTCATACGCGGCAGCGGCACTTAGAAGGAAAGTCTCCTCCGGCCGGTTCGAAAAATCATCGGCGAGCGCTCGACAATGGTCAGCCTCGGTCCGGTACAAATTATGGCGGAGCATCGAAAACCTCCTCAAGCACGCTGTGTTGCTAAACGGAATGCGCGCGAATTATGGGAAATAAGTTAAGGCTGAACTTGCCTGCCGTCCCAATTCAAGCTGAGGACAATCTAAACAATCTTCTACTCAAGCGGGATTATGGTTTCGTAATAGATTTCTGATGAGTGAGAATTGTCAGGAGCGTTTCAGCTACGCCCATGGCTGCCCGCGCATGTGCCCGTCAAATCGTCTTGAATGGACGTTGCCAAGTTCAGCTAAACTGTCCTTCGGTCGCGGAGCACTCGCTTGGCTTCGGCCCTGCAATCGTATGGCAGTTGGGGATCCTGGCAGAAATCAGGCCAAGAATTGCTGTTCTGCCAATACTGCATCAGCCCGAGCCTCGCCGCGACCGCCGGAAAGCGCTTGTCATATCTGAAGTCCCGAAGGTGCGGCCTGAAGATTACTTCTGTTGTTAGCGCCAGGTGAGAGATGACCCGCGGCTGCTGTATCACCTGATACGCTTCCTCTAGCGCTCCGAACTGGCCAAGGGCTTGCAGCCGGGACGCGGCAGCGTGTGGGGCCCGTTTTGCCTCGTGCGTTGCAAATCTGATCAACCGAGCAATGTTGTCCGGGTTTGGATCCAAGCGCGCGCGCATGAAAATACGCGGCCCGTCGAAACCTCCCGACGGGCCGCCGACGAGTGAGTAACCGCGGTCCGTCAGCTCCTGAGCTTTCCTCGCGTCGCCGTATCGGTACTCCATGCTGAACGCTGCGTTCATGACCGCAGCGGAGTCTGGCCAAACACGCTCCGCTTCCGATAGCTTACGTCGGGCCTTGGGTAAATTACCGGCGTGCGCGAGACTCACAATCAGCGCTTCTCGATTGGCCGGTGATGACGGGTTAAGAGCGGTAGCCCGCTCGGCTGCGGCAATCGCCTTTGTTGTTTGGCCAACGCGAAAATAGGCTGATGAGAGTCGCTCGTAAAGAGACGCGTTATCCGGGTCGATCGCAATGCCTGCCTGAAGCGCTTCTATTCGCCGAGCGAACTGGTCATGTGGGAGTAAGTCTGCTTCCGCAACATAGGTATCCCCCAGCTTGGGGTCGATTTGGCGCGCGCGCAGGAGATGGGAGCGGGCGGCCGACCTCAGTTCTTGGTGCGCTACCGTCTGCGGGCCCGCCGTTGAAAGGGCATAAAGGCTCGCCTCTGCAACCGCGAGCCTGGCCCATCCCTCTGCAAATTGGGGTGCCCGCGCCACGACCCTGCGGAGCAGACCAATGAGATGATCTTCCGGAGGATTCTCAATCAATTCGCACGCAGCCAAATAAAGTTTGGTCGTCCCATGATCTAGCCCCGCTACAGTCGTCGAGCTTTCAACGGCGCAGAATAGGATATCGCTAAGCTTGGCGGCAATCTGCTGAGGGAGGTTTTGGCGCTCGTGCGGCGGCAGGCGGACGGAGCCAGACCAAAGTAGTTCGTCAGAGACCTTGTCGAGCAGCGCTACGTCGCCCTGCGCAGCCTGCCCAAGTCGACGGAACGATACCCTGACAATCAAATCCGCATCGCTCGGATCTCCGACGAGGGTCATTTCGCCGACCCGCGCTCCGGCAAAGCGAGACAATTCACCGGCAAAATTCTTTGCCACTTCCGAAGTTGAGCCGCCGCCGGCATCGACAATCGCGACCCTGAGAACCGACCTCGTTCCCCACAACGACCCGAAGACGATTCCTGCCGCACCAAGAACTAAGATGAGGGCAACGACAGCGACGAGATGGGTAATGTTAAATCTGGGTCGCCTGGGCTTATCCACGAAATGAGCAGTAGTCGCGACTGAAGTTGTCTCACGTGAGCTGTTCAGCCCGTGTACTGGGATTGTGGCGTGTTGCCCGGTTGGGCATCGCACCAACCTGTAACCGATGCGTGGAATGGTCTCTATTTCAAAGGGGGGCCTATCGATGGGCTTGGCCAGTCGACGCAGAGCGTGGATACAGCGATTTAGTGCGTGGTCGCCGACGATGCGCCCTTCCCAACATGAGTCGATCAGCTCGTCGCGAGAGATCACTTCCTCATTAGCTTGAGCAAGTGCCACCAGCACCTGCATCACTCTAGGTTCCAAGTTTTGAGCAGGCTGGCCAACTCCGCAGACGTGAAGCCGCCTCGGCCGCACCTGCAATTGACCAATGTAGAAATCCGGAACGTCTGCAAGATTGATCCGGGGGGAGCCTTCGTTCGAGTAGGTCTCAACCATCCGAACACTCCTAAGCCAGCCGGCTCAAGTTTCACGGACAGATTTCTCTGCCGCCGGAAAAACGCACGACTCTCAATCTGCCTAAAGGATCGCCCGGTCAATCTTGGTCAATGGCGCAAGCGGGGGCACCGAAACCCCGATCATCAGGAATCCATTACCAAACAATCATCTCACCAACCTCGCTTAAAATTCCGGTTTCACTTCTGATTGGCAGCCCGGGCCTCGAGGCCGAATAAAGCACAGGAGTCAAAAAAGTGATTCACAATCATGCGGGGCACACCCCAGGCAATCGTAACGGGCCTAGCCAGTGTTATCGAACGGGCCAAGCAGGGGCCAACAGGAAAGGGACGAGCATGCTTAATTCAAAAGGCGTAAAGCTTGCGGCAGTTTTCGGAATGGCGGCGGCAACGATCGGAACTTCCGCCCTGGCCTCTCCGGGATCAGGAATTACTTCCGTCATTCTGGCAACCGGCGACCTCAATGAACGCGTTTTTTACAACCACGACCGCATCAAGTTCCAGACCAAGGATCCGACTGACGTCCGCGTCCAGCGGCTTGATTTCGCGGCAGGTGCCTACACGGGATGGCACCATCATCCAGGCATCGTCATCGTCACGGTCGCCTCCGGACTGATCACCACCGTGGATCAAAATTGTCAGCGGAAAACGTACGGGCCTACCTCTCCGAACGGGTCGGTATTCGTCGAAGGTCACGACACGCCGATGGAAGCACGCAGCGCGTCGGGCGGCACCGTCTTCGCAACTTACGTCGCACCTAACGCGTCACCGCCGGTCTTCCGAATTGAAGATGCCGTACAGAACTGCAGCAGACCGTAGGCCAAGCCCATCGCGGCGGGTCTTTCAGCCGTAAGGTACGGGCCAAGCGCGTGAGCAACGAGCGGAGTTCGGACTCGATAGGGTCTGAACTCCGCTGATCGGCGGGGGAGTGGGCAATGGGTACGTTTTTAGGCGGCAGCGGCAATGACACCCTTTCTGGAACAGAGGGGCCCGACATCCTTGATGGCGGTGGGGGCGCGGATTCGATGAGTGGCCTTGGCGGTAACGACGTGTATTGGGTCGACGACGCTGGCGACGTCGTGATTGAGCGCCTAAATGCCGGTATAGACCAGGTGAACACCTATCTCTCTCAGTACACTCTACCTGAAAACGTCGAAAGACTGCTTTATTTCGGACCCTCAACCGACGACTTTATAGGAATAGGGAACGGCCTCAATAATTACATCCTAGGCTGGAATGGCGATGATATCCTCGATGGTGAAGCCGGCGCAGACACCTTAAATGGCTTCGGAGGAGATGACCTCTACGTTGTCGATAACATCGGCGACATCATTGATGAAAATAGCGATGATGGAATTGATCCGGGTGGCGATGATACAGTTGCGTCACTTCTGACCTCTTATACGCTCGGTGCGCGAATAGAGGACTTAGTTTACATCGGACCGCAGTTTTCGTCGTTTCAAGGTGTTGGGAACGAGCTAAATAATTACATAGAAGGGTGGGATGGCCACGACACGCTTGTTGGAGGCGGGGGTAACGACTGGCTCGTCGGCGAGGGCGGCAACGACACCCTAATCGGCGGCGCTGGTAACGACAGGCTCGACGGCGGCGACGGGATAGACACAGTCCAGTTCAGCGAGCTGTTTCGGTCTTATTCGGTCAACCTGAAGGATGCGAGCGGTACTGTCAGCGGGTCCACTGAGGGCACCGACACGCTAGGGGGTATCGAGGTCATCCAGTTCAAGGATGGCAAGTTCGTGTTTGATGCCGACGGTGTGGCAGCCCAGGTAACGCGGATGTACGACACGGTGCTTCAGCGCGCCCCGGACCAAGCGGGTCTCGATCTTTGGGTCGACCAACTCGAGGACCGTGGCGGCAAGCTTAAGGACGTCGCCAATGGCTTTCTCAACAGCGCCGAGTTCCAGGCCAAGACCGGCAACCTTTCGAACGCCGACTATGTCGAGTTTCTCTACAAGAATGCTCTTGGCAGGGCGTCCGACCCTGAAGGCAAGGCTGCCTGGGTCGACCGATTGAACAGCGGCGCTTCCGACCGGGCCGATCTGCTGATCGGTTTCTCTGAGTCGCTGGAGCATCGCAACCTTACGGCCGAGCTCGTCTCCAAGGGCTTCTTCAACACCGACGACGCCTATCAGGCGGTTGCGTTGCTGTACGACAGCTTTGCCGGACGACTGCCCGATGCGGCGGGTCTCATCGGCTGGGCCGAAGCGATCAAAAGCGGTGCCATGACAATCGCGCAGGTTGCCGCAGGCTTTGCGAACTCGGCTGAGTTTCAGAAGCTCATTGCCGGGATGTCGCATTCCGACCTAGTGGAGTTCATGTACCTGAATACCCTTGACCGTGGCTCTGATCCCGCAGGCAAACAGGCTTGGGTCAACCTCCTCGATGCGGGCCTGAGTGATGGCGATTTGCTGATTGGCTTCTCGCAAAGCACGGAGCACTTTTTCCTGCTCGGATCGCACATTACGAATGGCATAGATTACTTCTAGGGCGAGTGAGGGTTATGATGGGAAGCAACATGCCCAAAATGCGCTTTGGATCGGCTATCAAATTGGGGGTCGTCGCCTTAGGCCTTGTGCTGCTCGCATGCACGGACGCAACGAAGGTCAACTCCAATCCCCCGCAAACGCCGATACAAGTCTCAAAGGGGGAATTAGCGGAGCTATCGAAGCTCGCAGCCGCGCAAGCTGGACCAACTCCAAACATCCCATGTGATGTTGGTGAACCGCCAGGCGAGAAGTTTGATTTTGGTGCTGAGGCGGCGCCGCTCGAAGATCCTTATGCCGGCTGAGTCAGCCGTGAAGCGGTCATCGTGCGCCCCTGCGTGACGTAAGATTACGCGTTGGGACGTCGCAACTAAGGCCGTTGCCGTCGCTCATTTCCACCGGCAGTTTGCTGGTCTCTGTGGAAAGGACAATCGTTAAACCGAAACGGGGTCTGTGTTCGATGCACTTTCAAGTTCGACCAGCTCGAAATATCTTACAGCTAGCTCGTAGTGCACTTCCTGGGCCGCAGAGTTTGCCGACAAGACGGCAACGCGCGTATGTTGTGCGGCCCGACGGGCGTAATACGCGCCCAGGTCGTCATCTTCGGACACCTTAGCATCGCCCTGACCCCGCTCTGTTTCTGCAAGACGATTGAACTCACACGCCGTTTGCAGAAGGAAGTCCCGTTCGGAGCCAGCGGGAAATTCCCTTGCAAGATGGCGACAGTTTGCAGCTTGACCGGCTAACGACTGCTGACGCACGACGCACTCCTACAGAAAGCCGATCATCTTTATCTGGTGTCTGTGACCACGAAGTTGCCAGTCATGGTAAAAACCTTGTGAAGCTCAGCTTAACCGTCGAGCGAGCGCGAGGTGCCAGAATGACCGTCACTCGGGTTTCCGAGCTGTCCATTTACGGCTGTAAGCTTGATGTCCTCTTTGCCCCGAACGTGGACAATCTGAAGGTGCTTCAGCGGTTTTTCTCTGGTCGCCCCATTGCGTTGTCGAGGATCCGATCCTGCAAGCCAGCTTCATTGGTGTTTCGCACGGCTGGAATGGCGACGGCGCGTTCGTTCACTGACTGGGCTGTCGAATTGGTCGTGTCGCCTTCGACCGTCACTTGAGCGGTATCAACATCGCTGCAAGAAACGAGCCCGCTGACGCACATGCAGTACAAAGCGACACGCGCAGTCGCATGAGTAAGGGATCTGATTTTCATCCGATCAGGGCCGGAAATCAGCCAATGGCTCGCCACCTTCCTCTTCCTCAAGCAGAGCCGCTTCAGCTCCATTGGCCGAGAGGCGAACTTGATTTCCCTCCACGCCTGCGACCAATCCACCAGAAATGTAATGATGATGGTCTTTATGAGAACCGCTGTCGGATTTGATGAGCTTGATTCGGTTGCCTTCAACCTTGTCGACGGTGCCGACATGAGCGCCATCAGCGCCAATTATATCCATGTGCTCCGTGATCGTAGACAGATCGGACATTGTGCTCTCCTCGCAATGAGATAGTAACGTTCGCCTGGTGTAAACGATGCAAGCGCTTCCGCGACGACCCACTATTCGGAATCCGCAAGAAGGCCTGCGGTGGGTGGAAGGCTGACATTCAATCTGAATTCGCCGCAATCTCTCGTCCACGGATTTGAGCTGGGAACTTCGTACGCTGAGGCCCAAGTAGCAAATAGGTCGGATCGAACTTTGCCATTTCCGCGAGTTTCGGCCAGTCAAGGATTTCGATTACTTGCCCCACGCTTTTGACCAAACCGTTCTTCCTTAGGGCCTGTAGCGTTCTATTCACGTGCACGGTCGTTAGCCCTAACGTATCGGCCAGTTGCTCCTGCGTTGCCGCGAATTGAAAATGGATTTTGGTCCCCAGTCCGACAGTTTCCATTCTAATGCCCATTTCGCATAACAAGTGAGCGAGGCGAGCGGTCGCCGTCTTATGAGCAAATATGGCAAGCCATTTTGCAAGGATCGATGCGTCAACGACCGAATCACGCCAGAGCGCCAGCGCAAGGGCATTATATTGCGAAACCACTCCGCGGAGTTCCGCGTGAGGAATTCTGAGAATAGTCATTGGAACCAAGGCAGAGATCCCCCACCCCGTGTGCGGTGAAGGCAAGGAGTGTAAATCGCACATGTCGCCCGGTAGATAGAAAGCCGTAATCTGACGGTTGCCCTCCGCATCTAGATCGAACCTACCGGCGAGGCCAGTCACGACCAAACAGGCGTGATCAACGGTTTCACCAGGCGTGACGATGTCTCGGCGTGAATCGATGACACATCGTTGACCCGATAAGTTCAGGACGGCGCGCTGCTCCTCGGCCGACAGCGGCGAGCGCAGCATAAGACGCCGAAGAAACTCTGCAACGCCGTTAGATGCCATGCGTGCTCCCTTACCCCGGCCTTAGCAAGTTTTGATAGTGATCGGCGAAAAGGTTTAGGGCGACTGTCCAAGGCCAATCTCTAAAGGTTTGGCCCCCGAGACGCGAAGCGAGCGAATCTGCGCCAAAACTCGATCCACGATCCGCGAAGACCGCGCTGAGGTCGCAGCGCAAACTTGACTGAACCGATGTCGATCTGCGCAGCGACAATATCCAGCCGGGCAGCGTCGAACATCTGCTGATATTCCCATAATTGGAAGCTTTGCTCGTTCACCCCCTTGCGGATCTCTTGGAGATAGTCTTCCGGGATGCTATCGGCGCGGACGTGGCCCATCGGCTCGCACATCAGGCAAATCAGCCCTTCTTCTGTGACGAAGTCGCTTAGCCGGGTCAGCAACCCGACAGGGTCGGGAAAATGGTGGAAGGTCGCGAACATCACCAGCATGTCGATCGAGCGCGGCGCCATGGGCAGTGCCATGCCGTCGGCGATGACGAACCGTACGCCGGCGCCCTCACCTTCGCGCAGCAGACTGCCGACGATCATCCCGAATGGATCGATGTCAACATTGAACCTTTCAAGCGCAGTGACCTGCGCGATCATTGGCGCCGCGTTTCCGCCCAGTTCGACGATGCGATTCACCGGCCGGCTGAAGTGGGTGTCCCGCCACTCTCCCAGAAGACGAACCGCTTCGTTGTGATCCGCCATGTAATCAAACCGACGACCCGTTCGGTGCCACGCCGGCTCGTCGACCGTGGCTCGCCCCTGCCCGACGGTGACTTTGCATTGGACTGACGATTGGTCGAACCACTGCACGTCTTCGTGCACGGCACGGATTTTTAGCGTGTAGGTTCCGAATTTCTTTGGCGCGACGATGAACACCGGTACCGTGATCGATCGTCCGGACAGGAGGTCGTCGAGCAGCGGGGTGCGCCCGCCCTCGTGCGCGCGCCCCTTGCGATCGATCCACTCGTAGGACAGTCTAATTGGCCGCGGGGGCTTCGAGGACAGGGTCGTCGCACCACGGTTTTGCAGCCGAACATTAATGCTGAAATATTGGCCTGGCCGCACGCGTTTGACCCAAAAGATTGAGGAGACGTGTGGGTCGGGCCGGTCGTTGACCTGACCGGCGACAGGCTGCGGCTCGTCCTCCAGGTAGAGCGCCTGGCGCAATCCAGCGTGCGATGCGGCGACACGGTGCAGGAACTGGTCGGCCTCGGTCTGCATCCACCCTTCGACAAAGGTGAACTTGTGCGCGAACGCCTGCTCGATCGTGCTTCGGCGCCAGGGCGGTATGGTCAGCGCGTCCATCAATTGGTCGATTACAGAGGGCGGAAGCGACGCTGGCTCACGTTCGATCCTCACGCCCCGGACCACCGCCGGGACCCCGCCGACGATAGGGTAGACGTCCCCGCGATCGCATCTCAGCTCTCCGTCAATTTCGCGCAAGACCTCGTTGTGAGCGGGACAGACGAGATCGAAGAATGTCATGGACGTGTTCTCAGTGGGATGCATCTGTGATGCTCTATCAGCATCCTGAGTATTGAAGAAGGCGACACCAAAACTGTCCGTCGTCCAAACATTTTTTGCAACTCGCGGCGTAGATTAGCGGAGTGTTGGCGTTGTCCTGGGGAAGCCGGGTTCGGTAACGAGCGGCTTGGTCAAATGGTTCGAACCGGGCGGACTGGGCAAAGTTCCAAAGTACACGGTCGGCCCACGTCTGAAATGCCGCGCATCAATTGACCTTTTTGATTGAAGGTCGTTACGTTAGAAATACGTCCTGACTTCACCCAACTCGTGGAGGTCATATGAGCGATAACATCCGCCCGTCCGAGAACGCCGCGCCTCTCCTCGGTTCGGCGATCAAGGCAGGTCTTATCGCCGCCGCAGTGTTTATAGCGCTGGAGATGATTCTTGTCTGGCTCGCGATGGGTATGAACCTGTTCGCGCCGCTGCACATGATCGCCGCGATTGCCATGGGTCCGGAGGTGCTTCCCGGCCCCAGCGTCGTGCCGGGGTCCAACGCCGGAGTAATCGCCGTCGCATTGCTGCTGCACTTCGTACTGGCGGTCGCTCTGGCCTTCGTATTCAAGTTGGTCGCCGGGGCGTTGAAGTTGAACGGTGCAATGCTGCTGGCCGGTGGCGTGCTGTTCGGGTTGCTGGTCTATGGGATACATTTCTATGGGATGACTGCGCTCTTCCCGTGGTTCGCGATGGCCCGCAACTGGATCAGCGTTTTGGCACACGCGGTCTTCGGACTGGTCCTCGCCTATGTGCTGATGCCGCGAACGAGCGTGACAATTGTCGAAGAGCGCGTCTAACCGCTTTCGGATGCAAGACTTCCATGTTCGTATGGCACGGTAGGTCGCAACGGACTCAGTTGAATGTCCGCGATAGGTCCGTAGACGGCAATTTAGATCATGCTGGCGATCGTCTGTCGGCAAGTGTCCGCGTGGCCAAAAAATATTAGAGGAAAAGTCACCTCGAGGGATGCCCGGGGAATAGCTAAGCTGATGCTTATGGACACGCATGTTCGCCGCCCCCGGCCTCCACAGCGGCCAAATGGCGTTGCATTGGCCAGGTGGCTGTAGCGCATTGTCGACTTGTGATCGGCGGGCCCCAGCACTTTGCCGACCGTGTAAAGATCGATGCCCGCGTTGATCATGAACGAGGCCGCCGAATGCCGCCAATGTTCAAGTCAATGCGCCACGACGATTGCGTCAAAACCTCGATTTTCGTGAGCGAAAAGGAGCGCAATCACGTCGACCAAGCGTCCGCAATGGCAAAGAGTTTAGACCATCCAGAAGGGGGCAGTTACCTGACTTCTGATTGCGCACGGTGGCTTACATTCGAAGCGGCGCGTCCGCATCGGAAGTCTGGCCGCGCGGCGGCGTGAATTGAAGTCGCTGCATATATGGATCCATTCGACCGGTCTTCTTGAAGGTAGCAATTGCGCGGCCGTAGTAAGCTCGAGCGGACGCGACGTTTTTGCGATTGGTGACGATGTCGTGGGCCAGGTTAAGAGCAAGAAAATTGGCGCCTTCCTTATCGCACCGTGCAGCCAATATGCCCTGAGTTCGGTCAGCCGTGACACTGCCGTCGTAGGCTGCCAGGTCGTCGAACATGCTAACGGGAACGCGGTAATTTATCCCCTGCTCCATTACGTCGGGGTGCGCCATGGGGAAGCGATGCGGAGTCTCGTTCTTCGATATGATAGTGTACTGCCACGGCCCGTTGTTGTGCCACTTGAGCATGGTTGCCGTTACTTCCTGAGGGGGGCCGTATTTTCTCATCATGTCGGCGGCCGCCATGCGTGCACTGGCAGGCCAACTCGCCATCATCCTCATCTGACTCTCGCTCAAGCGATTCGCGGGCTGAGCGATTGCTGGTGTGGAAACGAGAGCCGCTAACGTGAAGGCGGCAATGGTCATAGTCTTGGCTGAGAATGTTAAGGTCATGTTCTTTTTCTCCGATCTTGAAAACGAAGAGCGGATGCGATCACATCACCTTCGCGTCCAAGACCAAACGAACACCATCTGCGATGGGTGCACTTGCGCAGAAATTTGTCGGGTGCGACGCGTGGTCGCGTGTCAAACCAATAGAGGCCAGACCCATCGGGCGTGGTCGCCAAAGGCGATTTCAGCCAGCTGAATGACCAGCTAATTTCCCCTCCGCCTAAAATGCGCAAACAGTAACCCGCAAGCGCGAGTACGACCCTTACTACGGTATAATAGCCATATGGGTTTGCAGCTCGGGCATCTTGTCGAAGTTCATCCCGTAAATACGGCAATGACGGTCGGCACAGCCAGGATAGCACTATGGGTAAGGAGAAGCTTTGACGTTGCTTCGCGTGAGGCATAAGTCAGATGCTTCTCATGCATTGCGAGGTTTGAGTGCTTCATCTAGTCGGCCGGGGAGACTCGAAAGTATTCGGTATCACCTCAGCCGAGCGGCTCACGCGTCAGCTGGGCAGCTCTAACGATCATGTAGTAGCGCAGGCCAACGCGGTTCTAGATGATCTCGCCTTAGAGTGGATCTTGGCTCACCCTGGTACTGTCCTGGCATCGGCTGAAGGAACGCCGCTGGCCATTGCGGTAGAGCAACAGCAGTTTTTTTCTTCCGCCGCAGTATCACTCTTAGATCCTAGCTACCCAGTAGTGCGAGCCACCGAGGCAGGCGAACTCTACATAAGGAAGCTCCGACGAAGGTCAGAACCGCTGGCGTTAGCTCTGGGGGAAATGGCCGCATCTCAAGCAGAGCGATTGCTATTCGCCAGCGTCTACAAGGGCGTCACGGACGCTGTGACGAAATGGGTTTGGCCCGTTCCTGCTTATTTCGCCACGAAGATCGCCTCGGTCATTGGAATCAAGCCCAATGTAGTGACGGTGGCAGGATTGATTCTGACGGTGCTCGCGGGGTGGTTGTTTTTCGTTGGTGCGATTCAGCTTGGACTGATCGCGGCGTGGAGCATGACGTTTCTCGACACGGTTGATGGCAAACTGGCGAGGGTAACGGTCACCTCGTCAAAGGCTGGTAATTGGCTGGATCACGGGAATGACGTGGTGCATCCGCCTCTCTGGTGGATTTGCCTTGCGCACGGCCTTGCGATCAATGATCCCGCCTCCGCTCACCTGATATGGAGCGAATGCTGGATCATTCTTGCCGCCTACATAATTGGACGGGCGGTAGAGATCTCTTTTCACGTTCTGTTTGGCTTCAACGCCTTTCTTTTTACGCCTCTGGACTCAGCATTTCGCTTGATCGTCGCAAGGCGAAATATCCTGCTTCTAATCATGACAACTGGAGTCCTCGTCGCACATCCTGAAAACGCCTTTTTAGCTTGCGCGTGGTGGGCCGGAGTCTCGAGCATGATTCAGGTCATCCGGATCATTCAAGCGCGATTGTGTTTCAACAAGGGGACATTGGCCCCTTGGTTGGCATAAAGGGTTCATGCGGTTCCGCGTGTTGCTCGCCTCCGCGCGAATATTGCAAGTGCTTCTTGGGCCGAACATGTCATGAGTGAAGCGTGTCTCGCCTGATTTCCGCCATCGTCACCGTCTACAACCGGGCCGGCATGGTCACGGCGGCGCTCGCCAGCCTCGACCTCGATGGCCCGAACCGGCTCGAGATCATCGTTGTCGACGATGGCTCGACCGACGGTTCGCAGCAGGTCGTCGGCGGCATGGACGACAATCGCATCCGCCTCATTCGGCACGATCGTAACCGCGGCATTCCGGCGGCGCGCAACACCGGGCTGGAGGCGGCGGAGGGCGACTATATCGCTTGGCTCGACAGTGACGATCTCGCCCGGCCCGGACGCCTTGACAGCCAGATCCGCTTTCTCGATGCCCACCCTGAGATCGCGATGATCGGCGCGTCCGCCGGGCGCATCACAAGGGACGGCCGGGCCCGGCGCGGCGCGCGCGTCCCCCTGATGGCGCACGAAGACATATGCGCCCAATTGCTGTTCCGCTCAGCGTTCCAGCAATCCTCGATCATTGGGCGGGCGGCGATCCTCAAGGCCTACCCCTACCGCGAGGCTTTTCCGGTGTGCGAGGACGTCGACATGTTCGTCCGTCTGACCGCCGACCACCGCGTCGCCAATCTCGCCGAAATTCTGGTCGAACGCCGGCAGCATGCGGGCCAGACCGTAAAGCAGCAATCGGCGGCGATCCGGGAGCGCAAGGGCGAGATCTTCCGCCATTCGCTCGGTCGCCTCGGGATCGTCCCCGACGATCAGGAATTGCAGCGCCATGTCATGCTCGGCAATCTCAAAAACGAGCCGGTGTCGCGCGCTATGCTTGACTGGAGCGAGGCGTGGCTCGACCGGATTGGCGCGGCCAATCGCTTGGCGCAAGTTTACGACCAGGCGGCGCTCGATTTTGTGAGCAGCCGCCTCTGGCTACTGGCCTCGCGCAATGCACTCAACGGGCCGGGTCGCCGCCACGCACTGGCGCGGATTGCGCGTTCGCCGTTGACCCGCGGCATGCTTAATCGCCGCGGCCGTGCATGGCTTTGCCAGGCGTCGCGGGTGCGCCTTGCCGGCCGATGAAGTCGAGGATCGCGCGTGCCTGGCGCTCCGAGGCGGCAAGCGGGGAGGGGTCGATCGAACGCGCGGTCAACTGCCGCTGAATATTGCTATATTGGGGCTGCACCGCTTCGGCGCGCGTGAGCGCCGGTGCAAGCTCGGCGACGTCCTCGATCACCTGGCCCATGTTCCAGTGGGCATAATTGTCGTTCGCACGCCATTCGATGCGGTTGAGGTTAAGGAAGATGCACGGGCGCGGGCGACAGACGAACTCATATACCTGGCTCGAAATGTCGCCAATGTAGACGCTCGCCGCTTCGGTGTAGCTCATGTCGATCGACCGCACGCTGCCGCGGTCGATCAGCACGTTGCGCGCTTCGCTTCGGACATCGGGCCCGCCCTTCAGCTTGACGTGCGGCGCGACGACGAAATTCCAGTCGGGAATAGCTTCCATAGCCGAAATAATTTCGGCGGCATGGCCGAACCACGACGCCAGCGCTTCGTCGAAATGCGGGTTGTAAAGCGCCACCCGCCAGGCATCGGCGAAGATCGGCGCGGGCCGCCGCAGCAATTCGAACTTGGCGTAGCCGACGACCTTGATGTTGTCGTCGGTGCCAAGCCCGCGCTCGATCAGCCGCTGCTTGTCCTTGGCGCCGTTGACGAGCGTCAGGTCGAAAGCGCCATGCTTTGGATTGTAACTGCCCTCGCGGTCGCCCGCACCGTGTTTGAGGTGGATCATGCGCGAGGCAAACCCCGGCAGTTCGTAGAGCAGGGCACTCGTCGTTTCGGTCGTGACGATGGTTGGAAAACGACTGATCGCGCGCTGGTGGAGGCGCAAGGTTCGTCGCCGGTTGGGAGGCGTAAACAGGCGGTCGCGGCGCCACGAGGGGGTTGGCAACCAGCGCAGCAGCAGCGAATGATCGGGATCATAGCCGCGAATGAAGTCGAGGCCGGCGCGGCTTGGCGACAGGACCGTGACCCGTACCCCGGGCTCCCGCGCGAGTCGAAGCGCGGCGGGCAGCCAATGGAGATGCTGGTGAACTTGCGCGACTGCAAGAAAAGCGATGTCCTCCATCGGACGGAGGCTTACCTTAGCATTGGTGGTTTGGCGAGCAGGCGAGAGATAGCCACCACAGTAAGGGAAGCGGGGCGGTCCGCGTGCCCCAGTCCTCCGCGCGAGCGCGACGCCTCCCCCTTGTCCCGCTGAGCGTTGCGCCCCGATCCCGCCCCGAAATCGAAAAAATAATGGAGGAAAAGTCGCCCCGAGCACCGCTAGAATGCCGGGGGGAAAGGTTATTTTCTTCGACGGAAAACCGACGTTCAAAGACCCATGTTCGCCGCCCCCGCCTCGACCGCGGCCAGCAGCGTCTCATTGGCCAGGTGGCTGTAGCGCATCGTCGATTTGTGATCGGCGTGCCCCAGCACCTCGCCGACCGCGTACAGATCGATCTTGGCGTCCCGCGGGGACTGATATCTAACTATCCCTTTTTAAGAACATCCAGCGCCGCAACGGTGAGCGCCTCGGTCGCAGTCGAGATGACGGCCTCCGCATCAGGGGCCCAGAACGGACTGTGCAGCGAAGGCAATTTAGCCGCATTGCCGCCGGCGGCCCGATACTTGTCGATTGGCGTGCCTCCGACCCAGAAAATGAGGCTCTCGATCTTTTGATCGGCAAGCCAGAAGCGGCTGAAGTCTTCGCCGCCCATCACTGCCGGTGTCTTCTGCGCGCGCTCCGGCCCGAAGTGAGCGGTAAATAATTCTAAAGCGCGTGCGGACAATTTTTCCGTGTTGAAGGTCGAAGGCATGAACTCCGCCTCCCGGATGGTCACGACCGGCATCCGGTCTTCGGGCATCCCAGCAGCAATTGCTTCGCCGCGCGCAATCCTGCGAATCCCGTCGAGCAGAAGCTTGCGCACTTCGGGCGTGTAGCTCCGAACCGTCAGTTGCAGTCGCGCCTCATCCGAGATGATGTTGTGCTTGGCCCCGGCCTGAAAGCTGCCGACCGTGACGACCGCTGGGTTGGCAGGATCATTCTCGCGACTGACCAGGGTTTGAAGGGTAGTGACGATGCGGCTGGCCAAAACGATCGGGTCGCGCGTCGTCTGGGGATAGGCGCCGTGGCCCCCAACCCCCTTTACGCTGATGTCCACACTGTCGACATTCGCTAGAGCGGTTTTCGATCATTCTGGATCATATCCGCAGGAGCTGAAGTAGTTGGCGCATTCTGTGGGTTTGAAGATATCGACGAGTTTGCCGATCAGGTCCCACAGGCCGTTGACGCTTCGCTC
>Ga0136611_10001484_pt1 | contig 16308 bp, 15 predicted proteins | sample AntDrymUQ2232306_2_FD_106645 | JGI IMG/M metagenome (GOLD analysis project Ga0136611, IMG submission 106645) | Polar desert sand microbial communities from Dry Valleys, Antarctica - metaG UQ223 (23.06) | ecosystem: Environmental > Terrestrial > Soil > Desert | place: Antarctica: Dry Valley...
ATCGCGCGCAGCCCGAGGATCTCCTCCGCTTTCACCAGATGCCGAAGGTAGCCCCGCGAAAAGGTTCGGCACGACGGGCACGCGCACCCTTCCTCGATCGGGTTCTCGTCCTTCGCGAAGGGTGCGTTCTTCAAGTTGATCGTGCCCGTGTGAGTAAAAGCCGTGCCGTTGCGTGCCAGGCGGGTCGGAAGGACGCAATCGAACATGTCGATCCCGCGCGCGATCATCTCGATCATCTGTGGCGGCGTCCCGAGACCCATCGCGTAGCGCGGCTTGTCCGCAGGCAGAAAAGGCTCGGCGTGCTCGACTGCGGCCATCATCTCGGGCTCGGGCTCTCCCACGCTGACTCCCCCGACCGCGTAGCCGTCGAACCCAAGTTGCACCAGCGCCTCCGCGCTGTGCCGGCGCAAGTCCGCATACAAGGAACCTTGCACGATCCCGAATTTCATTCCCGGCGTGTCAATTTCCCGGCAGCGCGCAGCCCAGCGCAACGTCCTCTCGAGGCTCGCCGCTGCGTCCTCGTAGGAGCAAGGGAACGGCGGACATTCGTCGAAGAGCATCGCGATGTCTGAGCCGAGAGCGGCTTGGATTTCCATCGCCTCACGGGGCCCGAGGAACATCGGCGTGCCGTCCACGTGATTCTGGAAGTGCACGCCCTCTTCCGTGACCTTCCGTAAGCGCGCGAGCGAGAAGACCTGGAACCCGCCGGAGTCGGTGAGGATCGGCCCATTCCACGCCATGAAACGATGGAGTCCACGGAAGTGCGTGATCACGTCCATCCCGGGCCGCACGAAGAGGTGATACGTGTTCCCGAGGATGATCTGTGCACCGAGCGCGCGGAGCTCATCGGGCGCACAGCATTTCACCGTCGCTTGAGTGCCGACGGGCATGAAAACGGGAGTCTCAATTGCGCCCCGCGCCGTGATCAGGCGACCCCGGCGCGCCTTGCTGAGCGGGTCCGTGGCGAGCAGCGTGAACGAGCCAGGCGCCATTGGCTTACCGCCCTCTCCCATCCGTGATCTCTCCGCGGGAGATGCCTCGCTGTTCATCAGCCTGCATGCGGTAACGCCTCCACGCATTGAAGGCAATGAAACTGCGCCTCCCCTGCTCCCTCGCGCCCCGTAGCGGGCATGGGCAAGGCTGGAGAATCGCGGGAATGGCGGGCGACTACATGCGTCTGGAGGCATGCGACGAGGGGCTTTCGTCGAGCGGCGAGTTGTGCCAACCTCGCGGCTGATGCCCGCCGACGATTGCACCGACGTCTTGAAAGCGCTCGCCGACCGCACGCGGCAGCGGATCGTGAAGGCGCTGCTCGCAGGAGACACGGGCGTGAATGAGCTGACCGAGCAACTCGGCCTCACGCAATACAACACCTCGAAGCATTTGCGCGTGCTGAAGGAAGCCGGGATCGTCGATGTGCGCGCGCTGGGCCAGCGCCGGGAGTATTTCATCGCGACGACGTTTCGCCGCAAGATCGAGCAGGAAGGAGTGACCCTCGATTTCGGCTGTTGCACGTTTCGCATGGATCGCCTGCCGGACTGAGGAGCTTTGCCATTGCGGTCCAGGCATTCGGGAGATATGCCGAGCTCCGCATATGAAGAACGCGTTCCTTTTCGCGGCTGCCCTGGCACTTTCCGCCCTCGCGGCTTGCGCCGCACCGCTGAAGATCAATGGCTCGACCACGGTGAATCTGCCCGTCGCGGAAGCTGCGGAAATCCTGCGCGCGGAGCAGCAAATGGACATCCAGGTAGACACGCAGGGTGGCAGCGCGGGCGGCATTTCCATGCTCGGTGATGGGCTGGTGCAAGTCGGAATGAGCTCGAAGCCGGTGAGCGCGGAAGATCGCGCCAGGTATCCGGCGGTGCAGATTCAGGAAACCCACATCGGCGAGGATGCCGTGGCGCTGATCGTCTCGAAGGACGTGTGGGGCGGAGGCGTGAAGGCGCTGACGAAGGGGCAGATCAAGGACATCTACGAGGGCCGGATCACGAACTGGAAAGACGTCGGCGGGAAGCCGCAGCGGGTTGCTTTTTTCAACAAAGAGCCGGGCCGCGGGACGTGGGAAGTCTTCGTCCATTGGGTTTATGGGAGCCCCAAGGCCGCTCCGCAGGTGAGCTTTCCCGAGGTCGGCGGCAATGAGGAGACGCGGAATAAAGTCGCGGGCACGCGGGGCGCTCTTTCGCAGCTCTCCGCGTCGTGGGCCGACGGGAAGAAGGTCTTCGCGCTCGGCATCCAGATGGACGACGGGACGATCGTCGCGCCGACGAATGAGAACATCGCCACGAAGAAATATCCGCTGAGCCGGCCGCTCTTTATCCTCACGAAGGGCGAGCCGGCGGGCGCGGCGAAGACGCTCATCGATTTCCTGCTCAGCGACCGCGGGCAGGAGCTGGTGAAGAAGCACGGATATCTCCGGCTCAAGGATCTCCAGTAATCCGCCCCTTCGATGACCCGAGCGTGGAGCTGGTTCTTCAGTGTTGTCGCGCTGGCGACGCTCGCTTTTCTCGTCGGCATCTTCGTCTGGCAGAGCGTGCCGGTCTGGCAGCACGAGGGTGCGAGCTACGTCACCGGGGCGAAGTGGTTCTTCCGCGAAAAGGAGTTCGGCGCATTGCCGATGATCTACGGCAGCGTGGTCGTCTCCATCGTTGCGCTGGTGCTCGCGGCGCCCCTCGGAGTGGGCGCGGCGGTCTTCACTGCGGAGTATCTCCCGCGGGGGCCGCGACTCGCGGTGAAAGTGCTCATCGAGCTGCTCGCGGGCGTCCCATCGGTGGTCTATGGGCTGCTCGGCATTTTGCTTCTTCGCGACTGGATCTACGCCCTCTTCGCGCCGTTCGATCTGCTCAGCGGCGACACTTTGCTCACCGCCGCGGTGCTTCTCGCAGTGATGATTCTGCCGACGATCGTGACACTCAGTGACGATGCGCTGCGTGCAGTGCCAGCCGCGCAACGCCGGGCCGCTCGGGCGCTCGGCCTCACGCGTGCGGAGGCGATCCTCCACATCGCCCTGCCCCAGGCGCGGCGGGGTTTGAGTGCCGCGCTGCTCCTCGCGATGGGGCGCGCCGTCGGCGAGACCATCGCCGTCTTCCTGGTCGTCGGCCGGCAAGATAACAACCTCCCCGAACGTCTGCTCTCGCTGCGTCCGCTGCTTGAATCCGGCCAGACGCTCACGAGCAAACTCGGCAGCTCCGAGACGAATATCGGCTACGGCGATCCGCTGCACTGGGCTGCGATCGTGGGCCTCGGCCTGATCCTTCTGGTGCTCACCGGCGCGCTCACGGTGCTCGGAGCCAGTGTTCGCAGGACGTCCCATGCGTAAGGCGGCGGATTACCTGGTGGGCTCGATCACTGGGCTGTGCGCGCTGGTTGCCGTTGGCATTCTCGCCGGACTGGTCTGCGTCGTTGCACAACGCGGCGCGCCTGCGCTCAGTTGGCCCTTCTTCACCTAGCAAATCCGGCTCGTAGGTGCCGCGGGCGGCATCTTCTGGAATCTCATCGGCACCGTCATCATCCTCGCCGCCGCGTTCATCATCTGCGCGCCGATGGCCGTGGGACTCGCACTGGTGGAACGTGTGTGGCTGCGCAACCACGCCGCGCGACGGGCTCTGCGCGCGATGCTCTACACGATGAACGGGCTGCCCAGCATCCTTTTCGGGCTCTTCGGCTTCATCGTCTTCGTGCAGTGGTGCGGATGGGGAAAGTCATGGCTTATCGGAGGCATCGTGCTCGCCCTAAGCATGCTGCCGACAGTGACCGTCGCGCTCCTCGAACGGCTGAAAGCCATCCCTCCCGCCTACCTCGAGGCTGCCGCCGCGCTCGGCTTGAGCCGCGCGCAAATTGTCTGGGCCGTGTTGCTGCCGCAGGCATGGGCGGGACTGATCACCGGCTCGCTGCTCGGCCTCGCGCGAGCCGCGGGGGAAACCGCGCCGATCATGTTCACCTGCACGATCTTCGCCGGTGCGACGTGGCCGCACGGCATCAAAGAAAGTCCCGTGCTCACGCTGCCCTACCACATTTTCATCCTCGCCCAGGACTCGTTCGATCCCGCGGTCGGCTCGAAGCTCTGGGGCGCCGCGCTCGTGCTGCTCGGGCTCGTGTTCTTGCTCAGCCTGATCGCCCTGCCGAGCCGCTTGAAAATGCATGAAGAAGCCAATCTCTGAGCCTTTCTCGACGAGGTCTGCGGCACCCTCGGACCTGAGCGTGCTGCGCGTCCGTGACCTGTCCGTTTTCGCGCATGACCAAGCGCTCCTGCGCAACGTCAGCTTTGCGGTTCAGCCGAATCAGGTCTTCGGCATCATCGGCCCTTCCGGCGCGGGCAAAAGCACCCTCCTGCGTTCGCTAAACCGGCTCACCGATTTGATCCCCGGCCTGCGCGTCACCGGCGATGTGCGCCTGCGGGAACACTCCATCCACGCGGCGGGCGTCGATGTGAATGCACTCCGCCAACGGATCGGCATGCTCTTTCAGCAGCCCGTCGTTTTCCCAGTGAGCATTGCGGAAAACGTGCTCTTCGGTGCGAAACGATTGCGCTCGTTGACGCGCAACGATCGGCACGGGGTCGTCGAAAGCGCCCTGCGCGAAGCCGCGCTGTGGGACGAAGTGCGCGACCGTCTCCGCACCTCCGCGCTTGCACTTTCCGTGGGCCAGCAGCAGCGGCTCTGCCTCGCTCGCGCGCTTGCCGTCCAACCCGAGGTGATCCTGATGGACGAGCCGACGAGCGCGCTCGATCCCAAGTCCACGCAAGCCATCGAAGAACTCATCCTCCGGCTTAAAGCGCGGCACGCCATCGTGCTCGTCACGCACAATGTCGCCCAGGCTCGCCGCGTCACCGACTGGCTGGCGTGCGTCTGCGTCCGCGACGGCGCGGGCGAGATCGTCGAGAGCGCCTGCTGCGACGCGGTCCTCGGAGACCCACAATGCCGCGAAGTCATCGATTACCTGGCCCACAGCGCGTAAGGGGATGACTGCGGAAAATGGCGATGAGTGCCGGGGCGTGGGCGGCGAGCGCGCTCACGCGGGCGCGGATGTCGTCGATCTCCGCGTCGCTGTGTTGCGTTTCTCGTTCCGGCCGTGGAGGCGCAGGTAGGCGAGGCGCGGATCGGTCACAGAGTCCTCCGTCTCCAATGCGAATCACGCGCAGCACTTTCGGCCCGCCCCGGTCACGGCGCGAAACTCCAAAGTTGCCGTGGCCCCAGTTCACACGAAGGCTCCGCCGATGATCATCCATCTCGACGCTGACGCCTTTTACGTCGCGGTCGAGCAGGCCGAGCGGCCGGAGCTGCGGAGCCTGCCGGTGGCGGTCGGCGGTGAGCGGCGCGGGATCATCGCGAGTGCAAGTTACGAAGCGCGCCGAAGGGGCGTGTATACGCCGATGCCAAGTGTTCAGGCGCGCAAGCTTTGCCCGGAGCTGATCATGGTCCGCGGCGATATGGCGAAATATGCCGCCGTCTCGCGCAGCATGTTTACGATCGCGGAAGACTTCACCCCATTCGTGGAGCGGACCTCGATCGACGAGGGCTACTTCGATGTCGCCGGGCACCGCACCCTCACTCCCCGAGAGATCTCGGAGCAGATGAAATCGCGGATTCGGGCGGAGCTCGGGATCAGCGTGTCGCTGGGAATCGGCACGAGCAAACTGATCGCGCAGATCGCTTCGAAGCTGCGCAAGCCGGACGCCTTGGTGGAAGTCCCCGCGGGCACGGAACGGAATTTTCTCGCACCGCTCGAAGCGCATTGGCTGCCCGGCGTCGGGCCAAAGCTCGCGGCGCGGTTGCGCGAGTTCGGCTTCCGGAAGGTGGAAGACGTGGCCGAGGCGCCGCTCGCGCATCTCGTGCAGGCGGCGGGGAACGATGCGGCGCGCCTGCAAGCTTACGCGCAGGGCTTCGACGATCGCCCAGTGCACGTCGATCGGGATGACGCGAAATCCTACGGGGTGCAGGATACGTTCGGCGAAAACGTGTCGGATCGTGAGTTCGTCTTGTCCGCTCTCCGGACCATGGCAGACGGTTTGATGGCGCGGGCGCGGCGCGATGGAAAAGCGGCCCGCACAGTGACGGTGAAGGTCCGCTACCCGGACTTTCAGGACTGCTCGCACGCGCTCACTCTGAAGCAACCGACTGACCTCGAAACGGACATCTATCCGTGCCTTGCCGGGCTGCTGCGTGGTGCCTGGAAAGAGCGGCGTCCACTCCGGCTCGTCGGGCTTCGGCTGACGAACATCACGGAGCCCTGTTTTCAGCGCGAGCTGCCGCTCGACACGAGCAGCGTGCGGCACGAACGACAAGAGGCCGCCGCACGACTTCTCGACACTTTGCGCGCTCGGAATCTCCCGCTGACACGAGGCCATGAGCTGCGACCCGTCGGCGAAGATTGACGCCGTCGGCGCGCTACCGCAGATACGGCGGGGCTTCCCGCAGCTCGCCGGAACGCGTCACCATATCGCCGTTGCGCAGTTTCATGCGGCGGCCGTCCGCCAGGGAAACGTGGCCGTTGGCCTCGATCGAGAGCTCGGCCGTGACGCGTTGCGCCCGGCGCGTGAGCAGCGTCGTGCCCCGATCCTTCAAGTAGTAGAGCCGCCCGTTGCGGCAGACGATCCCCTCAGGATCGCCCGCCATTTCATAGGCCGTCCGGGTGCCGCCGCCACCGCTGGCGCGCGTCGTGGCGACCAGCGCGCCTTCGGAGCCGGGCATGGATGCATCGTCCGGGGTTTCGCAGGAGGCGAGGATGGTTACTCCAGCGAGGGCGGTAAGGGAGAGGAAAACACGCGAGTGCATCGTGTCAGACAATCGGCACCGGCCGTCGCGCTGGACGGCGGCTCCCGGCAAATACCTAAACGATGCTGCTCGACCTCACGTCGCTGCGCGCTCCGGGACGATACGGCGCCACCTTGACGACATTCTCCGCGTCGTAATCGATGAGCTGCAGCCAGTCCTCGGTGATGTCGCTCGGCGGGAAAATGTCGGACCCGGCGTATTCCGCATCGAACGCGAGCCGAAGGTCGGCTTCGCTGATGCCATCCTCCTCCCGGAGCTCTGCGCCGACGCCGCTGTGGTTGGCGATCGCCCTCTTGATCGCCGTGCCCTTCGCGCGCTCCACCACGCTGGCGATGATCGCACCGCTGATCAGGTCGCCGCGATAGAGCGTTTCCTTTTTCCCGCTGCGCAAAGTGATCGCGAGCATCTTGTTCTCGTCGCGCTTCGAGAAGGCCAGCGCGACCATCCGCTCGACGAGCCCCGCGATGGCCGCCGCGGTGCTTCCCGCTTCGCGCACCAGCGCTGGATCATAAGGCAGCTCCGGCGTGAGATAGATGCCGAAGATTTCCCGTGCGCCTTCCCGGTCCGGGCGCTGCACCTTGATCTTACGATCGATGCGCCCCGGCCGCAGGATCGCCGGATCGATCAGATCGGCGCGGTTCGAAGCAAGGATGATGACGACTTCGCTCAGCGACTCGATCCCATCCATCTCGGTGCAGAACATCGGCACGAGTGTCGAAAGGATGTTCGAGAACCGCGAACCGCGCCGCGTGCCGAGGATGCTCTCCGCTTCATCGATGAACAAAAACGGGAGAAAGCCCTCGCGCCGTTTCTCCCGCGCGGTGGTGAAAATCTCCCGCACCATCCGCTCGCTCTCTCCGACCCACATGTTGAGGATTTCCGGCCCCTTGATGTGCATGAAATACTCGCGCATTTCCTCGCCGGTCTGCGCCTTGAGCTGCTGCGTCAGGTTGTAGGCGGTCGCTTTCCCGATCAGCGTCTTGCCGCATCCCGGCGGTCCGTAGAGGAGAAATCCTTTCGGTGTCTGGTGATGGAAGCGCTGGAACAAGTCAGGATGGAGCAGTGGCAACTCGATCGCGTCCCGGATGGCGGCGAGCGCTTCCTGTTGGCCACCGACTTTTTCCCACGGCAGCTCCGGCACCGTATCGAGATAAAACTCGCGGGACTCCGGACGCGCGAGCGCCTCGATCGCCACTTTGTAGTTACCGTCGGTTCGCACCTCATCGCCAGCCTTCAGCTTCTCCTTCATCAGCAATTCCCCCCGTTGCAGGATGAGCGATTGCTGCCCGTGCTCGGTGCCGACGCGCAATCGATCGTGGCCGAGGACTTCGCTAATTTTGACGACCGGCCCGCTGCGATCGAAACCGAGATCGCCGACAATGACGTAAGCCTCATTGACCAGCACGCGCGTGCCCCTGCGGAGCGAGCGCAAGTCGAGGCGCGGGTCCGCATTCGAGAGAAAGTCACTTCCGCCGACGACGATCTGCGCGGTTTGAGGACTGGTCAGCGCGAGGAAAGTGCCGATGCGGTTCGCCGGGGCGCTCAGCTTTTTGACGATCGCGTCGAGCTTCTCAATTGTCTGCCGCGCTTCGGCGGTCAGATCCTCAAGCTCCGCGACCTCCCGCAGCAGGGTGATGAGCTCCTCGCGCGCCGCATCTTCGGGCGGCAGCGAGGCGATCAGCCGCTCGATCCGTTCGGCGACGCTCAGTGGCTCATCTTCCGGGTCGATTCGAAAAACGTGTTCGTCAGCCATCGCGTCCCGAAGCTACGTGTGCGGATGGAGACCGCAAACGGTCGCGGCGTTCATCCATGCACACGTCTGCGTCGCGCACTCCGATTGCCTGTTATGAGCGATCACATTTACAAGAAGCTCGAACTCGTCGGCACTTCGACGACTTCGATCGAGGATGCGGTGCACAACGCGATCAACCGCGCCTCGCAGACGCTGCGGAACCTGCGCTGGTTTGAAGTCGTGGAGACCCGCGGCCACATCGAGGACGGGAAAATCCAGCATTGGCAGGTGACCGTGAAGGTCGGCTTTACGCTCGACGCATAAGGCCAGCGGCGATGGCTCAGACGGGGCCGCTCTTCGGGTAGGTGCCGAGGACCTTCACCAGGCCGCAGCGCTGCGCGACCTCTGAGATCGCTTCCGCAATCTTCGGATCAGTCGCGTGGCCGTCGATGTCCACGAAGAAGAAGTGCTGCCAGCCCTTCGGCTTCGCCGCGTGATTGCCGATCTCGTGCAGGTTAATCCCGAGCCGCTTGAACGGCTCAATCGCTTCGCTCAAGGCGCCGGGCTCGTCGCGCAAACCAAACATCAGCGACGTGCGATCATCGCCGGTCGGTTGCGCGACCGCGTCACCGATGACCAGAAAGCGCGCGGTGGCGTGTGCGTCATCCTGGATCGTGGCTTCGCGAACCGGTAGATCGTGCGCTTCCGCGGCAACACGGTTCAGAAGCGCGCCCGAGTGCGGCTCGCGAGCAGCACGCTCCGCAGCGCCCGGGGTGCTCGCGACTTCGACGAGTTCCGCCTCCGGCAAATTTCGAAGCAGCCAGCCGCGGCAAAGATTGAAGGCGTGCGGGTGCGCATAGATTTTCCGGAGTTCGGCCCGCGGACTTTGCGATGCGAGATGGATCTCCGCGCGCGTCATGATCTGCGCGCAAATCCGCAGTTCGCTTTCCATGAACAACTCCAGGGTGTGCTGCGCGGCCCCCGGCTCGGGGTTCTCCATTGGCACCACGCCGTAATCCGCTTTGTGCCGCGCCACGGCATCGAAGACCTCCGCCAATGTCGGCAGTGCAGCATAGCGGACGCTTGCTCCGAAGCGGCGGCGCGCCGCGTGATCGGTGTCGCTCGCCTCCGGTCCGAGGAAGGCAATCGTGAGGTCTTTCTCCAAGGCCAGCGAGACGCTCATGATCTCGCGGTAGATCGCGCGGATCGCTTCCTCGGGCAGACGACTTTGCAACTGGCGTGCCTTCAGGATCAGCCCGCGCATCACCTGCTCCTCGCGTTCCGGCACGTAGATCGAAGAGCCCTCAGCTTTCTTGATCAACCCGACGGCATGCACCAGGTCGGCACGCTGGTTGAGCAGGAGAATGATCTGCTCGTCGAGCGCGTCGATCTGCTGGCGGAGCTCAGCGAGATTCATCGGGCGGAGGCGGCTCCGGGTTGATGGGAAGTTCAGGCGTTTCCGTCGTCGCGACGGCTTCTGCGTCGGGAGTGTCCTTCTTCCCCGCTGCTGTCACCCGCGGCAACGGCACGCGCTTCAGTTCCTGCGAATTTGGAAGCTCCTCCACGTTTTTCAGCCCGAAGTGTTGGAGGAAATATTCCGTGGTTTCGTAAAGCAGCGGCCGGCCGGGAACTTCCGCCCGCCCGGCGATTTTCACGAGCGCCCGCTCGAGCAGGACTTGCATCACGCTGTCGACTGCGACTCCCCGCACCGCCTCGATGTCGGCCCGGGTCACGGGTTGCCGATACGCGATGATCGCGAGCGTTTCGAGCTGCGGGCCGGTCAGTCGCGTGGGCTTCGCTTCGGGATAAAGCTGACGCACCCAGCGCGCGGCAGCGGGATCAGTGACGAAAGACCAGCCGTTGACCTGCTCGACAAGCCGGGAAGCGCGGCCGCTGCCGGCAAAATCGCTCTGCACTTCCCCAAGCAGCGTCACCACGTCCGCTTCGCCGGCTTTCGCATAGTCGAGCGCGCTCTGGTCATCATTCGCGTTCGCGCCTGCCGCCTTGAGCGCGGCGACAATCTCGCTCGTGCTCAGCGGCTTCGGCGACGCGAAGACCAGCGCCTCGACGACTTGTTTCAGCGTCAGATTCGCAGAGAGGCTTTCCACAGCTCAGACCCGACGCAGCTCGATTTCCCCAAATGCTCCGTCCTGCGCGCAACGCACCTGCTTGAGACGCACCAGCTCCAGCAACGCGAGAAACGTGACGACGATTTCCGCGCGTGAGGCGGCATCCGCGAACAACTCGGAAAAGGCGAGCGCCACGCCCGAGGCAGTCATCTTCATGATCAGGTCAATCTTGTCGGAAACGGTGAAGTTCTCCTCGAAGATCTCACGCAGGTCTTCCTTCTGCGTGATCCGTTTGAGCACGTTGTTGAACGCATTGATCAGATCAAAAACGGAAACTTCGCCGAGCGGGCGCTCGCTGACCGGCTCCGCCTCCGCCATTCGTCCGTAAAGACTGCTCTGCAGCGCCTCGCGTTCGCCGAGCCGAGCCGCGGCTTCCTTGAACTTTTTGTATTCGACCAACTGGCGGATCAGATCCCAACGCGGATCGTCTTCCTCCGCTTCCTCGTCTGGCGGGCGAACATCCACCGGCAAGAGGCTGCGGCTTTTTAGATAGATGAGGTTCGCCGCCATCACCACGAACTCACCTGCGACCTCGAGATCGAGGGTTTTGAACGCCTCCATAAACTCAAGGTATTGCGCGGTAATCCGCTCGAGGGAGATGTCGTAGATGTCGAGCTCATCCTTCTTGATGAGGTAAAGGAGCAGATCGAGCGGCCCCTCAAAGACCTCTAGTTTGACTTTGTATTCCGGCGACATCGGGGCGCGGAGCGTAGCGGCGCAAGTCCCGGATGCACGCGCAGAATTCCGCTCCGCACTGCGGGCCGAAGACGGAACGCGGGGAACCGTCTGTCGCGGTGCAGCCCCGAGGCGCGGCTCAGCGCGTCCCGGATTTTGCGGCGATTTTTTCGCGCCCGAGCTCGAGCATTTTGCGCTCGGAACGAGTCAGCCGCGGCAACCCTTCCCGGGCGATCTTCTCGAGAATTGGATCAATTTCCTCGCGCATGAACTGGTCCGCGTTCATCCGCTGCAGGCGTGCATTCCGCTCGCGGCGCCGGTGAATGTAACGCTGCACGAGGAAAGAATTCCCGTAGCCGAGCTGGCGCACGAACAACCACCCGAGCACGCAGCCCCCGACGATTCCGGCTGGCCCAATGCTGAGCCCCGGAGTCGTTTGCAGCATCCACGTCGCGACGCCGACTCCGAACACGCCGAGCCCGACGAACTTTGCGCGCACCCGCACCGGGAACACAAAGAAGAGATTCAAGATCAGCTCCCATTCCGGCAGGACGGTGGCATACGCCGCGACTACCGCCGCAACACCGGCGGATGGTCCAACTAACGTATATCCGGGCATTGCCGCCCAATGCGCCACGCCGCCGAGCAGATTCCCCAGCAGGTAAAGGCCAAGCAAAGGACGGCCTCCGATAATCCTTTCGACTTCGCGCCCGGCAAAGAAAAGCAACAGCAAGTTGGCGACCGCATGAATGGGGCCGTGGTGCAACACGGAGAAGCTCACCCATTTCCAATAGTGTCCCGCAGCGACCGCGCCGCCATCCAGGGCCAGCCATTGCTGCAGCCAACTGTGCGTTTCGCGGCGATCGTGCTCCACCAGCTGGAGAAGCCATTGCGCCGCGAAAAGGCCGGCATGCAGCCCCACGAGCAGGGCGGTTACCGACGGCCTTCCGGGCGACCACAGCCGTTGGGAGGGCTGAGTCTGTCGGCGGGAGGGTCGCATTGGTGACGAAGCTAGGCAGCCCGGTCGCTGATGTAAATTCGGAAAATCGCTCCGGTGCCGGATCACGCCTGGCCCGCGGAAAAGCAGGTTGAACTCCGGAACCCGTCTTCCCACCCTGCCGCGCACGTGAATACATCTACCGCGCGCGCCGCGAACCCGCTCCGTGAAGGTCTTTCCTCCCGGCCCATGCCGCAGCCGTGCAATCTCGTGATCTTCGGCGCTTCCGGGGACCTCACGTTCCGCAAACTGATCCCGGCGATCTACAACATCGCCGCAGATGGCGACCTCCCCACTGCTCTGAATGTGGTCGGCTTTGCGCGGCGCCCGAAGACGGACGAGGAGTTTCGCGCGGAGCTCGAGGCCAACGCGCGGAAGTTTTCCCGCCAGGGCGTGAACGATGAGCTGTGGAAAAGTTTCGCGGAGCGGCTGTTTTATCACCGCTCGGAGTTCAGCGATCTCGAAGGCTACAAGACGCTCGCGCAGCGACTCGACGCGCTCGATGCGGAGAAGCACACGCGCGGGAACCGCCTCTTCTATCTGTCGGTCGCGCCCAGCGAATTCGCGGGCATTCTGCAGAAGCTCGCCGACGTGGGGTTGAACAAAGCGCCGGAAGGTGGATGGACCCGGGTCATCGTCGAGAAGCCGTTCGGCAAGGACCTCGCGTCCGCGCAGGCACTCAACCGGGTGGTGAACGAGGTGTTTGCGGAGCGCGACACCTTCCGGATCGATCACTATCTTGGGAAAGAAACCGCCCAAAACATCATGGTGCTGCGGTTCGCCAACGCGATTTTCGAGCCGATCTGGAACCAGCGATATATTGATCATGTGCAGATCACTGGGGCGGAGACGCTCGGCGTGGAAGGGCGCGGGCCCTATTACGACAGCGCGGGGGCGCTGCGCGATATGGTGCAGAATCACCTCCTGCAACTGCTCTCGCTCGTCGCCATGGAGCCCCCCGTGGCGCTCACCGCGGACGCGATTCGCGACGAAAAGGTGAAGGTGATTCGCTCGCTCCGCCCGCTCACTCCAGAGGACGTCGCTCGCGACGTCGTGCGCGGGCAATATGGGGCCGGCGCGATCGGCGGGAAAGAGGTCATCGCTTACCGGCAGGAAGAGCGCGTCAACCCGGAGTCGATGGCGGAGACTTACGCTGCGCTCAAGGTGCACGTCGACAACTGGCGCTGGGCCGACGTGCCGTTTTACATTCGTTTCGGCAAACGGCTGGCGAAGAGCGGCACGGAAATCGCCGTGCAATTCAAAGATGTGCCGGCGGTGCTCTTCAACCGCGACACGGGCGTCGGCCCCAATGTTCTCGTGATCCGCATCCAACCAGATGAGGGAATCTCCTTGCGCATCCAGGCGAAGCTTCCCGGCGCGGCTTTGCGGATCGAGCCCGTGAAGATGGATTTCGCTTACGGGACGAGCTTCGGGAAGGCGTCCCCGGAAGCTTACGAGCGCCTGCTGCTCGATGCGATGAGCGGCGACGCGACGCTCTTCGCCCGGCGCGATGAAGTGGAGCACGCGTGGGAATTCGTCGACCGCATCGAAGCCGCCTGGCACGCGAACCCGTCGCCGCCGCCGCTCTGCGCATATGCCTCCGGCACCTGGGGACCCGCAGAAGCCGACGCGCTCCTGGAACGGGACGGCCGCTGCTGGCGGCGGATGTAGCGGCGATCATGAGCTCTCGCGGAACGGTGAGCGACCGAACGTGAGGCTTCGAGGCCGATTGTCGCTGAAGAGTGTTGCTCGGCGAACGAACTCCCGCTTTCCATTCTGTCGGACCCGCGGCCATGACCTCACCCAGCTTCTTTGATCTCACCGGACGCGTCGCGCTCGTTTCCGGCGCCGCCAGTGGGATGGGTCGCGCGATGGCGCTCGCGCTCGCGGAGTGCGGTGCCGACGTCATGCTGGCGGATCTCAATGCAGACGGCGCCGAGAAAACCGCTGAGGACGCGAGAAATCTCGGCCGACGCGCGGTGGCGGTGCAGTGCGACGTTTCCCAGCCGGAGCAAATCCGCGCGATGTTCGCGCAACTCGACCGGGAGTTTGCGCGCATCGATTTCCTCGGCAATGTGGCCGGCGAACCGGTGCTCGCGCGTCCGGAAGAAATCGCGCTGGCGGATGTAGAGAAGACGTGGCGGAACCTCGTCTACGGGCGTTTTTGCTGCTGCCAGGAAGCCGGACGCCGGATGCTCGCGGCTGGGCGCGGCAGCATCGTGAATATCGGTTCGCTCGCGAGCATCACCGCGCTTGGGCGCGGCCACATTGCCTACAGCATGGCAATGGGTGCAGTCGCCCAAATGACCCGCGAGCTGAGCACCGAGTGGTCCGGGCGCGGCGTGCGGGTGAACGCCATTTTGCCTGCGCAAGTGATCAATCCCGGCTTGGAAAAACGGATGGCCGCCGACCCGAATCTGCGCGGACGCTTTTTGAGTGCGTTGCCAGCGGGCCGCATGGGCGTGCCGGAGGACATCAAAGGTTTGGCGGTGCTGCTCGCGTCGGATGCTTCGCGCTGGATCACGGGCACGCTGATTCCGATGGACGGGGGAAATCTCGCGATGAATGCCGGCGGATCGGTCGGACCAAGCGCTCAAGGATAATGAAGTCCTTCCTCGCACCATTCCGGTTCCCTCCCGTTGACGCCCGGCCTTCCTTCAACGAACACCGCGCGCGATGACCAGACCTGCACTCGAACGCCCTGCGCTCCTCGCGCTCTTCCGCGAGATGCTGAAGATCCGACTCTGCGAGGAACGGCTCGCGAAGTCGCACCAGCGCGGGCTGATTCCCGGCGCGTGCCATACGTATGTCGGCCAGGAGGCGATCGCGGTCGGCGTCTGCGCGCACTTGAACAAGAAGGACGCGATCTTCAGCACGCATCGGGGGCACGGCCACGCGCTGGCGAAAGGAATGGAGCCGGGCGCGCTCATGGCAGAACTTTATGCCCGCGAAACGGGCTGCTCGCACGGGCGCGGCGGGAGCATGCATCTTTTCGCACCGGAGATCGGGATGATGGGAACGAGCGGGATCGTCGGACCGTGCATCCTCCAAGCGGCGGGCGCCGGCTACAGCTTCAAGCTCCTGAAAAACCAGCAGGTCGGTGTCGCGTTCTTCGGCGATGGAGCGGTCAATAACGGCGCGTTTCACGAAGGGTTGAACATGGCCGCAATTTGGAAGCTGCCGGTGCTCTTCGTCTGCGAAAATAACCAGTATGCCACCGAGGTGGCGTTCTCGTATTCCGCCGGAAACGCAACCGTCGCGAACCGCGCGGCGGTCTATGGAATGCCAGGCGTCGAGGTCGATGGGAACGATGTCCTCGCGGTGCATCGCGCCGCGGAAGAAGCGGTGCAGCGTGCACGCTCGGGCGGCGGCGCGACGCTCCTCGAGTGCAAGACTTACCGGACGCGTCCGCACGCCGAGGGGATGGGCGACTTCACCTACCGGACCCGGGAAGAAGTGGAGGAGTGGAAGACGCGCTGCCCGATCACGCGCCTGAAAGAGCGGTTGATCGCGGAGAAAATTGCCGACGCCGCGGAGTTGGAAAGCATCAGCCAGGAAGTCGCGACGGGGGTGGAAAGCGCGCATCAATTTGCCGAGAGCAGCCCCTACCCCGAGCCAGGGACGGCTGCGGCGCATGTTTACGCCGACGCGCCCACCGCCTCCGCTGCGCCAGACTCCGCATCCGCAAGGGGCAGCCGCGAGCTGACCTTCATGAAAGCCACGCATGAGGCGCTCGCCGCAGCCATGGCGAAGAACCCGCGCATCTTCGTGCTCGGCGAAGGCATTGGGCAGCGTGGCGGAAACTTTGCGACGACGACCGGCCTCTTCGATCTCTACGGTCCCGAACGCCTCTGCGATACGCCGATCTGCGAACGCGGATTCGTCGGCCTGGCTGGTGGTGCGGCGATGACAGGCACGCGCCCGGTCGTCGACTTCATGTTCTCGGATTTCGTGCTCGATGGCGTCGGCGAGATCGTGAACCAGATCGCGAAAATGCAATACATG
>Ga0136611_10001485_pt1 | contig 16306 bp, 18 predicted proteins | sample AntDrymUQ2232306_2_FD_106645 | JGI IMG/M metagenome (GOLD analysis project Ga0136611, IMG submission 106645) | Polar desert sand microbial communities from Dry Valleys, Antarctica - metaG UQ223 (23.06) | ecosystem: Environmental > Terrestrial > Soil > Desert | place: Antarctica: Dry Valley...
ATCGTGAGGCGCGGCGCGAGCACGTGACCCGCCGACTCGGTGACCTTGCGCAGCCGGTCGAGATCTGGCCACGGTCGCTCCGGATTGACGTGGTCGGCGGTCACCGGCGAGACGCCACCCCAATCGTCGATGCCGGCAGCGATCAGCGATGCGAACTCGTCGGTGAGGTTCGGTGGCGCCTGGAGGTGCACGTCGAGCGGGAGCACGATGCGCGCCACCGCGATCGACCACAGCAGATCGTCGGTCGGGCACGCGGGAGCGTGGCGCATCCCGGAGACCTCCTTCGGGAGGAAGTTCTGCACGATGACTTCCTGGACGTGACCGTGGCGGAGGTGGCTGGCAGCGATCGCACGGAGGGCGTCGATCCGGTCCTGGCGGCTCTCGCCGATGCCGACGAGGATGCCCGTGGTGAACGGGATCGCCAGCTCGCCCGCGGCTTCGAGCGTGGCGAGCCGACGCACGGGGGCCTTGTCGGGTGCCCCACGGTGGCACTCCAGCCCGCCGTTGAGCGTCTCGATCATCATCCCCTGGCCGGCTGCAACGGGTCGCAGCACGGCGAGCTCGTCGACGTCGAGGGCGCCGGCGTTCGCGTGGGGCAGGAGCCCGGTCTCGTCCAGGACGCGCCGGGCCGCAGCGGCGAGGTAGGCAACCGTCGATTCGTGGCCGTTCTCGGCCAGCCAGCGTGCGGCCTGGTCGTAGCGCAGCTCAGGCCGTTCGCCGAGCGTAAACAGAGCCTCGTGGCAGCCAGCTCGCGCGCCGGCCCTGGCGATCGCCGCGACCTGGTCGAGCGAGAGGTACGGCGACGCCACACGGGCAGGTGGCTGGGCGAACGTGCAGTACCCGCACGTGTCCCGGCACAGCTGGGTGAGCGGGATGAAGACCTTCGGCGAGTACGTGATCCGGGACCCGAAGCGCGCGTCACGAATCGATCGGGCAACCGCCATCAGCTCGGCGAGCGAAGCCGAGAGCAGGTCCTGATCGTTGGGTTCGAAGCGCATCGGGGCGACAGTAACAGAGTGAGTTCTAGTTCAAAACTCACAGCTTGCGATCGATATCCATCCGGTGGGCGAGAATGCTCGTTGTGGCATCAGAGTCGAGCACCATCGAGCGGACGTTGGCGCTCGTCGGTGACCGCTGGACGATCCTCGTCCTGCGCGCTGCACTGCGCGGGATCCGCCGTTTCGACGACTTCTGCGCCGACCTCGGCATCGCTCGGCCGATCCTCACCGCCCGCCTGCGCAAGCTCGTCGGAGCCGGGCTGATGGTGAAGGAGCTGTACCAGGAGCACCCGCCGCGCTACGAGTACAAGCTCACCGCCGCCGGCGTCGACCTGTCACCGGCCCTGGTCGCGCTCGTCCGCTGGGGCGAGCAGCACCTGTCGCACGGTGAGCGGTCGACGGTCCTGGTGCATGCCCCCTGCGGGACCGAGCTCGAGCAGGGGTTCTGGTGCGAGACCTGTGCGACGACGTTCGGCCCGGCCGCGATCAGAGGAGTCGCGCCCGGCTGATCCGTCCCACGCGAGCGTCATCGGCTTGGACGTGTTGCGCAGTCGCGGTACGGTGAGTATCAAAACAGAACTCAGACCCCTTGCGGGGCAGGTGCAACTCCTGACCGGCGGTGACAGCCCGCGAACGTCCGACCCCACCCGGTCAGACGCCGAGTTGGTGGAATTCCAAGGTCGACGGTGACAGTCCGGATGAGAGCAAGGGGCGCGACATCGATCGGCTTCCCTCCGGGTGCGCCCTTTCGCGCCGCGTCCCGCCGAGAGGACGACGGTGGACGACACGACGACGATGGAACGAGCGATCCGCAACGCGGCGGTCGTACGCGCGTCGACCTCGCCGAATCCGTGGGTCGGCGCAGTCGTCACAGCAATCGACGGCGCGATGTTCGACGGCGCGACGAGTCCTCCCGGCGGCCAGCACGCGGAGATCATCGCGTTGGCGACAGCCGGGGATCGCGCGGCCGGTGGAGCGCTGACCGTGACACTCGAACCGTGCGCCCACCACGGGCGGACCCCGCCGTGCACCGACGCGATCATTGCCTCCGGGATCCGCCGGGTCGTCGTCGCGGTCGAGGATCCCGATGCGCAGGTTGCCGGCCGCGGCATCGCTGCGTTACGGGCCGCCGGACTCGAGGTGTCGGTCGGACAGTGCTCGACCGCAGTGAGGGACCAGCTGGCTCCGTACTTCGTCCATCGCAGAACGATGCGCCCCTTCGTCGTCCTCAAGCTCGCTGCGACCATCGACGGTCGAATCGCGGCCCCGGACGGGACCTCCCGATGGATCACCGGCCCAGAGGCGCGCGCAGACGCTCATCAGCTGCGCTCCGAGAGCGACGCCGTGGTCGTCGGCGCCGGCACCGTTCGGGCCGACGACCCGGCGTTGACGGTACGCCACGTCACGGGGCGCGATCCGCTGCGCGTCGTGCTCGGCCGAATTCCACCGACCGCACGCGTGCATCCGTGTCGCGAACACACGGGGAGTCTCGGCGAGCTGCTCGACGACCTCGGACGTCAAGGGATCGTGCAGGTGCTGGTGGAGGGCGGAGCTTCCGTCGCGGGCTCGTTCCATCACGCCGGTCTGGTCGACCGCTACGTGCTGTACCTCGCACCGGCGCTCATGGGCAGCGCAGACGGCAGCCCGCTGCTCCGCGGTCCGGGCAGTCCGTCGATGTCATCGATCTGGAGGGGAAGCTTCCGAACCGTCACCCGGCTCGGTGCTGATCTACGGATCGATCTGGATCCACCAGCCTGCCGAGGCCCGGCCGGCAAGACAAATGAGGAGGACGTCTGATGTTCACGGGGATCGTCGAGGAACAGGGACGAGTGGTGCACCTCGAGGCGGGCGTGCTGCGCATCGAGGCACACATCGTCCTCGCCGACGCCACGATCGGTGCATCGATCGCGGTGAACGGCTGCTGCCTCACCGTCGTGCGCGCACAGCCCGGCTGGTGGGAGGCCGAGTTGAGCGCCGAGACCCTGGCCCGAACGTGTCTCGGCAGCGTGTTGGCCGGGGAGCTCGTCAACCTCGAGCGTCCTGTCCGTCTCGCCGATCGCCTCGGTGGCCACCTCGTGCAGGGTCACGTCGACGCCGTGGGCGAGGTCGTCGAACCGGCACCCGACCTCAGAGTACGGGTCCCCGATGGAATTCGCCGGTACGTCGCCGAGAAAGGCTCGATCACCGTCGACGGGATCAGCCTGACCGTCGTCGAGCCGCTCCCCGACGGCTTCACTGCAGCGATCATCCCCCACACGATGGGCGCCACATCGCTCGGTCACAAGGGTGTGGGCGCGAAGGTCAACATCGAGGTCGACGTGATCGCCAAGTACGTCGAACGGCTGCTCCAGCCGCTGTCGGTGCAACCATGACGACCGCATTCGACTCGGTGGAGAGCGCGATCGCGGCGATCGCCGCCGGCCGATCGTCGTCGTCGTTGACGACGAGGATCGCGAGAACGAGGGCGATCTGATCATGGCCGCTGACGCAGTGGACGCCGCCGCGATCGCGTTCTTCGTCAGGCACACGTCCGGGGTGATCTGCGTGGGGCTGCCCGGCGAGCGGTGCGACGACCTGCAGATTCCGTTGATGGTCCCCCCGGCCGGCAACACCGAGAGCCAGAGCACTGCGTTCACCTGCTCCGTCGACCTTCGCAGTGGCACGACGACGGGGATCTCAGCGGCCGATCGGGCGATGACGATCAAGGCGCTCGCCGATTCGGCGATGGTGCCCGGCGACTTCAACCGGCCGGGTCACGTCTTTCCGTTGCGGGCCCGCCCGGGTGGCGTGCTGAAGCGCGCCGGGCACACGGAAGCCGCTGTCGATCTGGCCGGTCTGGCGGGACGGGCACACGCGGGCGTGCTGTGCGAGGTCGTGCTCGATGACGGGACGATGGCGAGGGTGCCCGAGCTCGCTGCATTCGCCGCTCGGCACGGCCTGCCGTTCATCTCGATCGCCGACCTGATCAGTCACCGCCGACGAACCGAGAAGCTCGTCGCCCGAGTCGCCGACACCCCCCTGCCCACCGAGTGGGGGATCTTTCGCTGCATGGCGTTCGAGTCGAAGCTCGACGGGGAGACCCACCTCGCGCTCACATACGGCGAGGTCGCCGGTCAGGAACACGTGCTGGTCCGGGTCCACAGCGAGTGCCTCACCGGCGACGTCTTCGCCAGTCGCAGGTGCGACTGCGGCCCACAGCTCCACGAGTCGATGCGTCGCGTTGCGGCAGAGGGCCGGGGCACCGTCGTGTACCTGCGCGGTCACGAAGGTCGCGGGATCGGCATCGGCCACAAGCTGCGCGCCTACGAGCTCCAACAACGCGGGTTCGACACCGTGGACGCCAACGTCGAGCTGGGCCTGCCCGTCGACAGCCGTGAGTACGGCATCGGCGCCCAGATCCTCGTCGACCTCGGCATCACCAGCATGCGATTGATGACCAACAGCCCGACCAAGTTCGACGGGCTCCGGGGATGGGGCCTCGACATTACCGAGCGGATCCCGATCCTGATCGACCTCCACGACGACAATCGCGACTACCTGAACACCAAGCGCGACCGGATGGGTCACCTGATTCCGCCAGACCTCGACCACCAGCGACCCAGAGGAGTGCGACAATGACCACGTTCGAAGGCAGCATGACCGCCAACCCCGGGCAGTACGCCATCGCCTGCAGCCGCTTCAACGACCTCATCGTCGACCGCCTCCTCCACGGCGCCCTCGACGCACTCACCCGCCACGGCGTCGCGGCTGACGACATCGACGTCGCGTGGGCGCCAGGTGCCTGGGAGCTCCCTGTCGTCGCCCAACGGCTCGCTCGCTCCGACCGCTATGTCGCCGTCATCTGCCTCGGCGCCGTCATCCGCGGCGCGACCACGCACTTCGAGCTCGTCGCCGGGCAGTGCGCCGCTGGGCTCCAGCGAGTCGCGCTGGAGGCGGACATCCCCGTCACGTTCGGTGTGCTCACCACCGAGACCATAGAACAAGCGATCGAGCGGGCCGGCACGAAGGTAGGCAACAAGGGCGCCGAAGCGGCACTCGCCGCGCTCGAGACGGCACACCTTCTCAGCCAAGTCCCACCACGATGAGTCGGCCAGAGCGACGCAGGGCTCGCGCTGCTCGGGCGCGCTGCTGATGAACGCGTCGAACGAACTGCCGACAACGCCGAAGTTGGACAACCTCGACCGCGACATCCTCGCGATGCTGGAGCGGAACGCTCGCCTGTCGACACGCGCGATTGGGCGTGAGCTCGGCGTCGCAGCGGGCACCGTCGGACAACGGATCTCACGACTCGAAGCGACCGGCGTGATCCGCGGCTACTCCGCCGACGTCGATCGAGCAAAGCTCGGGCAGCCACTTCGCGTCGTCGTCGGCCTGCAAATGAACCAGGGCAACGAGATGGAGTCCGCGCTCGAAGAACTCATCGCACTTGTGGAGATCGACGAAGTGCTCGTCGTCACCGGCAGGTGGGATCTCCTCGTTCTCGGCCGCGTGGCAGGACCGCGGCAGCTCAATGACATGCTCACCCGAGGCCTCTGGCAGTCACCTTCGTTCCGCCACAGCGAAACGATGATCGTCATCGACGAGCGGGGACGCGCGCGCCCTCGCTGCGACTGAGCACCAGTTCACTCGACGCTCAATGGCAGTCTGCCGAGCCGCCGCATCCTCGTCATCATCCTCGATTCGTCGGGTCCAGTCACAGTGTCATGGTTCAGCGTCTCGAGCGGGCGGAGGCGCGGCGGTAGAGGGTGGCGGGGCGGCCGCCGTCTGTTCCGGGGTTGTTGAGGCGGTCGGTCGGTTGGATGATCGGCCGGTCGACCGACAGCAGTCGGCGACGGAAGTTGGCGGCGTCGAGCGGTTCGCCGACCACGGCTTCGTGGACACGTCGGATGTCGGTGATCGTGAAGGTGGGGCCGAGGAAGCCGAGCGCGATCGGCGTCCGGTCGATCTGATCGACGACGTGGTCGACGGCGTCGCGGATGATGCGGGCATGATCGAACGCAAGCTTTCGACGTCCACGGACGACGTCGTCGACGGGGACGCCGTCTGCCCGTGAGGCGTCGCCGCCGCCGGCGACGCGGCGGTTGTCGAGCGGCGGTACGGCGGCGAGGTAGGCGACCGTCACGACGTTGCCGCGCGGGTCGCGTCCCGGGTCGCCGTAGGAGTGGAACTGCGTGAGGTGTCCCGGCGCAGCAACGTTCGTCTCCTCCAGCAGCTCGCGGCTCGCAGCCTCGTCGAGCGTCTCGTCGGGCTTCTTGAACCCGCCGGGGAGGGCCCACATGCCGCGGTGGGTGCGATCGGCCCGCTCGATCAGCAACACGTGCAGCGTGCCGGCGACGACGCTCAGCAGGACGATGTCGACCGTGACCGCAAAGCGTGGAAATGCGCGCGTGTCGTTGTTGCCTCGAGGCGTGATCCGCAACATCCGTCAATAGTGTATCAGTTCATGTCGATAGGACACAAACCATGATAGAGTCGTGATGACAACAACCGGCGGATGAAGAGGAGCGGCGGATGGACGAGCATGGAACACGGAGCAAGGCATTGGGTGCGGTTGTCGGGTCGGCAGTCGGAGACGCGCTCGGCGCGCCGTTCGAGTTCGGCGAGCCGGGCGAGTACGGCGCTCGCTTTCCATCGCCGGTGCGCGGCGGGATCGGCGAGATGATCGGCGGTCGCGGGTGGCGGCCTGGCGAGTTCACGGACGACACGCAGATGGCGATCGCCCAGGCGGAGTCGCTGCTGTCTCACGGAGGTGTCCAGGGATCCGATCTTTTCGATCGCTTCGGCGCGTGGGCGGCGACCGCGGCCGACGTCGGGATCCAGACGGCGGCCGTGCTGCGTTCGGGCCTCGCTTGGGATCGTGCGGCCGCCGAGCACTACCGCCATAACCCCACTCACGCCGCGGGGAACGGGACGTTGATGCGCTCCACGCCGTCGGCGGTGTTCTTCGGCATGCGCAGTCTCGACGAGACCATGGCGGCTGCTCGCCGGCTGTCCGACGTGACGCACGGTGACCCAGCAGCGGGCTGGGGGACGGCGGTGTATCACGGCATGATCCACGCGGAACTGCACGGGACATCGTGGCGAGATGCGCTGCCGGGGCTCCTCGACTGGCTTCCGGATGATCAGGGCAGGTATCGCGAGATGCTCTCGGCGACTTGGGAACCGGATCACGGTTGTCCGTCGAACGGGTCGGTCTGGGGATGCCTCGCCCAGGCGGTGTGGGCGGTGCGCACCACGACGACGTTCGACGCAGCTGTGGTGCGGGCGATCGACCTCGGCGGCGACACCGACACCGTCGCTGCCGTCGCAGGAGGCCTCGCCGGCGCTGTCTACGGCATCCAGCAGATCCCGAGCCGCTGGACGACCTACCTCCACGGATCCGTCGGCACCACCACCGGGACGCGCCGCTACCGGCTAGCAGACCTCCAGCGGCTCGCGCTCGCGCTGATCGACGTCCGTGCAACGGACGAACAGGCGCCGGGGCCGCCGTCGGGTCCGGTGGAGATCGCCGACGGCGTCCACGTCGCGAATTTCGCCGGCGCCACCGCCGCGCCGACCGACTGGGCGGTGATCTCGTTGTGCCGCGTCGGTGACCGCTTCGCCGGCCACCCGGTTCGGCGTGAGCTGTACTTGATCGACACGTCGAGCGGGCACAACCACGCGCTGGACACCGCCGTGCGCGACGCGGTCGACACGATCGATGCCTTCCGCGCGGAGGGCCGCCAGGTCGTCGTCCATTGCCATGCGGGTGCGAGCCGCACCGGGCTCGTCATCCGGGCGTGGCTGATGCTACACCGTGGGCTCGGCGCCGCGGAAGCAACACGGATGGTGCAGGACCGCTGGCCGCTGCTCGACCCCGTCAGCAACGGCTCGTTCGTCGACTGCATCGACCGCTGGGCTCCCACCTATTTCACAGGCGCTAGCGGATCGTGAGCGCCGCCCCTTCTGCGCCTCGTCGACTCGGCGGGAGGGCTACGACGTCATCGGTGACGTCCACCGTCACGCCGACAAGCTCGAAACCTGCTCGAACGACTCGGGTACCGCCGCACCGCCAATCCTGATGGCCGTCCGCTGTGGGCTCATCCCGACCGGCAGTCGATCTTCGTCGGCGACCTCATCGACCCCGGCCCCACCAGGTCCGCACCGTCGAGCTCGTCCGCACCATGGTCGAGGCGGGGAAGCGCACAGATGGTGCTCGGCAACCACGAGTTCAACGCCGTACGCGTTCGTCACTCCCGACCCGGGCGCGCCGGGCAGTTCCTTCGGCGCCGCAACGGCGAGTACCGCCGGCACAACCACGTACAGCACCGGCGATTCCTCGACGAGGTCGGCCTCGACTCGCCATTGCATCGGGAGTATCTCGCATGGTTCTCGACACTTCCCTTGTGGCTCGAGGTCGACGGTCTGAGGGTCGTCCACGCGTGCTGGGACCAGCAAGCGATGGAGGTCCTGCGGCCACTGCTCGGCGAAGGAGGCTCGCTCAGCGACCAGCTCGTCATGGCCAGCAGCAGGGAGGGAGTTCCCGAGTACACAGCGATCGAGACGATCCTGAGGGGTCCGGAGATCGAGCGGTCGATCTGATCCTGGACCGCCAGTTGCAGATCGTCTGGTCCGACACGCCCAGCTGAGTGGCGAGCTCAGCGACCGGCTTGCATGCCTCGATCAGATCGAGGACCTTGCGACAGAACTCGACGGGGTACCTCCTCGGCACGATGACCTCATCATCGTCAGTGCCCGAAATTCAAGTACCCGACTACGCGATCTCCGGGGCCGACCAGCCTGCGTCGCCCCAGATCGAGACGGAAGTCTGCCGAACATGGCTGCCTCTCCGCAGAGTGTCCCGCCTCGAGTCGAGGTCATCCGGCGGTCACGGCTCGCTGACGGCAGGTGTCGACCCACCGCTCGAGCGCGTCGGGGGTGCCGGCGAGATTGCGCATGCAGTCGACGTAGCGCGTTTGGGCCAGAGCGGAGGCTCGGGCCTGCACTTGGCATGTGTCGACCCACCGGACCAGCACATCGGCGACGAGGCCGCGTTGCGCATGCACAGCCACGTATGGCCGTCCACCAGTGCTGCGTCGATTGCTGTGCTCCGGCAACTGGGGGCCCATTGCTCGAGGGCGTCGGCGGCGGGCGGCGCAGAGCGCATGAAGTGCTCATACGCGATCTTCTTCGCAACGGGATCAACGGCGACGAGCCGGAGATCGGCGCCGACGGCAACTTCGGCAGCCGACTGCTCGGGAGCGGCGGCGACCGGCTGTGTCACGGCCGGCGAAGGGGTGTCAGCGTCGAGGACAGCGATGGCGAGGACGGCGGCCGCACCGGTCGCCGCGACGACGCCGATCCAGCCAGCGGTGATGCGGACGGGCCGAGTCCTCCGTGAACGGGCGGCGGAATGGGCGGTGCCGCGACCACGTCGCCCTGATCGAATTGGTGGTGGTCGTGCTGGTGGTCGGTGGTGAGAGTCATGACGCCTCCTGGTGTCGTGCTGCTCGTGCAGCTGCCGGCACCGTGACGGAGGGCTGTGGCAGGACGCCCTCAGTCGGCGTGGCGGACCCGTGGCAGATCGTTGCCGATCGCTCGCGATCCTGGTCAGGAGGTGAGTCACGCCGCCAGGTGGAGGAACTGGCGGCACTCGTCGTCGCTCAGTGGGCGGGTCACTCGTCTCCGTGCGATCGCGATGAGGTCATCGAGCTCGAGCGCCCAGGCAGCGGGGCGGCGAGTCGCGCGCCGTCCGTGAGCGTCTGAGCGCTCGACGCGTGGACGCTTGAACTTTTCGTAAAACCTGTGCCGGGAGCGGGGGTTGAGGACGTCGCGCGCCGAGTTCTACGGGTGACCGTTCCGCACCGAATGTGTGTCGGCGGCCAGGAGGACCGATGAAATACAATCCAGCCGTCACCGCTGACCACGACGATGTTCCCAGCGGGCCCGAAATGGCAGCAGAACGGCCAGCTCAACTCGATCGCGATAGCCGCCGCCACAGAGCGATCGAAGCGCTCGCGGCAGGATGCTCCCCTCGGGAGGCCGCGACCCGCGCTGGCGTCACGGAACGGAGCGTGCGCCGCTACAAGTCAGACCCCGCCGTCGCCAAAGAGATCGACACGATCCGTCTCGAACGTCACGAGCAAACCATGGGCCTGATCGCCGACCTCGCCCCGCTGGCCGCACGAACGATGCGCGACGTCATGACCGATGGCGAACGTGACAGCGACCGCGTCCGTGCAGCGACCAACATCCTTAAATTGTCGATCGACCACCAAGCGCTGCAACCGCTCGCCGACCGCCTCGCAGCATCGGAAACCCGCACCATCGACCTGCAACAACAGCTCGACGACATCACCAGCGGCACAACGTGACCACCATCGCCGCGCTCAACGCCCGAGTTCGCCGCCTTGACACCCACACCGCCCGCCACGAACGCACACTCGCCCGAATCATCGAAGACGCCACTCAAGCCGTGTCCGCCGGCACCGCCACCCGTCACCACTTCCGCATCCTCTACCCGGAGCTCCGCATCCAGATCGCAGAAGCTCTCGAGCGGGTCGAGGAGGAACGGCGGACCCACGGTCGGCGCACCCAACGCCACCATGACCTCGACGACGTCGTCCACGCCTATCTCGACTGCATCGAGCACCCCGCAACGGATCTGCCCACCACGGTGGTCTTGAACCTGCGCGTGCCCATGAATCGACACGTCGGCTCGAGCAACCCTGGCTGGCGCGACTACGTGTTCGCGAACATGCTCGTCGTTCGGCTCGAACGCTGGGAAGCGATCAACGAGCCTAGGAACGGACAAAACCGGACACGAACGGACATCATCGATGAACGCCCCTGACGTTCCGACACCACCCCGATCCGTTCCCGACCCGCGATCAACACGTCAACTCACCAGCAACGACCCGGTTTCGCGCCACCCCCAACCCGGCGGGACCGGCGCGAAAGGTGGGAGGAAACCTCGCTTCTCGCGTGCGGACCTGCGCGGCCTGATCGTAACGGGGCCGAATTGGCAGCAGCAGAAGGCACGCGAAGGTACTGCGCCGCCGGCAACGGTGCTGAGGGCGCGAAACATCCGACCGTCCGGTCGACTGCGAGGGCCGAGCGGTCAGGCAGCGGTCGCACCGAGCCCCTCGAGTGCTGACGACGCCGCCCAGGCGAAGTAACTGCGAAGGTCATGACGGTACGCGTGGAGTGTGCGACGCTGTAGCGCGCCAAGAACGCAACTGCTGCGGGTTCCGCCACGTCGAACACACCGCCGCGTCCCGCGACTTCGAGACCGAGAGCCGGCAAGGCGTTTGTGCGCATAGTTCGGTACCGCGGGTCATTGGCACGTACAAGTTGCGGAGGTCCGTTGCCCGATCGGCGAACAGCAGGCCGCCCTTGACGGTGCGGCCTTGGCCGCCCATCCCGGTGCGGGCGTAGGCGAGATCAACATGCTCGGCGACGTACTCCCCTGGCAACATCACGGTCCCCGATTTCCCGGTTGCGATGAGTGACCCATCGGGATGGATCTGGTCGATGGTCCACACGGCGCGGTTCTTGACCGTCACCCCACGATCGGTGACCAGACTGCGGTCGTTTTGCCGAGTGGCGACCTCGTCTCCGGCGAAGATCCGGTGCGCGCCGACCGTTGTTGACGGCCCGCTTGTGTCGAGCTGCCCATGGCGGATGCGAGTGTGCTGGCAGCGGGCGTTGAGTCGTTCGGCTGCTTCGTTGGTCGGCGTCATCAGCAAGGCTGCTTTCCCGCCGGAACGCAGTTCCCACCATCTGGCCACGGATTGTCGTTCCATCTGGGTCACGGTGCCGCCGTGGAGTCGTCCGTGTTGTTCGTAGAGGTAGGCGACGGTGATGTCGCCGCGCCGTAGCCGCAGGCTGGCGTCTCGCTCCCACTCGTTGTCGAATCGATGGACGCGTTCGAGCTCGATCGCGCCGAATGTGTCGACGAGAAGCCCGAACATGCCTCCTCGTCCGACAGCAGAGAACTGCAATGGGTCGCCGACCAACGGGATTCGCCATTCCTCACATCTGCGAGCCGGGCGAGTTCGGCGAGTTTCGCAGTGGGCAGCATGCCGGCCTCGTCGACGATCACTGTCGCGCCCGCTGGAAGATCGAACCGTGTGCCGGGTGGTCTGGTGAGGCGGTGCTCAATCAAGAGTATGTCGAGTGTGTCCGCTGCGACCCCGGTCTCCTCGGCCAGCACTTCGGCGGCGGTGGCGGAGGGCGCCACCCCGAACACGATCCGGCCTGCGGCTTTAATTTGGGCGACTGCTGGTGCCAACGCGGTTGTCTTCCCGGTGCCGGCCGGGCCGACGACCAACACGATGTCGGCGTCGCCCGCGACTGCGCCCGCGGCGGCGGTCTGGGCGACGTCCAACTCCTTCGAGCTGCCGATGACCGAGTCGGGATTCTCGCGGCTGTCACGCGTGAGGCGCCGATCGACCCAGTCGATCAGGGCCTGTTCTTGATCGAAGATCGCTTGGCTGGTCAAGGCGCGGTCGGCGACTGACTCGGCGACTGGTCGACCTTCACGCCGCAGCAGCGCATCGTGTGGAACGGGCTTGGAGATGTCGACACATCGGGTTGTGACGATCTCGTCGACGACGTCATCGAGCCACTCGCTTTCATCGATCTTCAGCCGGGCGGGCACATCCGGCGCCCAACAGAACTCGATCTTCTGGGCCGGCGACCAAGAGTCGACGTTCGGCGCCTTCCGGGAAGCGGTCCGCGCCGGGCTGAGTGCTGGCCAGTCCGGCCGAGCGCGCCGTTGCTACCGTGCAAGCAACCTGTGCTGCGGAGGAGCGCATGACGACACCCACCGCAAGGCCACGCACGGTCGCCGTCTACGGGGCCGGGATCGCCGGGCTCACGGTCGCGCACGAGCTCGCACGCCGCGGCTGGAAGGTCAACGTGTACGAAGCCAACCCCGACGCCGGTGGTTTCTTCCGCAGTGCGCGTCGCCAGGGCGACCACGACACGCCCTCGGAATACTCCTGGCACGGTCTCGGTCCGTGGTATCACAATGCCTTCGACGTGATGAAGCAGATCCCGTTCGACGCCAGCGGCAGCGTCTACGACCGCGCGCTGTCGCGGCCCATCGACTTTGGCGTTGCGCCCGATCGGGGTGAGGCGCAGTTCGACGACACCGGTATCTTCCCGGATGTCGCGCGCATGTTCCGCATGACCCGCCTCGATGTGCTGCGCTGGGCATGGCTGATGCTCAAGACGTGGACGTCCAACCGGCGCAGCCGGGTCGAATACGCCACGCACAACGCGGCCGAGCAGTGGGGCCGCGTGCTGTCGCCGACCGCGGCCTCCACCTGGGCCGCCTGTTTCGGCCCGTGGGTAGGTTCGGACTGGACGCGCGTGTCGCTGCACCAGGCCGGGCTGTTCTTCCGTCGGCAGCTGATCACCAGGCCCTCGCACGCGCATGCGGCCGATGCCGAGGGGCCGGCATGGGAGCAGGGTGCGCGGTCGGGCTGGCTGCTGCTGCGCGGGCCGAGCAGTGAGTACTGGTTCGATCGTTGGGTGCGATATCTGCAATCGATCGGAGTGACGTTCGAATTCGGCCGCAGCCTGCATCGACTGGAACTGGAAGGCCGCCACATCGCGAGTGCGGAGCTGGACGATGGCCAGAGCGTGCTGGCCCACGCGCACGTAGTGGCAATCAATCCATTCGCGGCCGTGGAGGTGCTGTCGCGGACCCCGGCCCTGGCGGAGATACACCCTTTGGACAGGTTCGGCCCATTGATCCAGGACGGGCCGCACACGCAGGTGGCTTTCCGCATCGAGTTCGGCGAACGCATCGCGTGGCCGCGTCCGCGGTGCGCGGTGGTGGTGGCCGACTCGGAGTTCAACATCACCCTGTTCGCGCAGGAACAGGCGTGGCACCCGGACGTGTCGCTGGGCGCTGGCGTCGGGTCGTTGTGGACGGCGACCGCGTGCGTATCCAGCGTGCCGGGTCGCGTGCATGGCCTGCCGCTGGAGCGCTGCACCAAGCAACAGTTCATCGAGGAGGTGAGCGCACAGATGCTGCGCTGCGGGGCGCTGGACGCGCTGGTGCGAGAAGGCAACGGCGGGCGGCCGCTGGCGTCGTTTCCGATGCGCCGGATCGAGGTTTGGCACGAGTGGTCTTTCTCGCCCGATGGGATCGAGCACCGACAGCCGAAATGGGTCAACACCACCCATACGCAGGCATGGTTGCCCCCGCAGCGGACTGACCTGCCCGAATTGGCCCTGGCCGGTGCGCACACCCGGACCGATGCCGATGTGTGGAGCATCGAGGCCGCAGTCGAGAGTGGGCGACGTGCTGCCAGGGTGTTCGAGCCGGGCGTCATCGTGCTGCCCCAATATCGACAGTGGCTGCTGCGGATGCTGGGTGCGATTGACGATCTACTGTTTCGGCTGGGAGCACCGCAGGTGCTCGATGTGGTGGCGGTCGCGGCGGTCGTCGCGCTGGCGGCGTGGGTCATCGGTCTGGTCGTGTGATGGCGCCGGGGCGCCATGGATCGGGCCCAAGTCACGCGGATCAGTCGTCGTGGCCGTCGGGTTGTGGAACTTGGTCAGCTCGAGCCGGCCGTGACCGTCGGGGGTCCGTACGAAAGCGATCTCGACGCGAACGTCATCGAGTCCGACGACGCGGTCGACCCAGTCGCCCTGGACTGGTGTGGTTGCACCGTTGGTTCCCATCACGGTCGTGGTGACACTCCCCGCTTTCGCCTGCTACCCCTCTGGACTCCGCTTCATGAGACGAGGAGAATCGACGGGATGGACCTCGCCGCACAACACACGTCCTCGTCGCCGGTCAGCAAGGGATGCGAAAGCATTGGTCACTTGTCATGAGCCGCCGCAGCATCGCTGCCACTGTCGGAGCTCTCGTGCTGTCGCTGGCACTCTCCGCCTGCGGCGGGGACTCCTCGTCCGACGACGAGACGAGCGACGCGCAGACGTCCACGCCCGCCGTGAGCGACGCGCAGGCATCCACACCCGTTGCGAGCGCCGCGCCGCCCGCCGCCGAGGCTCCGCTCGCTGATCCATGCACGCTCGCGACGACCGAGGTCGTGTCCGCCACGTTCTCGGTGACGGCCAATGGACCGGAATCCACCGAGGACGCCGTCGGCGGCGCGGAGTGCACGTGGACGTGGCTCGACCCCGTGCAGGGCCCCTGCGCGGTGATCGTCGCCGCCCGCCCGGTCAGCTCGTTCGCCTTCAAGAACGACGACGCGGAGGACATCAGCGGTGTCGGCGACGCGGCGTACCGAGAGCCGACGAACGATCAGCCGAACAACATCTCCGTACTCAAAGGCGGCAGCTCCGTCTACATCAAGATGCGCTGCAACGGCGACGGCACCAACGGCAACGACGGCTTCACGACGCAGCGGCAGGACACACTCAACACCTTTGCGAAGTCGGTGGTCGAGAACTTGTAGCCGAGCGAGTTCAACCTGAGTCCTCAACCGTCGGTGACGTGAGTTGGGGTTCGCCCCGATCTGGGTTGACCTGTGGGGCACAGCAGGGCGCCGGCAATGGTGTCGGCGACGAATGCGCCGAACTTTGCCGCCGACCAACTCCGCCGAAGGACGAGCAGCTCATAGACCTCGGGCGAGGTGCAGAGCCACAGCACGTCGCGGGCCTCGTTGGCGGTGATGCCGGCGCGGAGGTGCGCGCCCTCCACGAGGTACCGAGCGTTGTCGGTCATGCGCGCCAGCCGGGCGTCGTCGAGCTCGGCGTGGAGGGCGTCGGCTTCGCGGTCGGTTTCCCCCGCCGTGCGGAGAAGCAGGAGTAGCGGCGAGATCCGCGGCGATACCTCGGCGGCGAGGTCGCCCCACCCGTCGATCACGGCGCGGGCGTCCGTGGCGGCTCGGAGGGCGTCGGATCGGGCTTCGGCCGGCACCGGACCCTCGCCGGCCAGCGCCCGCTTGCACAGCTCGCGCACCAGCCCTGCCTTCCCGCCGTATGTCTTGTACACCGTCGCGGCCGAGACGCCGGCCGCGTGGGCGATCGACTCCACGGTCGTGGCCACGTACCCCTGGTCGAGGAACAGGCGGCGGGCGTGCTCGAGGGCGGCCTCGCGCTGCTGGCGAGCCCGCTCCTGGCGCCCGCCAGCGTCGTAGGCCCGCCGTCCCTTGCTTTTCGTCCCGCTCGGCTCCATACTCCTTTTCATTCTAGTCTACTCGAACAGAAGTTGGATGGATTGCGTGATGGACCCCAGCGAACTCGTCGAACGGCTGCGACAGTCCGTCGACGCCCACGACCTCGACGCCGTCATCGCCTGCTTCTCCGACGACTACCGCAACGAAACGCCGGCGCACCCCGAG
>Ga0136611_10001486_pt1 | contig 16302 bp, 17 predicted proteins | sample AntDrymUQ2232306_2_FD_106645 | JGI IMG/M metagenome (GOLD analysis project Ga0136611, IMG submission 106645) | Polar desert sand microbial communities from Dry Valleys, Antarctica - metaG UQ223 (23.06) | ecosystem: Environmental > Terrestrial > Soil > Desert | place: Antarctica: Dry Valley...
GCAGCGCGCTCCTCCAGCTCGACGACCAGCTCGCGCAACCCCGCCCCCGGGTCGGTCGCCGCGAGGTCGACGGACAGCCGTTGCAGCGCGGCCAGGGCCTCCCAGCGCTCGCGGGTCGCCCCGGCGCCGACGGGCGGCGCCTCCAGCTGCCAGCCGAGGCCGGACCGCAGGACGTCCGCCACGAGGTCCCCCAGCGCGTCAGGTGCATCCTCGTCGGCCGCCCGGGCCGCGCCACGGAGCAGCAGGATCGCCTCCTTGACCTCCTTGCGGTCGAAGAAGCGCTCGCCACCGCGTACGAGGTAGGGCACCCCGGCGTTGGTGAGAGCTGCTTCGTAGGAGGCGCTCTGGGCGTTGACCCGGTAGAGCACGGCGATCTCGCTCGCGGGCGTGCCCTGCTCGACGAGCCGCTGGCAGCGTGCAGCCACCGCGCTCGCCTCGGCCGGCTCGTCGTCGTGCTCGACGAAGACCGGCTCGGGCCCGGCGCTCTGCTGGGCCAGCAGCTCCAGCCGGGCGTGCCGGCTGGTGGCCTTGGAGATGACCCCGTTGGCCAGGCCGACGACCTGCGGCGTCGAGCGGTAGTCGCGCACCAGCCGCACCTCGGTGGCGCCCGGGAACCTGGCGCGGAAGCTCAGCAGGTAGGTCGGCGTCGCTCCCGTGAAGGAGTAGATGGTCTGGTGGGCGTCGCCGACCACGCACAGGTCGTGGCGGCCCCCGAGCCAAGCGTCGAGCAGGCGCTGCTGCAGCGGGGTGACGTCCTGGTACTCGTCGACCACGAAGGAGCGGTAGCGCGAGCGGAACTCCTCGGCGACCCCGGCGTGGTCCTCGAGGGCGCCCGCGGTGAGCAGCAGCAGGTCACCCCAGTCCGCCACCCCCTGCGCGTCCTTGAGCTGCACGTAGGCGTCGTAGACCTGCGCGACGACGGGCGCGTCGAAGGGCCCGTCGCGACCCGCACGGGCCGCCGCGGCCACGTAGTCCTCGGGGCCCACGAGCGTGCCGGCCGCCCAGTCCAGCTCGGCCAGCAGGTCCCGCAGCTCGCTGGTGCCAGGGCGCAGCCGGACCCGCGCGGCCGCGTTGGCGACCATGCCGAACGGGTTGTCCAGCAGTCGCGGCGGCGCGCCGCCGACCACCCTCGGCCAGAAGTAGTTGAGCTGCCTGATCGCCGCGGAGTGGAAGGTGCGCGCCTGCACCCCGCCGACCCCGAGCTCGCGCAGCCGGGTGCGCATCTCGCCCGCGGCCCGGGCGGTGAAGGTGACGGCGAGCAGGGCGCCGGGCTGCACGGCCCCGGTCGCCACGGCGTACGCCGCCCGGTGGGTGATCGTGCGGGTCTTGCCGGTGCCGGCGCCGGCCAGGATGCAGACCGGGCCGGTGACCGCCCGGGCCGCCTCGCGCTGCTCCGGGTCCAGGGCGGCGAGGATCTCGTCGGGCGTCACCCGGTCATCCTCCCAGGCCGGCGGCCGGGAACGTGCGGGACGTGCCGCCTGTTGACGCCGACAGCGCCCGTGCCCCGCCCCCGCCGACAGGAGTCCTCCGTGCCCGACTCGATGACGATCTACAGCACCCAGTGGTGCGGCTACTGCCACCGGCTGATGAAGCAGCTGGACCGCGAGGGAGTGGCGTACGACGTCGTGGACATCGAGCACGACCCGGCAGCGGCCGACTACGTGATGAGCGTCAACGGCGGCAACCAGACCGTGCCCACGGTGGTGTTCGCGGACGGCTCGGCGATGACCAACCCGAGCCTGGCGCAGGTCAAGGAGCGGATCGCCGGCTGAGTTCGCGGTCGCCGGGGTTGCCGGGGCCGCCGGGGGTGATGATGGAAGGGCCTGACGACCCCGACGGAGAGCCCCATGACCCTGCCTCAGCACCCCGCCATCGACGCCGTGATGGCCACGGCCGCCTCTCTGCTCGGCATGGAGATCGTGTTCCTGGGCGGCCTGGCCCCGAACAGCTTCACCTTCGAGAAGGTGCAGGCGCAGGCGGAGTGGCCCGGCGTCGTGCAGGGGGAGAAGGTCGAGCGCACCTCGACGCTGTGCCACTACCTCCTGGCAGGAGCGCCGTCACGGACGGTCGACGCGCCGCACGAGCCGGCCTACGCCGGCGCCGGGGCTGTCGCCGACCTCGGCATCACGTCGTACGTCGGGGTGCCGATCCGGGACGGCGCGGGAACGGTCGTGGCCACGCTCTGCGGGATCGACCGGTCCTGCGTGGAGATCTCCGACGAGACCCTCGAGATCCTCACCCGGCTCGCAGACGTGATCGCCGCGCACCTCGGACCGCTCGTCACCGAGGGCGTCGTGATCCGACGCGTCCCCGAGGGCGGCTGGGCCGTGGGCGAGCACGCGACCGGTGACCTGACCAGCGCGATGGTGCTGGCCGACCTGCTGGCAGAGGACCTCACGCCCGGCTCGCGACCGGCCAAGACCGACGCAGCGCTCGACGAGGTCGGGCAGCTGCGCATGTCGGTGACCCAGCTCGAGCACGCTCTGGCTGCCCGCGTCGTGGTGGAGCAGGCGATCGGGGTGCTGACCGAGCGCCAGCACAGCAGTCCGCGTCAGGCCTTCGAGCGGTTGCGCAAGACCGCCCGCTCGCGCGGCCGCAAGGTGCACGACCTGGCGCGCGAGATCGTGCTGTCGGCCACCGATCCCGCGGTCCCGCTGCCGCCGGAGCTGGCCGGGCGTCGCTGAGCGGTCCAGCTGCGCTGGTCCCCCGTACCCCGCAGTCCCTGGCCGCGCAGGTCGTCGGGCTGATCCTGACCCGCTCCTGCCGGCGGGTGCTGCTCGACGGGGTTGGCAGCGACCTGCTCGCCGACGCGGTCGTCCCCGGGCTGCGTGAGGCAGGTCGGCTGCCGCTGCGGGTGCGGTCGCAGGACTTCTGGCGGCCCGCAGGGACCCGGTTCGAGCACGGTCGCGAGGACGAGCAGTCCTTCCGTCACGACTGGGTGGATGCCGAGGCGTTGCAGCGGGAGGTCCTCGGCCGCACGGATGACTACCTGCCGGCACTGTGGGACGCCGGGCAGGACCGGTCGGCGCGCCGGGCCCGCGAGCCCCTGCCGCCCGGGTCGGTCCTGCTGGTGGACGGCGTCCTGCTGCTGGGGCGGGGTCTGAGCGCGGACCTGGTCGTCCACCTCGCGCTCTCCCCGGCCGCCCTGCTGCGCCGCGGGACCCCCGCCTGGCAGGTGCCCGCGTTCGCGGCGTACGACCAGGATGCGCAGCCCGGCCGCGTGTGCGACGTCCTGGTGCGGGCCGAGGACCCGGTCCGTCCCGCTGTGCTGGTGCGGTAGCCCGGGGGTCCCGCCGAGTGCTCTGGGCGGCTACAGGTCGCGGTAGGCCGCCTCCACGAAGGACCAGAGGGCGTAGCCGATCATCCCCACGACGGCCACCGCCAGCAGGGCGCGGCCGTAGGCCTGCTCGGCGAGCACCTGCAGGGCCGCGTCCAGACCCCTCGCCTGCTTGGGCTGGACCTCGACGGCCGCCTTGACCAGGAAGAAGCCGATCAGGGCCAGCACCCCGCCGCGACCGACCAGACCAACCACCCCGATGCGGAGGGCCGCGGACCGCAGCCTGGCCGGGACCCGGTAGTGCTCCAGGCGGTCACTGTGGTCCCCACGCACCGCCTTGACCGCGATGACCAGACCCGCGATGACCAGAGCGGCCCCCAGGACACCGATCGCCGCACGGCCCCCGGTCCGGCTCATGAGCTCGGCAGTGCGCGAACCGGTCTGGTCCCCGCCGCCCGTGCCGCGCAGCAGGAACTGCACCGTCGACACGGCGAGCACGCCGTAGAAGACAGCCTTCGCCAACGACACCAGGCGGGCGCCCACACGCTTGGCGCCGTCGTCGTCGCGGTGGCCCACGGCGGCCTCCAGCAGGCGGTAGGCCGCGTAGCCCAGGAACCCCACGACCAGCAGGACGAGCAGGGCCCCACCCAGCGGCCGCTCCTTGATGGCGCCCAGCGCACCGGTGCGATCCGTGCGCTCCTCGGCCCGACCCAGGGCGACGGAGGCGGCGAGCAGCCCCACGACCAGCCAGACGACGCCGCGCGAGGCCAGGCCCAACCGGGCGAGCCACTCGACCGCGGTGCTGTCGTGCACCTGCTCGGCCGTGCGCTCTGCGCCCATCCCCCTGCGCTCTGCGCTCATGTCCTGGGCTCTACCCCCGCACCGGCCTGGCCGACCCAGCGGGTGATCAGCAGGTGGGCGATGGAGACGGTCGAGGGGAGCTGCACCGAGCCGCCCGCCGCGCCCCAGGTCGCGGCGCCGCGCAGCTCGTCCTTGCTGAACCAGCGGGCCTCCTCGAGCTCGCCGTCGACGGGGTGCGGCTCGGCGTCGGGGTCGCAACGGGCCGTGAAGCCGAGCATCAGGCTGGCCGGGAACGGCCAGGGCTGGCTGTCGACGTACTCGACGTCCCAGCAGGCGATCCCGGTCTCCTCGGCGACCTCGCGGATGACGGCCTGCTCCGCGCTCTCACCGGGCTCGACGAAGCCGGCGATGGTGGAGAAGCGTCCGGGGGGCCAGATCGCCTGACGTCCCAGCACGCACCGGTCGCCCCCGTCGTGGACGAGCATGATCACCGCCGGGTCGGTGCGCGGGAAGTGGTCGGTGCCGTCCTCGGTGCACCGGCGGACCGAGCCACCGCGGATCGGCTCGGTCGGGGCGCCGCACCGGGGGCACCGGCGGTGGGTGGCGTGCCAGTTGGCCAGAGCCACCGCGTGGGTGAGGATCCCGGCGTCGCGGTCGTCCAGCAGCGCACCCACCTCACGCAACCCGAGCCGGCGGGCCCCGAGCCGGCGACCGAGCGGGGCGGCCACGGCGAACACGGGGCCGTCCGCGTCGCGGCCGAGGTAGATGCGCTCCCCATCCGGCGCGGCAGCGCTGTCCAGCAGCACCAGGCGCGGCCGGTCCTCGTCCATCACCAGCGCCGAGGTGTCCTCGACCACCAGGACCTTGGCGTCGTGCCAAGCCGCCTCGAGCGCGGCCGGGTCCTCGCGGAGGACGGCGTCGCGGTCGACCACCGAGCGGGACAGCGCCGGCCGGGCCAGTCCCGGCGGGACCAGTCCCGGCGGGGTGGTCACGCGAGCTCGAGGTGCAGGACCGTGCGCAGCGGCGCCTCGACCTGCGCGACGTCGCCGACCAGCACAGTGGTCAGCGCGGCAGGCGCCAGGTAGCGGGCCGCGGCGGCCAGTGCGTCGTCGACCGTGACCGCGGCCAGGCGCTGCGGGTGCTCGCGCAGCCACTCGACACCGAGGCCGGCGGCGGCGAGCTGGGACAGGGTGCTGGCCAGACCGGCCTGCGTCGAGGTGGACATCGCCAGCGTCCCGACGGCGTAGCGCCGGGCCTGGTCGAGCTCGGCCTGGCTGACAGGCAGCGTCGCGACCCGACCGAGCTCGTAGACGGTCTCCAGCACGGCGGGTGCGGTCGTGGGCGTGGACACGTCGGCTCCGACGGTGACGCGCGAGCCCGCCGGCGGATGCTCCACCGAGGCGTTCGGGCTGTAGGTGTAGCCCTTGTCCTCGCGGATGTTCGCCACCCACCGCGAGGAGAAGTAGCCGCCGAAGACGAGGTTGACCAGACCGAACGCCGCCGCGTCGGGATCGGACCGCGAGGGAGCCGGGCCGGCCATCCGGATGGTCGTCTGGACCGCGCCGGGCCGGTCGACCAGCAGGGCCGGACGGCGCTCGAGGACCGGGAGCGCAGGGGTCGCCGCCGCCGTCGTGGTGGCCGTCCACCCCGCCAGCGCCGACTCGACCAGGCCGATGGCGCGGGCCGGCGTCAGGTCGCCCACGATGGTCAGGACGCTGCCGGCCGGCGCGACGCGTGCGGCGTGCAGCGAGCGCAGGTGGCTGGCCTTGACCGCGCCGACCTCCGTCGCCGTCGGCAGCTCCCGCCCGTACGGGTGGTCGCCGTACATCCTGCCCAGGAGGGCTTCCCGCGCCACGACCGCAGCCTGGCTGCGGTAGATCGCAAGCTCCTCGACGAGCCGGTCGCGCTCGCCGACCACGTCGCGCTTGGGGTAGCTGGCAGAGCTCAGGACCTCGCCGAGCAGCTCCAGCAGCCCCGGCAGGCCGGACACCAGCACCGAGCCGCCCAGCGCCAGGCGGTCGGCGTCGGTGCTGGCCGAGAGCTGGCCGCCGAGCGCCTGCACGTCGGCGGCGAGCTGCGCGGCGCTGCGACGGGCGGTGCCGGCCAGCAGGGTGTCGCCGAGCAGCTGGGCCTGCGCCGTGTGTCGGCGGCCGCCCCGGCCGCCGGGTCCGGCGAGCGGCACCCGCAGGCGCAGCTCGGCCAGCGGCACCCCCTGGCGCCGCACGGCCAGCACGCGCAGGCCGTTGTCCAGGGTGCGTTCGGCCACGCTCGGCAGCCTGACGGGACGGGGCTTGGCCAGGGCGGGGACGGAGCGGGCGGCGGTCATGCGGCCTTCCCGGGGCGCAGCTCGAGCACCGTGGCGGTCTGCGGCGTCAGGGTCGCGGCGGCGGCCTGCACCTGCTGGCCGGTGACCTCGCGCAGCAGCTGCGGCAGCTCGTTGAGCAGCTCCGCGCGGTCGCGCTGCTGCTCGAAGACGGCCATGGTCGTGGCGCGCCCGAGGACCGAGTCCACCTCGCGCAGGTAGCGAGCGGTCATCCGGGCCACGGTGCGCTCGAGCTCGCCGGGGGTCAGGCCGTCGGCAGCGAGGCGGGCCAGCTCCTCGTCGACCGTCGCGAGGACCGCGTCGACCGGCGTCTGCTCGGGGTGGTGGACCTCGAGCAGGAAGGGCGTGGGATCACGGGCGTCGAGGGGGTCGCCGAGCAGACCGAGGTAGCCGCTGATGCTGGTGGCCGACCGGTCCTGCAGCAGCATCCGGTCCTGCAGCCGGGAGGCGTCCCCGTCGGTGAGCACCTCGGCGAGCACGACGTACGGCAGGTAGGTCGCCAGGTCGGCCGGGTCCGGCACCCGCCAGGCGATGGCGACCGCGGGCGCCGGCGCGAGCTCGTCGTGGTCGACGGCGCGGCGCTGCGCCGTCGGCAGGGGCTCGGCGAACGAGGGACGGACCGGGACGTCGCGCGCGGGGATGTCACCGAAGTGCTGCTCGGCCCAGGCCAGGACCTGCGCCGCGTCGACGTCCCCGGACACCGACAGCACAGCGTTGCCCGGTGCGTAGTAGCGCTCGAAGAAGCCGCGGGCGTCCTGGACCGTCGAGCTCTCCAGGTCGACGAAGTCGCCGTACCCGTTGTGGCTGTTGGCGAAGTCGCCGAACAGCAGCGGCGGGACCTTCAGCCAGGGGAAGCCGCCGTACGGCCGGTTAAGGACGTTGACCCGGATCTCGTTCTGGACCACGGCGATCTGGTTGTCGAGGTTCTCCTGGGTCACCGCGACGCTGCGCATCCGGTCGGCCTCCAGGAACAGCGCCAGCTCGGTGGCGGCGCTGGGCATGACCTCGTAGTAGTTCGTGTAGTCGACGTGCGTGGACCCGTTGAGCGTGCCGCCGTTGCCCTGCACGTGCGTGAAGTGCTCGGTCTTGCCGAGGTTCTCCGACCCCTGGAACATCATGTGCTCGAACAGGTGCGCGAAGCCGGTGCGGCCCTCCGGCTCGCTGCGCATGCCGACGTCGTAGTAGACGGCGATCGCCACGACCGGGCTGCTGGCATCGGGGTTGACCACGATGCGCAGGCCGTTGGCGAGCGACGCGCGCTCCACGACGTACGACGGGCTGGCGGTCCTGACCTGGGTCTTCGCGTGGGGCGGCACGACTCGACGCTAGTACGGCGCCCAGCACCCGGCCGGCGACCGGTGATCAAGCTGTGGCGCAGCCCACGTGCTTGCACCTGCTAGCGGTGAGCAAGCGGGGTACAGAAGGATGACGCCGCCTGATCGACAGGCCGTCCACTATCCAGGGGAACCCATGAGCGACAGCACCGCCGACGAGGCCCGCAAGGGCCTGCTGGGCTCGATCACCGGTAAGGCCAAGGAGGTCGCCGGCGCCGTGACGGGCAACGACTCGCTCGCCGCCGAGGGCCAGCTGCAGCAGGCCGAGGCGAAGGCCCGGCGCGACGCCGGCACCCGCGAGGCCGTCGCCGAGGTCGAGGCCCGCGAGGCGGCGCAGTCGCTGGTGGCCGAGCGCGCCGTGGCCGACCGCGAGCGCGCCGCCGTCGAGGCCGCAGAGGCCGAGCACGTCATCGCCGCTCGGGCCGCGGCCGATGCCGCGCAGCGCGCCGTCGCCGAGAGCGCCGACCGCGAGCAGGCCATTGGCGAGGCGGTGGCCGAGGCCAGCGCCGACGCCCAGGAGCAGCAGGCCCGCGAGCAGGCGGCCCGCGAGGCGCGTGAGGCCTCCGACCACGCCGCCGACGCCCGGCGCGAGCACGACGCCGAGCTCGCCCGCGCCCGCGCCACCGAGCAGGCCGCCGCCTCGGCGCGCGCCGAGGCGGACCGCCTGGCCGCCGACGCCGGCCTGTCCTGACCCCCGAACCACCCCTGATGAGGAGAACCCCGTGAACGTGCTCACCGTGCCCAAGAGGGCCGCTGCCCTGGAATACTCGCTGCTGCGCCTGCCCGCCACCATCCTCCAGAAGCAGGTCGTCGTCCGCTTCCTGCAGGACGACTCCGCCCTGCGTCTGGGCTTCGAGCGGGCACTCGGCTCGCTCGATGAGAAGGCCGGTCGCCTGTTCGACGACCAGGCCCTGGCCACCCGCGGCAGCGCCTTGCGCCGGCGCACCGAGGTGCTCGCCGACGCCGCGCGGCTCGAGGAGTCCGCAGCGCAGCGCACCGCCGACGCCGAGGCCGACCTCCAGCAGGAGCAGGCCCGGGTGGCCGCCGAGCGCACCCAGGCCGAGAAGACACGCCGCGAGGGAGTGCAGAAGGCCGCTGCCGCCGAGAAGGCCGCCAAGAAGCGCGTCGCGGCTGCCACCGCTGCCCGCGAGCAGGCCGAGACGACCCGGATCCAGGCCGAGGCGAAGGCCAAGGTCGCCGCCGCCCAGGCCAAGGCCGACGCCGCCGCCGCCCGCATCGACGCCGCAGAGAAGGCAGTCACTGCCGCGCCGAAGGCCCAGCTCGCCAGTGCGAGCAAGGAGAAGGCCGCTGCCGACACGCAGCGGGCCAAGGCCGACACCCTGGCGTCCCTGGCCGACGCCGAGAAGGCCAGGCGCGCCAAGGCGTAGTACCGCGCAGGACGCCGACGGTCCGCTGCTCGCGAGCGGGCCGTCGGGGCACCCGCAGCCGGCGCTACGTCAGCGCGCGGGTCGCGATGGCGGCGGTGTCCACGCCCCGGGGCAGTGTGCCGAAGGCATGGCCCCAGTCTCCGGCCAGTCGGCTGGCGCAGAAGGCGTCTGCGACGACCTGCGGCGCGTGCCGGACGAGCAGGGAGCCCTGCAGCGCCAGAGCCATCCGCTCGACCAGCCGGCGGGCCTGAGCCTGCGCGTCGTCACGGTCGGACAACGAGGCCTTGAGGCTGATCACCGCGTCGTCCAGCCGGGCGTCGGCGCCCCGGGCCCGGTCGAGCTCGCCGAACAGCGCCTCGACGCTGGCCGGCTCGCGGGTCAGGGCCCGCAGCACGTCCAGTGCGTTGACGTTGCCCGAGCCCTCCCACAGCGAGTTCAGCGGCGCCTCCCGGTACAGCCGTGGCATGCCGGAGTCCTCGACGTAGCCGTTGCCGCCGAGGCACTCCAGGGCCTGGGCCGCCACCGCCGGGCCGCGCTTGCACACCCAGTACTTGCCGACGGCCGTGGCGATCCGCGCGAACGCCTGCTCCTGCGCGTCCCCCCGCTGCGCGCGGTCGACCGCTCCCGCCAGGCGCAGCATCAGCGTTGTCGCTGCCTCGCTCTCGACCTGCAGATCGGCCAGCACGTTGCGCATGAGCGGCTTGTCGATGAGCGGCCCGCCGAAGGCCGACCGGTGACGGGCGTGGTGGACGGCCTGCACGACCGCCGCGCGCATACCCGCCGCGCTGCCGATGACGCAGTCCAGCCGCGTCATCGCGACCATCTCGAGGATGGTCCGCACGCCGCGCCCCTGCTCGCCGACGAGCCAGCCGACCGTGCCGTCCAGCTCGGGCTCGGAGGAGGCGTTGGAGCGGTTGCCGAGCTTGTCCTTGAGACGCTGGAGGCGGAAGACGTTGCGGCTGCCGTCCGGCAGGACGCGCGGGACGAGGAAGCACGAGAGCCCCGTCGGCGCCTGGGCCAGCACCAGGAACAGGTCGCACATCGGGGCGCTGGTGAACCACTTGTGCCCGCGCAGCAGCCAGGTGCCGTCGCCGGCCGGCGCGGCCGTGGTCGTGTTGGCGCGCACGTCCGACCCACCCTGCTTCTCGGTCATCCCCATGCCGGCCAGCAGCCCCCGCTTGGTCGTGGGGACGCGCAGCCCGGGGTCGTACGCCCGGCTGGTGAGCAGCGGCTCGTAGACCGCGGCCAGGTCCGGGGTCGTGCGCAGGGCGGGGATGACGGCGTACGTCATGGACACCGGGCAGCCGTGCCCTGCCTCGACCTGCCCCCAGACGTGGAATCCGGCCGCACGGGCGACGTGGGCGCCCGGTCGGGGGTCGGCCCAGGGCGCGCCGGCCAGGCCCTCGCTGACGGCGACGTCGAGCAGGGCGTGCCACGCCGGGTGGAAGTCGACCTCGTCCAGGCGGTTGCCGTAGCGGTCGTGCGTGCGCAGCACGGGCTCGTGGCGGTTGGCCTGCTCTGCCCACTCCTGCGCCTGCGCCGAACCGGCGAGGCGCCCCAGCCGGTGCAGGTCTCCGGCGTGCCAGCCGGCGCCCTCGCGGTCCAGCCCGGCGAGCAGGACGGGGTCCTGGGCGACGTCGTGCCCGACCAGCGGCGGCGCCTGGTTGGTGACCTGGTGGGTGTCCCCGGACAGGGGGGCCGTGGTGGTCATGGCGGTCAGTGTTCCAGCCAGGCATCCTGATCGCCGCTGCCTGACTAGGGTCGGCGGCGTGGAGCAGCTGCGGATCCCCTCCGGTGACCTCGTCCTGGACGCCGTCGCCACCGGACCCGCCGACGGTCCGGTGGTCGTGCTGCTGCACGGGTTCCCGCAGAGCTCGCGATCCTGGCGCGGGGTGTGGCCGGCCCTGGCTGCCGCGGGCCTGCGCGTGGTCGCCCCCGACCTGCGCGGCTACTCCCCCGACGCCCGCCCGGTCGGCGTCGAGCACTACCGGATGCCGCTGCTCGTCGAGGACGTCCTGGCAGTCGTTGACGCCACCGGCGGGGGACCGGTGCACCTGGTCGGCCACGACTGGGGCGCGGCGATCGCGTGGCACACCGCGGCCCGCCACCCGCAGCGGCTCACGACGCTGACCGCGGTGTCCGTGCCGCACCCGCTGGCCTTCGTCGAGGCCCTGACCTCCGACGACGACCAGCGGCGCCGCTCGCAGTACATGCGGGACTGGCTCGCGCCGGAGACCGAGCAGGCCCTGCTGGCAGGCGGTCTCGCGGAAGTCTTCGGCGGTGTGCCGGAGCTCGACGTCGAGCCGTACGTCGAGGCTATGCGCGTGCCCGGCGCCCTCACCGCGGCGCTGAGCTACTACCGGGCGCAGTCGCGCGCCGACCTCGTGGGGCTGGGTCCGATCACCATCCCCACACTCCACGTCTGGTCCGACCAGGACGCCGCCCTCGGTCGGGCCGGCGCTCTCGCGACCGCGGCGCACGTCGAGGGCCCGTACCGCTTCGAGGTCCTGCAGGGCGTCAGCCACTGGATCCCCGAGCAGGCACCCGACCGCCTGGCGGACCTGCTGCTGCAGCACCTGCTACCCGGGCAGTGAGCCGGCTCGAGCGGCTCGTGCAGGCGGTGCGGCCCGGCGTGGAGCTGACGTCGCTGGCCGTGCACGACGACGAGGCGGTGCTGTCCGGCGGCGGGGAGGTGTTCCGTCTCCCCCTCGCCCCGACCGGTTCGGCGCGGCTCGCGGTGCTGGTCGCCGCCCTGCCCGTCCTGCGCAGCCGGGTGCCGGTGGCGCTCGCCGTCCCCCGCTGGGTCGGCGTCATGCCGGACGGGCGGACGCCGTTCAGCGCCGAGCCGCTCCTGGCCGGCACGCCCGTCGCCTCGCTCGCCCCCGGGTCGATCGCCGCCGGCCAGCGCGACGGGGTCCTGGCGGCGCTCGCGGACGTCGGCAGTCGCGAGGCGCGCACGTGGGGAGTACCAGGTGACGGCGAGCGGCTCGTCGCCGACGTGAGGCTGCTGGAGGACCGGGCGCGCGGGGTGCTGACCGCGGCCGTCGGCTGGCGGCTCCACCTGGACGCGGCGGCGCCGTAGCCCTACGGTGCGCACGCTGACCCGGGCCCGGCTAGCGTCCGCCCGGTGCGCCTGGCGACCCTGAACCTGCTCAACGGCACGACCCTGTCCGAGCGCGCGGTCGTCCCCGGCCGGTTGGCAGAGGCGGTCACGGCCCTGCGCGCGGACGTCGTCGGCCTGCAGGAGGTCGACCGCTTCCAGCCGCGCTCGCACGCCGTCGACCTCACCCGGCAGGTCGCAGAGGCGATGGACGCCCGCACTGGCGCTTCGTCCCGGCGCTGATGGGCACCCCCGGCGCGGACTGGCGCGCGGCGACCGACGACGATTACTCCTCCGCCGGAGCGGCGTACGGCATCGGGCTGGTCTCGCGCTACCCCGTCCGGTCGTGGCACGTCACGAGACTGGCGGCCGCTCCGGTGCGCTCACCGGTCGTGCTGCCCGGGACCAGGCAGGTGATCTGGCTCAGGGACGAGCCCCGGGTCGGGCTCGCCGCTGTCGTGGAGACCCCGCTCGGGGTCATGACGATCGCGACCACGCACCTGTCGTTCGTGCCGGTCTGGAACGGCAAGCAGCTGCGGACTCTCACCGCCGACCTGTCCCGCCTGCCCGGTCCCCGGGTCCTGCTGGGCGACCTCAACATGCCGCCGCCGTTCCCCCGGGTGCTGTCGGGCTGGCGGGTACTGGCCAAGACCCCGACCTACCCCGCCTGGGACCCCAAGATCCAGCTGGACCACGTGCTCGGGTCGGGCGACGTGCCGCCGGTGCGCTGTGTCGAGTCGCCCGAGCTGGTCGTGTCGGACCACCGTGGACTGCTGATCGAGTGCTGACGACGGTCTGCTTCGACGTCGGCGAGACCCTCGTCGACGAGACGCCCCACTGGGCGGCGTGGGCGCAGTGGCTCGAGGTCCCGCTGTTCACCCTGGCGGGCGCCATGGGCGGGCTCAACGCCCGCGGACGCGACCACCGCGAGGCCGTGGCTCTGCTGCAGCCCGGCCGCACCTTCGAGCAGGAACGGGCGGCGCGGGTTTCCGCCCGCGCGCCCTGGCCAAGGCCCCTGCTGTACGAGGACGCGCTGCCGTGCCTGGCCACCCTGCGCACCGACGGGTGGCAGCTCGTCGTCGGCGGGAACCAGCCCGTGGCCTACCAGGAGATGCTGGCCGGACTCGACCTGCCGTCGACGTCCTGACCAGCTCGGGCCAGCTCGGTGCCGACAAGCCCCAGCCCGCGTTCTACGAGCGGCTCGCCGCCCGCGCGGCCGTACGGCCCGAGCAGTGCGTGCACGTCGGTGACCGGGTGGACAACGACGTGCTCGCGGCCGCGACCGCAGGGATGACGCCGATCCACCTGCGTCGCGGTCCGTGGGGCGTGCTGCACGAGGCGCCCGCAGGCGTGCGGGTCCTGGACGCGCTGGCTGGGTTGCCGACGCTGCTGCGAACCCTGCGCTGAACGCGGACAGAGGCGGGCCCCGTTCGATGTCCCTGAACGCCGGGCGAGGCGGCACCTCGTGGGGTGCCGCCTCGCGTCGTACGCGGTGGGTCTAGCCGTTCAGGAACGCGATCAGCGTGCTGTTGAACTCCTCGACGTGCGAGGCGTTGATGCCGTGGGGGCCACCCTCGACGACGTGGAGCTGCGCACCGGGGATGAGCTCGGCGGCGCGCTTGCCGCTGACCTCGAAGGGCACGACCCCGTCGCTGTCGCCGTGGATGACCAGGGTCGGCACGGTGACCTTGGCGACGTCGGGACGGAAGTCGGTACGGCCGAAGGCGGCGATGCAGTCCAGGGTCCCCTTGGGCGAGGCCTTGGCGGCGATCCCCCACATGTAGTCCTTGGAGGGCTTGCTGACCAGGTCGGTCTTGTCGCCGGCCGAAGTGAAGGCCTCCACGAAGCCGTCGAGGAAGGCCGGGCGGTCGGTCTTCACCCCGGTCTCGAACTGCTCGATGGTGGCGTCGTCCAGCCCGCCGTCGGGGTTGTCCTCGCTCTTGTAGAGGAACGGCGGGACGGCCGAGGCGAGCACGGCCTGCTTGATGCGGCTCTCGCCGTACGTGGAGATGTAGCGGACGACCTCGCCGCCACCCATCGAGAAGCCGACGAGCGTGACGTCGTTCAGGTTCAGCTCGGTGAGCAGGGTGTCGAGGTCGGCGGCGAAGGTGTCGTAGTCGTAGCCGGTGGTCGGCTGCGAGCTCTCGCCGAAGCCGCGACGGTCGATGGCGATGACGCGGTAGCCGGCCGCGACGAGCGCGGGGACCTGCGCCTCCCAGGACCGGCCGGACAGCGGCCAGCCGTGGATCAGGACGACCGGGCGGCCGGAGCCGTGGTCCTCGTAGAACATCTCGATGGGGGCGCTGTTCTCGGTGCCGACGGTGATGCGTGCGATGTGGTGCCTCCGCAGGGCCAGGTGCGTGGGTGGGTGGTCGTGCCGCCGGGCCCGCTGGAGCGGGCCACCGACGTCGTGACCTTGTCGTAACCCCAGGCACGGCGCGGAAACTCCCGCGCGCTGCTCGCCCCCGACGTTCGCGGGTGATCAGAGCAGGGTCAACGCCTCGACCTCGACCGGACCGGTGAGCAGCGTCGCGAGCTCGGCCGCGCCCGGCAGCTCGGCGCCGTAGCGCACCAGCTCGCCCGTCCCGACGTAGAGGAACGCGGCGTCCACCGCGGACGGGTCGACGCCGGCGAGCCGCGCCCAGGCCAGTCGGTAGACGGCGAGCTGCAGCGGGTCGGCGCTCTCGCGCCCGGTCTTCCAGTCGACGACCTGCCAGCGGCCGCCTCCGAGGTCGTACACGGCGTCGATGCGACCGCGCACCACCCGACCCGCCAGCGGCAGGTCGAAGGGCGCCTCGACCCGGTGCGGTCGCAGGGACGCGCAGGGCGTGGCGAGGAACGCCTCCTGCAGTCGGGCCATCTCGGCGTCGTCGGCGAGACCGTCGTCGGAGGCACCCGGCAGCTCGTCCGGATCGAGCAGTGGCCGCTCGCCGAACAGCGCCTCCACCCAGGCGTGGAAGCGGGTGCCGCGCGCCGCTGCCGGCGCGGGCCGTCTGGGCAGCGGACGGGCCAGCTCACGGGCGAAGCCGTCGGGGTCGGCCTGCAGGCGCAGCAGCTGGCTGGCTGACAGCGCCGTCGGCAGCAGGACCTCGCGCACGCCGCGACGGGCCGTGCGCTCCTCGCTGAGCAGCAGCTGCGCCTCCCGGTCGTAGCGCTCCAGCTGATCGCGCTCCCACCGGCTCAACCCGGGCAGGTCGTCGGGCGGCAGCGCCGCCCCGGCCGCGAGGGCGGCCAGGTCGGCAAGCACGGCGTCGGCGGCTTCGCGCCGGGCGACGTAGGGGGCGTCGGCGTACGGGGCCGGCCACTGGTGCGCAGGGGGCTCGACCAGGGAGGGGTTGCTGGCCTGCCCGGGCCGGTCGGTCCACAGCACCACCTGTCCGGCGCCGGATGCGGCGTGGGCGCGCAGCTCGTCCAGGAACGCCGACGGCCCCCGCGGCTTCTTCTGCGTGGCGCCCCACCAGTGGCCGCTGCCGATGAGCAGGTGCCGGGCCCGGGTGAAGGCGACGTAGCCCAACCGCCGCTCCTCTCGCTCGAGGTGGTCGCGGCAGTCCTGGACGTAGGCCTTCAGCCCCGGCTTGTCGTAGCCGGACAGCGTCGGCTGGTCCGCGGCGTCGCCGCGCAACGGGCCAGGCAGCACGGCGGCCGTGGTGTGCCAGCCGCCGCGCAGGCTGGACGAGGGGAACACGGTGCGGGTCAGGTCGGGGCAGGCCACGACGTCCCACTCCAGGCCCTTGGCCCGGTGGGCGGTGAGCAGCTGGACCGCGTCGCTGCCGGTGGGGCTGACGGCGTCGAGCCCGCGCTCGTGCTCCTGCGCGGCGCGCAGGAAGGCCAGGAACGTCGACAGGCTGCTCTCCCCGTCGAGGTCGGTGAAGTCCGCCACGACGTCGAGGAACGCCGACAGGGACTCGCGGCGGCGGGCCTGGACGGCCTCGGGCGAGGCCGCCAGCTCGACGTCGAGACCGGTGACCTCGACGACCCGGTGGACCAGGTCGAGCAGCGGCTCGTCGCGGGACGAGCGCAGGGTGCGCAGCTCGGCGTTGAGCGCCGTCACCCGCTGCAGGGCCTCCTGGGACCAGCCC
>Ga0136611_10001487_pt1 | contig 16300 bp, 12 predicted proteins | sample AntDrymUQ2232306_2_FD_106645 | JGI IMG/M metagenome (GOLD analysis project Ga0136611, IMG submission 106645) | Polar desert sand microbial communities from Dry Valleys, Antarctica - metaG UQ223 (23.06) | ecosystem: Environmental > Terrestrial > Soil > Desert | place: Antarctica: Dry Valley...
ACTTTGAAGATCGAACGATTACCGTTGGCCCGACGCACGTCGCGGTATCACCCCGCGAGTGGGACGTGCTGCTCATCCTGCTGGAGGCGGAGGGTGCGGCGGTGTCCTGCGGAAAGATTTCCGAGGATGTGTTCGGAGATGACCTGCACCAGACGGTTGTCGTGACGACGATTGCACGTCTTCGCAAGAAGTTCGCGGATGCGGGTTTCCACGCTATCGAAGTTCACACCGATCGTGGCAAGGGATATTCCGCTCACTTCCGCCGATCGTCGGACCGCCTCGCGCATCGACGATCCTGATCGCCACGACCACGTCCTTCGCGGGAGTGCGACTCCAGGACGTCTGATGCCTCGACACTCCCGAACCTGAACCCCTCCGTCTTATTCACTGCATCTGCGCAACCCGTCCGGCTCCCATTCGGGAGCCGTTTCAACGTGCACTGGTTGTATGCCGCCAGCCCGTTGATCGCGACTGAATAGTTGGCTAACTACTGAAGCGACGAGTTGGCCGTTGGCGAGGGCCGACGCCGTCCCCCCTGTCGTCCAGAGCCGCAGCGAAGGACCTCTCCGCCTTGACTGCCAAGGTGCATACGCGGAGAGGTCCTTCGCTGCGGCTCTGGACGACAGGGGGGACGGCGTCGGCCCTCGCCAACGGCCAACTCGTCGCTTCAGTGCTGGACGACTGACCCCCAACGGTGGCCCTCTCTGACTGTCCGTACACATTGTGACTGCCACGCTAACCTGTGCAGATGCTCAATTCTGACAACCTTTTCAGGATCGCCAATCCCATCCCTTCACCGACTGACAGGTGGCCACTGTTAAGTAGATATGAAGGCCATGCCGATTGCAGGTGTCAGGTGGTAGCGGCGTCGTGGCTCCCAATGCGTGCGACGTGCTGAAGGGGTGTACCCGCAGCCATGCACGCATCGAGGCGCATCACATCGTCTCGCTGTCCTGACATATTGAAGATAGGGCGGGCTCGTCGATCATCAGTTACGGCGGGAGGGTCTGCATGCGTCGCATGAGTACTGAAATGGTCCCGGAAACGATTGGGTTGGTGCCTCAAGCACAGACGCTTGGTGGGCGGATCGAACTGGTCAAGAATGACCAGCCAGCGATTTCGGGAACCATCGAACGGAAGGCCAAAAGCGACCTGAACGCGATGCTGACATTGTACAGCTCGCAAGCACTTGAAACGGTCCAGGTGAGTGTCGTCATTCCGGCGCTCAACGAGGAGGACAATCTTCCTCACGTCCTCCCACTCATTCCCAAGTGGGTCTACGAGGTGATCCTCGTTGACGGCCACTCAACCGACCGCACGATTGAGGTAGCCCGCGAATTGCTACCAGATATCCACGTCGTCATGCAGGATGGAGCCGGAAAAGGTTCGGCGCTCCGCACCGGATTTGCAGCCGCAAGCGGACAGATCATCGTCATGCTCGACGCAGATGGCTCCACGAATCCAGCGGAAATTCCCGTCTTCGTTGGGGCGCTGATGGCTGGGGCCGACTTCGTAAAGGGTTCCAGATTTCTCCAGGGCGGCGGAACAGCGGATATGCCGTTCCATCGCCGTGCCGGTAATAGCGCATTCGTTGGGCTGTCGCGGCTCCTGTTTGGGGGCCACTATACGGATCTGTGCTACGGCTACAACGCGATGTGGGCCTGGACGTTGCCGCTCCTGCGTCTCAACGGTCAAGGTTTCGAGATCGAGACGATGATGAATGTCCGCGCCCTTCAGGTTGGCTTGAAAGTCGCGGAAGTGCCAAGTTTCGAGGCCCCGCGGGTGCACGGTGTTGGTCGCCTTCGGACGATCCCGGATGGCTGGCGCGTGCTCAAGACGCTGTACCGGGAATGGGCGTCACCGATCCCACAAACCGCGATCGGCCGTCCCCAGGCTTTCGCGCCGGTTGTCGAGCTTGAGGGAGCCGACTAGTTCGTCGGTAATACCACCAGTCGTCATCCGTGGATGGCGGCTGACCGTCCCATGATGGCACAGAGGAAGTCAGGGATGATCCAACCAACTATCTCAGTCGTTATCAGCGCGTATACCCTCGATCGGTGGGCTGACCTCGTGTCGGCGGTAGCCTCGGTGCATCGTCAATCGTGTGCCCCCAAAGAGATTATCGTGGTCGTCGATCACAACCCCGCTCTCATGCTCCGGGTACAGGAGCACCTCACCGATGTGATCGCGGTCGAGAATGTTGAGCCGCGCGGGCTATCTGGAGCACGCAACAGTGGTATTCGAGTCGCCCAGGGTGAGGTGATCGCGTTCCTCGACGACGACGCGCAAGCTGTCGAGAACTGGCTGGAGCTGCTGTGTCACGGCTACGCAGACCAGCGCGTCCTCGGTGTCGGTGGCGCCATCGAACCCAACTGGGTGGGGCAGCGGCCGGCCTGGTTCCCTGCTGAGTTTGACTGGGTTGTCGGTTGCACATACCGTGGGATGCCGGAAGCTCAGGAAGCGGTTCGCAACCTGATTGGCTGCAATATGTCATTCCGGCGGGAAGTTTTCAGTACGGTCGGCGGCTTTCGGTCCGGTATCGGTCGCGTCGGCACGCTTCCGGTCGGATGTGACGAAACCGAAGTCTGCATCCGTGTGCTCCAGCGCTGGCCCGAGAGTATCATGCTCTACGAACCGCGTGCGCGAGTACGACACCGGGTGCCGGAGAGCCGGGCCAGTTGGTCGTACTTCCGCTCGCGCTGCTACGCGGAAGGCATCTCAAAGGCACTCGTTACACGCTTCGTCGGCGCTCAGGATGGCCTCGCCTCCGAGCGCGACTACACCATGCGGACGCTACCGCGTGGGGTTGCATCCGGCGTCGCGGACCTCGCTGTTCGTCGCGATCTGGCGGGGCTGGCTCGTTCTGGAGCGATCACGCTGGGACTGTGTATGACGGTTGCCGGCTATCTGGCCGGTCGGAACCCATTTGGCCGCCATCGTCGGTCAGGCACTGGCGCATGGCAACTTACGACGTTCGCAAGTTCGCCGATGACTGTTATTGGTATCGATGCAGAGAAAGGACAACCTGCACAATGACTCTTTGGAACGAGTTCAATATTCACAATCGCATGGCGATCCGCGTCGACCGCGACGCTCCCACAGCGGCGTTGCTGACTGATATGTTCCGCCCGTTCCAGGCGAAGGGACTTGACCGCCACGATCTCACGATCGCTGGTGTGATGGAACCAATGCGGAATGCGTCGTTTGGTGAGACCGAGTTCCAGTACACCGACTCAGCGATCACCATCAACGCGATGAACGTGCAGATCGCCCGCGACGGCGACGGTTTCCGTCTGCATGGGGACCGTGAGCTATTGGTATCGGCCCTGCCCCTGATCGACCACATCCTGGTCGAGCGCGGGGTGGCAATGGTCCACGCGCTGACGATCGACTATAACGGTGTCGGTGTCTGCATGCCCGCCTGGGGCGGTGTTGGCAAGACCAGCACCATGGCAAAGCTACTCAAGATTCCCGGCTTCTCATTCATGGGAGACGACTGGGCATTCCTGACCGAGGACAGCCAGTTGCTCAGTTACGCAAAGCCGATGTTCATCAAGCCGCATCACCGGCCCATTTATCCGCATCTCTTTGCGAAGAAGAAAAAGCCACTCGTCCCCGTCCGGCTGTCGCGGCCGCTTGGACGCCTCACGACGCTGGTTCATCCAGTCATCACGCAGTACCCGCGCCTGGCCCGCGCCACGAGAGCGCTGTCGCCCGAGCACATGATGGTCACGCCGCAGCAAGCCTTCCCGCAGGCGTCGTTCTCCGACGAGGCGCCACTTGGCGTCTCGATCTTCGTCGAGAGGTTTGATGGTACAAGCGCTGTCCTGGAAGAGCCGGATCGCGCGTGGATGGTGTCACGTCTGGTTGGCAACTTCCATGCCGAGCTGTCCAGGTCGTCGCGCGAGACGATAACCGCACTGGGAGCAACGGGCCTGGCTCCGATCGAGCGATTCTTCGCTGACAAGGCGACGATCCTCAATCGTGCGCTTGGCACGAAGCCAACCTACCTCCTGAAGGTTCCAGCGGCGTGGTCACCCGATCGGGCGTCGGACACGATCGTTGCCCATATCCAGGATGTCCTCGGTGGTATCGGATCACACGCGCAGCAGGAGAGTCATTTCCTGACCGCAGCCGACGATTAGTTGAGGTAATGTCAGGGAGAACCGAACAGTGAACGGCGTGGAACAGAACATGGACGGACAAATGCAGAATCCCGAACTCGACCTGACGGTCATCATTCCAGTGCGCAACGCGGAACAAATGATCGAGGCGTGCCTTGACGCCATCACACGATCGAATCCGCGCGAGATCATCGTCGTCGACGGCATGTCGACTGACAGAACGCTTGAGATTGCGCGCCGCTATCCGGTGACGATTCTCTCTGACGACGGCAAGGGCGTCGCTGCTGCCCGCTCGGTCGGTGCGCAAGCCGCCACATCGCGCTGGGTTGCGCTGATGGATGTCGATATCGTCCTTCCCGATCGCGCGCTCGCGGATCTGTTTACCGAGTTCCGGGACGGCGAGTACACGGCGCTGCAAGCTGGCCTGCACAGCGTCTCGGGCAACGGGTACTGGGGGCGGGCACTTGTTAACCATCACCGCTTCGGGCGGAGTAAGAACTGGCCCGGCGTCATGGCAACGATCTTCGAGCGTGACGCGCTGCTTCGCTATGGATTCGATCATCGCTTCCTGTCCGGAGAGGACATCGAGCTGCGCTGGCGGCTGAAGCGCAGTGGCGCGAAGGTTGGCGTCTCGCGACGCACCGTCGTCGACCATCGATTCGACGACACGTTCGACTTCGCGCGCGGGCAGTGGCTGGCGGATGGACGCGGCCTCGGTCGCATGGTTCAGAAATACGGCTGGCGAGCCGGTATGCTCATCGGCCTTCCACTGGCAGCCAGCGCTCGCGGCTCCGCGCTCAGCCTCGTGAAGAAGCAACCGAACTGGCTCCCATACTACGCCTGCTACCTCGTCTATAACTATGTCGGCATGTTCGCGACGTTCAGCCGATCCATGCTCCCCAACCGCAGTCAAAGCTGATGCCCGCCTTATGGCAGCAGTTGCGTTGGGATGCGTTGTGAGACAATCGTGAACGAACCGGGAACAGCATGAGATCAGCGACAATCCGGGCGCCATGGTGGCGAGCACGACGTAGTGTCTCGCTCCCAATGGCGCTGAATTCCCTGGCACTGATCCTGGCCAAAGTCTCAACAATGGGCCTGGGGTTTGTGGCATGGCTGCTGGCCGCCCGGCTTTTCGCGGCGACAGAAGTCGGGATTGCGTCGGCAGCCGTCTCCGCCATTTGGTTGTGTTCGCAGATTGCTCTGCTGGGTATCAGCTCGGCAGTCATTGCGCTCTACCCGGCGCACCGTGACGCCCCCGATCGGTTGCTGAACACTGCCTACGGCATCACGGCTGGCGCGGCTGTCGTCGCTGGCGGGCTGTTCCTGGTCGTGGCCTCGACGGCCTTCTCTGAACTGCGTGTCATTAGTTCGATGCCCCTCTACATCGCGCTCTTTCTGCTGATGAGCGTGCTCGGTACGCTGGGCGTCACGTTGGACCAGACATCAACTGCTCTGCGGCGTGGCGATCAGGCGCTCGTGCGCGGCATTCTTGCCGGCATTGTCACCGTCTGTGTCATCTTCATCCTCCCGACAGCTATCGGGGCGTCTGGCTCACTGGCAATCTTCGCCGCCTGGACGATGGGAGCCGTTGCATCCGTCGCGCTTGGGTGGCTGCAACTCTGGCGCTCCCTGGCCGGATACCGTGTCCTGCCCCGCATCGACCTCGCTATCGGTCGGCGGTTGCTGGCTGTCGGGCTGCCGAACTACGCGCTCACGCTTGTCGAGCGTGCCCCTGGGCCGATCATGCCGATCATCGTCACGGAGATGCTCTCGCCAGTCGAGACAGCGTACTGGTACACCGTCTGGATGATGGCCTGGATCGTCTTCATCATCCCGATCCAGGTCGGGATTAACCTGTTTGCTGAGGTATCTCACCGGCCGGATGCGCTTGCAAAGGTCGTTCGTTCTGGTCTCCGTCTCTCGCTGGGCCCCGGCGTCATCGCAGCCACAGGGGTCGGCGTCATGGCGCCAGTCGCGTTGTCATTGCTCGGATCAGCATATGCGAGCGCGGGGACGCCGCCGCTTCGGATTCTGGTCGTAACCGTTCTTCCATTGACATTCATACAGGCCTACTTCGCAGTCTGTCGCGCGACACACCGCATGCACGAAGCTGTCATCACCTGCTCGTTGAGCGGAGTCTTTGGTGTCGGCGCCGTAGTAACGGTCGGCATGGACCACGGAATGATCGGGATGGCGATCACCTGGCTGGTTGCCCAAACCATCACCGGCGTCTGGGCAGCATGGCGGCTATGGCGCTGGACGCTCAGCGCCGAATTGCAATCACGGTTCGTGACTGACGGTTAGCGCTCCAGCGCGGTCCCTGCCGCGCACTCCTGCGTCGACATTCACGCCAGCACGGAAGTAGACCTCTCCGTGCTATCCCACACCATCAATTGCGCTGTCACCCCTCCCCCGCTCTCGCGCGAAACGCAGACGAATGGAAAGCGTTCACGACCATCGTCCGGCGTGCTCGTCGGAGCGATAGCTACCGTCCAGGTGCCGCTATTCAGATACTGGCACTGTGGCGCCTCGGCATCCCTCGTGAGGGAGTGCTTTGCCCCGACGTGCGTGTGACCGAAGACATAGCAGGGGACAGCGTGTCCAGCATCGCTCAATATCTGATGAATAGCGAAAGCGGCGGCAGACAGGTAGCCTGGCTGCTGTACGGCTGACTGCGACGAATGGTGTCCAACTGCTGTCCGTCTCTTGATCGGCCAGCGAATGCGCTGGATCTGGCCGCGAAGAAGTGACATGCCAATTCGGCGCCACATACGATCGACCGCGACCTCCGCGAGTCGGTCGATGCACTGTAGCGCTTCGCCAGGCAACCCGACATCTGAGGCGTGCCGCCGTACCACTGTATTCCGGTACGCTGCCCGTGCGCTGACGTTGCCACGACGCCCGGATGACGCCAGACGCCTCGCAAGGATCCACGCATGTCGTAGATGCATGGGCGATCTGGTAACGAGGATCGAGGGATTGCGGCGGACCACCCCGACCACCGATCGAAGCGGCGGAGCCATCATCCGGCGTGACGGGTCGAGCGATTCGAGAAGCTCGAACAAGTAATCATCATAGAGGGAGCCGAATGGCACCTGCGTGGCATCAGGCGTCTGAGCATAGTCGAAACACAGCAATCTGCGAAATGAAGTGATGTCATGATGCTGATGGCCATGCTCGGCGTAGAGCATCCCCGGCACATGGTAGATCCACGGATGAAAGCGGATACCAGCTTCGAGATCGGGGACATTGCTGGCACGGGAAACCAGTTGGACAAACCGCTCCTGGACCGACTGGCACATCAGCTCAATGTCATGGTTGCCGGGCACGATATCCACAGGACAGCCAGCGGCGACGAGCCTGCCAAGCGCGTCGAAGACCGTTGGATGTCCTTCTGCGATCCGTTCGAGCTTCGCAATCGCCAGCCCAATGCGCGCATCTGGACCATCGCCGCTGTCCGGGCGGCTCATCCTCACATGCAGGAAATCGCACACGTCACCGAGGATCAACAGACGCAGCTTGCGAGGGTTGGCGATGGCACGATCGTGCAGATCGTCCAGCAAGGACACGAAGGCCTTGTCCTGATGAAAGTCCTCATATGGACTCATCGTCCCCTTGACCGGGTCGCGGCCAGCCGCCATGTGCAGGTCGCTCACGACCACTATGTCGAGGGGGTCGTTCTCACGCATGTGGATCCTTTTCGCTGGCCCGCCACGAACAGGATGGTTCATCATCTACCACGTGGCCCCGAGACGCGAGGTTACGGCTCCTACCCGGTAACCAGTCAGTCATCCATGACACCAGTCGTCCAACTGACAGAGCGAGCAGGTGTCATCGGGCCTGAAAAGCATGCATTCGGAGAGGCTGCCCAGCTCGATCGGCAGCCAACTGACAAAATCGTCAGGAGGACGTTATGGGCTGTCACCCGTTCTGTCCTCGGCTCAGGCAATGATACAGAGGTGTTATATCGTCAATCGCATTGCTGCGGGCTGCTTGCGATCGCGTCGGTTCTCTGATCCGTCGATGCCTCAGGGATCGCGGATCGGAATGGGGCGCTTACGAGCGCCGGAGGAGAATGTTTCATGTCGGCCATTCACGTGTCTCGCCCCAGCCTTCGACTGCGATCGTTGATTGCAATTGCGCTCGTCGCGCTCACGTTCAGTGTCCTGAGTGTTGTCGTGGTGCCTGCGGCGCAAGCTGCTGAGGTCGGCTATCGTGGACCTTCGTTCAAGTCCTCGAGCACGCCAAGCGCTCCGACTGCCGAGAAACCACAGAGCAAGCTCTGGTTCAACGATGGTGCCTGGTGGGGAGCACTCTTCAACGGGTCGTCACGCCAGTTCGAGATCTATCGCCATAACGCGAGCACCAACAAATGGAACACGACCGGCGTGGCCATCGACGCCCGCCCTACCGTGCGGCTCGACTGCCTCTGGGATGGTAGCAACCTGTACGTCGCCAGCGCAGTCAGACTAGGGGCCGGCGGCACCGACAGCAGCATCCGCATTATGCGCTACAGCTATAGTGGTGGGACATACTCAATGGACACCGGGTTCCCGGTGACGATTGCCAACGCCAAAGTTGAGGCAGTCGTTATCGACAAGGACACCACAGGCACTGTCTGGGCCACCTATACACATCTCGGCAGTAATGGAGCGATGAGTGTTTACGTCGCACACAGTACGGTCGACGCCCGGACATGGGTTGCGCCCTACGTCCTGCCGGTCTCTGGAGCTAACAACCTCGTCGGTGGGTTAGACGGCGATATGTCGGCGATCGTCGCATACCGCGGCAACATCGGCGTCATGTGGAGCAACCAGAACGACGACACCATGTATTTCGCCACCCATCAGGATGGGACCGCCGACAATATCTGGTCAGTTACTGTCGCCGTACGGGCGCCGCGCTATGCCGACGACCATATGAACATCAAGGCGCTACAGGTCGGTCCGGAAGGGCAGGTATTTGCTGCCACGAAGACATCACTGACCGCGTCCTCGGCTCCGCTCACCCTGTTATTGGTACTTGACAGTAGTGGCAACTGGAAGCGCCATACTTTTGGCACGGTTGCCGACGATCACACGCGGCCGATTCTCATGATCGATAGCGAGAATCGCCAGCTGTATATGTTCGCGCCTTCTCCGTGCTGTAGCGGCGGCGTGGTCTACTACAAGCAGACCAGTCTGGACAACATCTCGTTCCCAACCGGGAAGGGCACTCCATTCATCCAGAGCAACTCCGACCTGAAGATCAACAACCCAACCTCAACCAAGCAGGAGATCAACGGGACGACCGGACTGATGGTCATGGCCGCCGACGACGATTCTGACTACTACCTCTACAACTACCTGCCGTTGAACTCGACTGGCGCCGACACGACACCCCCGGACACTGCCATTACCGCCACTCCCACCGGCACAGAGAGCACGGCAACCTTCTCCTTCACGTCCAACGAAGGGGGTTCGACCTTCGAGTGCCGGCTCGACGGCGCGGCTGCCTGGGAACCTCGCTGCATCTCACCAAAGGTGTACGAGAACCTTGCGGAGGGCGCACACACCTTTGAGGTGCGTGCGACCGATAGTGCCGGCAATACCGACCAGACACCGGCCAGCCACACCTGGACCGTTGCCACGACGGTCCCGCCGACCGCCTCGACGCTCACGTTCGCTGCCAGCGGTGACGCGCACGTTGCCATGGGCAGCGCAAACACGAACTACGGCGCCGTGACCAGTTTGGAGATCGATACCTCGCCGTTGTACGAGGCGTATCTGAAGTTCGACGTGAGCGGTGTCTCTGGAACAGTGACCAGCGCCAGGGTCCGTATCAACGTCTGTTGCAGTGCCTCGGTCAATGGCCCGGAGATCTACGGCACGAGCAGTAGCTGGGATGAATCGACGCTCACCTGGAACAACCGGCCAGGAGCGATCGGGACGGCACCAGTCGATGACAAGGCCGCCATCGCGACCGGAACCTGGGTCGAGTACAACGTCACGCCACTCGTCGGTGGAAACGGGACGCAGAGCTTTGTCCTGGTCGCCGACTCCAGTGACGGCGCGGACCTGTCCTCGCGTGAGGGTTCCTTCCCACCGGAGCTGGTGATCGAGTTCTCCGGCGACGGGTCGGATTCGACCGCGCCGGAGACGGTCATCGACGCCATGCCAGCGAACCCCTCCAACAGCAGCTCGGCGACCTTCGCCTTCACGTCGAACGAAGCGGGTTCGACCTTCACCTGTAGTCTCGACAACGCGGTCTTCGCGCCGTGTAGCTCGCCGGTGACCTACGAGCAACTGGCTAACGGCGATCACAGTTTCCAGGTTCAGGCGACCGACGGCGCTGGCAACGCCGACCTGACACCAGCCAGCCACGCCTGGACGATCGACACCAACATCGCTGCCTTGACGTTCACGGCTGAGGCAGACGCCTACGTCGCGCAGGGCCGACCGGATACCAACTACGGCACGATGACCTCAACCCGGGTTGACAGCTCGCCTCGTGAGGACGCCTACATGCGCTTCACCATCTCGGGTGTTGCTGGAACGGTGAGCAGCGCGACGCTGCGTGTGTTCTCCAGCAACGGCACCTACAACCTGCCATCGGTGCACGCCACCAGCAATACCTGGGACGAGTCGACCATCACCTGGAACAACCGGCCACTAGCCGGGAATCTCATCATCGATTCTGACGACGCGGTCGGGAACGGCATCTGGGTTGAGCTCGATGTCACGGCCCATATTGGTGGTAACGGAACCTACAGCTTCGTTCTCCTGCCAGAGTCGAGCGACGGCATGGTGCTGTCGTCACGAGAGTCAGCCGAGGCGCCACAACTGGGCATCGAGTTCGCTGGCGACGGGACGGATTCAACCGCGCCGGAGACATTCATCGATGCCAAGCCAGGAGAGTTGTCGAACAGCAGCTCAGCGACCTTCGCCTTCACGTCGAACGAAGCGGGTTCCAGCTTCGCGTGCAGTCTCGACAACGCTGCCTTCGCGCCATGCAGCTCGCCGGTGACCTACGAGCAACTGGCGGACGGCGACCACAGCTTCCAGGTTCAGGCAACTGATGGTGTCGGGAACGTTGACCTGACGCCTGCCAGCCACGCCTGGACGATTGACACCAACATCTCCTCCTTGACGTTCACGGCTGAGGCGGACGCCTACGTCGCGCAGGGCAAGCCGGACACCAATTACGGCACCGCCACAGCAACCCGGGTTGACAGCTCGCCCCGCGAGGAAGCCTACATGCGCTTCACTGTCTCGGGCGTTGCTGGAACGGTGAGCAGCGCGACGCTGCGCGTGTTCTCCACCAACGGAACCTATAACCTGCCACTGGTGCATGCCACCAGCAACGCCTGGGATGAGACGAGCATCACCTGGAACAACCGGCCAGTGCTGGAGAACGTCATTAGCGATTCTGATGAGACAGTCGGAGTTGGCGTCTGGATAGAGCTCGACGTTACGGCTCAGATCAGTGGTGACGGAACCTACAGCTTCGTCCTCGTGCCGGAGTCGTCTGACGGCCTGTTCATGTCGTCACGCGAGACAGCCGAGGCGCCACAACTGGTCATCGAGACATCGTAACCGTCGTCGAATCGGTCAGGGATGCTGTTGCACTCAGAATCGGCATCCCTGACCCGGAAATGCAACGACGACGCTCTCATCCAGAGCCACGTCAGCCAACGTTGCACCGTGGCTCATGTCATCGTTCGCGGAGATGAGTATCGTGTCTGCCCACCCGTTCCGCCAGATGCGCCAGTTATCGGTGAGGCGATCGCGGGTGGTAGACTCTTCAGGCTCAAGGAGCCACAATTACAATGCTTGAACGCACGGTCGCGCGCTCATATATCAGTCCGAGGGTAGTAGGAGCCGAGAGCTCGTTACGCCTCCTGACGACGGTTCCTGTCGTCACGACGCTGCTCGCTTTCGTTCTCTGGGCGGTATCGCTGACGACAGTATCGTTCGCCGGGATGAACGATCTCGGTCTTATTTCGGTGCTGCCTCCGGTGACGCTGATCGCCCCGCTCGTCGTCATTGCCGGATTCCTGGTAGCCCTCCAGGACCGCTCACCGAGCAAGATGGCGCTCCTGTTCCACCTCACGATAATCATCGTGATGCTGTACGGCATCACCAGCTTTATCGAGGATGCTCCTCGCTTCCAGTCAGCCTGGCGGCACGTTGGCGTGACTGAATCGATCGCGCGAACGGGCCAGGTCGATCCGACCGTCGATGCCTACTTCAACTGGCCGGGCTTCTTTGTCCTGGGCGCATTTGTCGCGGACATCGCCGGGATGAATAGTGTCCTCAGCTTTTTGCCCTGGGCGCCGATTGTTCTCAATCTCCTGTTTCTTGGGCCGTTGTTCATCATCCTGAACGCAACGACACGCGACGAGCGGCTGGTCTGGACAGGCGCGTTGATCTTCTGCATCACGAACTGGGTGGGTCAGGATTACTTCTCGCCACAGGGCTTCAATTTTTTTCTGCACCTCGTGATTGTCGCGATACTCTTCCGCTGGTTTCAGACGCCAGTGAACGGAGACGTCGCGCCGTGGCTGCGCTGGCAGCGATCGCATCGAACGATGCGGCGGCTGGGCAATCTCCCCGTCTGGCGCTCACCATCCAGCGAGGTTCGGGCACCCAGCACAGCCAGCCAACGGACGGGCCTGATCCTGATTGTCATCATCCTCTTCGGACTGGTCACCATGAGCCACCAACTGACGCCGCTGTTCGCGCTGACGACGGTGACGCTGCTTGTCATCAGTGGTCGATGCACCGCGCGGCTGCTTCCGATCCTCATGCTGGTGATGGTGCTCGGCTGGATGGGCTATATGGCCGAGACATACATGCGCGGCCATCTGGCAATCCTCACCGGTCATGTTGGGCAAGTGAGCAGCACGGTCAACGCGAACTTCGCGGACCGACTGGGGGGCAGTGCCGAGCATACGTTCGTGGTGCGCCTGCGTCTCGCGACAACGATCCTGGTCTGGGGACTGGCATTCGTCGGCGGCATCCGTCGCTTGCGCGCGCACTACCTGGATATGCGGCTCATTCTCATTGCTGCGGCGCCGTTCCTATATCTCATCCTCCAGCCGTATGGCGGCGAGATGCTGATGCGGGTGTATCTGTTCGCCCTGCCGGCAATGGCCTTCTTCGCAGCCGCCTGTTTTTACCCCACGTCAGTCTCCGGCAGATCGTGGCGGACATCTCTGGCGGTCGGATTGCTCTGTGTGGGGTTGTTGAGCCTGTTTGTCGTTGCGCGCTACGGTAACGAGCGCATGGACTACTTCACTCCCGAGGAGGTCGGCGCGGTCCAGCATGCATACGATGTTGCCGAACCTGGCTCGCTGCTCATCTCGCCGACTGGCAACCTGCCGTGGAAGTTCCAGGATTATGAGGTACACGATTACCTGGTGCTGGCTTCCAACACCGACTGGATCGCTCAGAATGCAACGGAAGTGAGCGTCGCTTCGTTGGTGCAGATCATGGCAAACACAAAGTACGCTGATTCATACTTGATCGTCACTCGCAGCCAGTATGCCCATGCCGAGATGTTTGGTGTGCTCCCGCAACACTTCCTGGAGCGTCTGGAGCAGGATCTCAGGGAATCGTCTGAGTTCCAGGTGATCTATTCCAGTAAAGATGCAAGGGTCTATGCGCTGGCCGACCCTACGTAGTATCGAGCAGACTGCCACGCGGATGATGTCCTCGTCACCGTGGATCGTCAGCGTCCTTGCGTCAACGGTTGCGGTCGGACTCGTATCCATTGTCGGCGGTGACTCTCCGGTGCGCAACGTCGTCGCGCTGTGGTTTCTCTTCACCTGTCCGGGTATGGCGCTGGTCCCGCTCCTTGGTATCGACGAGCCCGTGTTCGAGTGGACACTGATCGTTGTCATCAGCCTTGCGGTGGACGCGATCGTCGCGGTGGTGATGGTCTATGCCAATGTCTGGTCACCGGAGTCGGGACTGGTTGTCATCATGCTCCTGACACTGCTGGGAGCGCTTATCCAGTCAGTACTGCCCGCCTATCGCAAGTCAATCAGGAAGCGATAAATGATGTCTGCGACCGTCACAGCGGCAACCGGATCCTCGATCGATCGATCGACCGATGATGCTCCCTGAAAGCGTCGGTATCGTCGCGATTCTCGCGTTTATCGCCTTGCTGGTTCTGAAGGAATGCATGCGAGCGTTTTACGGATCGCTGAGAGGCGTCCGCATGCGTACCCTCGATATCGCCATCGTGCTACTCGGTGCGGTATCCGGGTTGGTGCTAGCGACGCATTTCATGAGTATGTTGTGACATGGAACGTGGTGCAGGTGGTTATCCGGCGTCCCGGGTTACTCGCGTAGCGCCTCCCAGGTCGTGCGGCAGAGCTGCGAGATGAGGTGGGTCGCGGCGTAGTTGCCGGGCAGGCCGCTCGGGACCTCGGCCGGGATGTGCTCGGTGTAGACGGTCAGGATAAAGAGTGGCGTCGTCCCGTCGTTCGCGTAGATGATGCCAGCGTCGTTGTTGTTGCGAATGCCGGTGCCATTCTCCTCGACCACGAACCCGGTGCCGGTCTTGTGGGCGACCTTGACGTTCCCCGGTAGCATGGCTGGCAGGCGTTGACGCAGTTTCTGCCACGACAGGATGTCGATCGCGAGCTGGCAGAGTTCGGTCGTCGAACCAAGCTTGCGAGCAACCGCCTCGTCATGCGTTCCCTGCTGGAGCAGGTCGAGTAGCAGGCCAACATCTGCCGGGGTGGTCGCGTTGCTCGCGTCGACCGGATGATCGCGCTTGAGGTTGCCTGGCGGCATGCCGACGCGGTGCATCGTGTTGTGCATCCCGATCGACTGGCAGAGCGCGTTGACGGCGTCCAGCCCGACCATCTCAGCAATCGTTCCCGTCGATGCGTTGTCGCTGACAATGATCATCATCACCATCGCATCCTGGAGTGTGATCGTGAAGCCCGGCTTGAAGTGCTGGAAGGTGCCGCTGTTGTGTTGTCCACAATATCAGCCGGATCGAACGGGATACTGGCCGTGATGCGCCAGCGCGGCGACGCACTGGCCGGCCAGACGCGGACGTCGATGCCGAGCGCTTCCAGCGCCAGCCGCTTGCCAGCGTACGTCAGGGTGTCCAGATTCAGCGCCACCCGGCCGCACCACGCTTCCAGACTCTCGATGCGCGCCCGCGCCTGCTCCCATGCCGTCCGGCGCGTCAGGATCGCGTCCCGTTCGCGCTGCAGCTCGCCGTGCTGCCGGGATAGCGCGGTCAGTTCAGCGCGCACGGTAGCGGCCGTGTCGGGATCATCGAAGTTCGCCAGCTCCCGCGCGAGGTTGCGCTGCTGCCGCGTGACGTCGGCGATGGTGCGCTCGACACCCGACAGATCCGCGCGTGTCGGATCGTCGGCTTGCAGCCGCCCCAGCTCAATGGCGACTGTTTCGGGACGCGTCAGGATCGCGGACACCCGCTCCCAGACCGCCGCGTCGATAATCGCCGGTGTGATCGTGACGATATGTCCCTCGTTGCGGCAGCGGTACTGTCCGTGCGCGTTCGTGCCGTTCGCGGCCACCATCGCCCGCCCGCAGAGGCCGCAATGGATAAAGCCAGCCCGGAGCAGCGTCGCCTCCGGCGCGCGATTGTTACGCGTTGCGTGCTGTTTGTTCGTGTCGAGCCGCCCCTGTGCCGCGTCCCACGTCGCGCGGTCAACCAGCGCCGGGACAACGCCGTCAGGGAGCGCGATCGCGTCCGCGTCGTCACGGACGGTGCGCGTCCGGGTCTTGCCGCGCCCGGTCGGGACGGACTTCCAGCGCCAGCCGCGCGCCGTCCCGGCGTACCCTTCGTCCCGTAGGATCAGCCGCAAGGTTGACGACGCCCACGTCGCAAGGCCGGTCGGCGTCGGGATGCCGTCGCCGGTCAGGCTGGTCGCGATCTGACGCAGGGAAGCCCCGCGCGCGGCCTCCTGGTAGATGCGCCGCACGATCGCGGACTCGCCAGCATGCGCTACCAGTCTGGTCCGGTCAGCATCCCAGCGGTAGCCGAAGCGCGGCTTGTTCCCCGGCAGTATCCGTCCTGACGCGACGCGGGCCTTCCGTCCGCGCCCGCTGCGCTCGATCAGTTTCTCGCGTTCAACTTCGGCGGCGAACGATTGCACGCTCCGGATTAGCCGCCCGGCCGGTGTGTCGTCGAATGATTCCGTAACC
>Ga0136611_10001488_pt1 | contig 16286 bp, 7 predicted proteins | sample AntDrymUQ2232306_2_FD_106645 | JGI IMG/M metagenome (GOLD analysis project Ga0136611, IMG submission 106645) | Polar desert sand microbial communities from Dry Valleys, Antarctica - metaG UQ223 (23.06) | ecosystem: Environmental > Terrestrial > Soil > Desert | place: Antarctica: Dry Valley...
GCCGAACGCTGCGCGTCCCTTGCAGTAGTCCAACGTCAGGTCGAAGACCCGTTGCGCCGCAGCGACCGCAACCACGGCGATGGACAGTCGCTCCTGCGGCAGCCTGTCCATGAGGTGCCCGAAACCGGCGCCCGGCGTGCCGACGAGATTGGCTGCGGGCACGCGTACCTCGTGAAAGAACAGCTCCGATGTGTCCTGGGCCTTCATACCCACCTTGACCAGGTTGCGGCCGCGCTCGAAGCCGGGCATGCCGCGCTCGACGGCGAGCAGTGAGAAGCCGTGCGCCCCCGCCTCCGGGTCGGTCCGGGCAACTACGAGCACCAGGTCGGCGGTGATGCCGTTGGTGACGAACGTCTTCGACCCGGACAGGATCCAGTCGCTGCCGTCCCGTCGGGCGTGCGTCCGCAACCCCTGCAGGTCCGAGCCGGCGCCCGGCTCGGTCATGGCGATAGCCGTGACCAGTTCGCCGGTGACGAACGGTGGCAACCAGCGCGACCTCTGCTCGGGTGTCGTCAGTTCGAGCAGGTACGGCGCGATGACGTCATTGTGCAGCGTGAAGCCCAGGCCGCTGGCGCCGACCCGGGCGATCTCCTCGGTGAGCACACAATTGAAGCGGAAGTCCTTTCGACCTCCGCCGCCGTGCTCCTCCGGCACGTCGGTGCCGAGCAGCCCCTGCTTGCCGGCCTCGACCCACACCGACCGGTCGACGATGCCGGCCGTCTCCCAGTCAGCGTGGTAGGGCGCGACCCGGCTGTCCATGAAGCTGCGGACGGCGTCGCGGAACGCTTCGTGCTCGGCCTCGTACAGGGTGCGCTGCATGGTCGGATGCTAACGGCGGTTCACGTTCTCGTCTCGAGGCAGCCGTCGCCGCCGGACCAACCCGCCGTATGCCCGCCGTCTCGACGAGCCAGGCGTCGTCGTACGGTGGAGGCGTTCCGCAAGGAGAACGAAGGGGGGCCCGTGAGCGGCTGGCGGAAGTGCGATTCGTGCCGGAAGGTACGCCCAGGACAAGAATTCGACGGGAGAGCGACCACCTGCCAGGTCTGTCTCACGGTGCCGCGGGCGGTGCGCAAGAAGGCGGCCCCGGTGAAGCGCACGCAGGCAGCTCCGCGCAGGCAACCCGACCCGCCGGCCGCGGCGGCGCCGGGTCCACGTCGCCCACTGCTCGGATCAGTCGGCAGCGGCGACCTCGAGGTCCGTGAACGGCGAGCCCGGCGCACCGCCCAGGCGGCGCTGGCCGAAGCGCATCCGGAGGAGTTCGAGTTGCTCCTGCGGGACGCCAGGCAGGCCGAGGGGCTGCGCCCCAGCAGCGCCGCGCCCCCGCTTCCACCGGCCAGCGCCTGAGCGGAGGCTGCTAGTGTGGCGGCCTGCACAACTGCGCGCCGCTAGCTCAATTGGCAGAGCAGCGGACTCTTAATCCGCGGGTTCGGGGTTCGAGTCCCTGGCGGCGCACCCCATCTGACCTGGGCTTTCACCGCCGCTGGCGAGAGGCCAGAGGTCGTCTCCATCAAGATCAAGTGTTCAGGACGTGTTCAGCGCCCCGTGATCTTGACTCACGGCGCTCGTCGTGCGTCATCGATGTGGAGCCCATGGGCAGGCCTGACGCAGCGGACAAGTCCGCGTCCGGCCGGCTCGGGGGCCCGGCGACGGGCAGGGGGGACGGCTGTGACGTCGACGCAGCCGTTCTGCTCACAGTGGGAACGGCTCAGCTGCCGGCGGGCCCTGACGCCGGCGCCAGGCACCGAACGGGGCCTTCCCGAAGCCCCGGCCGGCGGACCAGCGGGTAGCTCATTTTGGGAGGCTCCTGGCGGCGAAGTAGGCCGCCGCCCGGCGCAGGATCTCGTTCTCCATCTCCAGCCGGCGCTTCTCACGACGCTGCTGCACCAGCTCGTTCTGCTCGGCGCTGGTCTGGCCGTCCACAACACCGTCGTCGACATCGGCCTGAGCACCCCCCGGGCCTAACCTTCGTGCGTGGGAGACGAAACGCGCAGCGCGCGGCTGAGCGTGCCCGACTTACATACGGTCTTCGTCGGGGCCCTGTCGGGTGCCGCGACCGCTCGTGGTGTGCGTGCAAGCGCAACCAGCAAGCCGTTGGATCTGACGTGTGAGCCGCCGCTGCCGCGCCATCTGCGGGTCTACCTCTTCAACGCGACCGATCATCCGTCAGAGCGCAAGCCCGGGGACTACCGGATACAGCTGCGGCTTCCGGGCCAGCGAGCCGGGGAGCAGGGGAGCAGGGGAGCGGGACGACTGGAAGTTCCGGTGGGCGGACTACTGCTGCTGGCCGGCTACGTCAGTGAGTTCAGCGTCTTCGTGCTCTGGGATGCCAGCGCCCAAGAACAGTTCCGCTACTCGAAGGGCGTCTAGGTGGGCGCGTCTACAGTTCACCAGGCGGCGATCACAGGCTTGATGGAGCAGGAGCGCAGGATCCGGAGCGCTGGCCGCCAGGAGGTCGTAGTGGCGGCTCGGCATGACCACCTGGTGGTGGCAATTCAGCGGCGCGACCAGCTGACTCGTCAGACCCTGCTGCGAGACTCCGATGAGCCGCAAGGGTCCGAGAGGGAGGGGGGCGGCAGCCGTGCTCCGTGACCACGCGTTCGCCCCGAGCCATGACAAGGCACTGCAAGACGTGGCCGGCGACTTTTACCTCCCGTGCATGCGCGCAGGTCCATGACTGGCTTGAACGATTCGGGCGGATCGCGCAAACGGCCCGATGCGTCGCGTCCAGTCAGTAACGTCCGGGGCTCAGGTGGGGACGACGGGAGGATCGGTAGCATGACACGTGCCCTTCGCGGTATCCGGAGCACCTGTGTGCCCCGGCCCGACGTGCTTGCCGGGGGCATGAGCGACAACCAGTTCGCTGCGCAGCTCGACAAGGTCGTCCGCGACCCCGCCGGCTACGAGGTGTACGCCGACCCGGACCAGTTCTTCGACCTGACCTACCCCACGACCGGGCTGAAGCAGCTCCTGGCGAAGACGTTCGGCCGGGTGACCGGCGCGAAGGGCGACGACGGCGACAACGGCGTCCTGCGGGCGGAGACCTCGTTCGGTGGCGGCAAGACCCACAGCCTGATGGCGGTCTACCACCTCGCGAAGGGTGCCCGCCCGGCCGGTGTGGCGGACTTCCTCAACCCGGGACTGCTCCCGGCAGGCCCGGTGAACGTCGCGGCGGTGGTCGGGGACGCCCTCGACCCGGTGAACGGCCTGACGACGAACGGCCTGACGAGCACGACCCTGTGGGGCGAGATCGGCGCCCAGCTCGGCCCGGACGCGCACGCCGCGCTGGCCGAGTCGGACCGGCAGCGGACCGCCCCCGGGACGGAGACGCTCCGGAAGGCCCTCGGCGGCCAGCCGACCATCGTGATCATCGACGAGATCGCCCAGTACCTGCGGCAGGTCGCGGACTCCGGCAGCGAGGACGTCCGCCGGTCCGCCGGGCAGGTCCCGGTGTTCCTGAAGAACCTGCTTGAGCTCGCGATGGCCGACCCGGGTGTTGTCGTGATCGTCAGCCTGGCGTCGTCCGGGGACGCGTACGCGAAGGAAACGGCGGAGCTCGCGAGCGTGCTGTCCCGTTCCGGCCGGGTCATCCAGCCGGCGACGGACACCGAGATCGCGGAGATACTCAAGCGCCGGCTGTTCCAGACGATCGACCTGACGGCCGCCGCCGAGGCCGGGATCGCCTACCGCGACCTGTACGAGCACGTGAAGCAGACCGTGGCCCTGTCCGGCGGGGCGGAGAGCCCGGCGCAGTACGGCGACGCGGTCGCGGCGAGCTACCCGTTCCACCCGGAGATCATCCGGGTCCTCGACAAGCGCCTCGGTAGCATCCCGAACTTCCAGCGGGCACGGGGTGCGCTCAAGCTCCTCGCTGAGGTCGTCGCGGACCTGTGGGAGAAGGACGACGACACCGAGGTCATCAACGTCTCGGACATTAACCTGGGCCGCCTCGGCATCCTGAACCACCTCACGGTGGCGATCGACCGCGAGGCCTTCTCGGGCGTCGCGAAGGTCGATCTCGTCGGCCCGGACGCCCACTGCCACACGGTCGACGTGACCCGGTTCCCGGGCAAGCCGCCGTTCGCGACCCGCGCGGCGACCGCCGTGTTCCTGCACTCGCTGGAGATGCGAACGGGTGTCGGGGCCGGCCGGAGCGAGTACGTCGTCGGGACCCTGCGGACCGGGGAGGACCCGGAGGTCTTGGACGAGGCCCTCACCGACGCTGAGCGCATCTGCTGGCACCTGACCTACGACGGGACCCGGTGGAGGTTCCACACCGAGCCGAACGTCAACAAGATCGTCGAGGACGGGAAGCGGGACGTCCCGAACACGCGGGTCAGCGAGGAGACGAAGGCCCTCATCACGAAGTCGTTCACGAGCGACGCCGGCGTCACCGCCGTGGTCTTCCCGAGCAGCCCGGGCGAGGTCCCCGACGAGGCCAGGCTCCGGGTCGTCGCCTTCGACTACGACGCGCTCGCGGTCACCGGCACCGCGGCTGCGAAGGCCCCGCACGCGGTCGTGGAGCTCCGCGACCGGGCCGGCGCAGCCGGGAGCCTGCGGGCGTACCGGAACGCCGTCGTGTTCGTCGTCGCGGACAGCAACGCCGTCGACGACCTGAAAGACCGCATCCGGTCGCAGCTCGCACTGGAAGCCCTCGTCACCGAGCCGGGCCGGCTCGCGACGTTCGCGGACGAGGTCAAGACCAAAGTCCGGGCCATGTACGACGACAGCGGCCTGAACGCCAGGATCGCCGTGACCCGCTGCTACAAGCACGTCTACTACCCCGTGAAGGACGCCAGCAGCGACCACCTCGCGCACCGGGAGCTCCCCGCCGCGCAGAAGGGCGACACGGCCAAGAGCGTCGTCCGCACGGTCCGCGAACTCCTCGTCAACGAAGGGAAGGTGCGGACCGAGCCGATCCCGACGAACTGGCTCAAGCAGCGGGCCTGGGACAAGCCCGAATCTACAACGACCAAGAAGATCGTCGACTGGTTCTGGCGCGACCAGGCCGCCCTGCTGCTTCTCGACCCGACGCTGCTGACCGACGCCATCAAGAAGGGCATAGCGAACGACGGCTGGGTCTACTACGACACGATCACCGAGAAGGCGTACAGCGCGACATCCGCGACCCCCGCGATCCAGCTCGCGGACACCGCCGAGCTCTACACAGCAGAAGAAGCCGCTACAAAGGGCATTCTGGGACGCACACCTTCACTCGGGGACGTCCTCGCAAGCGTCAGCCCGGCCACGACCGGCCCGGCCCTGCGCGCCGCCCTGGAAGCCCGTTGCCAGAAGGAACCGACCAAGACGCAGGTCGCGGACCAACTCGCCGAGGCATTCCGGCAGGGCAAGATCGTGGTCACGGACGTCACCCCGGCGGCCGGCGTCAAGGCCCTGGGTGTGAAGGAGATCCGCGAGCGCAGCCTCGACGCGTTTCACGTCCTCACGAAAACCGAGGCCGACAAGATCGGGGTCGAGTCCGCGATCGCCAAGCCCGCGTCCAAGCGCATCGACGCCAAGACCGGCCAGGCCGGTGTCGCCCTCGGGAAGTTCCGCGACGAACTCACCGACAAAGGCAAGCCTCTCGTCGAGATGCGCCTGACGGTGAGCGCGGAGTCGGGCGGCGGCATGCAGGACTTCGACCTGCTCGGCATGGCCCTCGCGCAAATGCCGAAGCAGCAGGTGACCGTGTCGGTGGACGTGGCAGCGTCTCTGCCCGGCCTGGAAGGGGTCGTGGACATACGGCTCGAAGGCGACAAGGCCAAGTACCAGCAGGCCAGCACGAAGCTCGGGCAGCTGCTCAAGGCCGCCGACGAAGTCCACGGCAGCCTCACCCTGACGATCGACTTCGGCGAGGACGGCGTAGCCGCGAACGACCCGGTGTTCGCCCACGTCGACACGGTCATCCGCGGTCTCGGGCCCTCGGAACTCACCGTCGAAGGGTCGGTCGCATGACCTCGCGTGGCGCGAAGACACCCGCTGGCGGCCTTGCCCGCGTCGGGGTACGGGCGTTCCGGCTCAACCTCGTCCCTGCGCCCGCCCGTGCCGGCGAAGGCGACCGCTACGGCATCCGCCTTGAAGAGGCATACGCCGACGGCGAGCGGACCCTCGCCGCGACCGTCGCCAGCACCACCCCGCTACAGACCGCGCGCGTCCTGGACGCCCTCGTCGCGGCAGTCCGCGCCAGCGGTCACCAGGCAGGGGTCCTCTCGGCGACACGCCAGAAGCCCATCCCGCTCGACGAGGCAGCTGGCGTCCGTCTGGCCCTCGCCCTGCTGGCGGCGCAGCCGGTCAGCAAGCCGGAGCGCATCCGGCACATCGTCGCAGGCGTCTCGATGATGAGCACCGAGGAGACCTACTACTGGTACGCGAAGTCTGTAGGTCCAGACGCCGACCGCGTCCGACGCGCCCTGCGACTGTTCCTGGCGGAAGAGTGATCCCCCCGCCCCGCCGCGTGCTGATCGAGGACTGGCTCCCGATCAGCGAGCTCGGCATCGAGTCGAGACGCGAAAGAGCCGTTTCCTCCACCCTGCCACCCATCTCGCGTTTGCATGTGTGGTGGGCCAGGCGGCCGTTGGCGGCCTCCGTGGCCGTGGTCTTGGGCGGGTTGCTGCCAGCATGGGACAAGGAGGTTCACGCATACCTCCAGAACTACCTGAGCCAAGTAGTTCCCAGTGATCGGGATGCTCTGCTGAGGCTCCGTCCTGCCCTGCTGCCCCGGCGTTCCTACGACGAGGTTTCGGAAGCCTGGTACCGCGACTTGTTGCTTCACCTGACGGGGATCTGGGGGGACCCAGTCGCGGCACGCCGGATGCTCGACGCAGCTAACGCCACGGGGGCAAAGCTCGACGGGAATGGCTACGGCTACAAGCAGGGCTACAAGAATCAGATGGCGCGGCCGCATGTCGAGCTGCTGCATGCGCTGCTCCGCTGGACCTGGGGAGGCGACCTGCCGCTGGTGCTAGATGCGACGGCTGGTGGAGGCTCCATCCCCTTCACAGCCGCCCGACTGGGCATCCCCACGCACGCAAACGACCTGAACGGCGTCGCCGCAGCCGTCATCGAGGCGGGAGTGCAGATCCCGGCCGTATACGGACTGGAACTGATGCCGGATCTGGAACGCTGGGGCAAGGAGCTTGTTGGTCGTGTCGAAGCGAGCCTGAAGCCGTTCTTCCCGCTCACAGGTAACGAGAGCGTCATCGCCTACCTCCACGTGAACGCCGTGGCGTGTCCGCGGACTGGCCGGCTAATTCCCCTGCTACCCGACCTTTGGCTACGGAAAGAGACTGGGAAGCAGGTCGCCATACGGCTCACGACGCAACTTGACGGGGTCGAGCTTGACCGCCCTAACTTCGAGATCGTCCGCGGCGACGCGATCGACTTCGACCCCAACCGCGGCATACTGACTCGTGGTGCGGCGGTCTCGCCCTATGACGACTTGGTCATCGACGGCTCATACATCAAGGCCGAGGCGAAGGCCGGCCGGATGACTCAGTTCATGTATGCCGTGGCTGTCCGCAAGGGCGGCAAGGTGCGGGACTTCCGCGTGCCCAATGTCAACGACCTCGCTGGCCTCCTAGCTGCGGATAAGGAGCTGCGTCGATGCCGCGACGAGTGGGAGCGGCAAGGTCTCATACCTGTCGAGGAGATCCCGGCCGTCAGCAATTACGACCGCGGGCACCGCATGTACGGCATCAACACCTGGGCTGACATGTTCACCCCTCGACAGTTGCTGGTCCACGGCACCTTCACGCGCGAGTTCCTTGCCATCGTGCCGGAGGTACGGGCGGCGATGCCGTCGGCTCGCGCTGATGCCGTCCTCATCGAGTTGGCGCTACTACAGGGCAAAGCGATCAACTGGAATTCGCGCGCATCGTCCTGGAACCAGATGCGACAAGGACTCCGTTCGACGTTCGACAAGCACAACTTCGCCTTCAAATGGACCTTCGCTGAGTTCGAGGGGGCGTCCGCGCTGTACCCGTGGACGATGCACGTGATCGACAACTACCGACAGATCGCGGAACTGATGGACGGCACCGGCGTCGATAGCCAAGCGCGCCTAAGCCGGCCCGTGACCGTGACGCAGGGGAACGCAGCCGACCTCTCGACCGTCAGCAGCCAAAGCGTCGCGCACCTGTGCATGGATCCCCCTTACTACGACAACGTCATGTACGGCGAACTGGCCGACTTCTTCTACGTCTGGGAGAAGCACACGCTGGGACAGGTCAGACCGGAACTTTTCCGCAACGAGATGTCCGATATCGATAACGAGGCCGTCGCCAACCCGGCGCGTTTCGCTGCCCTAGGCACCCGCAAGAAGGCGCTGGCAGATGCCGACTACGAAGCCAAGATGACGGCGATCTTCACTGAGGCCCGGCGGGTGATGCGCGATGACGGCGTGCTGTCGGTGATGTTCACTCACAAGCGCGCCGAGGCCTGGGACACGCTTGGAATGGGGCTTCTGCGAGGAGGCTTCACGATTGAGACGTCCTGGCCCGTGAACACCGAGGCAGAACACTCGCTTCACCAGAGCGGACTGAACAGTGCCGCCAGCACGATCATGCTTGTTTGTCGGAAACGAACGCAGGACAGCGGGGATGCACGCGACGTCTACTTGGAGGACATCGAGGGAGAGGTGCGACGAGTCGCTCGCGAGGCAGTAGAACGCTTCCGAGTCGACGGCATCGACGGCGTCGATCTCATGCTCTCGGCCTACGGACCCACCTTGGGGGTCGTCAGTCGCAACTGGCCGGTGTTCAGCACACAGGCTGATGACGAAGGTCGTGCACGGTTGCTGCGACCTGAGGAAGCCCTTGACGTCGCCAGATCAGAGATCGTCAGGATCCAGCGCGCGCGGCTGGTTGGTTTCCCGGTGGAGTTCGACCCGCTCACGGACTTCACCGTCGCCTTCTGGGACGTCATCCGGGATGACACAGCCTCCTACGACGAAGCGAGGCGGCTGGCACTCGCGGTTGGTAGGCTGAGCGTCGAGGAGTTGGAACAGGCAAGGATCCTCGTCAAGCAGGCCGGGACTGTGAGACTCCTGACGCCGAAGCAACGGGTCCGTCCTCGTGGCGCCGACGAGAGTGACGCCGGAGTTCGCGCCACCGCACCTTCGTTTTCACGCTTGATCGACGCGGTGCACACCGTTTGCTACGTCGCCGACGAGGACGGCCTGGGGGCTGCAAAGGCACTCATGGATCGCACCGGCATCTCGAAGGACAACCGCTTCCAGGCGGTCGTTCAAGCACTGGTCAACGCTGTTCCTCGCGTGCGCCTCAAAGGGGCGTTCGCGCTGCCCCTCGCGGCGCGTTTGGACCGGGTCGTTACTGCCTACCTCCCCGAGGTGGCTCTGCCGCCTGATCCGGTGGAGGAGATCCTCACTGAGCAGGGCGACCTGTTTGCGGACCTCTCGACGTGAGCGAGCCGGTTGACCTCGCCTGGTCCAACGTCCCGGTTGATGTGGACCCGAGCGTCGGTCTCCCCGCTTCGGATTTCACGCTGGTGCCGTTGCAGGTCGCGTACTCGACCGGGGAGCAGCCTCTCACCCGGTTCTACGTGCCGCTGCTGGCCCGGGCGAAGGAGTACAAGCGGCTCGTCGGCTACTTCAACGCGAGTGTGCTGGCGCGGGCGGCGGCCGGGTTCGCGCCGTTCGTCGCCAGGCAGGCGCACATGCAGCTCGTCGTCGGAGCGCAACTGTCCGACGAGGACTGCGACGCTGTCCTGCGCGGCGAGCCGTTGGACAAGGTCGTCGCGGACCGCCTGTCGTTGGAGCCGCTGACCGAGGGCGTGAGCATCGTCCAGCGGGAGCACCTGCGCTTGTTCGCGTGGATGCTCCGGGAGGGGCGGCTGGCACTTCGGGTGGGCGTCCCGGTGGACGCTGCGGGGAAGCCGCTACGACCGGAGCAGGCACGCCGGTACTTCCACTCGAAGTACGGGCTGTTCACCGACGATCTGGGCCGCCAGGTCGCGTTCTCCGGGAGCGACAACGAGACCGTGGCAGGCTGGACCGGGAACCACGAGACGTTCCAGGTGTACTGCTCTTGGCACGACCAGGTCTGGTCGATGTACGGCGACGACATCACCCGCCGGCTGGAGCAGCATTGGGACGGCACCCCGGACGCCGGCTGGGCGGTCATGCCCGTGCCTGCCGCCCTGCGGCAACAGCTCATCAACATCGTCCCGGCTGACTGGCACCCGCCGGCGCAGGACGCCGACCCGCGGCTGCGCGACCTTGACGTCCCTGACGACCCGCTCGGCAAGGGAAAGCTCCTTCCGCCTCCCGAAGACGACGTGGTCGATCCGGACACCGAGGCGAAGGCCGTGGAGGCAGACCGGGCGAGGCTGCTGGAGGTCCTGAACGCCCCGCTGTCCCGGACAATGGTCGGCGTGGGCAGCGCGGGGGCGTTGCCGCTGCCGCACCAGCAGCTCATCGCGGTGCGCGCGGTCGAGACGTTCCCGCGCGGCTACCTGCTCGCGGACGAGGTGGGTCTGGGCAAGACGATCGAGGCGGGCCTGGTCATCCGCGAGTTGTTGCTGTCGGGCCGGGCACAGACCGCCTTGTTGCTTGCGCCGGCGAGCGTCTTGTCGCAGTGGCAGGAGGAGCTCCACGAGAAGCTCAGCCTGGACGTGCCTCGTTACGAGGGCGGCGCGTTCCTGGACCGGCACAACCGCGAGCTCCCGTTCGACCCGACCGGGAACCCGTGGAAGGCGTTCCCGGTCCTGCTCGCGTCGTCGCATCTGGCGCGGCGCGCCGACCGGCGGCAGCAGCTCCTCGCTGCCACGCCGTGGGACGTGGTCCTCGTCGATGAGGCGCACCACGCACGCCGGCGCGGCATCAAGGCCACAGGCACGACCAACACGCTGTTGTCGCTGCTGCAGGAGATGCGTGACGCGGACGCGTGGCAGGCCCTGTACCTGGCGACGGCCACGCCCATGCAGATGGCCCCGCACGAGGCTTGGGACCTGATCGAGCTCCTCGGCCTGCCCGGCGAGTGGGCTGAGTCGGCGGAGCGGTTCGTGCGGTACTTCGCTGAGCTCCGCCGCCCGCTGGACGAACGCGACTGGACTCTGCTCGCCGGGATGCTTCGGGACCAGATCGACGCCCCGGACGCCCTTTCGGACGAGCTGCTGCGGACCCGCGTGGTGGACCGGCTCGGGCCGGTGCTGTCGCGCAGCGTCCTGCGGCTGCACCAGCCGCCGACGCCCACCAAGCACCGCGTGCAGGGCTGGAAGACCTCGCAGGGCGAGCTGGCGGACGAGTGGCTTCGCGCGCACACCCCTATGCGGGACAGGGTGTTCCGGCACACCCGCGGGACGATGCGCCAGTACCAGGCTCAGGGGCTGCTCCCGGCCGACCTGGTGATCCCGAGGCGGACGATCCGGGACGAGTTCATCGAGCTGAGCGACCCAGAGCGGGCCTTGTACGAGCGGATCGACGCGTACATCAGCCGCTACTACAACGCCTACATGGCGACGACCGGGAACCAGGCCCTCGGCTTCATTATGACCGTGTACCGGCGGCGTCTGACGAGCAGCTTCCGGGCCGTCAGCCTGTCCCTGCAGCGCCGCCGGGCGGGACTGGCCGCCGGGAAGGCACTGTCCATCGCGGACTTCCTCGACGCGGACGACAAGACGGTCACCGAGGACGATCCGACGGGCGGCGACCTCAACCTCGCGGATCCGATCTCCGCGGACCTGCTCACGGCGGAGATCGCCGAGCTCGACTCGTTCATTGCCGACATCGAGGCCCTCGGCGGGCAGGACACGAAAGCCGACCAGCTCTACGCCGACCTGACTGACGCCCTCGCGGGCGGCTACGACAGCTACGTGATCTTCACGCAGTACACGGACACGATGGACTACCTCCGGGAGCGGATCGCCGGCTCGTACGCCCGGGTCGCCTGCTACTCCGGCAGAGGCGGCGAGCAGTGGGACCCGGACACCGCCACCTGGCGCAAGATCACGAAAAACGAGCTGAAGCAGAAGTTCCGCGAAGGCGACATCCGCGTCCTGCTCGGCACGGACAGCATGAGCGAGGGCCTGAACCTGCAGACCTGCGGCAGGCTGTTCAACTACGACGTGCCCTGGAACTTGATGCGGGTCGAGCAGCGGATCGGCCGGGTCGACCGGATCGGCGCGGCGTACGAACTCGTGACGGTCAGCAACTACTTCTACGCCGACACGGTCGAGCAGAGCATCTACACGTCCATCAAGGACGACTTCGGTGACTTCACCGAGATCGTCGGCGACGCCCAGCCGGTCCTCGCCGCGACCGAGCAGGCGATCAAAGCCGCGGCGATGAGCGGCGACCGAAGCCAGGTGCAGGCGGCGATCCAGCAGATCAAGGACAAGGTCAAGGTCGCGACCAGCGGCGACGTGCGGATGTCCGACGCCGAGGAACGCAGCATCGCCATCCCCGAACTCCACCCAACGGCGACCATCGACGACCTCGCGAACGCCATGCGCGGGAACCGAGCACTGGGGTTCTGGCTCGCGCCGGATCAGACAGAGCCTGGCGTCTGGGAGCTCCGGCTGCCCGGTACGCCGCCGCGGCTCATCGGCTTCGACCGCAAGACGGTCGACGGGAGCGCGCGGGACGTCTCCCTGTTCACCTGGGGCACGGCGGAGGCCCACAACGTGCGCCGGTTCCTTATCGGTGACGACGCCGAAGAAGCCCCCAACTGGGCCGGGGAGCTGATCCCGGACGAGAACAAGCTGCCGCTCTGAGCAGTTCACCCTCACCCCCCAGGCCTTCTGGAGGAGATGAGCCCCGTGGCTTCGACGGCTCGGCACCGCGAGTTCCGGCTGGACTGTCCCTTCGCAGCACGTCAACCCTCGCAAGTGGACACAGCAGGCTGTCCACTTCCGGAGCGGACACCGTTCCAACCAACGACACAGGTAGTTCCAGGTGTGGAAGTCGTTGTGTCCACTCCTGGAGCACACGTGGCACTGTCCAGTCCGAGGTTGCGGACACCCGTGCAGGAACTCGCGGGCACACGCTGATTCGCGGAGGACCTGCAGGACTGTCCTTCGGCAGCCCGCACTGAGTCTCGCGCCTGACACTGACAGCCCGCCGGGGCCGAACGCCGGTACGCCTAGCCCATGTCCAGGGCTGGCTCAGGTCGGAGTGCGAGGGCGCGGCGCAGCATGAAGCCGGGGCAGGCCGGTAGCGACGTGTACGTGCCGCGCAAAGCCTTGGAAGTAGGCATGCGCTCTGGCGGGGGCCTGAGGTAGCTGCATGCTGCTGCGCGGCGGGCACGCCTCCCATGAGCTGCCGCACACGTGCTGTCAGCGCACAGAGTCGGCGACACATCGGGCCCGAGCGGTCGCCGCGCCGAGCGTCACCCCTCGGGCGGGTCACGTGTCGCTGTCGTCAGCGTCGGTTGACGTGCCGAAGGCGAGCTTGGCGCCGAGCATGCTCAGTTCGGCGTGTCCTTCGCGAAGCAGAGTGACGGGATCTCCGAACGGCACGATCTCGGGTGCCTCCGTGTCGGCGCGCAGCACCCGGTAGATCCAGTAGCGACTGCCGCGCCGCATGGCCTCGAGCAGCTCCCGTTCGCTGATCGGAAAGGCAGCTGAGGGATCGTCGCCCTTGGTGGCCTTCACTTCGATGTAGGAGGTGAGGCCGTCGTCGGCGACGGACTTGATGTCGTAGGGCGCAAGTGGGTGCTCGCGCGCCACCCACTCCACGACCTCGGGGTCGAGCCCGGCCTCCTCGACGCGCCGACGTTCGTGATCGAAGACGGCCTGCTCGCCGCGCGCGCCGATGGTGCTGTTTCGTCGATGCTGGCCGGCGTGGTCGTACGGGCCCTTCGGACCGAGCTGCGCTCGGCCGGTGCGCACGCGGTCGCCGGCAGTCGGGTAAGGCTTCGTGGTGACTCGCCGAACGGTGACCTTCTCCGGATCTATCGGAGGCAAGGGTGGGTCGTCGGCAGCGGCTTGAGTGGCTGACGCCTCCGCTGTGTCCGGCCCGGCAGGTTCGGCAGCGGTGACCGATTCAGCGGTCTGCGCGTCCGGGCCCGGGCCCGCGGCGAGCGTGCTTGTCAGGTTGGTGACGAGGTGAGCGAACTCTTGTTCGAGGTCGTCGTCCTCGACATCCTGTCCGAGTTCCTCGTGAGCGGCAGCGAGCCGATCGGAACCGATGCCCAGCGAACGCAGGAAGAGCTGCCGGCTGGAGCTGTCGGCTGACAGAAGCAGGGAGTATGCGTGCCCTAGTGGGGGTGAGCCGACGTACTCGGCGAGTAGCGGCCCTAGCCGGTACCAGTCGGGCTGCTTCGTCACCGAATCAAGTGCCACGTAGGCGGTCCCGTACTGCCGACGCCTGCCGTCGATCTCCACGCGTGTGGCGATGTGGCACGTCTCTGCGGATCGTTCGCGTTCTTCGTCTTCGAGCTGGTAGAGGACCGTGAGCTGGCTGCATGCGAGAACGTCGAGACGCTGCAGGCGCCGGGCGACCTGCTGGGCTTGCGCGGGCGAGTGGTCGGCCGCCACTGCGTAGAGGTAGGGCGAAGCGGCCCGCAGCGAGGCCAGCACCTGACTGCTGAAGCCAGCCTCTACGCCGGAAGGGCGGGCGACGACATGGACCGCCTTGTCGAGGTCGGGGAGGTCGAGCGCTCTTTGCAGCCGTCCAAGATCCCGATCGCCATCAAGGATGGGGTGAGTGGGCTGCCAGGTGTCCGCCAGTTGCCGGTTGACGGCCACGTACGGGAGTTCGTTGAAGCGCACCGTGTCAGCCAGACGGGCCAGCAGGGGGACTCGCATGCTGCGCAGTGCCTCTTCGTCGCGGTCACGCAGAACGTCGTTGAGCGTCCGCATGGCCCAGCGGGCCGCGTCCTGCGTTGCCTTGCTGACCGTCAGCTCGTCCTGTGCCTCGTCCGCCAGCTGCTGAAGCAGCCAAGCAAGCTGGGTTGCGGTGGGGCGGGCGGCATCAATGAACTCGGCTGCTGCCGCGAAGCCTTCCAGCCCTTGATCGAGCTCGGGCGGGATGCACGCGACGCTGCGGCGGACGGCTCGGGGTGTGTCGAATCCCAGGCGCCAGGCGCGGTGGCCGGGCACGATGACCGGCTCGTCGCCGCGAACGGCTGGGACCCACGCGTTGTCGCCGAGCATGAAGGCCAGAAGTGACGGGGCACTTCGGCTGGACCCGGCATGTTCGCTGTGTTGACAGGTGAAGGTGGCGGTCATGGCGCTGGCGTAGGTGCTGGTCCAGTTCTTGCCCAGCTCGGTCAGCAGGACCGCCAGACGCGCCCAGTCGGCCGCCTCGACCAGTTCCTCGAACCCGTCGAGAGCAGCAGCCTGGGTGAGGAACTGGCTCTGGCTGTGCCCGCGGGGACATGCTGCGGCCTGCTGAACACGCAAGTCGGTTGACCACGCCTTCCAAGCGCGAGGAGCCGCCTTCGCGTGCGGGTGATGCGCCGGAAGCACGTAGTTGTCCCCGGACAGCGTCAGGGGGTAACGCCGGTTCTCAGCCGTCTCGCGGAGCACCCTCACGCAGGGGGAGACTCCCAGCCGCTCGTAGAAGCTCCGGTCGTGGTTGCCGCCATGAGGCGGCGGGATCTCCGCCAGGAACTCGTAGTCATCGAAGCTGCCGTAAAGCCGCTCGAGCCGGTCGTGCCCGAGCCACTCGGCAGAGAAGTAGACCTCCGAGGCCGGCCGCAACTCCGCGCGGGTGTGACGCGCAGTGCGTGCTTCCACCATGACACCTGAGAGGAGCTTGTCGAGCTGGGCGTCGCCGCTTCGCTCGGTGTGGAAGTACGACGCCAGGGCGCTGAAGGCGGCTCGCCTTCGCTCCTGCGACTCGTCGGGGTCGGTCAGCATGGGGATGAGCACACGCGCGACCAGGTAGCGCCACTCGAACGGTCTGACGCCGGCTTGCTCGAGCAGCGCGCGCAGTGAGCTGAGGTCAGGCAGATCCGCGATGGGAACGTGCAACTGGTCCGGGAAGTCGACGTGGCCGCGTTGGCGTTCGAAGAACACTTCGGGAGGGGTGCGCCAGGAGCCGTCGATGACACGGACGCAGGAAACCTCGCGAAGCAGCGGTGCGAAGTTCCGGGCTCCGGCTGCGTCGGACCAGTCCAGCAACAGTTCGTACAACTCCAGGTCTTGTGAGGCTCGGTCGGGCTCGAGTCCGGCAAGGACGGTCTGCACGGTGAGCTCAGGGACGCCTAGGGCGTGTCTCCCAAGCGGGAGGCTGTGGCTGCGCCATGGTGGGGCCATGTCACGCGATCAGATCTTCACCGAAGAGCAGTGGGCACGGATCGAGCCGCTGCTGCCGAGTTCGAAGGGTA
>Ga0136611_10001489_pt1 | contig 16284 bp, 11 predicted proteins | sample AntDrymUQ2232306_2_FD_106645 | JGI IMG/M metagenome (GOLD analysis project Ga0136611, IMG submission 106645) | Polar desert sand microbial communities from Dry Valleys, Antarctica - metaG UQ223 (23.06) | ecosystem: Environmental > Terrestrial > Soil > Desert | place: Antarctica: Dry Valley...
CTTGCGCCGGTGGCTCGACCGCACCGAGCAGGGCTGGACCGAGCAACTCGACGCGTTCGCCGATCATGTTCGCCGAAGCCATGAGTCCTGATCGGTCCCGTGTCCTGGTCGCGCTACGGGTGCCGTGCGACCCGGTCGAGGCGTTCGCACGGTTCACCGGCGAGATCGGCCAATGGTGGCGACCCAACGGGATGTTCCAGTTCACCGAGGGACGCACCGGCACCCTGTCGTTCGAACCCGGCGAGGGTGGCCGCCTCGTCGAAACCTACGACGACGGCACCACCTTCGTGATCGGCACCATCACCACCTGGCAGCCACCCCGACGACTCGTGCTCACCTGGCGTCACGCCAGCTTCCCCGCCGAGCGCGTCACCGAGCTCCACGTCACGCTCGAGGCCACCGGTCCTGACCAGACTCGAGTCACCGTGGAGCACTACGGCTGGGACACCATTCCCGCGAGCCACGCCGCGCGCCACGGGTTCCCCCTCGCCACTTTCCAACTCCGTTTCGCCCAGTGGTGGCGCACGCTGCTCTACGAGGCCTTCCCCGACGCGTAACACCCACACCCCAATCCCCGCGTAGTCGACTGTCGGACCGGTGCGCTGGCCGCCCGAACGTCTGTCGCGTCGGTCGGGACGCGCCCCGCCATACTCGGTGTACGTGTTCTGCTCGGCGTTGCCGAGCGGGGCCCGCGCTGCAGATCGCCGGGTATGTGCGGGTTGCTGCATACCCACTGGCGAGCACGATCAGCGGTAGCTAGGATCTCGTCCGGCGCGACAGCCACAGTGCCATAATCACGACGATCCGGACCAGCGCCGCTGACTGCGGGAGGGCGCTATTCAGGCCCACAGTCGGTCTGGGCCCAGTCGTTCGGGTGCGAACGTGTCCATTCGTCCGGGTGTCCATTTCAGATCTCGTCGAGTGGGTTCGTGCCGATCGTGAGTTCGCGCAGCGCTTCGGTGCGGGCGGCGACGAAGTCGAGCTGTTCGTCGATGCTTCGTTGGATCTCGGCAAGTTCGATCTCGGTCGAACCCGTGCTTGCGATTGTGGCGGCGTCGACGAGGGTCGTGGCTGCCGTTTCGATCTCACGAACGCGAGCGTCGAGTGCCGTCATCACCGTCGCCGACGGCGCTGCGCTGCACCGGTGCGCAGGAGTACGTCGAGTTGGTGACTGAGGCGTTGTCCGATGTCGTGCAGCTGCGTGGTGAGGGTCCAGATGTCGCCGATGTCTGCGCCGTCGGTTTGCGAGATGCCATGCGCGGTGTCAATGGCCTCGCTTAGTCGTCGCTTAGTCGGAGTCGATATCCGATGAGCGTCCTGCGGGCGTTGTCGGGCAGGAGGTGTTATTCGATCTGAAGTCGCCGCTGCTGCCACTCCGGGCGGCGCCGCATCCGCCGCACCCAGACGACGCCCGCGATGAGGACGGCCAGGATCAGGACGAACAAGACGACGCCGGCCACTGCGATCACCTGTCACGGGACCGTGACCCGCACCGGGGACTCCTCACCGCCGACCGGGACCTGCAAACCGCCGATCAGCGCGGCGTGCGCGAGTGGCACCACCGTTACTTCCCATCCTCGACGATGCGCAACGCCCGTGGATCCGTGGCGACGGCAATTTCGGGCTGGACCGGGACGTCGGCTTGGAGAGATTCGGATTCGAAGAGTTCGAACTCCTCGACACATCTCGCCAACGCCTCCGCGGCCTCAGAGCCGCCCGGTGCGTCGAAGTAGTCGCGATCATTGATGCGTTTGATCCAGGTGCGCAACCGGTCGAGGTCGGCTTCGGATTCCTCGACTTCGGCGTACGTGGTGCGCCCGAGGGCGCGTTCGTGGGCGATCTCGTCGAGGAACGCCGGCACTCGGGAGCAGAACTCGTTGTATTCGTCGGAACGCTCGGCGTTCAGTCGATCGATCAGGACGCGTTCTTGCGACACGACGGCGAGTTGGATCGTCCACGACGATGCCTGGCCGCCTTCGCGGTTCACCCGATCGACCAGGCGGTTGATCGCTCGCGCGGTGTCACGCAGGTTCGGCACGATCGCCACGCCGTTGTGGAGGTAGTGGGCTCCGAGTGAGCGCAGCTTGCGCCACGCGTGAACGCGCAGGGTCGATGATTCGCCACCGGTGGAGATGGTGACCATCAGCCACTCCACCCGTGAATCGTCTGCGTCGACGGCGTTCACGGACATCAGCCTACGACGTTCGCTTCCGATCTACGGAACTGCTCATGCATTCAAGTGTAACGTACGTTGCGTGAACATTTCGGCGCCGGATGGCTCGACGGAAGCGGGCACAGCGGAGACGGAGCGTTGGCACGCCCTTGATCCCGAAGTGGTCGCATCACAAGTGGACGTCGTCGTTGCGGACGGTCTCGACGGCGACGAAGCAGCACGCCGCCTCGAGCAACGCGGCCCGAACCAGACAGCCCGAGTCGAGCGCGAAGGCCTAATCGAGCGGTTCGTCGAGGAGGTCACCGAGCCGATGATCCTGTTGTTGATCGGGACCGGTGTCCTCTACTCGATCTGGGGTGAGATCCGCGACGCGATCACCATCTTCTCGGTGATCACCCTTCTGATCGCGTCGGAAGTGTTCAACGAATGGCGCGCCGAACGCGCCGTCGACGCGATCGCCGACCTCGCCGCGCCCGACGCGATCGTCCGCCGTTCCGGACGCACCCAACTTGTCCCTGCGAGCGACGTCGTCGTCGGAGACGTCGTCGTGATCGACGCCGGTCGACGCGTACCGGCCGATGCCCGCGTCATCGACGCGAACTCGGCTGCTGTCGACGAATCTGCACTCACGGGCGAGTCCGACCCCGTCACGAAGCACATCGAGTCGGTTCCCGAAACAGCCGGCCTCGGTGACCGCTCATCGGTCCTTCACGCCGGCACCATGATGGTGCGAGGCAGCGCAACAGCGGTCGTCGTCGCGACCGGCGCCGCAACCGCCGTCGGGGCCATCGCGTCGCTCACGTCAGGTGCCAAGCCCCCACCGAGCCCACTGCAGCGCAGCATGCGCTCGCTGTCGGCGTCTTTGGTCATTGTCGCGATTGCACTGTCGACGCTCGTCCCACTCATCAACATCGTCCTCGCCGGTCAACCATGGCGCAAGGCAGTCCTCACCGGGCTGTCGCTGGCGTTCGCCACCATCCCCGAGGAGATGCCGATCCTGTTGACGATGGTGCTTGCTGTCGGCGGCTACCGGCTCGCCCGGCGCCAGGCCATCGTGCGACGACAACCCGCCGTTGCAACGCTCGGCGCCGTCACCGTCGTGGTCACCGACAAGACCGGCACCCTCACCCAGAACCAGCTCGCTATCGCCGAGACACTGACCCGCCTTGACAGCGAAACGTTCCTGGCGCGCGCCCGAGCCACAGTCGACAACGAATCGCCGATCGCGACGACCGACCCGATCGACCTCGCCCTCAACGACACCCAACATGAGGGCGGCGACAAACCGATCGCCATGGCATTCGGATTCGACAACGATCGTCGACGATCGTCGGTAATCCGACACACCGACGACCACCGCTACTACATCGCCGTCAAGGGCGCACCCGAATCAATCATCGCCGCCTGTACCCACCACCTCGACCACCACGGGCACCCCGAACCCCTCACCGCAGCCCACCGACAAGCGGCCTCCGACGCTGCAATCGAACTCGCCGACCGAGGAATGCGCGTGCTCGCCTTCGCCGACCGCACCACGGACGCGATCCCCACCAGTGCGGACTCTGCCGAAACTGGCCTGTGCCTCACCGGGCTCATCGGGTTCGCCGACCCGCCACGACGCGAGTCCGCCGCCGCCGTCGCCACCTGCCAACACGCCGGAATCCGAGTAATCATGGTCACCGGCGACCACCCCCGAACCGCCACCGCCATCGCACGCCAAGTCGGCATCGAGACCGACCACACCGATGCGATCACCGGCGACGAACTCGACCGCCTCGACGACGCGGCGTTCACCGACGCTGTCACCCACACGTCGGTGTTCGCCCGAGTCACCCCCGACCACAAGCTCCGCATCGTCCGAACCCTCCAAGACTCCAACCAGGTCGTCGCCGTGACCGGCGACGGGATCAACGACGGCCCCGCCCTCGCGGCTGCCGACATCGGCGTCGCCATGGGCCAACACGGCACCGATATCGCCCGCGACGCCGCCGACATCGTGCTCGCCGACGACAACTTCGCCACCCTCGAAGCCGGCATCGAGGAAGGCCGAGGACTCACCGCCAACCTCCGCAAAGCCGTTCGCTTCTACCTCGCCGCCAAAGTCGCCCTGCTCGCCACCGTGCTCGTCACCGCCCTCGCCGGGCTCCCCCAACCGTTCACCCCGCTCCAGATCATCGTCATGGAACTGTTCATGGACCTCGCCGCGTCCGCCGCGTTCGTCGCGGAAGCACCCGAACCCGGCACCATGCAACGCCCACCCGACGACCCCGGCCATCGCTTCGTCGACACGCCGATGATCCACAGCATCTTGTCAGCAGGAGCCAGTCTCTTCGTTGGCGTGTGCGGCGCCTACCTCACCACCCGAGCCATCGGCGACACCGACCAAGCCGGCACCGTCGCGTTCATCGTCTGGCAATTCGGCCACGTCGTCCTCGCAATGCACCTGCGATCAGAGCACCAACCCCTCACCCGACTAGGACTCACCACCAACCACATAATGAACATCTGGGCCGCCGCCGTTACCGCCTTCGTCATCGTCGTGCTCGCCGTCCCGGCCATACGAAACGCCTTCGGAGTCGAACTCCTCGGGCTCCGCTCATGGGGGACCGTCGCCATCGCCGCACTGCTACCGACAGCGTGGATCGAACTCGGCAAGCGACGGCGAGCACACGCCAACTCGAACTAGCCGAACTGCCGACCGGGGTCGAAGCGTTCCGGCCCCGCGAGGCGGAGTTGACCCGGTCTGCCGGACGGCACCGCCTACGTGGCGGGCCAAGCGAGCAACCCGAGCAGAACGCTCACTCCGCCGCCCTCCGATGCCGCCCATAGCCAGCAATCTCGGACGCCAGACAGTGGCCCACCTCTGCCTTCGACCACTCGACAATGCCACGCCCTAACGCGGCCACCGTTGCCGATCCGCCCACCCGAGAACGGCCCTTACCGAGCGCCCCATACCACTCGACGCGCCGTGCCGCTCGCGCCCCCTACCGCCGGGGCTACGGGGCAGCGCCGATGCGCCGATCTGTGCGGCCGAGTCACGAGGTGGCTGGCGTCGTTCTGCGCTGCGCGTTCTGTGCGGCATACCGGCACATCGGGGAGGCTTCTGCTCTGTGTCAGCGCACAGACCGACTGCTGTTCTGTGCGCTGACACAGAAGCGGGAGGGGCGCCGGCTGCCTCATACCGCCGGCTACGGGACAGCGCCGATGCGCATCCACATCGGCGGTCATCTCACGCTGACCGTGCTCCGCGATCAGCAGATCACGCTCCTGCAACTCCACGCATTCGGCGACGTCGCACAGCAGTGGCACAAGATGCACGACGACCACGACGCCTGGTTCTAACGATACGAACGCCCCGCATGCACGACGTCGCCGCTGCAGCGCTGTCCACGAACCGGTCCAGAAACCGGTCCAGAACCGGTCCACGAAATCGAGTCGAGGCGCATTCGAGCGGCCGGAGCAGCAATCGGACAACCTCGCCAGCAGGCGCCGGACGTTCGCGTCGCCCCTGGTAGCGTGCTACTCGATCCGCATGCCCGAGATCGCTCGCGCGATCACCAGCTGCTGGATCTCGCTCGTGCCTTCGAAGATCGTGTGGATCTTGGCGTCGCGGTGCCAGCGCTCGACGGGGTACTCGCGTGTGTAGCCGTAGCCGCCGAGGATCTGAATGGCGTCCTCGGTGACGCGGACGGCGACCTCGCTCGCCTTGTACTTGCTCATCGAGCCCTCACCGTTCTTGAAGCCGCCGTTGCGCGACAGCCACGCCGCGCGCCAGATCAGCAAACGTGCTGCGTCGATCTCGGTGGCCATGTTGGCCAGCTTGAACGCGATCGCCTGGTGCATGACGATCGGCTTGCCGAACGCCTTGCGCTCCTTCGCGTACTCGAGCGCGTACTCGTAGGCGGCGCGAGCGATGCCGAGCGCCTGCGCGCCGACGGACGGGCGGGTCGCCTCGAACGTCGCCATCGCCGGCTGCTTCTCACCACTGGCACCGGCCGCGGCGACGCGCTCGCGTGCCCGGGCGAGCTTTGCGTCGAGCTTCTCCTTGCCGCCGAGCAGGCAGCTTCCGGGGATGCGCACGTCGTCGAGTACGACCTCCGCGGTGTGGCTCGCCTTGATGCCGTGCTTCTTGTACTTCTGCCCCTGGCTCAGGCCCTTCGTGCCAGGCGGGACGACGAAGCTGGCCTGACCGCGGCCCTTGAGCTCGGGATCGACCGCAGCGACCACGACGTGCACGTCGGCGATGCCGCCATTGGTGATCCACGCCTTGGTGCCGTTGAGCACCCACTCGCCGTTCGCCTCGTCGAACACCGCACGCGTCCGCAGCGACGACACGTCACTGCCGGCGTCGGGCTCGCTCACGCAGAACGCTCCGAGTTTGATGTCGTCTGCGTCGCCATAGCACTGCGGCACCCACTCGCCGACCTGCTCCGGCGTGCCGTTGCTGCTGATGCCGGCCGCCGCGAGAGCACTGCCCATGATCGCCATGCCGATGCCGGCGTCGCCCCAGAAGATCTCCTCGATCGCGACCGGAAGCGTCAGCCCGGTCGGGTCCGAGAACGCGTTGAGCAGGAACTCCCACCCGTAGAGGCCGATCTTCGCCGCCTCCTGCACGATCGGGTACGGGAACTCCTCGCGCTCGTCCCACTCGTGCCCGGCGGGCCGGATGACCGACTCCGCGAAGTCGTGCACCCACTTCTGGATCTGCAGTTGGTCCTCGTTCAACCCAAAGTCCGGCATGCAGCGAAGTTACCCATCGGTAACCTCGTTGGCAAGAGCTTCCTCGGTCGTGCGTGTCAGAGTTGCACCGTGGGGACCAGCGGGATCAGGAAGCTGTCGGCCGCGACGATCGCGGCCGTGTGTGTGCTCGCCGCGTGCAGCGACGACGACGACGCCGCAACGTCGTCGGTGGCGTCCACTGCGGCGACGACCGCGGCGACCACCGCCGAGACGGAGGTGAAGGAGGCTCCTGCGACCGCGCCCGTGACGGATTCGTCGAGCCCCGACACGACGGCTGCACCGGACACGACCGGCGCGCCCGCCACCACGGCTGCCCCGGAGACGTCCCCGCCGTCGACGACGCCGCCGTTCACCAACATCGATGACGAGACGCTCGAGGGCGTGCTCGCCGCGCTCGACTCCGCCCCTCCCGGCTGCGACCCGCTCGACACGCGCGAGTGCCTGCTCCCGTTCCCGTCGAACTTCTACTACCGCGACGGCCACGTCGACATGCCGATCGAGGGCATGCCGCAGAACGTCGCCGGCGTCGCGATGGACCCGACGGAGTCGAACCGCAACGACGGCTTCAGCCCGAACACGGCGATCCTCACGTACGTCGAGGGTCTCGATGCCGAGGCGTCGAACCTGTCGAAGTGGACGGACCTCGAGTCGTCGTTCGCGGAGGACGCGACCGTTGTCGTCGTGGACATCGACTCGGGCGACCGGGTGCCGTTGTGGACGGAGCTCGACGCGAAGGCGGACGAGGACGTCGATCGCCTGCTCGAGATCCACCCAGCGGTTGCGCTGGAGGAGGGTCACACGTACGTTGTGGCTCTGCGCGGGCTCGTCGACACCGACGGCACCGAGATCGCGCCGACCGACACGTTCCGTGCGTACCGCGACGGCCTCGTGACCGAGCTCACCGAGATCGAGGACCGTCGCGAGGAGCTCGAGCACGGATTCGACGCGCTCGGCGCCGCCGGCGTCGAGCGTGACTCGTTGCAGCTCGCGTGGACGTTCACGGTCGCCACTGCAGAGAGCATCAGCGGGCGCATGCTGCACATCCGCGACGACGCGCTGGCGCAGCTCGGTGATGCCGCACCCGCGTTCACCGTCACGTCCGTCACGCCGAACTCCCACGACAACATTGCGCTGCAGATCGCAGGGACCTACACCGTGCCGAACTACCTCACCTTCGACGGGTCGCCGGGCAACCGGTACTTCTACGGCGACGGCGTGATCCCGACCGGCGACGAGATGCCGATCGCGAACGGGACCGTGCAGGCGACGTTCCTCTGCAACGTCAGCGTTGCGGCGATCGCGGCAACCGAGCCGGCGCACCTCGTGCAGTACGGGCACGGCCTCCTCGGCAGCGAGCGCGAGATCAACGCGGGCAACGTGCGCGCCTTCGGCAACGAACACAACGTCGTCTTCTGCGCGACGAAGTGGGCCGGCATGAGCGAGGACGACATCGGCAACGCGGTCGCGACGCTCGGCGAGATGGGCCAGTTCCCGACGATCGTGGACCGGTTGCAGCAGGGTGTGCTCAACCAGATCTTCCTCGGCAGGTGGATGATGCACCCGGACGGTCTCGCATCGCTACCGGAGATGACGCGTGCCGACGGGACGGCCATGATCGACACTGCGCACCTCGACTACGACGGCAACAGCCAGGGCGGGATCATGGGCTTCATGCTCGCGGCGGTATCGCCCGACATCGAGCGTGCAGTCCTCGGCGTCACCGGGCAGAACTACAGCCTCCTGCTGTCGCGGTCCGTCGACTTCGCGACGTACGAGGCGATCTTCGAGCCGGCCTACCCCAACGACCTCGACCGCGTGATGATCATCGCGATGACGCAGATGCTGTGGGATCGCGGCGAGGGGGCCGGCTACATCCAGCACATCACCGACGATCCGTACGAGAACACCGAGACGAAAGAGGTGCTGCTCCACGTCGCGTTCGGCGACCACCAAGTGAGCGAGCTGACCGCGATGATCGCGGCGCGGACCATGGACGTCCCGATTCACCGTCCGGTCAGTGCGGAGGGCCGCAGCGGCGAGGTCGAGCCGGGCTGGGGTCTCGAATCGATCACCTACCCGAGCGACGGGTCCGGGCTGATCATCTGGGACTCGGGCAGCGACCCGATCCCGTTCGAGAACCTCCCGCCGTCGACCGGCCGCGACTCCCACGAGGACCCGCGCGCCGACGCCGACGTCCGCCAGCAGAAGGCGTCGTTCCTCTTCGAGGACACGCTCGTCGACGTCTGCGACGACGCCTGCACCGCCGACGCCCGGGAGTGACCTGGCCCGACTTCTGGCGTGTGTGAGCGGTATGTCGCCATCTGACGACAGAAGTCAGCGGCGGAGGGTGGTGCCGGCCGTCGTGGTCTCGACCGTCCAGCCGTCGGCCTGGAGCACGGCGCGCAGCGTGTCGGCCGTCGCATAATCCTTGGCGGCGCGCGCGGCGTCGAGCGCCTCGGCCTTCGCCAACGCGTCCGCTGGGATCTCTCCGGCGGTCGCGAGGACGAGCCCGAGCGCGTCGCACATCTGGTGCACGGCGCCGACGAGACCCGCCGCCGCAGCATCGCCCGCGTCCCAGGCCACGTTGGCACGCCGCACCGTCTCGAACAGCAGCGCCGTGGCCGCCGGCGTGTCGAGGTCGTCGTCCATCCGCTCCCTGAACTGCGCGAGCACGGATTCGTCGGCGTCCGCGACCTCCGCCGCGGCGGTGCGGGCCGCGAACGCGTCCAGCCCGGCGAGCGTCTTGGTCGACGACTCGAGGTTGTCGTTGCCGACCGCGACGGGGCCGCGGTAATGCGCCTGCAGCAGCAGCATCCGGTACGCACGCGCGTCGTAGTGCTCGAGGAGGTCGACCACGTTGTCGACGTTGCCGAGGCTCTTCGACATCTTCTCGCCCTCGGGGTCGACGACCCAGCCGTGGTGCATCCAATGGTTGGCGAAGCTGCGGCCGAGCGCGACGGCCTGCGCCCGTTCGTTCTCGTGGTGCGGGAACTTGAGGTCCTGGCCGCCGCAGTGGAGGTCGAAGCCCTCCCCGAGGAGGTCGAGGCTCATCACGACGCACTCGCTGTGCCAGCCCGGACGCCCGTCGCCCCACGGTGACGGCCACGCCGGCTCGCCCGGCTTCGACAGCTTCCACAGCACGAAGTCGGCACGGTGGCGCTTGCCCTCCGCGCCGTAGACGTCACGCTCGCCGCCGCCGGCGATCATCGCCTCGATGTCCTGGTGCGGCAGGAGGCCGTAGTCCGGCACCTTCTGCACGTCCAGATAGACGCCGTCGTCGGTGAGGTACGCCGCGTCGCGCTCGACGAGGTCGGCGATCATCGCCACCATCCCGTCGACGTACTCCGTCGCGTGAGGCACGTCGGTCGGACGCGCCACGCCGAGCGCGTCCATCGCGTCGAACCAGACCTTCTCGTAGTGCTCGGTGATCTCCGTCCACGGACGGTCCTCGCGCTGCGCCTTGGTGATGATGTTGTCGTCGATGTCGGTGATGTTGCTGACGAGACGCACGCGCAGCCCGGTCCACTCGAGGTACCGGCGGAGCACGTCGTAGACGATCGTGGCGCGCCCGTGACCGAGGTGCGGCGGGCCGTAGACCGTCGGGCCGCAGAGGTAGACGCTCACCGTGCCGGGGTCGCGCAGACGGAGTTCGCGGACCTCTCTGCTCGCGGTGTCGTACAGGTGCAGCATGCGCGAGAGCCTAGGAGCGAGGCATCGAACCGGCCGGGACCGATTCACCTCCTGCTCCGGACGCGAAACGGGGTCACGGATAGCCTGCTCTGACCATGACAGCGGCCATCCCGGACAAGCCGACGCTCGACGGAATCGAGAGGGCGCTGATCGAACGCTGGGAGGCGGAGGGCACGTACCGCTTCGACCGCAGCGCCACGCGCGACGACGTCTTCGCGATCGACACTCCCCCGCCGACCGTGAGCGGCTCGCTCCACGTCGGCCACGTGTTCAGCTACACGCAGACGGACGCGATCGCGCGCTACCAGCGCATGCGCGGTCGCACCGTCTTCTATCCGATCGGGTGGGACGACAACGGTCTTGCCACCGAGCGACGCGTGCAGAACTTCTTCGGCGTCCGCTGCGACCCGCGGGTCGCGTTCGACCCGGACTTCCAGCCGCCCGAGAAGGCCGACAAGCAGCAGGTCCCGATCAGCCGCCCGAACTTCGTCGACCTCTGCAAGCGGCTCGTCGCCGACGACGAGGTCGCGTTCGAGGCGCTCTTCCGCACGCTCGGGCTGTCGGTCGACTGGAGCTACCTCTACACGACGATCGGCGACCACTGCGTCCGCACCTCGCAGCAGGCGTTCCTCGCGAACCTCGACCGCGGCGAGGCCTACCAGCAGGACGCGCCGACGCTGTGGGACGTCGACTTCCGCACCGCGGTCGCGCAGGCGGAGCTGATGGACAAGGAGATCCCGGGGGCGTACCACAAGATCGCGTTCGCCGGCACCGGCGGCGCCGACGCGATCATCATCGACACGACGCGGCCGGAGCTGATCGCGTCGTGCTGCGCGCTCGTCGCGCACCCGGACGACCCGAAGTACCAGCCGCTGTTCGGCAGCACCGTCGTGACGCCCTTGTACGGGGTCGAGGTGCCGGTGCTCGCGCACCCGCTGGCGGACCCCGAGAAGGGCACCGGCGTCGCGATGATCTGCACGTTCGGCGACACCACCGACGTGATCTGGTGGCGCGAGCTGCAGTTGCCGACACGCGCGCTGATCGGCCGCGACGGAAGGTTCACGTCGGCAAATCCCGACTGGATCGCGTCGGCCGGCGGGCAGGCGTCGTACGCAGAGATCGCCGGGCTGACGTCGAAGCAGGCACAGAAGCGCGTCGTCGAGATGCTGCGCGACTCGGGCGCGCTGCAGGACGAGCCTCGCCCGATCACGCACCCGGTGAAGTTCTACGAGAAGGGCGACCGCCCGCTCGAGATTGTCACCAGCCGGCAGTGGTACATCCGCAACGGCGGACGCGACGCGGACCTGCGCGCGCAGCTCGTGCGCCGCGGCGAGGTGATGACCTGGTTCCCGGACCACATGCGCCACCGCTACGCGAACTGGGTCGAGGGGCTGAACGGTGACTGGCTGATCAGCCGACAGCGCTTCTTCGGCGTCCCCTTCCCGCTCTGGTACCGGATCGACGAGCACGGCGACGCGGTCTACGACGAGCCGCTGCGCCCGTCGCTCGACCGCCTTCCCGTCGACCCCTCGACCGACCTTCCCGACGGGTACACCGAGGACCAACGCGATCGCGCGGGCGGGTTCGTCGCAGACCCGGACATCATGGACACCTGGGCGACGTCGTCGCTGACGCCGCAGATCGCCGGCAGGTGGATCGACGATGCCGACCTCTTCTCCCGCGTGTTCCCGATGGACATCCGGCCGCAGGCGCACGACATCATCCGCACGTGGCTGTTCGCCACCGTCGTCCGTTCGCACTTCGAGCACGACTCGGTGCCGTGGAAGTCGCCGACGATCGCCGGGTGGATCCTCGACCCCGACCGCAAGAAGATGTCGAAGAGCATCGGCAACGTCGTCACGCCGATGCCGCTGCTCGAGCAGTACGGCAGCGATGCCGTGCGCTACTGGTCGGTCAATGCGCGACCCGGCGTCGACACGGCGTTCGACGAAACCCAGATGAAGATCGGGCGCAAGCTCGCGCTGAAGATCCTCAACGCGAGCAAGTTCGTCCTCGGCTTCCCGGCACCGCCCGACGCTGCGCGCCCGGCCGAGCCGATCGACCTCGCGATGCTGTCGCGCCTCCAGCGAATCGTCGCCGAGGCCACGGCTGCGTTCGACGAGTTCGACTACGCGCGCGCGCTCGAGCGGGCCGAGGGCTTCTTCTGGTGGTTCTGCGACGACTACGTCGAGCTCGTGAAGACGCGCGCCTACGGATCGCAGGGCGATGCCGCGTCCGCATCGGCCGGCGTCGCGCTGCGCGAGGCACTCGACGTGCTGCTGCGGCTGTTCGCGCCGTTCCTCCCGTTCGTGACGGAGGAGGTCTGGGTATGGTGGCGAGACGGCTCCGTCCATCGCGCCACCTGGCCGGCCGCAGGCGATCTCACCGTCGCAGCCGACCCGCAGGAGGCCGAGATGTTGCTCGACACCGTCTGCGGCGTGCTGGCGCTCGTCCGGCGTGCGAAGACCGAGGCGAAGGCGAGCCAGCGTGCGCCGGTCGACCGGCTGATCGTGCACGCCCCGGCCGCCGTCCACACGCTGCTCGCAGCCGGCACGACGGATCTGCGCGAGGCCGGTTCGATCGCCGACGTCGAGGTGCTCGACGCACCTGAGCTGGCCGCCGACATCGTCATGGGATCGTCACCCCCCGCGATGCGCGGTCAGTAAACTCCGCCGCGTGCGGACGGGGCGGACGCGGGCGGCGTGGATCACGGTCGCCGCAGTCGCGCTGACGGGTGCATTGTGGGTGCCGCTGGCGCAGGGCTCGGACGACGTCCCGCCGGGCGACATCGCCAACCCGACCAGCACGATCACCACGACCCTGGTGCCGGAGTACGTGATCGACCACGCACTCGCCGCTTCGATGCCGGCCACGCGCATGCCGGCGATGCAGGTGACCGAGACGCTGCCGCCGCCGTCCACGGTCGCGACAGCCCCCGGCGACTCGCTCGAGATCCCGTCGGGCTCGGGCAGTGGGCGGCGCGTCGTCTACTCGAAGTCGATCATGCGGGTGTGGATCATCGAGGCGGACGAGACGCTGTACCACACGCACCGCGTCTCGGGCCTCGAGTCCCAGCCGAACCCCGGGACGTACACCGTGTGGTCGCGCAGCGAGCACACGTGCTCACGGGCGACGCCCAGCATCTGCATGCGCTTCATGGTCCGCTTCGCCTTCAGCCGCCGCGGGGACAACATCGGCTTCCACGAGATCCCGCGGCGCAACGGTGTCCCCCTGCAGGATTTGTCGCAGCTCGGTCTCGCGCTCTCGGGCGGATGCATCCGACAATCGACGGACGACTCGATCGTGATGTGGAACTGGGCGTCGCTCGGCACGGTCGTCGTCGTCCTGCCCTGACCAGCGACGCCGTCAGCCGCTGTCCGCGAGGTCGCCTGGCGAGCGCACCGCGCGCAGCAGTGTGATCGCATCGGGCTCACCGGCGGATGTCGCCCGGTGGAACAGTTCGACGGCGAGCGTCGTCCATCGCCGTTGCACCTCCGCCTGGCGCCCGGGCTGCGTCGGCGCGACGAGCCGGTACACGACCCTGTCGTCGTGGATGCCGCTGATGCCGACGACCTGCGGCGTGCCCAGCAGGAGGTCCGTCATCCCGGCGTCGTTCTCCAGGTCGGCGCGGAGCTCCTCGGCGAGCGACTCGACGCGGTCGAGCGGCATCGTGCGATCGATCTCGAGGTCGATCACCGCGAGTGACGCGGCGGAGAGGTTCGCAACGCGCTGCACGTTGCCGTGCGGCACGTACCACACGCGGCCCTCGTTGTCGCGCAGCCGGACGGTGCGCAGGGTGATCTTCTCCACCGAGCCGCGGGCGAGGCCGACGTCGACGTCGTCACCGACGCCGTACTGATCCTCGACGAGGACGAAGAACCCGGCGATGACGTCGCGCACGAGCGTCTGCGCACCGAACGCGACGGCGCCGCCGATCACCGTCGCGGTCGCCAGGACACCGCCGATGTTGACGCCGAGCTCGCCGATGATCGTGATGACCGCGGCCGCCCAGATCACGCCGATGATCCCGGACCGCAGAGCCGACGCGATCGCGCGCTCCCGCGCCTCGCTGCGGGCGCGATCGATGTCCATCTGCCTGGTGACGAGGTGGAGCATTCGCCGCACCGCGCGGCGCATGATCCCGCCGAGGACCATCGTGAGCACGACTGCGACGACCAGGATCAGCAGGATCCGCAGCGGTGCCGGGAGGGTCAGGTCCTCGAGCTGCTCGAACCAGTTCTCGTCGTCCCCGACCGTGCCACCGGTCTGCCGCGCCCATGACCCCGGCCCGAGCCGGACGAGGAGGAGCAGCACGGCGCGCATCGGGGCACGACTCTAGGAGCGAGCCCGCTGAAGGCCCCGCTCGCGCACCCTCCGGTAGATTCGCCTCTTCATGACGACGCCCGACGACGCTGCCTCGAGTGCGGACGAGGCGCACGACCGTGGAGCGGCCGACGAGGTCGAGGCAGAGCCGGTCTCGGGGACCGACCTCGGCCTCACTCCGGATCCCCCGGGCGTCCGCCCGCTGACGCCCGAGCAACTGCGGGCGACGCCGCCGCAATTCCAACCGCGGCGGACGTGGGCGCAACGCGCGCTGCTCGTGCTCAACTGCCTCGTCATCCTGGGGTGCTTCGTCGGCGCGACCACGCTCCTCGTCGGGCGCAACGTGGCGCACAGCATCGGAAAGGTCGACATCGCGACCCCAGGCGCCGCGCCGGCGTCCTCCGCCCTCGCGACCGTCACGATCGCCGGCACCGTCGCCGGCACGGTCGCACCGACCGACGCCGTGCCCGCCTCCACGCTGCCCGGCGACGCCGCACCCCCGCCGACACCCTCGACGGCGCCGCCCGAGACGTTTCCACCGGCGGACCCCGCGGCCAAGAACTTCCTCATCACCGGCGCCGACAACAACGCATGCATCGAGCCCGACTCGCCGTATGCGGGCGCGTTCGGCGATCGCGGGACGATGGGCGAGCGCAGCGACACCGTGATGGTGATGCGCGTCGACCCGGCGAACAAGCGCGCCGCGGTCCTGTCGTTCCCCCGCGACCTCTGGGTCCAGATCGCGGACACCGGCCGGAAGAGCCGGATCAACAGCGCATACGTCAAGGACGACCCGACGAAGCTGATCCGCACGATCGTCGAAAATTTCGGCGTCGGGATCGACCACTTCATCCAGGTCGACTTCTGCGCGTTCAAGCAGCTCGTCGAGGCGGTGGGTGGCGTCGAGGTTCCGTTCGACTTCGCGGCACGGGACGAGAACACGGGGCTCAACGTCCCCGAGACCGCCGTCGCCGGCTGCTTCGCCTTCGACGGCGACCACGCGCTCGCGTACGTCCGCTCGCGGCACTACGAGTACCTGAACGAGGACGGCGAGTGGAAGGAGGACCCTGCGTCCGATCTCGGCCGGATCTCACGGCAGCAGGACTTCATCCGTCGCGCGCTCGATGCGGCGTTGGAGAAGGGCGTCTACAATCCGAGCGTCGCCCGCGGGCTGATCGACATCGCCACGCAGAGCATCGTCGTCGACAAGAAACTGACGCCGCAGAAGATGCTCGAGTTCTTCGGCGTGCTGCGCGACTTCCAGCCGGGCACGATCCGCACCTACCAGATCGAGGCCGTGGGCCAGATGATCTCCGGCAACGACGTGCTCGTTCCGCGACTCGAGGGCGAGAACATGC
>Ga0136611_10001490_pt1 | contig 16284 bp, 15 predicted proteins | sample AntDrymUQ2232306_2_FD_106645 | JGI IMG/M metagenome (GOLD analysis project Ga0136611, IMG submission 106645) | Polar desert sand microbial communities from Dry Valleys, Antarctica - metaG UQ223 (23.06) | ecosystem: Environmental > Terrestrial > Soil > Desert | place: Antarctica: Dry Valley...
CCCCTCCCGTCCGCCCGTTCCTCCGACGACGCTCTTTAGTTTCCTGTTTCTGCTGTTAGGGCACATACCCTCGCCCCCGACCGTTAACTCGCTCATCGTGTCAGTCCGATAAGACTGCAGAGGGGTGACGGTATTGGCAGGGCAGCGCCAAATTGATACCCCAACGCAGCTTCGTTCCGATCCGAATGGCAGTCAAATATGACATATAAAGTCATATTAAGTCATATAATTGACGACTAGATTACAATTTTGTCATGTAATCGAGGGGGCGAAGCTTTAAGTTCAACGTGTTCCGAAAAACCACCGCTTCACTATTTCTCGTCTTCCTAGCCGGATGTTCGACGCCTCTTCCTGCGAACAGGGTGGTGCCGAGTTACGACGATTACTCGCGTCAGTTGCTGCAATTGAGCGCGGACCAGGATGGCGACGGGCGGTTCGATCAGTGGACATACCTGGACGGTAATCGGCCTCTTCGCGGCGAGGCCGATGTCGATGCGGACGGCCGGATCGATCGATGGGAGTACTTCGACGCGGACGGCAACCTCTCGACGATCGGCTCCGCAAGCCGCAACGACGGCGTCGAGGACACCTGGACCAGCACCGCGGCGACGGCAACCGGTGAAACGCACATTGCGAGCTCGGCCCGGCGCGATCGGGTGCGCGACCGGCATGCGTACTACCAGGGACAAACGCTGCTGCGGGTTGAAGAAGACACTAACTCCGATGGGCTGATCGACAAGTGGGATCGGTACGACGGCGCGGTGCTTCGCGAGGTCGGGTTCGACGTCTCATTTTCACGAGGCCGGCCGGACCGCAGGGCCTTGTACGACGCGCAAGGGCGGTTCGCCGCCATCGAAATCGACCCCGACGGCGACGGCAGATTCGTGCCGGCGCCTGGGGCACCGGAGAAGCCGCGCAACTCGGGAGTTACTAGATGATGTTTCGGAAACCAGTCCGTCTGGGCGCGTGCAGCGTCCTCCTGATCATGGGCCTGTGCACTTCAACGTACGCGCAATCAGCTGTCGGCGCTGGCCCGTTGACGGGGACACTCGCGGATATTGAGCCGACTACCGGTGTGCTGGCGATCGGCCCGGTGAAAGTCGCGCTGGGCGTGACGATACGCGAAATCGGCTACGACGATAACGTCTTCGACGAGGCGGAGTCAGAATCGCCGAAGGATGATTTCGGCGTGGCGGTGACGCCGGACGTGTCGTTCTTCTCGCGCCTGCGCTTCGTGCGCCTGTCAGCCTACGCCGGTTCCGAATTGACCTACTACCACCAGTACGAAAGTGAACGATCGGTCGGCTACAGCGGCCGGGCGCGAGTGGACGTACTGTTGAGCCGGGTGCGGCCGTTTTTTGGCCTCGGCCAAACCAGGACGCGCACGCGCCCGAACGGCGAGGTTGACGTGCGGGCCGATCGCATCGAGGACGAAGTCTCCGGCGGCCTGGCGTTCGACCTTTCGGCGCACTCCCTGCTTTATGGATCCACTGCCATATCGAGCAGCGAATACGAGGAAGCGCTCCAGGATGGCGTCGATCTGAGCCAGACGCTGTCGCGCGACGCGACCAGCCACCAGCTTGGGCTCAAGACGGATCTCACGCCACTGTTGTCGGTCCAGCTGTATGGCAGCTACCAGGAGGACGACTTCCCGAAGGAACCGCTTCGCAATGCGAAGGGCGTCGCCGGCAACGCGTCGTTCAGATTTGCGCCGGAGGCGGTGGTTACGGGAATCATCAACGTGTCGTATCGCGATATCGAGTACGCCGATCCGGGAGTGAAGCCTTTCCGTGGCGTCGTGGGGAGCGTCGCCCTGACGTATCCGCTGCTGGAAATCGGCCGGCTCACAGGCTCCTACCAACGCGGCGTCGAGTATTCATTCGACACGGTCGACGCGTATTACGTGGAGAATTCCGGCACGCTGATCTATACCCAGCGGCTGTTCGGCGAAGCCGATCTGCAAGGCAAGATTGCGCGGTCGGTGTTCGACTATTCCGCGCGTGAGACCGAGCCGCCTCACAAGGACACGCTCGATACTGCGGCGGGAAGCCTCGGCTATAATTTGCGGAATCGAACTCGCATCGCCCTTAACTACGAGTATGCGCGCCGGCGCTCTCCGACATTCGCCGAACGCAACTATCAGCGTCGTCGTGTCTTTCTCTCGTGGCTGTTTGCGTTTTGATTATGTTGCACACACTACTTTCGCTCGCCGTTCTCGTTATCGCGCAGGTCGCGTCGGCTCCGCTGCCCGTGCCGAGCTCGCCAGCCGCGCCAGCCCAGCTCGCCGCTCCGACGCCACAGTCGGTGGCGCCGGTCTTCAACTCGACCTATAAAGTCGGCGCATCGGATGTGCTCTCGATCAAGGTGTTCGACGAAGACGCGCTGACTAACAAGTTCGTTGTCGATTCCGATGGCACCATCACGTTCCCGCTGATCGGCCGCGTTGAAGTTGCCGGGAAGACCACCCGCGAAGTCGAGGAACACCTCACCAAGTTGCTGCAGCCGGATTACGTCCGCCGCGCGCAGGTCTCTGTCGAGATCGCGACCTATCGAAGCCGATCGATTTACGTGCTGGGTGAGGTGCGCACGCCTGGCCGCTACAATATCGAGGGGCCGATGACGCTGCTCGAAGTCATCGCCAACGCCGGATCGACGACGCCCGCCGCGAGCAACACCATCATCGTGCAGCGCTACAAGGACGGCCTTGCGGCCGCGGTGTCGGCGCCGCTCGCGTCCGGCGATTCGCGATGGGCGGAAGTGACACGCATCGATCTCGACGAACTGCGCGAAGGCAAGCTGTCGGCCAACCTGTTGCTGCAGGACAGCGACATGATCATCGTGCCGGCCGCCGAGCGCTACTACGTCAGCGGCTTCGTGAAGACCCCCGGCTCGTTCGTGTTGCGGCCCGGGATGACGGTCCGCCAGGCAGTCGCGGAAGCCGGCGGCCTGACCGAACGCGGCTCGACGCGCGGCATGAAGATCATCCGCAAGGATAAGGGCGGCAAGGAAGTCGAAGTCGACGCCCAGATGTCCGACCTGGTCAGGCCGAACGACACGATTCGTGTCCGGCAACGCCTCATCTAGCCCAGCCGCGTCGCGGCGTCGCGGCGCGTGATCCTCACAGTGAGACTCGTCATTGAGCCCGGAAGGGCGTCGACCGACTATTGGCGCGACTTGTGGCGTTATCGCGAATTGCTCGCGTTCCTGGCGTGGCGCGACATCGCGGTTCGTTACAAGCAGACCACGATTGGAATCGCCTGGGCGCTGATCCGCCCGGTGCTGACGCTTTTGGTGTTCGTCGCGTTTCGCCGGATGGCAGGCCTGCAACAGCAGATGGTGCCGGACGCGATTCTCGTGCTCTCGGCGGTGTTACCGTGGCAATTCTTCTCGTCGGCTCTTTCGGAGTCGTCCGCGAGCCTGATCGGCAACACCGGCCTGATATCAAAAGTCTATTTTCCGCGGCTGATCATCCCGCTCTCGGCGCTGGCGACGGCGCTAGTCGACTTTCTCGTGACGCTCCTGTTCCTCGCCGCGTTGATGGCATGGCACGGCGTTGCGCCGGACGCGCGGATCCTGGCGATGCCGTTGTTCGTCGTGCTCGCCGCATTGCTGTCGCTGGGCCTTGGGTTGCTGATGGCCGCCCTGACGGTGACCTACCGTGATTTCAGGTACGTCGTGCCGTTCATGGTGCAGCTCGGGCTGTTCGTCTCGCCAATCGCATTCGAGTCCGCGCAGGTACCGGTACGCTGGCGAACCCTCTATGCGTTGAATCCGCTCGCCGGGATCATCGACGGCTTCCGCTGGTCGACCCTCGGGGGACAGGCGCCGCTTGATCAGCGGCTGATCCTGTCGTCGCTGTTGATCACCCTGGCGACGCTGATGATTGGCACATGGTATTTCCGGCGTACCGAGCGGGGCTTTGCCGATGCGATCTGAGCCCGCTCGATGAGCGATCCGATCATCTCGGTCGAACGGCTCGGGAAGCGTTACCGCCTGCGGCATCGGCACGACGGTCAATACCAGACCATGCGCGATGCCATCGTCGCCGGGGCAACCGCGCCGTTTCGCTGGCTCGGCGGAAGGCGCCGGCCGAAGCCGACGATGGATGATTTCTGGGCGCTGCGTGACGTGTCGTTCGGCGTCGCGACCGGCGAGGTCGTCGGCATCGTCGGCCGAAACGGCGCCGGCAAGAGCACCCTGCTCAAGGTGCTGAGCCGGATTACCGAGCCGACCACCGGCCGGGTCGAGCTTGGCGGCACGGTCGCGAGCCTTTTGGAAGTCGGCACCGGCTTTCATCCCGAGCTGTCCGGGCGGGAGAACATCTTCCTCAATGCGGCGATCCTCGGCATGTCGCGTGCCGAGACGGCCCGCAAGTTCGACGAGATCGTCGCGTTCGCGGGCGTCGAGCAGTTCCTCGACACGCCTGTCAAACGCTATTCGTCGGGAATGTATGTGCGACTGGCCTTTGCGGTCGCGGCGCACCTCGAGCCGGAGGTGCTGATCGTCGATGAAGTGCTCGCGGTCGGTGATGCGGACTTTCAGAAACGATGTCTCGGCAAGATGCACGAGGTCAGCCGCGGCGGCCGCACCGTGCTCTTCGTGAGCCACAACATGGCTGCCATCCAGGCGCTGTGCCAGCGTACGATCTGGCTCGACGGCGGCGGCGTTGCCGCCGATGGGGTCACCGCCGACACGATCCGTAGTTACCTTGCCTCGTCTGGGTCCGCCGCCACGGCGGCGCACGGTCCCGTGCGCCTCGGGCCGACTCTGGACCTGGTGCGCTTCGAGCTTTCGCCGAACCCCGTGGTCAGCGGCGGGGCGGTCGATTTTACGATCGAGTTCATGGCGCGATCGGCGATGAAGATCACCGACTTCGCACTGTTGATTTATTCGCCGCTGGAGGTGCGCGTCGCGATTGTCGATCTCCGCCCGATCGGATTTCCGCTCGCATTCGCGGCGAACGAGCGCCGCACGCTGCACGGCGCGATCACGTCGTTACCGCTCGTCGACGGCGAATACGACGTCGGTTGTGGCATCAGGACGTCCGACTTCGCCGGCGACCGACCGGGACTGCACACACTGACGGTGTCGGCGCGCCCGCCGGTCGGCGGTGTCGTGCCGTACGCGCCCGAATACCGCGGCGCGGTTGATCTCGAATTCCGGATGCACGCGTCATGAGCACCCCACGGCTCGCCATCTGCATTCCGGCCTACAACCAGCCGGACTTCCTCGCCGAGTCGCTCTCCAGCCTGTGCGAGCAGGATCTCAATCCGCGCGATTTCGTCGTGGCGATCTCGGATGACGCGTCGCCCACGCCAATCGAACCGGTCGTCGACGCGTTCCGGTCGCGCCTGCCGATCGTGTTTCAGCGCCACGAGCGCAACGGTGGTCATCTTGCGAATTGGGATGCGGCGTGGCAGCTGATCGATGCGCCGTTCATCTCGTTCCTCGCGCATGACGATGTCGTTGCGCCCGGGCACCTGGCGCGCGCGTTGGCGGCGATCGAGGCCGAGCCTGAGACCGTGCTGGTGTCCTCGTTGATCGTGTGCCAGAGCCATCCCGGCGCGATGAACACGCACGCCCACGGATTCCTGCTGCGCGGTTCGTCGGCCACATCCTTCACCAAGCCTTACCGGTGGGACCGCGCGGAGTGGATGGCGCTCGCGCTCGTCACGACCCCGAACTCGGTCATTGGCTCAGTGTTTCGGACCGCGGCGTTTCAAAAATGCCGCGACTGGAAGTCGTATCCGATCTGGCACGACCGCCTGATGCTGGGCGAGATGGGGGTGCACGGCAACGTCGTGACGCTGCCGTGGATCGCCGGCCAGTATCGAACCGGGGATTGGCAGTTGAGCAGCCAGCTCTGGCAGCCTGATATGACCGAGTTCAAGCAGGCGACACAGGCGGTGCTAACTTGGTGCGCCGCCAACGACATTCCGGTGATCCAGTTCTGGATCGACCACATCTGCGCCGCTCCGGACAAACAGCGCGTTATGTATCTGCAGTTGCTGCGCGGCGCGCTCGACGCGGACCGCTTCGCCGAGATCAAGCGGCAGTGTGAAAGCCGCCTCGGCACACGCCTGAATTTGAGCCGCCTCGAGCGGCTTGGTATTCCGGGCCCGATCGCGGAGCTGCTGCGAATGGCCGATCGCCGGTTGATGCGCCGCCGACCGTAGGGGCGCGGCGCGCTTCGTTTACCCAAAAGAGAAGGACTATGCCGAACAAGAAGATTCTCGTCACCGGCGGCGTCGGCGCCGTTGGCACCTATCTCGTCAAGGAGCTGCGCTCGCGGGGACATGATGTGTTTGTCGCCGACCACAAGCACACCCGCGAAGCGAACTACGCGCGCTGTGATGTCGGCGAGTTCCGTCAGGTCGAGCGGCTGTGGACCGGCGGCGGGTGGGAACAGGGCAGCCTGGCAAAGCCCCACAGCTTCGACATCGTCTATCACCTCGCCGCCGAATTCGGGCGCTGGAACGGCGAAGACTACTACGAGAACGTGTGGCGGACCAACGCTGTCGGCACCAAGAACATCCTGCGGATGCAGGAGCGTGAGGGCTTCAAGGCGGTCTATTTCTCGTCGTCGGAAGTCTACGGCGATTACGAAGGCGTGATGTCGGAAGACGTGCTCGATCGCGTCGAGATCAAGCAGATGAACGACTACGCGATGTCGAAGTGGGTCAACGAAATGCAGATCCTCAATTCGGCCACGCAGTACAAGACCAAGTCGGTGCGCGTCCGCTTGTTCAATACCTACGGCCCGGGCGAATACTACAGCCCGTATCGATCGGTGATCTGCCTGTTCTGCTATCGCATCCTGCACGACATTCCGATCCAGGTGTATAGCGGTTACAAGCGAACCAGCACCTTCATCACCGACATGGCGAGGACGCTGTCGAACATCAGCGATAAGTTCAAGCCTGGAGAGGTTTACAACATCGGCGGCGAGGACTTCCACACCATCGAAGAAGTCGCCGAGATCGTTCTGCGATTGACCGGCAAGCAGAAGCAGCGGAAGAAGCTGGTGAAGGTCACCGGCGACGAGATGCTGACGACCCGTACCAAGCAAGTGGACTGCGCGAAGGCGCGCCGCGAGCTCGGTCACAAGACTACGGTGACGCTCGAAGACGGTATCGCGCAGACGGTCGAGTGGATGAGAGACGTCTACCGCATCAAGTAAGGTGGCGCCCCGGCTTCTCTATCTCGGCGACGTTCCAGTTGAATCGAGTTATCACGGCTCGGCGCTCCTGTATCGCCTGCTGCAGGGCTACCCCGCCGATCGCCTGAGTATCGTCGAAGGCAACCTGTTTCCCGCCCTCACCGACCGCCGCCTGCCGGGCGTATCGCATCAGACGCTACGGGTCGGCAAGTCCCGCGCCCTCAACACGCGGTTTCACGACGCGTATTCACGGTGGCTATTGATGAGCGCCGGCCGCCGGGCCGCGAAGGTGCGACCGTTGCTCGGGACATTCACGCCGGACGCGGTGCTGACCGTTGCTCATGGCTATTCATGGGTCACGGCGGCGCAATTCGCGAAGGACGCCGGCGTTCCGCTGCATTTGATCCTGCATGACGACTGGCCGCGCATCGTCGCGCCATGGTTGCGGCCGAGTGTCGAACGCGCCTTCGCCGGTGTGTATCGGCAGGCCGCGACGCGTTTGTGCACGTCGCCGTTCATGAAAGAAGACTACGAGCGACGTTATGGTGCTCGTGGAACCGTGTTGTTGCCATATCGAGGGGCCGACGCGCCGGTTTTTCACGGCGTTGCCGAGCGCCTGTCGGGTCCGAGCCGGTCCCCGGTATTCGCCTTTGCGGGGACGATCAATTCGGCGGGCTACGCGCAGCTACTTCGCGATGTCGCCGAGCGAATCGCCGCTCATCAGGGTGAGCTCTTGATCTTCGGACCGCTCGACGGCGTCCAGGCGGCCGCGTGGGGTCTCGATCTGCCGAACATCAGACTTGGCGGCCTGTTGAAGTCCGACGAGCTGTTGCTGCGCTTGCGCGCCGACGCCGACGTGTTGTTCGTCCCGATGTCGTTCGCCGCCGCCGATCATGACAACATGCGGATGGGTTTTCCAAGCAAGCTGACCGAGTACACGGCCGTGGGGTTGCCGCTGCTGATTGCGGGGCCGGTGGACTGCTCGGCGGTGCGCTGGGCCAACGAACATCCCGGCGTCGCCGAAGTGGTGACCGCCGCCGCCGCCGACGCGCTCGGACCGGCTATCGATCGGCTCTGCGGTGACTCGAACCATCGCATTGCGCTCGCACAGGTGGCCCAGCGGGTCGGCAACCATGATTTTTCCGCCGCGACCGCCGCCGCAATTTTTCAGTCCGCTCTGCAAGCGAGATCCGTTAGTGAGTAAGTCCGCCCCGCCATCGTTTCGCGATCGCGCGTTGCTGTCGGCCGTGCGGCTGTTGCCGCGACAGCTGGTTAGCCACGTGATGTTCCTGTTGCATACGCGACCGGCAATCGCGGATTCGTGGGGCTTTCACGTTCGGCCGATCCACTACTACGAGCCACTTCCGGATTTTCGCGGCATCACCGCTGACGCCACCCAGCGGCGCCGAGTCTCGGGTGCGATCGATTTCGATCTCGAAGGCCAGCGACGACTGGTGCGGCGGCTGGGCGACGCCTATCGCAATGAAATCGAGGCGCTCGCCGGGCCCGGCGGGTTTGATTTCACGAACGAGTATTTCGCGGGCCTCGACGCGGCGATGTATTACGCGTTGATCCGGGACCTCAACCCGGCCCGTGTGATCGAGATCGGGTCGGGCATGTCGACTCGCATCGCGGATGCGGCCCTGCAAAGGAATCGCGCCGCCGGCCACCCCGGTCAACTGACCTGCATCGAGCCGTTCCCACAGCCGCGGCTGACCACGAACATGCCGGCGATCACGCTGATCGAGCGGCCTGTGGAGCAGGTGCCGCTCGAGACCTTTGAGGCGTTACAGCCGAACGACATCCTGTTCATCGATTCGAGTCACGCCGTGAAATTCGGCGGCGATGTCTGCCGCGAGTTCCTGGAAATCCTGCCGCGTGTGAAGCCCGGCGTCTGGATCCACGTACACGACATCTTCTTTCCGCAGGATTATCCGGCGGCGTGGCTGCTCGATCGACGCCTCGCGTTCAACGAGCAGTACATTCTCGAGGCATTTCTCGCCTTCAACCATGCCTTCGCGGTTCGTGCGGCCAATTTCTGGCTGGCGCTGGATCACCGTGCCGATGCGGAAACGCTCGCGCCGACGGCCGTCTGGCCGCATGGTGAGCTTGGCTGCGGCAGCTTCTGGATGCAGCGGATCGCGTGAGCCATTCGATCAGTGCGATTGTGCCGACGATAGGGCGGGTCCACTCGCTGACCACCCTGCTGGAGTCGCTCGCCACGCAAACCCGACGGCCCGACGAGATTGTCGTCGCCGACGGCAGTGACGGCCCGGCGATTCGTAATCTGATGAGCTCGGCCCGATGGCAGGCGCTTGGTCTCACCGTTCGTTACGTGAAGGTCACACCGCCGAATGCCGTGCGCCAGCGCACAACCGCGATTGCTGAGGCGACGGGCTCGTTACTGTTACTGCTCGATGACGACGTGGTGCCTGAACCTGGGTGCGTGGCGGCGCTCGTCGAGTGCCTCGAATCGCATGGCGCCGTCGCGGTCGGCGCCGATTTTTCGAACCAGCACTGGCCGCAGCCGACGACGTTGTGGCGCTGGTATTTGAGGCTCTGGCACGGCGTCTCCGGCGGCGACTGGCAGGGGAGAGTGATTGGGCCGGTCTTGAGGTTCGGCTATGACCCGCTGCCGCCGCAGCCAGTGCAAATGGAGTGGCTTGGCGCCGGGCACTCGCTGGTTAGGCGCGACGCATACGACCGCGCCGGCGGGTTCTCAGATTTCTTCCTGCACCGGTCGACGGTGAATGAAGACGTCGACCTGGGGCTGAAGCTTGGCCGCATCGGCAGAATCTTGCTGTGCCCCGCCGCGCGGATGGCACACCTACAGGAGCCCGGCGGGCGCGCTTCCGTGAGAATGGTCGCGGAAGACGATCTCTACAACCGCTACAGCATTCTTCGTCATACCCAGGGCCGATCGAGGCTGGCGGCATCGTCTCTGGCGGTGACGTTTTTCGTCGTTGAGACGATCAGTGGCGTCTTCGCGACCGTTCGCACCCTGAGCGGTAATGGTTTCAGCCTGCGCCTGGCGGGGCGCCTCAGGGCGCTGATTCGCATCGCCTCATCATGAATCTGGCACATTGGATCCGCGTGCTTGGTGATCATCCGCGCCCGCTGCGGCTGGTGGCCGCCCGCGTGCTGCAGCGCACCGGGTTGTCGCGGCTGTTCACCATTCAGCTCAACGGATACGCGCTGCGGTTCTACCCAACCAACGTCTCGGCCAATCTCTGGATCAATCCCGACAGCCGCTTTCACGACCTGTCGCTGTTCAAGGAGTATTGCCAGCCTGGCGACACGGTCGTCGATGTCGGCGCCAACATCGGAGAGGTCTCGGTCGTCTTCAGCCAGCGGGTCGGCGCCGCCGGGCAGGTGTTCGCGTTCGAGCCGCAACCGCGCGTGTTTCAGTATCTGCTCGGCAACCTCGCCTTGAACGGATGCGGCAACGTGACGGCGCGAAATGTCGCGCTTGGCAGCGCGCCGGGCGTCGCGCGGATGTCGGACGACAAGCAGGACGACATGAATCGGATCACACAGTCGGGCGTGGTCGAGGTCACGTGCTCCACGCTTGACGCCGAGTTGCCCGCGCAATCAATTGCGTTATTGAAGATCGACGTCGAGGGCAGTGAGCTCAGCGTGCTGAAGGGGGCGAGCGCGGTGCTAAACCGGGCGTCGTGCGTGAACTGCGAGCTGATCGGCGAGCACTGCCGACGCTACGGGCACGTCATGGGAGATGTGATTGCCCTCCTGCAGCGGGCCGGGTTCACCACGTTTATCGTGTCGGGGTCGCGCCGCCTGCGACGCGTCGACGCGGATTTTGCCGACGCCGGCGCTCATGAGCTGGTCGGGCTGCGCGACCCTGCAGACTTTGCCGCTCGCACCGGTTGGCCGCCGGCATGAGTGTGACGGTCGCGCCGGCACCGGTCGCGGCGCTCGTCACCGCGTATCAGCGAACGGACGCCACGCTCCACACCTTGCGGACCATCCTCAACTGCGTTCCTCCCCCCGCCGAGGTGCTCGTGCATGTCGACGGCGGCGCCGAGGCCGTCACCACGGCAATCAGGAAGGCGTTCCCCGAGATCCGCGTGTTGACGGCGGCGACCAATGTCGGACCCGGCGGCGCGCGCAACGCCCTCGTCGGCCAATCGCGCCAGCCGCTGGTCGCGACGTTCGACGACGACTCCTTTCCGATGGACACGGATTTCTTTGGCAGGGTCGACGCGCTGTTTGCGGAATTTTCCGAGGCGTGGGTGATCGCCGCGCGTGTGTACCACGTCAACGAAGCGATCGAGCCGGCACACGCGGTCGCCGAATGGGCAGCCGATTTCAGCGGTGGCGGTTGCGCGTATCGGCGCGAGCGCTACCTGGAAGTCGGCGGCTACGTGCCGTTGCCCAACGCCTACAACATGGAGGAAGTCGACTTCGCGTTACGGCTGCACGCCAAGGGTGGGAAGGTCCTCGGCACTTCGTGGCTGCGGGTGTTTCACGATACCGATCGTGCACGTCACGCGGATCCGGACGTGACAGCGGCCAGCATTACCAACCTGGCGCTGCTCGCATTTCTGCGTTATCCGCTGCATCTCTGGACCATTGGCGCGGCGCAATGCGCGAATCGCATTCAGTGGCTGCTGCGCAATGGCCGTCATCGCGGCATCGGCGCCGGCCTTGCCGCCATCCCGGCACGGCTGTGGAGCCATCGGCATCGGCGCCGTCGGCTGCCGTCGGCGACAGTCAGGTCGTATCTGGCGTTGCGCCGGCAACCGATTCCGGTACCGCTTGACGCGGCGATCGCACGTGCGCACCGGTAACGAGCGCGCCGCGTGGCTCTGCTGCCAGCTCGGCGCACGGGAGCATTACGCGGTTCCGCGCGCGTTACATCGGCGCCACCAGCTCCAGCACCTGGTCACCGACGCATGGGTGCCGCCGCAGTCGGCGTTTTGCGCCCTGCCAGGCGGACGAGCCAGGCGATTACGCGAGCGGTATCAGGAGGAGCTGGCACGCGTCCCGATCACGCACTTCACAGCGTCGCTGATCGGTCACGAGTTGCTGTGGAGCACCCAGGCCAGAAGCGGATGGCAGTTGTTCATGGCGCGCAACTTATGGTTTCAGCGCCGGGCCGCGCGCGCCCTGCACGCGATGCCGCCTGCTGCGGCGGCGATCGTATTCGCGCACAGCTATGCTGCGCTCGAGATCTTCCGAGCGGCCAGGCAACGCAACTACCGGTGCGTGCTCGCGCAGATCGATCCGGGCGAGCGCCACTTTGCGATGGTCGCCGAGTCGGCCCGACGGGCACCCGAATACGGCGCGCCGCCGCCGGCGCCGCCGGCCAGCTATCTCGAGGCGTGGCGGCAGGAATGCGCGATCGCAGACCACATCGTGGTCAACTCGCAATGGTCGCTCCACAGCCTGGAGCACGCCGGCGTGCCCTCGTCGAAAATGAGCGTCGTGCCGTTGGCCTATGACGGCAAAGGCGCGATGTCGGAAGTACACACCTACCCGGACCGCTTCACGCTCGAGCGTCCGCTGCGATTGCTGTATGTCGGCCAGGTCTCGGTCGCAAAGGGCGTCAAGGCGCTGTTTGATTCGATGGCGCTGCTGGGCGACGCGCCGGTCGAGCTCACCGTGGTGGGGGAGCGGTCGGCGCAGGTCCCTCAGCGGCATCTCGATGATCAACGTATTCGCTGGATCGGACCGGTGTCCCGCAGCGAGGTGATGAGCCACTACCGTGCCGCAGACGCGTTGATCTTCCCGTCCCTTTCCGATGGCTTCGGCATGGCGCAGGTCGAAGCACGCGGGTGGCGGTTGCCAATCGTGGCCTCGCGTTCGTGCGGTCACGTGGTGGACGACGGCGTCAACGGTGTGGTGCTCGCGGAAGTAACGCCTCAGGCGCTGGCCGCGGCGATCGGGCGGTTGCTCGCGAGCCCGCAGTTGCTGGCGGAGTTCTCGCGCAATTCGGTCGGCGCTCCAGGCGGCGGGCTCGACGCGCTTGGGGAGTCATTGTTGTCCCTCGAGGCCTTACGATGAGCGCGCCGATCGATCCGTGGTTCATTGCGAATCTGGCGTGTCCGATCGATCGAGCGGCGCTCACCGCTGCGGCAGGAGATTTGCTCTGCGCCCACGGTCATCGCTATCCCATCGTCGACGGGGTGCCGGTGATGTTGCGGCCGGACGTGCCGGCAACGATTTCGCTGGCCGAGGCGTCACTGCAGCGCGCGCGTGGCGTCGGGATCGACGCTCGGGCGCCGCATCTGTTCCTGGAATCGCTCGGCATCAGTGAAGAGGAAAAGCGCGGCGTCCTGGAGCTCGCGGCGCGGCCCGGCCGGATCGATCCGGTGGTGGCGTACCTGGTCGCAGCGACCAACGGGCTGATGTACAAGCATTTGATCGGCAGGCTCGATAACTATCCCATTCCAGCACTGACGCTGCCCGACGGGCGAGGGCAACAGCTGGTTGATGTCGGTTGCAGCTGGGGCCGCTGGTCGATTGCGGCGGCGCGGCGTGGCTACCGCGTGCTCGGCATCGACCCGTCGCTGGGCGCGGTGATGGCGGCCCGGCGCGTCGCGGCGCAGCTGCAGATTCCGAATCGCTACATCGTGGCGGACGCCCGCTTCCTGCCGCTCCCGCAGAACACGATCGACTGCATTTACTCGTACAGCGTGCTGCAGCACTTCTCGTACCACGATGCAGCCGCCGCGATCGCCGAAATGGGCCGCGTCCTGAAACACGGCGGCCTGGCGAAGGTGCAAATGCCGACGCGCTTTGGCCTGCGCTGTCTGTATCATCAAGCCCGGCGAGCCTTTCGCGCCGCCACCGGCTTCGAGGTGCGCTACTGGACCCTCGGCGCGCTCGCCGAGGTGTTCGGGCGTCATGTCGGCCCCGCGAAGTTCGAAGTGGACGGGTTTTTCGGCATCGGCCTGCAGCGCGCCGACGAGCCGTTGATGACGCCGGCGCTGCGGCGGGTGCTCCACGCGTCGGAGGGACTGAAGGCTGTGAGCCGGCGCTTTCGTCCCCTCATCTCGGCGGCCGACAGCGTTTTTGTGGAAGCGATCGCCCGCGGATGAAATCCAAATGAAACCGGCCGACCTTCCGATTCGCCACCAGGACACCCTGGTTCGAAAGACGCTGCGACGGGCGGAGCTCCTTCGTTACTGGTGGGAATACCGTGGCCGGCTTGAGAGTCTGCTTCGCCATGTGGAGGGCGGCGGTTCGGTGCAGCTCGATGCCCGCGAGCGAGCGTCGATCCGCCGGTTCTGGAAGCACTACGGCGTGTCGTATGTGAACCTCGAGTGGTACCGGCTGTTCAAAGCCCTCAATGGTTCGGTGGATCCGCGCTACATCCCGGAGGAAACCTTCCGCACCCGGCTCGAACCGCTCCTCTGCAGGCGAGACGTGTCGGCGGCTTATCACGACAAGAACCAGATGGATCGCATCTTCGCCGACTTGCGGCGGCCGCGCACGGTGCTGCGCAACATCTACGGCGCGTACTTTGACGAGGGCTACCAGCCGATTCGTCGCGACGCGGTTGCGGCGCACCTGGCCGGTCATCATGGGCCGCATTTTCTCAAGCCCGCGATCTCCGGCACCGGCAGCGGCAACAACGTCGCCCGCGTCGAGTTCGTGAATGGTGCATTCCGCCTCGGCGCATCAGCATTGAGCCTTGCGGAGATCGAGCGAATCTACGTCCAGGATTTCGTCATCCAGGAAGGCGTGTCGCAACACCCATCGCTGGCCCTGTTCCACCCGGGTTCGTTGAATACGCTGCGCGTGATCACGCTGCGCTTGAACGACACGATCAGGCTGATCGCCGCGACTCTCAGGATGGGCAACGGCAGCCACGTCGACAATGGCCACGCGGGCGGGCTGCTGTGCGGCGTGAACATCGACAGCGGAGCGTTGACCGGGTTCGCGTGTGACGTGCTGTTTCGGAAGTACGATCGCCATCCGCTTACCGGGGCGGCATTTGCCGGGAGCTTTGTGTCGTTCGCCAAGACCAAAGAGCTGGCGCTCGCGGTGCATGCGCGGCTGCCGTATTTCGACGTGTTGTCGTGCGACATCGCGGTTCTCGACAACGGTGCGCCGTGCCTGGTGGAAGTGAACACCTTCGGCCAGGGCGTCGAGCCGCATCAGTACCTGAAGGGCGCGCCGCTGTTTGATGCGGCGACCGAGGACGTGCTGAGCCTGGTGGCGTCGCGGGCGCGTTCGGGATGGAGCCACTGACGCCCATGGTGATCTGCCACACCCATGCCGCGTGCAGGATCGACGGCCTGATCGGGGCAGAGATGGCGAAGTCGGTCGGCCACCTCACGCCGCGGCATGTCGTGGTCAAGCCGAACTGGGTCCTTCACGAAACCGACTCGCGCTATCCGATTGGCGCTCTGGTCACCGATGCCCGCGTCATCGCGGGGGCGGCGCGCGCGGCGGCGGAACTGTTTCCGTCGGCGCAGATTACGGTAGCGGATTGCCCGCTGCAACGCGCCGACTGGCCGCTATTGTTGGAACAGTCGGGATTGAGCGGGCCGATGCGCGAGCTGCACCAGGAATTTGGCGATCGCATTGCGTGGCGCGATTTACGGAAAGAGGTCTACACCTATCGCGATGGCCAGCTGGTCGTGGTCGAAGACGCGCCGCACGGGGATCCGCTCGGCTACGTTGAAGTCAAGCTGGGTTCATCCAGCCACCTTGACGAGATTTCCGATCGTGCCGATCGGTTCGCGATCCACGATCACGATCGCCGCAAGACCCGCGAGAACCACCGCAAGGGCGATCACCGCTACTTCGTCAGCCGAACGTTCCTGGACGCCGACCTGGTCATCAACGTCCCGAAATGGAAGACGCATTCCAAGTCCGGACTGACCGGCGCTTTGAAGAACCTGGTCGGCATCAACGGTGATAAGGCCTATCTGCCGCACTTCAGCAAAGGCGCGCCGAAATGGGGTGGCGACGAGTACTGGGACAGCGGCCGCTTCACCTACTGGACGCAGAACACGCTGCGCGAGTTCTTCCGCGACCGGCGCTGGGCCTACCGAATGGTCCGGCCGCCATGGCTGGCCTACAAAGCGGTCCGCAGCGCCGTGCTGAAAGGACGCGGCGGGCCGCCGGCGGATTTTTATGTGGGCGGCGGCAGC
>Ga0136611_10001491_pt1 | contig 16282 bp, 17 predicted proteins | sample AntDrymUQ2232306_2_FD_106645 | JGI IMG/M metagenome (GOLD analysis project Ga0136611, IMG submission 106645) | Polar desert sand microbial communities from Dry Valleys, Antarctica - metaG UQ223 (23.06) | ecosystem: Environmental > Terrestrial > Soil > Desert | place: Antarctica: Dry Valley...
CTCCAGGGGATCGGAGCCGCCGGATTCGGCGGCGCGTAAACCTACCAGCGGCCGTAGCCAACCAGCCCCGATTGGCCGCCGACCCGTCTAATCCCGGGTCATGAGCACGGGGCGGAGGACCAGCACAGATGGCACGAGATAGCCGAAGCGCAGGCGATGAGCAGGTACATCCGTGGCCATTGCTTCAGACGGCGACGCCGAACCGCAAATACTCGAGGACCAGCAGTGGTACGTGATTCACACGTACTCGGGCTACGAGAACAAGGTCAAGACCAACCTCGAACACCGCATCGAGTCCATGGGCGTCCAGGATAAGATCTTCCAGGTGGTTATCCCCACTGAAGAAGAGATTGAGATCAAGGACGGCCAGCGGCGCACGGTCCAGAAGAAGGTCTTTCCTGGCTACGTCCTGGTCCAGATGGTCATGTCCGACGATAGCTGGTATGTCGTGCGGAACACCCCGGGCGTGACCGGCTTCGTGGGGCACGGAACCAAGCCGGCCCCGCTTGACGATGCAGACGTGAAGCGCATCCTCAAGCAGATGCACATGGAAGCCCCGAAGGTCAAAGTCAGCTTCGCGGCCGGCGAGCGCGTCAAGGTGGTGGACGGACCGTTCACCGACTTCATCGGCGTGGTGGACACCATCAATGCCGAGCGTGGCAAGGTCCGGGTGCTCGTCTCGTTCTTCGGACGCGAGACGCCGGTCGAACTCGACTTCCTCCAGGTCGCGCGCATCACATAGTCGGCAGAGAGCAGTCGGCAGCAGGCAGTGGAAGCGCGGCCGACTGTCCCCTGCCCTCTGTACGCTGCCCACGAGGGAAAAAGATGGCAAAGAAGGTCCGCGCAATCGTCAAGCTTCAGATTCAGGCCGGCAAGGCGACGCCGGCGCCGCCCGTTGGTCCCGCCCTCGGCCAGCACGGCGTCAACATCATGGGGTTCGTCAAGGAGTACAACGAGCGCACGGCCCCCCAGGCCGGCCTCGTGATCCCCGTCGAGATCACCATCTTCGAGGATCGCTCGTTCACCTTTGTGCTCAAGACGCCGCCAGCGTCAGACCTCATCAAGAAGGCGCTCAGCGTTGACAAGGGCTCCGGCACCGCCGGCAAGGCCACGGTCGGCACGATCAGCCGCGTCAAGCTGCGCGAGATCGCCGAGATCAAGATGAAGGATCTGAACGCCACCGATCTTGACGGCGCAGAGAAGATCATCGAAGGCACCGCCCGCAGCATGGGCGTAGCCGTCGAGGCGTAACGCGGGTTTCCAGGTTTCGGGTTTCAGGGGAGCTTCCTCCAGAACCGAAAACTCAGCACCCAGAACCCATCAATGTGGGAGCCCGAGACTCGGGCGCAAGCACCACGGGAGGCAGCATGCCAGGCAAGAAGTACAACGCAGCCCTTGAGAAGGTGGACCGCGAGAAGCTGTATCAGCCACAGGAGGCGATGGAGCTGCTCAAGAGCCTGACCTACGTCAAGTTCGATGAGACCGTCGAGATTCACATCCGCACCGGTGTGGACCCGCGTCACGCCGATCAGGTGATCCGCGCGTCCGTGTCCCTGCCGGCCGGCACCGGCAAGACCCGCCGCGTCGTCTGCTTCGCGCAGGGCGACAAGATCCGCGAGGCCGAAGAGGCTGGCGCAGACGCCGCTGGCGGCGAAGAACTGGTGCAGCGCATCCAGCAGGGCTGGCTGGACTTCGATGTGGCCGTTGCCACGCCGGACATGATGGGCCTCGTGGGGCGGCTCGGCCGCGTGCTCGGGCCGCGCGGCCTGATGCCGAACCCCCGCACCGGCACGGTTACGCCAGAGGTTGGACGCGTCATCCGCGAGGTCAAGGGTGGCCGCATCGACTTCCGCGTGGACAAGACGGCCGTCGTCCACATGCCCATCGGGCGCGTCTCGTTCGAGGTAGACAAGCTGATCTTGAACCTCGGGGCCGCCGTGGATGCCGTCGTCCGCGCGAAGCCGACCGCTGCGAAGGGCCAGTACATCCGCACCATCACGGTCACCACCACGATGGGGCCTGGCATCAAGCTGGAACTCCAGCCGACGCTGGCGCTCGCCGCCGCGTAAGTCGTCGTAGGGGCGAGCCGCTGGCTCGCCCGTGCAACTGAGCGGGCGAGCCAGCGGCTCGCTCCTACCGAGATCGCATCGCTACGGTTGCCGGTCAGCGGCCGGCACGCGTAGACTTCTCCTCACGCGACAACTGCATACCACTGCTGAAGACAGCGGGTGCGCCCCTCGTGGCGCTCAATCACGGCCCGCCGAGGCTGCTCGGATCGATCTCGTGTCCCTTCCTGGGTGCGTCCCAGTGCCAGTGACACGCGGCAGATTCCGTTGCCCCGGCCTCTGTGCGCGGGGCGTTTTTTGTGTCAACGAGATCGGTGCATCACCCTATTGGATGTGGTGCAGGCAACCGGACGCCGCTCCACTGAGCGGGCGTCCGAGACAAAGAAAGGAGGTGACCGAGTGCCGAAGGCTGAAGTACGGGCCAAGAAGGAGCAGACCGTCAGCGAACTGACGGACAAGATCAGCCGTAGCCAGCTCGTGATCGTGACCGACTATCGTGGTCTGAGCGTCAGCGAGATGTCCACGTTGCGCAGTCGGCTGCGTGAAGCTGGCGGCGAGTATCAGGTTGCCAAAAACACCCTGACCCGGTTCGCTGCCGAGCAGGCTGGACGGACTGGCCTAGCTGAAGACCTCAAGGGGCCATCGGCCATCGCGTTCGGGTACGACGACCCGGCCGCGCTCGCGAAGTCCTTGCAGGAGTACCTGCGGACCTCGCGAACGGTCAACCTGACCGTCAAGGGCGGCATCCTCGGGGATCGCCGAGTCACAGCGGATGAGATCATCCGCATCGCAGAGTTGCCACCACGCGGCGTCGTGCTCGGTCAGGCTCTGGGGAGCATCGTCGCACCGCTCACCTCGTTCCTGATGGTGGTCAACGCACCGTTGCAGAATCTGCTTGGCGTGGTTGAAGCACGCCGCCAGCAGCTAGAAGAGTCCGGCGAGACTCAGGAGGGTACGGGAATGGCCAACGACGAGCTGATTGCCTCTATCGAGAAGATGTCAGTGCTAGACCTGGTTGAGTTGAAGAAGTCGCTCGAGGAGCGGTGGGGCGTGACCGCAGCCGTGGCGATGGCACCGGCAGGCGCGGCGGGCGGCGGTGACGGCGGCGGGGCGGCAGCCGCCCCGGCCGAGGAGCAGACCGAGTTTGATGTCGTCCTCACCAACTTCGGCGCGAACAAGATCAACGTCATCAAGGCAGTCCGGGAGCTGACCAGCCTCGGCCTCAAGGAGGCCAAGGATCTGGTTGAGGCTGCCCCCAAGTCCATCAAGGAAGCCGTGACGAAGGAAGAGGCCGAGGCCGCAGCGGGCAAGCTCCGCGAGGCTGGCGCAACCGTCGACGTCAAGTAGTCCCGGCGCGCCACACGGCGCTCGTGACTGGCAAAAGAAGAGGCCCGGGGCAAATCGCCCCGGGCCTCCTTCCTTTTCGGACCCTTGGCGGTGCCAGTGGCACCGCCGGACCTTGCGCCTCGGGAGTAGGGAGTCCGTGCGCGCTCGTGCTCGGACATGCTCGTGACAGATGACTGGCGTCGTCAGCTCAGCAAGCCGTCAACATCCCATGTCATCCCAAGCCTGCGATGGGGGGCAGCTTCGGCAAGGTGCAGATCTTGACACCTTCAAACTGTCCGCTCGTGTGCCTCGGGTCAGAGATCCTTGCGGATTCGCCCCACCATCTTCTCCGCGAACAGCCGCGAGTACGCCTGCGTGTTTCCCTCGGGTACTGACATGCCAAAGGTGTACACGACCCCAACGAAGTTCTGGAGACGGAACACCATCCGACGGTGGATCAGGTTGTCATCGTCCTTCGCGACGCAGCCGGCGGCCACGCACGCGGAGAGGCCGCTGGCTTCCTCGCCCACGTCCTGGTCGCCCTCCGTGTTGAACTCGAACTTGCCACCGATTTTGTCCTTCGCCTCTGGAAACTTATCGTTCAGCTTCTTCTCGTCCTCAAAGAGCTTCTTGGCCGTCTCGGTGTCCCTGGCAATGATGATCTTGCTGTAGATCGTGACCGGGCCGCTGTGATAATTGGTGTAGGTGCGCTCGCGCTCGATGCGGTTTGATGCCCAGGTCATCTGCGCGTCTGAGCCCTTCTTCGCTTCCTTCTCTTCTTCCTTCGCGCCCTTGCCAGCATCCGCGATCTTCGCCAGATACTCCTTCGGGTCACCGGCGGGCGGGCCACTCGCAGCAGCCGGCGTGGGGGACGGTGTGCCCGTCGGCTCGTTGCCCGCGCTGGGCCTGGCGGCCGGACTAGCGACGGCTGGTGGGGGGCCAGGCTGGCCAACCTGGCCAACGGCGGGCTGCAAGGACGGCAGTGGGCCGGCCTGGGCCGTGTCCAACGATGGGCGGAACGCGTTCGCCAACTCAATGCCGGCCGGCAGTCCCTGGCGTAGCGGGCCGTTGTGGACGCCCATATCGTACTGGCCCAGCAGAGAACTGTCAGCCGCCTGGGCCGCCAGATCGTCTGGCAGATTGTTGCCGGTCATGATCGCCTTGAGGGCGTCTGCCAGCAGGAGGCCCTGGGTACACTTGCAGCTCGCGTCATAGTGCATGACGCCGCGCTGGAACCGCAGGTAGACAAAATTGTTGTTGGCAGGATCTCGGGCAGGCTTCGAGGTGGGCAGCCCCCAGATTTCCAGATTCAGGAGCGTCAGGAGGCCGGCGCTGCCGCCGCCATCTGGGAACGCGTCCGCCAGCGTGACGGTCCCAACAAACGTCTCCGAGAAGTTGACCGGCTCACCCTCCCAGGTGTCCGGCGCGTATGTCTTCAAGAAGGCTGACACGTCCGCGTTGTAGGAGCCAGCGCCGGCCTTCGGGGCGGCGGCGGTCACGCTCGGGTCAATGGCCGGGAGCGTGGTACCGCCAATGGTGGTATAGGAGAGCAGGCCATCATCCAGCAGATTGAGGGTGCGGACGCCGCCGCTGCCCGCCTGGAGGACGTGGCGCTGGAAGAATTGGGTGGGCGCGCCCATAAACTGGAACGTGCGCGAGGTCGGCAGGCCAAATGTTCGCTTGCCGCCGCGCTTCGTGAAGTAGTCCCAAACCTTCTCGTCGTCAATGCGGAAGCCGGTGTCCGCAAAGTAGCGGGCATCCTGTTGTGCACTGACGGTGACCGCACCAGCAGGCGGCAGCGCACTTCCGACGGCGACGACTATCGTCAGGAGCATCAGTGTCAGCAGTCGCGCGGCGCTCGTCGGCCGCAGTGAGGTCACGCGCATGGACCATCCTTCCTGCATGTGTCTCTGGGTACTGGCACTGACGCGCCAGCGGAAACGGTAGCGGTCAGCATCATGACGCCTGGTGCAGGCGCTGTTGCGTCCTGGTGTCTTGCTGCAAGAAGCTTACAGAATACGGGACAGTGCCTCCTGCCGTTTCAACGAGGGGTCAGGCACACGGTAGCAGTACAATGCGGGGGCAAGGCTGGAGGGGAGCGATGTCGTACTGTCCAGGCTGCGGACAGCAGCACGCTGATGGTGACCGTTTCTGTGCGAAGTGTGGCCGCCCACTAACCGCGGACGCGGTTCCACCCGTGCCGGCGGTGGGGCCAACCGCGCGGCCAGCCCCCTTGCCAGAGGCCCCGCCTGCACCTGCGGAAGAGGTCATCCTGTGGGAAGGCACGCCGCACGGCCTCCTGAACCCCATTGAGACGCACGCTATCCGCTGGGTGCTGACCACCCAACGCCTCCGAGTGGTACGCGGCATCCTCAGCCGCTCCACGGAAGAGGTGGAACTGACCCGCGTACGGGACGTTGCGGTTGAGCAGAGTCTGGCACAGCGGGCGCTCGGCATCGGGACGATCACGGTGGTGGGCACGGACGCCACATCGCCGACGCTCATCCTGCACGATGTCAGCGAGGCCGAAGAGGTCAAGGAACTGATCCGGCAGGCGGTGCAAGAGCAGCGCCGGCGGTACCGCGTGCGGCAAGTGGAAGGGGACGAACTGGTCTGACCCACGCCTGACCAGACGACCAGTTCAGGCCTTGAATCCTCGACGAGCGCCGCGCTCCCAGGTGGCCCGCTCAGGGCAGTTGCACCTTCCGCCTGGGGCCGTGGGTTGAAGCCCCCGACACAATGGTTGCACACATCCTCCACAGGCCGCAGACGCCTGACTATGCGATCGCCCAGATGGCCCGCTGAAGATGCGCCTCTCCTGGTTGCCGGCCGTGATACAATCTGCCACCGTAGCAGCCGCCGTCGGCTGAGCGCGGACAGCCATCTAGGTTGGCGTGCCAGCGTTGCTGCGCCACCTGGAACGAAGGAGGAGATCATGGCGATCGTGTCGGTCTCCCGCGAGGAAGGGACCTGGGGGGGCGACGTTGCCCGTGACCTGGCGACCCGGCTCGGCTACCGCCTGCTCGACAAGAAGGCGCTCCTGGAGGAAGCTGAAGCATACGGCGGCATCAACGAGGCCGCGCCAGAGCTGCTAGAACGTCAGCCTGGCCTGCTTGAGCGATTGGATCAGGAGCGTCGGCGGTACAGCGTCCTGCTGCGGACGGTGGTCTATGATGTCGCCATACGGGACAACGTGGTCTTCCTCGGGCGGGGCGCGGGGATGCTGCTCCGCGATGTCGATCATGCCGTGCGCGCGCTCTTCATTGCGCCGGTGCCCACCCGGGTGGCGCGGATCATGGAACGTGGCGCTGGCGGACGCCCCGGCCCGATGACGCGGGATCAGGCGGAAGAGATTGTGCGGCGGGCAGACCGTGACCGCGCCAACTACCATCGCTACTCGTTCCAGCTAGACTGGTTGGACCCGGTCCACCACAGCATCGTGATAAACACGGCGGTGCTGGATGTCCCGTCAGCGGTGGATATCCTGATCAAGATGATCGATTCTGGCGCGTACAACCCCACGACCGCGTCCAGCACCAAGCTGGAGCAGCTAGCACGCCAGAGTAAGGACGAGTCAGCCCGGCTGTCCGGCAGCCGCCGCTAGCCTCGCGAACTGCAAGTTGGAGCGTCGGGGATAGTCCCGTGCGGGACTATCCCCGACTTGTTCCCGATCCCCACAGCGGCCCTCCACGGCTGCATGCACATGGTGGCCCGCTCGGCTCTCTTCTGCCCGTCGCTGGTGCCGGCTGCGGCTATGCCTGTGCGCTGGGACTCAGGTGAGCCCCGTTCGGGGCCAAAAACAGGTAGATAGTGCCCTCTCTGCGCTACACTCCTGCATGACCACGCTTGATAGCCCCGTTCGGGACCAGGGTATCGGTGCATACGTCCGTGAACGGCGTCGGGTCAACCGCCTGACACAGCAAGAGCTAGCAGAACTGGCCGGTGTTGGTCTTCGGTTTCTCAAGGATCTTGAACACGGCAAGTCCACGGTCCAATTGGCGCACGTCAACGCCGTCCTGGCAGTCTTCGGGAAGCACGTCGGGGTGGTAGACCGCCCGCGCACGGTCACCCCTGACGATAGGTCTGCTACGGCAGATCCAACTGACATCTCAGGTGACTCGGCGTGAAGCGACGGGCCGGTGCCGTACGCATTGATGGTGAACGCGTCGGCCTGCTGGAAGAGGTGGAAGCGGGCACGCGCTTCAGCTATGACGCTGCATGGCTAGCCCGGGCAGATGCCGTACCGGTGTCGCTGACGCTTCCGCTGCGCCCCGAGCCATACGATTCGCGTTCGCTGCATCCATTCTTAGAGAATCTGCTGCCAGAAGGCTGGTTACTGGAGATCGCCACGACCCGCCTCAAGATCCCGAAGGACGACCCGTTTGGCCTGCTGATCGCGATGTGCGCGGATTGCGTGGGAGCCGTTGAGATAGTCTCCCTGGCCGAAGTATCCAGTGGTTGAAGACACAGCATGAGCCCGCAGAATCCGGCCGGGTGCATGGTCTGTCTTGCGCCAGGCGCAGGCAGCGAGGAGTACCACCGACGATGTGTCCGCCGCCTGTTCGGATCAGCGCGCGTGCCGCACATTGACGTTGAGCAGGCGAAGATGCACACCCTCGCAGGGACGATGGTGCGGCACACCTCGATCTCTGGCGTGCAGCGGAAAATATCACTCGGGTTTAGCCAGGACCGGGCGGCCTTGCACGTCCCGGAGGCCGGTAGCGCGTACATCCTCAAGCCGCAGACGGGCGTCTACCCCGCGTTGCCTGAGAACGAGCACCTGACGATGCAACTCGGCGCGTTGTTTGGACTGGAGATCCCGCCCTGCGGCCTCGTGCGGCTGACGGACCAGTCACTGGCGTATATCATCGCGCGCTTCGACCGGACAGCCGATGGCCGAAAGCTGCGTCAGGAGGATTTTTGCCAACTTGCCGTGAAGCCATCCAAGGAGAAATACGATGGTTCTGCCGAACTCTGTGTTCGCGTGCTCCGTCAGTATTCTGGGCAGCCGGTCATTGATCTGCTCAAGCTCTACCGGCAATGGGTCTTCTCCTGGTGGGTGGGGAACCACGACTTGCACCTGAAGAACCTGGCGTTGCTCGCGGACGCTGACGGTCTGCATTGGCTATCGCCAGCCTACGATCTTGTGGCAACGCATGTCGTGATCGCCGACGATCACATGGCGCTTTCGCTGGGCGGCCGCAACACACGACTCGCCCGCCCGTCTTGGACGAGTTTTGCGCGGTACTGTCGGATACCTGAGCGAGCGGCAGATCGGGTGCTGCGGCAGCCTGTCCGGGTGCTTGAACGGGCAGAAGGGATGGTTGCGCGGTCATGGCTGCCTGAGGAGATGAAACACGCGTACAGCAGGCTGCTGCGTGAACGCGCCGTGTCGTTTCTGGAGTAACACATCCGGGTTGGCACGACGCTACTCGTTAGGCGTCCTCGGAAGACCCTGGCGATGCGTTCTGTATCCGACCACTGACGCGGGCAGTCAAGAGCAGGCACCAGCACATGGTCCGCGCGGCCATCAGGACACCAGTCCTGCGACCGGCTCTTCCGTTAACCGTCTTACCTTCGGTATCATCGCGCAGTGAAGCAGGCACGCCCGAGATGCTCGCCTGTGCCCCAATCTGCCGGGAGGCTCGCCGTCATCAACCGCCAGCGCCGACGTTTGCTCCTCTCATCGGTTGCCGCACTCGCAGGCGGGGCCGGCCTGAGCTCCTTGTCCCAGGTCGCCAGCGCCCAACAGAGCGTCCCAGACCCGGGCGCGTCAGCAGCACCGCTGGCCCCCGCGATGGTGCCCGTCTTCTCCCCGAAGCCCGTCTGGATTGGGGCAGCCGTGCCCTCCACCATCACCCTGTCAGCGACCGCCGATGCTGGACTGCCCCCAGGTGTGCGCTCCCGCGAGACCTGGAACGCCGCGCCGCCCGCCCAGCCCTATGTGCCGCAGACACCAAAAGGCGTCTCGCTGCACCATACTGGCGCATATTGGAGTGGCAAGCCCGGCTCTGAGCAGTACCTGCGTAACATCCAGCACTTCCACACCGGCCCCGAGCGCGAGTGGGAGGATATCGCCTACCACTATCTCGTGGATCTCGACGGGGTGGTCTGGGCCGGCCGGCCGCCAACCGTGCGCGGCAATCCCTCCGTCTACTACGATCCGACCGGGCTGGTGCTGATCTCCTTCCTGGGCGATTTCATGAGCCAGGAGCCAACGGACGCGCAGCTCGCAAGTTCCGCCAACACGGCCGCCTGGCTGATGAAGCGGTACAACATGCCCGCCACCGCCCTGACCGGTCACCGCGATCATGCCCCGACGTCGTGCCCAGGCGACACGCTATACCGGTGCTTGCAGGATGGCTCGTTCGCGAACCGGGTCCGCGACGCGCTGAGCAAACTCGGCTAGGGGAAGTTTCCGGTACACTCCGGCAGCCTCAGATCGGCCTGGACTGACGAGTCATCGCCACCGTGCGGAAGACCCCGGGCCTGGAACAGCCGCCATTGAGCACGGTCACCACGCCTCGCGCACGGGTCGATAGCAGCGCCGCCGCCACCGGCCGCGCGCAGCTGCGGCCGTCCCGCAGGATGGTCTGGATCGCCCGAGGCATCATCGTCCTCGTCACGGTCCTGCTGGTGTTTGGGCTGCTTGAGGCCAGCCTGCGCCTCTTTGGCCCGATCCTGCCCGGCAATTACACCAGCGGCGCGTATCTGGTGCGCCACCCGATCTACGGCTTCTTCCACGTCCCAGACTACGAGGGCTGGCAACATTCCAGCGAGTATTTCGTCCGAGTGCGGTTCAACCAACTGGGCCTGCGCGATCCTCGCACGGGGTATGAGAAGCCGCCCGGCACATTCCGGATTCTCCTGCTGGGCGACTCGTTTATGGAGGCGATCCAGGTTGAGCAGCACGAGACCACCGCCGCCGTGCTCGAACAACGGCTGCGGGCGCTCCGGCCAGACCTGAACATTGAGGTCATCAACGCGGGCGTGGCTGGCTGGAGCACCGGCATCGAGGCGCTCTACCTGGACCATGACGGCTACAAGTTTCAGCCAGACCTCGTGCTGGTGGGCTTCTTCATCGGCAACGATCTGCACGACAACTACTACAAGCTCCAACTGGCGGGCGATGACCTGGATCTGGCCGTCAAGCCGTACTTTGGCCTGGGCAAAGATGGCATGGTAGTGACACGCAATCCGCCGCCCGCGCCGCCACCGCCCACCGGCCTGGTACCGGCCCTGCGCGCCTGCTGCCAGCTCTGGAACATCTTTGAGACCGGCGTGCTCAACCGATTCGGGAATGGGCAGGGTAATACGCCGCTGTGGGCCGCCGCCCCAATGGAGGCCCATACGCGCGCCCTGTATGACGCCGAGCCGTCTGGCGAGTGGAAGGAGGGCTGGGAGATCACCAGTCAACTCTTTGGCCGCCTGAAGACTCGCACGGATGCGCTGGGCGTGCCGTTGGCGACGTTTGTGATCCCAGACAGCCCGCAGCTCAGCGAGGACGAGTGGCGCGGCATGGTGGGAGGCCGTCGGCTCAGCCGGGGCCACCTGGAACTGACCAGTCCGAACCAGCAGCTCGCGGCCATCGCCGAGCGCCACGGGCTGCCGCTGCTTGATCTGCTGGCGGTGCTCCAGCACGAGTCCGGCGGCGATCCGCGCCGGTTCTACTTCCAGACGGATCAGCACTGGAACCGCGATGCGCACGCGCTGGCCGCGCGGGAGCTTGAACGATTCCTCGTTGAGCGCGGGCTCGTCCCGTCGCCGCGCTGATCGAGTCCCGTGGCGACCACGGCGCTGGTCCTCGGGATTGCGGGAATGCTCGTCGTGGTCGGGGGCTGGGGGGTCTTCCGGTTGCTGGCGCGCCTCGCCCTCACCTCCGCTGAACGCCTGGCCCTGACGCTGGCGCTGCTGCCGGCGGCGCTCGGGCTGGCGGCGTTTGCCGGGCTGCTAGCCGGCCGGCCAGGCGCGCTGCTGCCGGCGGGTGTGTGCGTGGCGCTGGGGGTGCTCGGCGGGACAGTCCGACAGCGTAGAGTCCATTCTCCCTCACCCCAACCCTCTCCCAAAGGGAGTGGGGGCTGGGGTGAGGGGCGGTATGAGGGTGAGGCTTCCGTAGTCGCCCTTGCAGCGGGTCTGTACGCGGCGGGGACGCTCGGCACCACGCTGCTGACGCCGCTATCTGGCGGAGCGCTGCGGATTGGGGACTGGGTGGCCCACTGGTTCCTGGTGCTGGTGTACCTGGGGCAGCCGCTTCCGGACTTACGCACATTCACCAACCGCGTCGGCGATTTCGGCGTGATCTCACGTCCTCCCCTCTACAACCTGGAGGGCGGCCTGCTGGCGGGCGCGCTGGCTGGCTCGTCGGAGCCGGCGTTCTGGCCGTTCCAACTGGTCACGCCACTGTTGGCTCTGCCGCTGGTGGCTGCTGGTGTCCTCTGGGCGCGCGCACTGGGCGGCTCAGGGGCGGCCCGCGTGATGGCCGCGCTCGTTTGCCTCAGTCCGTTCTTGCTCCAGAACGCCAGCTACCCCTGGTCCAAGATGGTGGCGGCCGGTCTGGTCTCCTTGTTCCTCTACCTGATCCGGGCGGCAGTCCTGGCCCGAGATCCTGGCCGCGCTCGCCAGACGTTCGTGCTGGCAGCCTGCTGCGCCGGGCTGGGGTATCTCGCACATCAGACCACGATCTTGTATGTCCTGCCAACGCTCCTGTGGCTAGTCTGGCGACGACCCCGACCATTGTTCCGCCGTCCAGCCGCGTGGAGCCTCACCACCTGGACGCTCGGGGGGATCGCCGGGCTGGCAGCCTTCGGGCCGTGGCAGGGCTGGGTCCTGGCGACCTACGGCCTGCGCGCCACGCTGGACGCGAACCCTGCCAGCTTCGGCGCAGACGTCTCCGAGACGTTTGGGGACTGGCTGCTCAAAGGCGGCGTAGCGAGCATTGGGACGCTGGTGCCGCTGCCGGCCCTCGCAGCGTTGGCGCGGGGTACCTTGCCGACGCTCGATCAACTGCTACGCATCCAGTTGGCCCTGCTGACGGGCGCACTCGGCGCGAGCGGCTGCTGGCTGCTTGTTCGGGCTGCTTTGCGCGGGCGGACTGGTTCGGGACGATCACGTCGCAGGCTGCCGTGGCTGCCGCTGGTCATTCTCTGCGGCTTCCTGGGACAGGTGATGCTGCAACCAAACTGGCACGACACCGGCGACGCCGCCGAGAGCATGACGCCGATTGTGGTATTGGGGCTGGCGTGCGTATCCCGTGAAGCCTTACGCCTGGGGTTAGGCGCGCGGCGGCTCTTCTTCGGGCTGGTGCTGGCCGAACTGGCGCTCTACCTCGCGCTCTGGCTGACCTGGGCGTTCGGGGTGACCTGGACTCGTGACCCAAACGCCGTGTTAGCGTCGCGGTATGGGCTGGCGCACCTGCGCGGCCTCTGGGAGCCAGCGGTACCGCTCGGGGCGCTGCTACTAACGGTGGGCGCGTGCGGGAGCGCGGCGCTGCTCTGGCGGGCGCTGGCGGTGAGGCACCTCCCCACCAACGCCCTCCTGGAGCCAGCCGGTCAGACGGTCAGACGGTCGCCTGTTGCGCGGAGGTAGTGGATCACCTTCGCAGCCACCAGCACCACCTGCTCTTGCTCCTCGTCCGAGTACCCCAGCCCGAACGGTGCCCGAACGCGGCCAGCTTCGCCGTCTGCCAGCCAGGGCACGTTCTCCGCGACAGTGGCCGCCAGGAACTCGTCTACCGTGATCCCAGCAGGCAACACGGCACGGAGCGTCCAGACGCCGCCCATCACGTCGGGGCGGTCTTCCACGATCAGCCCGAGCCGTTCACCGCGCAGGCTCGCTGCCAGCCGGCGCGCCATCCGCTCCGCGCGGAACCGCGAGATCCAGGTATCGTGCGCGCGGCCGGACGGCCTCAGCGCATCGCCTCTGACCGGCTGACCGCCGGCTGGGGCAAACGCTCAAAACTCGAGCCAGCGCTGTTCTGTGACGTGCTCAGTCACTCGTTCACCGCCGCCAGGGTCCGTAGCTCGGCGCATTCGGCGCACGTCGCATAGACCACAATCTCGATCTCCTGATCGGCGTAGCCGCGCGCGCTGGCAGCCGCACCAAGCGTTACCGAGAGACCGTCTGTCTCAACGTGCTCAATGCGCCCGCAGCCCCGGCAGACCAGATGCGGATGGCGCTCATCAACCTCTGGGGCTTCGTAGCGGACCGGGCCATCACCCAGATGCAGCTCTTGCACCAGCCCCGCGTGCCGCAAAAATACCAGCGTGCGATAGACCGTCGGCAGATTGAGGCCGGGCAGGCGTCCTGCCAGTCGGGTGCGGATCTCCTCGGCCGTCAAGTGCTCAGCAGACTGGTGCAGCACATCCCAGATCAACTGGCGCTGGGGAGTCAGGCGGGTGCCATTGGCAACCATCTGAGCAAGCGGGTGGTGACTCACGGGCAGCCTCCGGATCGACTGCAACTGTACTGTGACTGCATCTGCACTGACAAGCGGAACAGTTGGGAGCAGGCGAGACGTGAGCAGACGAGCTCGGAGACGATCACCTCTGCTGGTCTGCTGGTCTGCTGGCTACGGCCTCACTTCGATGAACGCCGTCATGAATGGATGCGGCTCGCAGAAGTACGTGAACATCCCAACCTGATTGAAGGTTCGCGTGTACTGCTGCCCCACGCCCAGCACCGGTGAGGTCCAGGAGAGATCGCTTGCCGTGACCGTGTGGCCGTCTGGGACATTGTCCAGGTTGATCCAGCGGACCGTCTGCCCAACGCGAATCTGGATCGGGTCTGGCAGGTACACGAAGTTCGCGATGGTGGCTTGCTGGTTGATCGTGCCGCCAGGGGTCGCGGTTGGCAGGCTGGTAGGCGTCGGCGTGATGGTCGCCGCACTTGCGCTCACGGTGAAGTCCACGGTGTCCGTGACGGCCGGCGCTACGGAGACATGATTCCCCGTCGCCAGCACGAGGTAGACCCGGTGCGGACCATTGGTCACATTCTGGAACGTGATGATAGGGTTCGCGGTATGGACGATGTTCGGGTTGTTGAGGGGGATGGGGATGCCGCTGTCCAGGTACGGCGCGGGGTCGATGTCCAAAAAGATGTGGACATGGAGATCGTTGGGGGTCGTGGCCTGCGCCGCTGGCACGATGGTGTAGCCGGTCACGTCCCAGCGCACCGCAACGGTTGACCCGCTGATGACCTGTCCGCGCGTCGGGCTGACGATGCGCGCACTCAGTCCAGGCCCTGGTGCGCTGTTCACGTGATCGTCGTCGTCCTGCTCGGCGGGTTTGCGGTCGTCGCGGGAGCCGGTCCGCTGGCCGGCTGGCAACCGATTGCCTGACGGTGTGGAGCCGCCATCCTCGCCGGCCGACGCGCCGTCTGCCAGGGCGTCGTAGACCGAGCCACGGAACCGGTCGTCGAAGATGTCCCCGCGCGCGGTCAGCGTGCGGGATCGACCGCTACCGATGCTCTCGCCATCGCCAGGGAACGTCAGGATGCCGTTGGCACAGGCTGAGCAGGCCACGGTGACGTTGCCGTTCTCGTCTCGCCCAACTCCGAAGTTGGCGCTGCCGGTGGCACGGGCGACGGCCTGCCCGCTCGGATCGGTGACGCGGAAGTCCAGACGTGTGTCGGGAGCGGGCGACAGCCGGCTCACGATCATCCCCTGGACCACCTCAACCGTGATGATGGTCGCACCGCTGGCGGTCCGCAGTTCCTGGATGATGACCGTAGTCTCCGCGCCAAGCTCGATCTGACCGATGCCCGGCAGATCAATGATGGCGGACGCCTTTCCCAACGTGGCGATACGGTCGCCCGCCCCGAGGGGAGTCCCGGAGCCAGCCGGCTGGACCGCCAAGCCGTTAGCGTGGGTGACCGCGACGGTGCCTGACACGGTGCCCAGGTGGGCTGTCGGCTCGGCGGCGAACAGCGGCGCAACCCCGAACGCCAGCCCGGCGAGGATGACCATGACATACGCCGCACGGGTGAGCACGGGACGGAGCGAGGAGGTGACGCTAGAGGATTGCTGCTGCATACCGTTTCTCGAAGACCTTACCATTTCGCGGGCATCGGGGAATGCGTGGCTGGCTGCGCACGGCCCTGGCGAACTCCCCAACGGATAGATGATGGCTCAGGGTGTGCGGCACGGTGCGCCGGCGCGCGCAGTGTGATAGAGATGGTGCGCTGTTGTCCAGGAGCCGGCGACTGGTCCGGGAGACCTCACCCCCAGCCCCTCTCCGGCGCGGAGAGGGGAGCTATCTCGTCCTGGCGTTGGTTTAGTAGCCGTCCTCGCCGCCGGTGCGGCGCTCCAGCACGATCTCGGCCTGGGTGGTGTGGCCGTCTTCAACCTTGAGCGTGTCCAGCGAGCCGCGCCGGTATCCCGTTAACTCCACAACAACATCGTAGAGGCCGGGTCGAACGGGCCCGAGCGCGAAACGGCCGGCGTCATCGGTCGAAAGGGTGGCGTCGCCGGCATGGAGCTCGGCTGACACGACGGTCACGATGGCCCCGGCGATTGGTGCGCCATCTGCGCTGACAACCAGGCCCGCCAACTGCCCGGAGCCGCCTTCGTCTGCCCGCGCAGCCTCACTCAGCGCCCTCGCGAGGCCGCCTGTCGTCAACGTCGCCGCCAGTCCCAGCCCGCCGAGACTGAGAAGCTGTCGCCGCTCAACCATGAAGTTTCCTCACGTGCTTGAAATCCGCCCGTGCCATGTTCAGTGAATGGAACGTCTGGCGAGGCCGGATGAGGACGCCTGTCACGTATCAGTCGGATGACGGGTCGCGCTAAGGCCGGCCGCCAGCAGCGCCCAAACGCCCTCAAACGCCGCACTGATCCCTGGATCGTCCCATTCTGACGCGTGTGACGGGTTGTGGAACCGGGCCGTCGCGTCAAGGAC
>Ga0136611_10001492_pt1 | contig 16279 bp, 15 predicted proteins | sample AntDrymUQ2232306_2_FD_106645 | JGI IMG/M metagenome (GOLD analysis project Ga0136611, IMG submission 106645) | Polar desert sand microbial communities from Dry Valleys, Antarctica - metaG UQ223 (23.06) | ecosystem: Environmental > Terrestrial > Soil > Desert | place: Antarctica: Dry Valley...
ACTGCGACTACGTGCGCCACCTGCTCGAATACGGTCTCGTCCCGCGCGAGATCACCGACCCCTCGTTCCAGCTGACCGGCGACATCGGCAGCGGGTGCGGTGCCATCGGCGAGGACCAGCCGGCGAGCTGGCTGACGCCGTTGACCGCGACGTTCATGCACGGCGGGCTGCTGCACCTCGGCGGCAACATGCTGTTTCTGTGGATCTTCGGCAACAACGTCGAGGACTCAATGGGCTCTGTCCGCTACCTGCTCTTCTACCTGCTCGCCGGGGCCGCCGCCTTCGGCCTGCAGATCGCGATCGACACGAACTCCGAGGTTCCGAACATCGGCGCCTCGGGCGCCGTCGCCGGCGTCCTGGGCGGCTACATCCTGCTGTATCCCCGCGCCCGGGTGCTGACGTTCATCTTCATCATCTTCTTCTTCACGGTCCTCGAGCTGCCGGCGTTCCTGGTGCTCGGCCTGTGGTTCGCCCAGCAGATCCTCTTCGGCGCCACCGGTCTCACGCAGGGCGGAGGCGAGGGCGGAGGCGTCGCCTACTTCGCCCACATCGGCGGGTTCGCCTTCGGGGTGCTGGCGATAAAGCTGTTCGCGCGACGCGTCAAGGACGTCCCGCCGAGATTGCCGGTCTTCTGATGCGCACGGTCGTCCTGGCCACCGTGCTCGCCATGATCGGGCTGCTGACGTTCCTGACGATCAGCGACGCCGCCGAGCACGGCGTCAGCATCCTGACCGTCGCGTCGGTGGTCGTCCTGGCCATGTTCGCCTTCGGGATCGTCGGTGCGTTGCGCGAGCCCGAGGAGTGATCGACCGCGCGACGCGGGGTTCCGGCTGACGCGTTAGGGTCCGCGCCCCCCGGCCTGAGTGGCCGGTCAGCCAAGACGTCAAGAGGAGGCGTGGGTGGATCTCAACGACACCCCGGAGCAGGCCGAGTACCGCAAGCGCGTGCAGGCCTGGCTGGAGGAGCACAAGAGCGAGGCGCCGGTCCTGCGGGGCGAGGGCGCCCTCAAGGACGAGGACGAGATCATCTCCGCGCGCCGCGAATGGCAGCGCAAGCTGGCCGAAGCAGGCTTGGCCGGCGTCACCTGGCCCGCGGAGCTCGGCGGGCAGGGTCTGGGGCCGATCGAGCAGGTCATCGTCAACCAGGAGATCTCCAAGGCCGGCGTTCCCGGCATCCTCGACGTGATCGGTGTCGGCATGCTCGGCCCGACGATCATCGCCCATGGCACCGAGGACCAGAAGTCGCGTTACCTCGGTCCGATGCTCCACGGCGACGAGGTGTGGTGCCAGCTGTTCTCCGAGCCCGCCGCAGGCTCGGATCTCGCTGGTGTGCAGACCCGCGCCAAGCAGAGCGACGGCGGCGGCTGGGTGCTCAACGGGCAGAAGGTGTGGACCACCAACGCGCAGTTCGCCGCCTACGGCCTGCTGCTCGCCCGCACCGATCCCGAGCAGCACAAGCACAAGGGCCTGACGATGTTCATCGTTCCCATGGACGGCGAGGGCGTGACGATCCGCGGCCTCCGTCAGATCTCCGGCGAGGCGGAGTTCAACGAGGTCTTCTTCGATGATCTGAAGGTCGGCGCGGACGCCGTCGTGGGGCCTTTGAACGGTGGCTGGGGCACGGCGCTGACGACGCTCATGTACGAGCGCGTGACGATCGGCCTGGGCTCGGAAGGGATGGGCTACAGCGCGACGCGCTACGCCGACGTCATCGCGGCCGACCCCGCTGCGCGCGCCGACGACGACGTGCGTCAGCGGCTGGGCGAGATCGCCATCGAGTTGCTGGCCGTGCGCTTCACGGGCTACCGCACGCTGACCGCGCTGGCCAAGGGCCAGATCCCCGGTCCCGAGTCCGGCCTGGCCAAGGTCACGCTGGTCAACGCGGCGATCAAAGCCGGCGAACTGCTCGCCGACGTCATCGGCCCAGAGGCTCTCGACGAGGATTCCGAATGGGCCTACATGATCAGCTTCCTCCCCGGTCTGAAATCGGCGGGCGGCACGGAGGAGATCCTGCGCAACACGATCGGCGAGCGCGTGCTGGGGCTGCCGCCCGAGCCGCGGCTCGACAAGGGCATCCCGTTCAGCGAGCTGCGGGCCAAGGAGAAGCAGACGGTGAGCGCATGAACCTGGCGTTGTCGGACGAGCAGGAACTGCTCCGCGAGGCGGCGCGCAACGCGCTCTCGCGGGTCAAGACGGTTGAGGCTGCCCGGGAGGCACTCGAGGATCCGTCCTCCCTGCCCGACCTGTGGCCCACCGCGGTGGAGGCCGGCTGGACAGGGCTTGTCGTCGGCGAGGAGCGCGGCGGGGCCGGGCTCGGGCCGTTCGACGCGATGCTGGTGGCGCAGGAGTGCGGCCGCGTGCTCGCCTCGGTGCCGCTGCTCGGCCACGTCCTCGCCACCTACGTGCTGGACCGCGCCGGTCACGAGGGCATCGAGGCGCTCGCGGTGGGCGACCGCCGCGCGGCGCTCGTCGCCGCCCGTCCGCCCAGCGACCTGGAGGACGGCTGGTCCGTGGAGGCCGAGCGCGGGAAGGGGCGCGCTCCCGCGCCGACCGTCGATGCCGACGGTGCGCTGAACGGGGGCGCGTGGTGGGTTCCCGACGCCCCGGGCGCCGACGTGCTCGTCGTGGTCGCCACCCGGGACTCGAAGCCCGTTGCGGTGGTGGTCGAGAACATCTCCGTCGAGGAGGTCAAGCGCTACGACGCGACGCGTTCGCTCGGCCATGTGAACCTCGATGGCGTCAGCGGCACGGTATTGGAGACCGGCGAGGACATACTGACCAACGCCTGGTATCTCGCCCAGGCGCTGCTGGCGGCCGAATCCGTCGGCGCGGTCGAGACGTGCCTGGAGATGGCTGTCGCCTACGCCAAGGAGCGGTACACGTTCGGGCGGGCGATCGGCTCCTACCAGGCGGTCAAGCACTCGCTCACCGAGATCTTGCGCCGGCAGGAGAACGCCCGCTCGCTGCTGCTCTACGCGGGCTGGGCGGCGCAGGACAAGCCCGACGAGTTCCCGCTTGCTGCCAGTGCGGCACGGGCCGCTGCGAGCGCGGCCCTCGACCACGCAGCCCGGACCAACATCGCCGTGCACGGCGGGATCGGGGCGACGTGGGAGCACGACGCGCCGCTGTTCTTCCGACGCGCGGAGCTCACCGAGCGGCTGCTGGGCGGGACGCACGACGCCACCGACCGCGTGGCCGCCGAGCTGATCGCAGCGGCGGGATGACCACATAGGCTTACGCCCCGAAGCACCTGGTTCCGCGGTAAAGGCGAGGGCGCTGGCCGATCGTCTGCGGCTCTGCTGATCCAAATCAACCAGAAGTAGCGTCCGTGGCGATCGACGTGCGTGCGGGACGTTTGTCCAGGCACCTTCTCTTGACGGACGCCGGCAGGCTGTCGGAGGCTCGGCCTACACCTACAGGGTGCGGTTGAGAGCCGCGGCCGGACCGGAGGGTCCTTATGTTCGGAATGCTCGGACGCCATATCCGACAGCAGTTCATCGGCTACATGGCGCTTTTCATCGCGCTCGGCGGCGTGTCATACGCCGCGATCACGCTTCCGAGGAACAGCGTCGGCACCAAGCAGATCAAGAACCGCCAGGTGAAGGCCGCCGACCTCGGTGCCAACGCCGTCAGGAGCGCCAAGGTCAAGGACGCCTCGCTGCTAGCCGTCGACTTCGCTGCGGGGCAGCTGCCCTCCGGCGCCACCGGCCCGCAGGGCCCGACGGGTGACACGGGCGCAACGGGCCTAAAGGGTGACACGGGCGCAAAGGGCGACACCGGCGCTCAGGGTCCGAGCAATGCGTTCCATGCCTTCGCCGACAATATCCTCACGTCACCGCTGGCGACGCCGGCCTTCTTTGAGGTGCTCGCGCTGCCCGCCGTCCCGGCCGGCTCCTACGTCATCACCGCGCACCTCTCGGTCGACAACGACGACCCCGTAGAGCAGAGCGTCACGTGCCGGCTCACGGCTGGCACGAAGACGATGAGCGCCGAGATCGGCGTCGCGATTAGTAGTGCGAACGACGACTTCGGCTCCGGGTCGATGGAGATCGCAACCACGTTCGCCGCACCCACCGGCGCGACGCTCGCGTGCAACAACCCCGGCGCTGGCGTCAGCGACACTGAGGTCTTGGACCGGCGGATCACCGCGATCCAGGTTGGCTCGCTCACGAACGGCGAGCCGCAGTAGCCGTCTGCCGATCTGCTTGACCGAAAGCCGGCCAGCGATGCCCGGCTGAGACTCAGCGGGACTTCCTACGGCGAGCGAGTGGAGCATGAGCGTGCCTCCATAGCGCTTTTGAGAGGGCCGAGAGGAACGGCGTGGGGGTGGCCCAAGACGCAGGAAAGGCCCTGCTTCTAGGGCTTTTCTGAGATGGAGCCAGCCGGGCTCGAACCGGCAACCTCCTGCTTGCAGTCACTCAGAAGAACTGCGAGAACAGCGGCAACAGCTAAGCGGCCCAGCAGCTCACCGACGAGCAGAAGGCTGCCTACTGCATGCCTGCTTCTCCAGCTCGAGGACGCAGGCTTCAAGAAGTCGGCCGACTTCGAGGACGCGATGTAGGACCCGAAGGTGACGGCTGCGGTCCGCGACTGCGCCACGAAGCACCTGGTTCCGCAGTAGGCGATCGCCGAACAGCCACAACTCTGCGCGGCCCTGCGGGCGGTGCCATCCCGGGTTGATCATGAGGGATGGCGCCGCTCAAGCAGAAGGGAGACCTCGCAGAGCTCGCGGTCGCGCTGGACCTCCGCCGACGCGGCTACCGCCTGGCGTTCCCCTACGGCGAGGACTGCGACTACGACCTAATCGTCGATCGCGGCGGGAAGCTCGAGCGGGTGCAGGTGAAGCACGTGCACTCGGACGGGAACGTTCTGGAGATCCGCTGTGGGTCCCACTCGTTGACCAACGGTCGAGTCAGGGCGACCAAGCGCTACACAGCGGACATGATCGACTGGCTCGCGGCCTACGACGCGTCTTCGGAACGATGCTACTACGTCCCCGCATCTCTTCTGGGCAACGGCCGATCACTGATCTCGCTGCGCCTCACCCCCGCCCGCAACAACCAGCTCGCCCGAATCCGTATGGCCGAGGACTTCCTCGACGTCTGATGGAGCCAGCCGGGCTCGAACCGGCGACCTCGTGGATGCAAACCACGCGCTCTTCCAACTGAGCTATGGCCCCTCGAAGCTCAGGGTACCGGCGCTCGCGAGCAGCGCGTGGCCCGTCCGGGCCATCGCGCGTGAATGGCCTCAAATCGGCGATGGCACGCGAGCCGAGACGCGGTTGGATGGGCTCATAAGCGCCACTGAGACCCGTCAGGGCTTGTACGCCCGCTTCGACGCCTTGATCTTCGACCCGTTCCTGGCGCTCGGCGAGCGGCGCGGGATGCGCGGTTCCGCCACGCCGCGACCTGGCATGGTTGCGGGATGGCGGACGGCCAGCTCATTCTCATCGCGGGCGGCCTGCTCGCGCTCGGACTGACCGCCTCGCTCGTCGCGGGCCGCCTGCGGGTGCCCGCCCTGGTGCTGTTCCTGGGGATCGGAATGGCCGTTGGCACCGACGGGCTCGGCTGGATCGACTTCAACGACTACGAGATCGCCCAGTCGGTCGGTGTCGTCGCCTTGGCGCTGATTCTGTTCGAGGGGGGCCTGACCGCCGGGTTCCAGGAGATCCGGCCCGTCCTCGGACCGGGCATCGCGCTGGCGTTCGCCGGCACGCTCCTGACAGCGGTCATCGCCGGCCTAGCCGCGTCGCTTCTGTTCGGGCTCGGCACCGTCGAAGGGCTGCTGCTGGGGTCCATCCTCGCCGCCACCGACAGCGCCGCGATCTTCGCCGTGCTGCGCGGCTCCACGCTACGGCGCAGGCTCGCCCGCACACTCGAAGCCGAGGCCGGCATGAACGATCCCGTTGCGGTCGTCCTGGTGATCGGCTTCGTGTCCTGGCTGACCGATCCCTCCTACCGCGGCTTCGACCTCGCGCTGCAGATCGGCGAGGAGCTGGCCATCGGCGCCGCGCTCGGCGTGAGCATCGGCCTCGCCGCTCGTCAGGCCCTGCACCGGACGAGCCTCGCCTCAGCCGGTTTGTACCCGGTCGCGTCGCTGGCGGTCGCGTCGCTGGCCTACGGGGCCACCGCCGTCGTGCACGGCTCCGGCTTCCTCGCGGTCTACCTGGCCGGCCTCGTGCTCGGCACGGGCGCCGTACCGGCAAAGCGGACGATGATCACCTTCCACCAGGGTCTGGGATGGGTGGCCCAGGTCGTGCTGTTCCTGACCCTCGGGCTGCTCGTGTTTCCTTCTCAGCTCGGTGACGTTGCGCTGGAAGGCACCGCGCTGGCGCTGGTGGTGATGCTCGTCGCCCGGCCCGTCGCCGCGGCGGTCGTGACGCTGCCGTTTCACTTCAGCTGGGCGGAACGCGGCGCGCTCGGTTGGGCCGGCCTGCGAGGCGCCGTGCCGATGGTTCTGGCCACGTTCCCGGTGCTGGCGGGCATCCCGCAGAGCCAGGAGTTCTTCAACATCGTCTTCTTCGCGGTCCTGCTGTCAACCGTCGTGCAGGGCGCCTCCTTCGAGTGGGTCGCCAGACGCCTGCACGTGACCACCACCGAGGCCGCGCTTCCCGCGCCGCTGGCCGACGTGGGCGCCGTCCGGAGACTCGGCGCCGAGGTCATCGAGCACGTCGTCGCCTCCGAGGACGCCATCGTCGGCGCCCGCGTGCGCCAGCTCGGCCTGCCCCGCGACGCGCTGGTCAACATCGTGGTGCGCGGCGAGCAGGCGATTCCACCGCGCGGCTCGACCCGCATCGAGGCCGGCGACCGGCTGCACCTGCTGGTCCGGCAGGAGGCAGCGGTGGAGTTTGGAGCGATCCGCGAGCGCTGGCGCAACGGGCCGGTCGACATGCCCTCGCGCCGTCCGCCCACCACTGCCTCCAGCTACCGGCCGTTGACCTCGGGCTCGTGGCCCGCGGACGGACCCGACGCGGGCCGCCCCAACGCGGTAGCTGGCAGCGCCGTCATCGAGCAGCTGCGCACGCGGCGCGACGGGACCGCGGGCGCGCTGGTCACCCTCGAGGACGGGCGGTTCGCCTTCACGGGCCCGGTCTACGCCGCAGGAACGCTGAGGCATGTCCGCGACTTCGCCTTGCGCCGGCTCAACATGGCCACGGCGGAGGAGGAGCGCGCGTGGTGGCGCGAGGTGATCGGCGCGCTCGCAGCCCCCGAGTCCCGGTAGAGACTCAAAGAGCGCCGCTCTACCGGCGTCCTTGCCTAGAGGTGGAGGGTGCCTTCGGCGAGGACCACGACCTCGCCGCCCACCCGCACCCGACCGCCTTCGACCGCGCAGTCCAGGCGGCTCGGACGGCCCATCTGCACGCCCTGGGTGATGGTCAGCGCCTCGACCCCCGTGTGCCGGTGTATGTACGCCATCAACGGCCCCGCGGCAGAGCCCGTCGCCGGGTCCTCCTCGGCGATGGGACCGGGGGAATCGAAGAACGCGCGCGCGTCGACGGTCCTCACACCGGGCTCGCAGACGAACGCGTAGACGACGACGGCGTCGCCGGTCTCGCTGAGGAGCGCCGCCACGAGGGCGGGGTCGGGCTTGGCGCGGGCCAGGGCGTCCGTGCTCGCCAGCGGGAGCAGGACCTGGCGCGCTCCCGTCGAGACCAGCTCGGGTTCGAGGTCTGGGTGAACGTCCTCCTGGGCCAGGCCGATGGTGGCGGCGACGCGCGCGACATCGAGCGCTCCGATGAACTCGACCGGCTCCTGGAGCATGGACGAACGCGCCACCAGCCCGTCGAGCTCGACCTCGACAGGCTGCAACCCGGCGGGCGTGCGCTGTACGTAAGACGCGGTCGACTCCCCCCGGCGATGGGCGACCGCCACCGCGGTGCCCAGCGACGGGTGGCCGGCCATCGGCAGCTCGCCCTTGAGCATCCAGATCCGGTTGCGGTAATCGCAGTCGGCATCGCCGGACTGCACGAAAGTCGTCTCCGACTGTTTCGTCTCGCGCGCGAAGGCGAGCATCGTGGCGTCGTCGAGGCCATCGGCGTCGTGGACGACCGCCAGACCGTTGCCCGCGAGAGGGGTGGACGTGAAGACGTCCAACCACGTCAGGGCGTGCTCAGAAATCGAAGTCGCGCGGCGGGCGCTGCTCGAACCACAGGCGGTCGTGCTCGGGCGTCTCCTGCAGGAACTCCGGCGTCTCCTCGAGGACGTCGTCGGAGGTCTCGTCCTCCTCGTCCATCCGTACCGCGCCTGCCGGAGCGGGCTCCGGCTCGCGCACGGGCTCCGGCTCGCGCACGGGCTCCGGCTCGCCTACGGGCTCCGGCTCGCCTACGGGCTCCGGCTCGCGCACGGGCTCCGGCTCGGGCGGCGCAACCGGCGGCGGCGCAACGAGGGGAGGCGTGGTCGCCGCCCGCACCTCCTCCGCGTTGAAGGCCTGCGTGGGCTGGGCATCGGCCGTCGGCAGGCTTTCGGCTGGGTCGCCATGCGGGCGCGGCGGCTCGTCTTGTAGCGGCGGGCCCGGTTCGCGCACGGGCTCGGGCGCCGCGTGGGGAAGGTCGTCGGCCGGGTCGCCGTGTGGACGCGGCGGCTCTTCCTGGACCGGATACGGGTCCTCGACGACGTGCAGCGCGGTGGGTGCAGGCTCGTCCGCGAACGCCGCCGGCTCGTCAAGGGCGGGCACCGGCTCGTCGGGCACCGCCACCGGCACGGTCTCGAAATCGCCGCGGCGTGGAGGCCCGAAGGCCTCCTGCTCCTGGCGGGTCACCTCAACCGTGTCGGCACCGCGGCGCCGCTTGAGCTCGAGATGCTCGCGGATCGCGTCGTCCAGCTGTCCCATCGGACTTAGCCTACTCCCGCTCGTGCGGCTTTGTTCTGGCCATGGTCGCTCGCACGGTCTTGTTCTTGCCCTCGTGTTTGGCGGCGTACAGCGCCCTGTCGGCAGCCCCGATCAGCGCCACGGCCGTCGCACCGTCACCCGAGCCCGCCGCCGCCCCGAAGCTCGCGGTGACCCTCAGCACCTCCCCGTTGCCGCTCCCAGCGATCGGGAGGGCGAGCTCCTCGATGCCCGCGCGAACGCGCTCGGCCATGTCGAAGGCGCCATCCATGTCGGTGCCCGGGAGCACCACCGCGAGCTCCTCGCCACCGTAGCGCGACGGGCTGTCGATCTCACGCGACGTCTCGCGCAGCACCCTGGCGACCTCGCGCAGGACGTTGTCTCCGGTCTGGTGGCCGTAGGTGTCGTTGACCTTCTTGAAGTTGTCGAGGTCGAGCATCACCAGCCCCACGCTCTGGTCGGGGAAGCGGCGCGAGCGCTCGACCTCGGCGGAGAGCAACTCGTCGAAGCGTCCGCGGTTGAACAGCCCGGTCAGCTCGTCGGTCACCGCCTGTCGCTGGACCGTCTCGTGCAGGTCGACGTTCTCCAGCGACACCGCGGCCTGGCTGGCCAGATAGGAGAACAGCTCGCGGTCGGCCTGGGTGAAGGGGCGGCCGAGCCGGGCGACCGAGACCACGCCGAGGACATCCGGGCCGCCCTCCGCGCCGTGCAGCGGATGACCCAGGGCGCTCGCCTCGCCTTCGTTGACCTCCGACGCGAGGTCTGTCGCCGCCGCCTGGCGCTCGGCCGCGGCCAGAACCTCCTCGATTCCCGCAACGAGGCCGAAGGACACGCGCTCGGACAACGAGCCGTCGGCGGTACGTGCGGCCGCACGGCCGCCAGCCGCCCCGACGCCGTCGACCGCGGTCTCGACGACGATGCCCAGCAGCGCATCGCGGTCGAGGTTCGAGGCCATCGCATCGCCGAGGCGCCTCATCGATCGCTCGACCCGCGTGCGCTCCCCGCGCAGCTCCTCCAGGCGCGCTTGGAGCTGCGCGGCCATCGTGTTGAACTCCATTCCCAGCGCGGCGAACTCGTCCTTGCCAACCGTCGGCACCTTGGTGTCGAACTCGCCGCCGCCCAGTCGGCGCGCGGCTTCGAGGAACGAGGTTACTTGCGCCTGCAGCGAGCGCGACACTGCGATCGCGAACGCGAAGGCCAACAGGAAGAACCCGAGCAGCACGCCACCGACGATCAAACGGCTGTCGGTGACGTCGCCTTCCGTCTGCTGCTCGTCGCGCAGGAGCGTGATCTCCAGCAGACCGTCGCGGAAGTCGCGCCGCTCGATGGTCGCCGTTCGGTACTCGCCTTCGCCGAGTCGCACGGTGCCGTTGTCCTCGGGCAGCTGCGCCGTCTCGGTGTCCGGCAGCGTGCTGGCCAGAGTGCCGCCGCGACGGCGGACGATCACCTGCAAGCCGGTCACGTTGCGCACCAATCCCGCGTACTGCTCGGCGGTCTGCACCGACGCCTGCAGCGTCCCGATCGTCTCCCCGTCGGCGGTGAGCGTGAGCGAGGCTGGGAAGATGGCGTCGTTGCGCCCGACGTTGGCCACGGCATGACGGTCCGTCCCGAAGATCAGCAGTCGCGCCAACCGCAGACGCTCAACAAGCACCTCCGTCCGGCGCTCCGCGGCAGCATTGTCGCCCCGGCGCAGGGCCGTCGACAACGCCCGGTCCCGGCCGACGATGCGCCCGGCGCGCTCCGCCTCCTGCTGGGCCTCTTTGGCGAGGTTCGAAGCGGTGTCGAGCCGGGCGGCCACCGCGGCGTTCGCCTTGCCCTCCTCGTTGTTGGAGATCAGCGAGAAGATGACGACCGTCACCGAGACCATCGGGACGATGACGATCAGCACGAAGAACAGCGTGAGTCGGCCGCGAAAGCTCATGCCCGCTCGATGAGCGTACCCAGCCGGTCGGGGTACACTTTCCCGACCTTGGGGCTATAGCTCAGCTGGGAGAGCGCCTGGATCGCACCCAGGAGGTCGCCGGTTCGAGCCCGGCTAGCTCCATAGGCCAAGAAGCCCCGTGAACGCGGGGCTTCTTGCGTTCCGGCCGCGCTGAGCCGCCCGCCTACTCCTCGACCACCGTCGCCCTCTCCGCGCCCAGCCCGGTCTCGGACCGCACGTAGAGCTCGTGGAAGCTGCGCTCGGTGCCGCTCTCCTTGGACAGGAGCGTCCCGAGCACGCAGCCGATGAAGCCGAGCGGGATCGAGATCAGGCCGGGGTTGTTGAGGTCGTACCAGTCGAACGCGCCGGTATCGGGCGCGCCCGGAGCGCCGCCCCACACGATCGGGCTGATGATGATCAGGCCGATCGCGGAGACCACCCCGAACAGCACCCCGGTGACCGCGCCGGCCGTGTTGAAGCGCCGCCATGTGAGCGCGAGCAGCAGCGCCGGGAAGTTGGCGCTGGCCGCGATCGCGAAGGCGAGGCCGACCATGAAGGACACGTTCAGCGTCTCACCGCCGATGATCGCGACCGCCATCGCGACGGCGCCGATGGTCAGCGCGGCCACCTTGGCGGCCAGCACCTCCTCGCGGTCGGAGTTCTGGCCCTTGCGGATGATGCTCGACCAGATGTCGTGCGCGACCGCGCTCGACGCGGACAGCACGAGACCGGCCACCACGGCCAGGATCGTCGCGAACGCGACACCGGCGATGATCGCCAGGAACAGGTCGCCGCCCGTCGTGCCCGCGCCGCCGCCGAGGTTCTCGGCCAGGTTCGGCGCGGCGAGGTTGCCGCCCTTGCCGGCAGCCTCCACGCCCTCCTGGCCGAGGATCGCGCGCGCCCCGAAGCCGATGATCGTGGTCAGCAGGTAGAAGAAGCCGATGATGAACATCGCGGTGACAACCGACGAGCGCGCCGCTTTCGCGTCGGGCACCGTGAAGAACCGCATCAGGATGTGCGGCAGCCCGGCCGTGCCGAGCACGAGCGCGAGGCCGAGCGAGACCGTGTCGGTCGGGTTCTTCAGGAACGTGCCCGGGCCCAGCGAGAACGTGCTGTCCTTGGCCTTACCCGCCTCCTCGGCGCGGTTGAACAGCTCGATCGGGTTGAAGCCGACCCTGTTGAGCACGAAGACCGACATCACCACGATGCCGGCCATCAGCATCACGGCCTTGACGATCTGCACCCACGTCGTCGCCAGCATGCCGCCGAAGACGACGTAGCAGAGCATGAACGTGCCGGTGATCAGCACCGAGAGGGTGAAGTCGATGCCGACGAGCTTCTCGATGAGCACGCCCGCGCCCACCATCTGGGCGATCAGGTAGAAGGCCGCCACGCTGAGCGTGCCCAAGGCGGCGGCGACGCGCGCTGGGCGCTCGCGCAGGCGGAAGGCCAGCACGTCGGCGATCGTGTACTTGCCCGCGTTGCGCATCCGCTCCGCCAGCAGGAACATCACGGTCAGGAACGCGACGAGGAACCCGATCGAGTACAGGAATCCGTCGAAGCCGTACAGGTAGATCAGCCCGGCGATGCCCAGAAACGAGGCCGCCGACAGGTAGTCGCCCGAGATGGCGAGGCCGTTCTGGAAGCCCGTGATCCCGCGCCCGGCGGCGTAGAACTGCGACGTGGTGGTCGCCCGCTTGGACGCCCAGTACGTGATGACCAGGGTGACGGCCAAGACGATCGAGAAGACGCCGACCGCGGTCGTGTTGATTTCGGCCAAGAAGGTCATCGCGCAGGCTCCTCGGTCGTGGCGGCGGCGGCGCTGCCGCCACGGCGCGTCCCGGCGCGACCGGCGCGCGCCGCCTCGGTGTCCAGATGCGTCCAGCGCTCGACCGCCTTGGCGGCGAGCGGATCGTAGACGCGGTCGGCCCGGCGCAGGTACATGAGCCCGAGCACGAGCACCATCACGAACTGCGTCAGCGCGAGGCAGTACCCCACCGTCAGACCCTCATAGACCCGCTCGGACATGAGGTCCTGCGAATACGCCGCGAGCAGGATGAAGGCCATGTACCAGGCGAGGAAGAAGGCCGTGGCCGGCAGCACGAACCGGCGCCGAGTCCGGACGAGCTCCTGGAACTCGGCAGAGGCCTCGATGGCCTGCCAATCTATGTCCCCATGGGGCGCATCGTCGGGGCGAACCACCGGGGGCTCGCCGTCGGGTGGAAGCGTTGCGGACATCTCTCCTCCTTCGCAGCCTGGCCCGTCCGGGGAATGCTACCGGACGGGTCCGCCGAACACCCGGCCCGCCCGCGGTGCGCGGCTACCCGCTCTTCGCGGCCAGCCCGTTCAACAGGCCGATTGAGGTCTCGAGCGCCATGTCGCCGAAGCACTTGTCGATGGCGTAGGAGTCCTCGTAGTTGATGACCGCGTAGCCGTTCAGCTCCCCCGCGAACCCAAGGCCCTGCTGACTGGCGACGTTCATCTCGAAGGACTGAGGCATGTAGCCGAGAGCGTCGTTGGCCTGGCCCAGCGGCATCGTCACCAACGCGCCCGACTTCTCCTTCAGCGTGTTGGAGACGTTGGAGAAGATCTCCCCGGGCGCGGCCGTCAGCGCGAACTCGCTGCCAATCCGCGCCGCGGACACCGCCACCTCCGCCGACACCGGCGAGGCCGAGACGCACTGGAACTTCTCCGGGTTCTCGCCGGTCTGGACCGTCGCCGGTGTTTGCGTGAACTTGCGATCGAAGAAGCCGGGGAGCCCGAGCGCGGTCAGCGGGGCGTTGGTCACGGGCTGCTGCCACGTGGTCTGCGCCGTGCTGACGTCGGGGTCCTCGATCCGGTTGCCGTCGCCGGTTTCCGAGATGAGGGCCGCCAGGTCGTCGGCGCCCGTTGGCTTGGTCTCGTCCCCGACGTGACCCAGGCCAGACGCCGACACGTTTCCGAGCCCGGTCATGAAGTGCAGGCCGATGCCGCCGAAGCGATCCTCGAGGCTCTTCTCGAACAGGCCGGGCCAATCGGGATGGGCCTTGCCATCGTTCGTGCCGAACGTCGTCGGATGCGCGGCGTAGGCGCCGATCGTGGCGATCGTCTTGTTGCCTGGCGCGTAGGCCCGCAGCCAGGCGAGCTGCTGCTCCTCGGCCGAGCGATACGTGTCGCGGCGCTCGGAGTTGAACGCGCGCGCCTCGTGCTCCCCGACCTCAAGGGTGGCGGGGCGCATGCTGGCCAGCGCCTCGCGGACGGTCGACTTGATCGTGTCGGCGACCTGCTTCATGTACCAGTCGGGGACGAAGCCCCAGCCGCCGATGAAGTCCGGGGAGGAATGCGCATGGGTCGCAGAGATCACGATGTCCTCCGCCTTCAGGCCAAGCGCCTCGTCGGCCGCGAGCGCGGCGGTGAGCTGCTTGGCGCCGCAGTCGTCGCACTTCTTGCCGTAGTCCCAGAAGTAGCCCTCGCCGTCGAGGACGACCAGGACGAGGTCGTCGCCCTGTCGGTCGCGCAGCGCGACGGCGCGAACCCAGAGGCCCAGCGTCTCGTCCCAGGAGGTGACGGGGTTCATCGGGCCGAGGCCGAAGCCGCCCATGTAGATGCAGTTGGGGTTCTCGGGCCAGGGCGAGCCCGCGGCGGCGAGGTGGTCGCCGAACTCGACCGGGTCGTCCATGAGCGACGTGAGCGCGTTCTCGCTGAGCGTCGCGCACTTCGCCTCGCTGCGCTCCCAGGTGCCGTCATAGTCCTGGGGCCGCGGGAGGATGGAGGTCTTCGCCGCGCCGGCCAGGACCTGGCCGGCGTTGAGCGAGGTGGGATCGGGCGGGGCCGCCGGTGCGGCTGCCGCGGCCGGCTGCGGCGCGCTTGCCGGCGTGGCGGTCGGTTTCGAGACCGAGGCCGCGACGACCGCGGCCTTCTGGGCAGCGGCCGGCGAGTCGTCGGACGACACGGGCGTGAGCGAGGCGCCGGCCCAGGCGCCCGAGACCATGACGGCACCCGTCAGAAGGGCGATCGCGAACTTCTTGGCAGCGGCGGACATGCCTCCAGAACGCTCCTGCGGCCCAGGACTTGCGCAAACCGGCCGGATGCCCAGGGGCTCGCCGGTCCGCTTCATCGACGAGGGCGGCAACAACTTCTGGGGCATCGAGCAGTTCACGACGTCCCAGGGCAAGCGGCTGATCGCCGTGAGCGACCGCGATCACGGTCTCTACCTGTTCGAGTACACGGGCCGATAGGGCTCAGGCGTTTGCGTCGGAGGCACCCGGATGGGAGGGTGCTTCCGACGCAAGGGCCTACGCCCATCATCACCACCGCTCCACCAGGGGGAAACATGACTCGAAGGCTCGGCCCGTTGGCCGTGTTGCTGTTGCTGGTCGCCGTCTTCGCGACGGGCTGCGGAGGCGACGACAAGGAGGACACGTCGACCGCCGAAGGCACGCCGACCGTGACCACGACCGTCGCGGACGACACTCCGACCGACGAGACCACGATCGAGGAGGACACCCCCACGGTCGAGGACACAAACGTCCCGGAGAACCACACCGAGCAGGGCATTCAGGCCTGCAAGGACAGCATCGACGACAACCCCAGTGTCTCCGACGAGATCAAGGACGACCTCAAGAGCATCTGCGACAAGGTCGGGGGCGATCCCGAAGAGATCCAGGAGGCCTCCCGCGAGGTCTGCGAGAAGATCGTCGAGTCCTCCGTGCCCGAGGGCGACCTCCGCGACCAGGCCAAGGAGGCCTGCGCCAGCGCCGGCGGTTGATCGAGCGGGTGCTCCCGGCGCCTGTCCGGGAGCACCTCGCCGCCGTGCTCGCGGTGTGACCCACGTGTGACCCACGTCACACGGGAAGGCGAACAGACGTTCTAGCCTCCTTGCGGACGGCAGGCCTCGGGTACGTCCCTGCGCCGCCTTCACTGCACACGACCGGTGTCGTGCCGGCGCGACCGCGTCGGCCCTCGGAACACCGACCGGAGGTGACCGTCGATGCATTCGACGAGTCGGGCCGCGCGCCGCGCTGCCCTGAACACGATCGTCGGCGTCCTCATGACGCTGACGCTGCTGCTGACCATCACACCCGCGGCCGCGGCCGCGACGAGCTCACCGCACCGCTACGGCGGCCACTGCGCCAACCGGCTGTGCACCAAGGACGTGCGCGACACCCCGAGCTGCTGGCGCTTCAGCGGCTACGGCCGCATCTCGCGGTGTTTCATCGCTCGCGCTGCGCTGCGTTATGACCAGCCGCTCCGCGAGGCGTTCTACGTCGCCCATCGCGAGTCGCGTTACAACTGTCGCGTCTCGAACTCGAGCTCGGGCGCGGCAGGGCTGTTTCAGTTCATGCCTCGCACCTGGGCGTACACGCCGTATCGCAACCACAGCCCCCACCACCCCCGCTGGGCGGCGCTCGCCGCGATGTGGATGTGGAAGCGCGGCTACAAGTCGCACTGGTCGCTGTAGCGGCGCGGCCACATCCACAGCCCGGCGAGGGCCGCCGCCGGGGGGTCGCGGGCGCTGCGGTGTCGGTCCAGCACCCACGCCCCGGCCCGACCC
>Ga0136611_10001493_pt1 | contig 16273 bp, 8 predicted proteins | sample AntDrymUQ2232306_2_FD_106645 | JGI IMG/M metagenome (GOLD analysis project Ga0136611, IMG submission 106645) | Polar desert sand microbial communities from Dry Valleys, Antarctica - metaG UQ223 (23.06) | ecosystem: Environmental > Terrestrial > Soil > Desert | place: Antarctica: Dry Valley...
AGCAGCCGCACCGGAAGGAAGCGCCGGCGCTTACTTCACGAACTTCGCGAACAGCGTGTTCGCCGCTTCAAGCGTTTCTTTGCTGCCGACATCGAACCAGGTTCCGGGAACTTTCCACGTCCGAACCGAAGCGCGCGAATAGAGCCACTGGATGAAACGACCCGGTTGGTCCGGGTTGTTCCCCGCGGCGATGTAAGTCGGGATCATGGCCACCGTGGACGCGGGGTAATAGTAGAGCGCGATCCCGATCAGCGTCGTTTTCGGGTCGGTGGGCTTCTCCTCGAAGCTCGTCAAGACGCCTTCCGAATCGAGTGCGACAACACCGTATTTTTTTGCCTCGTCGAGCGTGCCCACGTCGTAAATCCCAAGCACCGGCTGATCCTTTTCACGACAGAAGCGCCCGAATTCCGCGAGGCTCTCGCTGAATAGATTATCCCCCGCGACGACCATCAGATCGCTCATGTAAAGCCCGGCGCGTGCGATGCAGAGGTTGATGTCCCCGATCGCGCCCAGCTTGTCCGAATCGCTCGTCGAACCGTCGTTGATGATCTCGAAGGTGAGCTGTGGATGAAGCGTGCGCGCACGTTCCGCCCACTCCTGGAAATTCGTCGCGAACTTATTGTTCGTGACCACGTAGACTTTCTCGATCCCCTCGATGCTTGAAAGATTGTCGATCACCCACTCCATCATCGGCTTCCCCGCGACTTCGAGCAGTGGCTTCGGCTTCGTCAGCGTGAGCGGATACAGGCGAGTGGCGTAGCCCGCGGCGAGAATGAGGACGTTCATTGCGGGCTGGCAATGCCGGGTCTCCCTGCGCTCCGCAAGCTTTACAACTGCGCGAGATCGAGGGAGTGTTCCCGCGAACATGAGCTTGACCGCGCGCCAGAGCGAGATTCTCGAGTTTATCGCGTCGACGCGCGAACGGAGCGGCATTGTGCCGACGTCGCGCGAGATCCAGGAACACTTCGGGTTCGCCAGCCAAACTGCGGCGATGAATCACCTGCGCGCGCTCGAACGCAAAGGCGCGATCCGACGGCAACCCGGGAAGGCGCGAGCGGTCTCAATCGTCTCTCACACGCCTCGTGAACCGATCCTCGACATCCCGCTTTACGGCCAAATCGCTGCCGGCTTTCCCGACGCTGCCGGGCAGGACAATGTCCGCAGCATCTCGATTGACGCTCGCACCGCCGGCTTGTCCCGGGGCTCGCGAGCATTCGCGGTGAAGGTCCGCGGGGATTCGATGGTCGGCGCGCAGATCAACGACGGTGATCTCGTGATTCTCGAACCGCGTTCCCCTCAACACGGTGATATCGTGGCCGCGTTGATTGATGGGGAAAGCACTCTCAAGCGCTATGTATCAGTGGATGGCGGTGGGTTTCTGAAAGCCGAGAATCCGCTGTTTCCGGACCTCTTTCCTGTGCGTGAGTTGATCATTCAGGGCGTCATGGTCGCTTTGATTCGCCGGCAGCGCAGTGCGCCCCTCCGGGATGAGGGTCCGCGCGCTCGCTGAGCAACGAGTTGACCCGCCCCCGGGTGATCGCGTGGAACGCTCCCAACGTTCTCGCCAAGAGCCAACGGCTCAGCACCAAACAAGCGCGCCGTCGCCAGCGCGAACTCCCGCCGGCCAAGCGCGGTCACGCGCGCTCCCGCTCCACGCGCGAGCTGGAAGAGGAGATCTTCGGCCGCGACGACATTGGATTCGGCGTAAGCATGTTGCGACAGAAACGCGACCCGCGCGCCGAGCGGCCACCGCGTAACCTCCGCGCCACAGCTTCGATTACCCCCCAGCCTTCATGCCCGAGGGCGCCCCGCACCATGGGATAGTTGAAACCACGCGCGACCTTCCCAAGGCGGGATATTCGACGCACACACTCCGCATCCTTCGATCCGCACGCGCACCTCGCCGGCTTTCGGAACCGGTCGCGGCACGCTCCGCACTTCGAAGTTCTGCGGCGCCGTGAGCACCGCCGCGTGCATCATCCCGCGCTTCCTCGGGAGCGGGCAAGTCGGACCGGTTTTTCATCATCATTCAGCGGGCGCGGAGTTCATGTGCGCTCGCGAACGAGGTCAAGCCACCGAGCCGCAGCATCGGTGGGAAGCTACGGCGGCGAGCAAGTTGTCTCTCATCCAGCCGGACGATCGCGTCGGGGAGTCGACTACACGTGGAGCAGCTTCTCCGAAGTTGAGAATGGAAAGAATGTTTACCCTCAGATGCGCTGAGCCGCGGCCGAACGATGCGGACGTAGCACCTTGCGGCGAGCGGTCGAGCAAGCTCGATTCGTTTCGGTCGAACCACCTATCGCTCGTCAAAGCGATAGGACGTCTCGAATACCAGAGCCCCATTCTCCGTTGGGATGGAGATGATCAGCGCTCCGCGGTCACTTCCGGATGGCGTGGCCTCCACTTTGATTGGCCGCGTCTTCTTCGTTCCGTCCGTGACCGCCTTGCCGGTGAACGCTACAGGTTTGTTCTGCGTGAGCTTTCGTAAGCCGTGCTCAGACGCATTAATCGAGATTTTTCCCTTTTCACTCTTGAAGAAATAGGGAGTTACCTTCAGTTGATAATCGCCAACATACGCTCCGGATTCGGGAGTGAGGACACTTGTCGTTAGTCTCGCCTTTCCTCCCGCGAGAGAGCTTGCACTGGGCTCCACGAAAAGCTTGCGCAGAACCGTGTCGGATCCTTTCGCATCAGGGGCCGCTGCGTCGAGGGAGTGACACGATGCAAACGGCAGGAGCAGGCTCAAAATGGTGATTCTCACGTTCATGGACGCCTACCGTATGGAAACCCGCGCTCTATGCGAGCGCGATACTCGTAACCTTTGGGGCGCCAACTTCACGCGTCACGCGCACCGCCATTTCGCACGGCTTTTCCGCTAACGCCGCCGCGGCACTAAAGTGTCGGACGAGGTCCGAACATTGTCCCCGCCGGGAGTCGAACCCGGATCGGGCGTTTAGGAAACGCCAGTTCTATCCATTGAACTACAGGGACTGCTGATTACGAGAAGCTTAGGCGGGCCGGGTGAAAAGGTGCCTGAGTGCTCCCATTTGCGTCCAACGTCTGGCGATGCTCGCAGACATCCGGCCTGGTTTCAAGGCCGCGCGTGACACTGGAGGCGGAGAATTCTCGCCCCCGTATTCTGCTCACAAGTCGAGGGCTGTGTGTTACATCGATCGCGTCAGTTTTTTCCATGAACCCTCGACCGTCTTCACGCTCCGTCGCTCCAATCCTCAAAGTCTGCCTCTGGATGGTAGGGGTTCGCTTGATTCTCACGCGCACAACAGCCCTCCTGATCGGTCTTTCAGCGTCTGCCTTGCTCGCGGCGGACCAGCCTTTGGCGGCCAACGCTGCTCCCGCCGATCCGTCGGCGCGCTCCACTCGCATCCTCTACGAAGGGCCGGAAAGCGACGCCGTGAACGATCTGCGAAAGGTGCTCTCAGGCTTTCCTGCTGGCGAGATCCTGCTGGAGAGTGTCCCGCTGGAACAACGGACTGGCCAGCAGTTCTATCTCGAGCGCACCGCGGGGAAAACAGTCATCAGGTATACGGTCAAAGCGAGCCTCGAGAACGCCATCTACACGTTGTTGGATCGCTGGGGCTTCCGCTGGTTTGGCCCTGGTGAAAACTGGTTTGTTCAGCCTGCAGCCATCCCGTCGAGTGACATTCCCGGACAATGGATCACCCCGTCATTCCGCAACCGGTCATTTTTCGGCACCGGTGGGCTGGACTTTCCGGCTCCAACTCCGCGAGCGTTCGATCCGGAGAACCGCTTCAAATCTGACTGGTATGCTTGGAAGCGCCGAAACCGCATGAACGCGGATTTCAAGGGCGCCGGTCACGCTGGAGGCGCCTTTTACGGAGAGAACAAGCCGTTGCTCGACAGCCACCCGGAGTGGTTCAACGGCGAAGTCGGAAAGCAAGCCGGGCGGATAAGAATCGAGATTCCCGAAGCCGTCGCCGCCTACAAGGCTTGGGCGAAAAAGAAATACGTCACAGATGAAAACCGTTTCATCGAGGTGGGGGTAGACCCCGAAGATGGGCGAGGAGGCACAGATGACCCTCTTCCGCCGGACGGATTTTCGGGTATCGAAAAGTGGAACCATGCGGATAAGTGGTGGTGGCTCGCGAATGAAGTAGCGAAAGACTACCCGGAGGAAGAGAGTCGCATCGTTGTCTCCATGTATGCCTACGGCGACGGCCCCACGAACGCCCTCGCGCCCAAGTTTTCCCTGCGCAAGAACGTCTACCCGATCATCGTCCCTTACGCCTTCCAAACGGCTTATCTACCGATCGAAATGGTAAAGGTGTGGGCGGATAGGGTTCCTGGCACGATGGGCATATACGACTACTGGAATATCACGCAGTGGTCACAAGGCCTGCCGCAATTCGACGTTTACAGCCTACCGGGGAAGTTGAAGTTCTGGCGTGATAACAAGATCGCCGGAGTCCACATTGAAACTACCGATGCCGCCGGGCCGATGGGTCATAGCTGGTGGCTCGCGGGGCAGCTCCAATTCGATCTCGAGCAGGACTTCGCCGCGCTCTACCGCCGCTATCTCGACGATCTGTTCGGCCCTGCGGGACCGGCAATGAAAGCGATGTATGACCGTTGGAGCCTCCACCCCCAAGGTGCTGGAGAAGTTAGCCTGAGCCTCGCCGATCTCAAAGCGGCGGATGCTCTCGTGGCGCGGGACAGCCCCGTTTGGAAACGCATCAATGAACTCAAAGCTTACGTGCACTTCATGAAGTTGTTTCACGCCCATGACGGCACGCAGCAGAGCAAGAATCACATCTTTGAGTATCTCTACTCCATCCACCACCTCTTCATGGTGCAGACCGCCGCCTTCATGGGGCAGCATTACGTCACGCCACTGGACAAGGGGAATATCATCCCGGCAGGCGTCGACCGCAGACTGACCCCGGAGGAGATTGACGTGCAGTTTCGCGCCGATCTGGTGAGCGACCCTAAACTGTATGAAGTCGTGAACTTTCGGTTCGATCACCGCAAGGTTAGTTATGCGGGCCCCATGGACGAGAAAGCCTGGCGCTTCGGGCGCAACCCCGTTGGGCATTTCGTGCCGCAAACATCAGGCTCGATTTCCTTCGACGCGGGCAACGAGTCTGGCGACACGCGCTTCACCGTCTTTACCGATGACGCGGTTCTGATCAACGAAAAGGTCGGTGCAGGGACATCTGACTACAAGGAGGCGTTCGACCGCAGAACCTGGCACATGAAACGTTTTACGCTCCAGGTTGAGGCTGGAAAAACTTACCGGGTGCGATTCAGAGGCGGGTTCAACCGCTTCAAGATGCACAGCGAGGTGGTTGTCTACAACTCGCGCAGCAACGATGACTTCGACAACTACGGCTATCCGGTTCACTACCTCTACATCCCTAAAAACAGCAGCGAGATCGTCTTCGAGGATACGGGGATGATAACTTCCACTGGGGCCTTCTACGCGCCTGAGAAGCGCGGCCAGTTGTCAAATGAGAACCGCGGCACGCCTATTGGCATCAAGGGCCTTTACCGCGTGCAGGTGCAGCCGGAATGGAACGGCAGGGTGATCGCATGCTCATTCGCTCACACAAGCTGGAGTTTAAAGAACCTGCCTCCGGTGCTCTCACTGCAGAATTTCAATTACGCAGAGTAGCAGGCGTTGATTCAACATCTCCGAGGCAGTCTTGCGAAGGCTTAAGCCTGTCGCGGCGGGAGCTTTGCCCAGCCCTCCGCCGCATCGGCATACATCCGGCCGCTTAGATTGCTTCCGTCTGCGTCAAAGTGCCTCCGGTTGAAATGATCGTGGGCGCCGAGGCAAACGCATTGCTCGCCACCACATCGTTGCGCATGTTTGCGCCGTCCCCCGCATTCAGGGTCATTGCGCTCATGAAGGCAACTCTCAGGTTGGTGGGGTCACTGCTATTGCCGATTCGAATTTGATCGGCGCCGATTCCGGTCAGGACCGTGGCAGTGCCGCGGACCTGTGACATACCGAGATGCGCTGGGTTGCGCTCGATGCGCAGCTCGTCGGCTCCGGACTGCGTATCCACGAAGAAGTCATCAGCGTCGACGTTGTCTACCGTCACCACGTCCGCTCCAGCGCCGGTCTGGAGTTTGAAATCTCGTTTCCCTTTAAAGTTGAAGATGTCTACGGTGCTCACGTTCTCTCCGGTTTGCGCAATGAACGACTTTGCCACCTGGATGTTGGCCACCGTCAGGAAGTCCGTCGTAACACCCACCATATCGATAGATAGCGACCCTCCGAACCTCAGCCCGGCCGCGTGGCCGGCACGGCTTTGCAGCACCGTGCTGGACGTCCCGGTGCCATCCAGCCCCAACTCAATAATTACATCCCCGGAGATCTTGCCATCAGCACTGATCCTCACGGTGTCATTTGCACTCCCGCCACTGATTCTAACATCCGCCAAGGCAAGACGAACAACGTCAAGGTCGACGGCACTGCTATCACTGCCACCGTCAATCTCTACCGCGCCCGCAACCGACAAGAGGTCACCTGTTGCTCTTAGCGTATCAATCCCAACCCCGCCTGTGAATGAAAGATTCTTGCCTATGCTGGTAAGGTGATGGAGCTCCAGGGTATCGTCCCCTGCCCCGCCGGTAGCCCGCACGTTGCCGGAGATATTTGTCACGGCCGAATCCAGTTGCGCCTCGCCCCCACCGGTCCCGAGATCAAGTTTCAGGTTGCCGAGAATCGTCGTCTCATTCCCGACAAAGGTGACCTCACCGGAGCCCGTGCCCAGCATCAGATCGACAACCCTCGGAGTCAGGGCGGTGCCAAACTGCATCGTCTCGGCGCCAAACAAGAACTCGTTGTCCCCTTCGCCTCCATCCATGTGGACGGAGCCCTTCACCTTGAGCGAGCTGCCGTTTGCTTGGAAGGAATCGCTGCCACCGGCCCCGACGAACCTCAGATTGCTTCTAAAAATAGCTACGCTGCCGGTGGTCGATAGAGAATCGCTTCCTGGTCCTCCCGAAACGGTGACATCGCTGTCGATCTTCGTCGTGAGCGCTGCAAAACTTGCTGCTCCGCCACCGCCCAGATCGATGTTCACGTATCCGTGGATCAACGTTTTATTCCCCGCGAAAGTGACTGTGCCCGCGTCCGCGCCCAGGTCGACATCCACTCGTCCTCCCTCCATTGTCTTGAACTTTTTCGCGATGAAGGAGTCAACTCCCGCGTCCCCGCTAAAGCGTAGACTCTTGAGCGGACTGAGATTCACCAGCGAGAAACTGTCCGCTCCTATGCCACCTTCGATGCGCACGTGCTTTAGTGCACCGTGAAAGGTCTTGCTGGGGTTGTCTGCTTCGTTGATCCCGGTGGCGCTTCCCACGACGCGGAAGGTGTCCGCATCGATCTTGAGGACATTTACCTCGTGGTCGGCTCCGTCGGTTCCACTCATCGTCAACAAGCCGTTCGCAAATGTGGCTGTCACCACCCCTGCCGGAGCAATCCGGTCTTCGAGGCGTTCTACGGGCGACAGATATTTATGGTTCATAGTGGGCGCCCTCAAGCATTTAAGGAGCCGCGGCTCCGGAATGTTCCGTTTATGTTCTCGCCAGCGTCCCAGCGCCTAATTACGCGCGAATGGAGTTTCCATTCGAGGCTAAGAAGCGAACGCGCTTTTAGCGCAGCAAACCGCTCCAGCGAACTTCCGAAGGAATCGCCATGGTTTACGCGTTCTCCGGCTTCGTGATAGCCTCAACGAAACCGAACGCACGTTTGAAGCATGCTTGATCCAATGGAGAAGCCACCGCCCATTGAGGAAGAGGATATTCTGCTCGTCGCCAAGAGCCTGCCCGCGGACGAGCGGGCGGCTTATCTGGAAGCGGCATGCGGCAAAGACCCGTCCGTTCATGCCCGGATCGAACGACTGCTCCGCGCGCCACACGCTGGGGAGTTCCTGAATTCACCAGCCACCGTCGTGAGTCCCGAAGCCAACGCGATCATGGCTCGGCTGAAACCTGAAGAGTCTGGCGACCGAGTCGGTCCTTACAGGCTACGCCAGCAGATCGGCGAGGGGGGCTTCGGAACCGTTTGGATGGCCGAGCAGGAGCTTCCCGTGCGGCGGCGCGTCGCGCTGAAGATCGTGAAGATCGGGTTGGATACCAGGGAGTTCGTGGCCCGTTTCGAGCAGGAGCGCCAGGCGTTGGCGCTCATGGATCACCCGAATATCGCAAAGGTCCTGGACGGCGGCGCGACGGAGAACGGCCGGCCGTTCTTCGTCATGGAGCACATCCCCGGAATTAAGATCACCGACTACTGTGATCAGGCCTCTCTTGGGATGCGGGAGCGCCTGGGACTCTTCGTGACAGTCTGCCGCGCGGTGCAGCACGCGCATCAAAAGGGAATCATCCATCGCGATCTGAAGCCCTCGAACATCCTGGTTGCCGTCAATGACGGAGAACCGGTGCCGAAGGTGATCGATTTCGGGGTGGCAAAGGCAATCCAGGGACGCCTGACGGACAAGACACTTTACACCGAACTCGACCAGATGGTCGGAACGCTCATGTATATGAGCCCGGAGCAGGCGGAGATGACGTCGTTGGATATCGACACGCGTAGTGACATCTATTCGCTGGGCGTCCTCCTTTACGAACTACTCACCGGCCGCACCCCGATCGCTTCCACAACGATCGAGCAGGAGGGAAGGGAGACGATTCGAAGAATCATCCGGGAGGTGGAACCACCCTGCCCTTCAGCCCGGATAAAGACGCTGATCAACGATGAGCTTACGGCGACGGCGAAGTGTCGCCGAGCTGACGCGGCGAGATTGTCGGGCCTGCTCCGCGGCGATCTGGACTGGATCGTCATGAAGTGTCTCGAAAAAGACCGTAGTCGTCGCTACGAGACCGCGCGCGGCCTTGCCCTGGACATCCAGCGGCACCTTGCCAATAAAGCGGTGACCGCGCGGCCGCCGACGACAACCTATGTGCTGTCGCGATTCGTCAGGCGTAACAAATTGCTCGTCGGCGCATCGATCATTGTCACCGTCGCCCTGCTCATCGGCACGGGGTTCAGCCTGTGGCAGGCATCTCTCGCGGTAACGGCGAGAGATGCCAAGGAGCAGGCGCTTCAAGAAGCGCGCGCCGCCGAAGCAGAGACGCAAGCATTTAGCGATTTTCTCGTGAACCGGGTTCTTGCCGCAGCCCGACCCAAAGAGGTCGAAGGGGGGCTCGGGGTTGACGTCACCGTCGTCGACGCATTGAAGCAGGCAGGAGCGAGGTTGGAGCAGGACTTCGCAGGCCGGCCACGTGCGGAAGCGGTCACCCGAGAAGCGATTGGCATTACGTGGCAGACTTTGGGCCTCCACGAGGAAGCGGCTTCACAGTTGGAGAAGGCGATTACGATCCGCGAACGAGACTCGCGCCCGAACGAGCGCGCCGTTTTAAAGTTACTTAACGATCTAGCTGTCATACACCAAAAGGCTGGCGCTCCCGAAAGGGCGCTGCCGCTGTATGAGAAAGTATTGCAAAAGCGGATGGAAACACTTCCCGCCGAACATGCCGACGTCGTCCTGAGCATGAACAATCTGGCAGGCGCGTTTTATGATGTCGGCCGGATTGAGGAAGCGGTCACTATGGGCGGCAAAGCATTGGATACGGCTGGCGCAACGCTTGGGGTGGACGATCCAAACACCCTCAAGATCATGAGCAATCTTGCTCGCATTTGGAGAAACGGGGGAATTACAGACAGAGAACTCACCGTGCGCGCACTCTCGCTCTACAAGAACGCTTTCTCCGCGAATCTTATAAAGTTAGGCAGGGAGCACCCCGACACGTTGTCTTCGATGAACAACCTCGCTGTTTGCTACGAGCAGAGCGGGGATATTCGAGCGGCTTTACCCCTCTTTGAGCAGGCATTGGAGCTAAGCCGGAAGGCGCTCGGGACAAGTCATCCCGACACACTAACGAGCTTGAATAATCTCGCTGGCGCTCAACGAGCAATTGGGCAGCGGTCCAAGGCAATGGCGCTTTACCAGGAGGCTCTTGAGGCAAGCCGTTCGAAGCAGGGAGTGGCTCACCCTGACACCTTGAACACGATGTTCAATCTGGCGGTTGCTTATGAAGAAGCGGCTGACATCGTAAAGGCGCTCCCTCTGTATCGGGAAGTGGCGGAAGCGAGAAGATTGCTTCACGGTGACGACCATCGACTCACGCTCAAGGCCACGAGCTACCTGGCAGTGGCATACTCGCAAGCCGGCGAGATGCAGAGGGCTTTAACGCTCTTCGAACAGGTTTTTGAGAGGCGCACGGCTACGCTAGGACCCGACAATCCGGACACGCTGAAGAGCATGAGCAATCTCGCTCGCGCTTTCCAGGCAACTGGCGACTTCCCCAAGGCCCAAGAGCTGTTCAGTGAACTGTTGCTGAGGTTGAATCGCAAAAGCCCTCTAGGAGAAGGCTATCCGCAAATCCAGGACACTGAACGTCACCTCGAAGAGGTCGCGAGACACGCCCAGACCATTAAGAGTGCCCCGCAGCCAGCGGCGGTGAACGCGCAACCCGAGCCATAGCGGCGGCCGCTGAGGAGAACTTCGAATGTAACATATCTGCCATGAGGACCTACCTTCGTCCCCTCGTCTCGATTTCATGCTTGGTGCTCGCGGCGCACACATCTGTTTTGCGCGGGCAAGGAACGGGATTTGGGGCCGAGCTTGTCGAACGGGAGAACGAAGTAGCCGCGCAAAGACACGGAACTTTGTGGCAGCCAGCGGTCATCGGTCTCAAGCTCAAGCTGCGTGATAAGGTCCGAACTGGTGTGAGATCCCGCGCTCTCCTTGCGATCACTGACCGGACGGTGATGCGGCTTGACGAACGCACGGTCGCCGAGATTGGCGGTTCATCCATCAAACTCGGTGAAGGCGGCATTTACTTCTTCTCACGGGAACGATCACCGGAGGTGGAAATCATTACGCCTGCCGCCACCGGCTTCTTACATGGGACGCAGCTCGTCGCGCGCGTCACACCTACCGGAAGAGCGATCTTCTCTGTCTTCGAAGGGGAAGTGGAGTTGGTCAATGCACATGGTCGGTTGACTCTGCGAAGCCGCGAACAGGGTGAGGCACAAATCGGTCAAGCGCCTCGGAGAACCGCAGTCATTGTCACGACGAATCTGCTTCAGTGGGCGCTTTATTACCCCGCCGTGATCGATCCGCGGGATCTTGGGCTAAGCGCGGCGGAGGAAAGATCGGTGTCGGACTCACTCGCAGCCTATCGCGTGGGCGACCTCCTCGGAGCTCTAGAGAAATACCCAACCAGTTATCGTCCGCATTCTACGGCCGCGCGCTTGTATCGTGCCGGCGTGGTTCTGGCAGTTGGACGCGTCGATGCCGCGCAGCGAGAGCTTGCCGGACTGCGAGCGGATGTGCCTGGACGGCTGGCACTGGAGGAGATGATCGCGGCAGTGAACCGTTCTGAACGCGACACCTCCAACAGCCCGTCCATCGCAAGCGAATGGCTTGCCCGGTCATATTATTTACAATCGCGTGACCAGTCATCACAGCGGCTGGAAAGCGCTCTCGCTGCGGCCCGACGCGCGACTGCTTTGGCGCCGGAATGGGGCTTTGCTTCCGTCCGGGTTGCAGAGTTGGAGTTCTCGCTCGGACGAACGCAGCACGCCCTTCGCGAGTTGGGTCGTATTCCCGCGTTCTCTGCGCGCAATGCTCAAGCTCACGCACTTCGCGGCTTCTTGCTCGCGGCAGAGAACCGGATTGAAGCTGCGCGCGCTGAGTTTCAGACAGCGATCGATCTGGACGGGGCGCTCGGCAACGCCTGGCTTGGACGCGGGCTCTGCTCGATTCGCCAGGGCCGCGACGCCGAAGGGCGGCTCGACCTTCAAATCGCGGCCGCGATGGAGCCCAATCGGTCACTGCTGCACAGCTATCTCGGCAAGGCCTTCAGCCAGATCGGCGACAACGCATCGGCGAGGAAGGACCTCGCGCGCGCTCAGGAACTGGACCCGAACGATCCCACCCCGCTTCTCTACTCCGCAATCCAGCTTCAGCAGGAGAATCGCTATAACGAATCGATCGATAGTCTTGAGCGCTCCCTCGCGCTTAATGAGAATCGCCGCGTCTATCGCTCGCACTTTCTTCTTGATCAGGATCGTGCCGTCCGGGGCGCGAATCTCGCCGCCATCTACCGGAGCAACGGCATGACCGAGCAAAGTATCCACGAAGCAACAAGGGCCGTGGAGAGTAATTACGCGAGTGCTAGCGCTCACCTTTTCCTCGCCAGCAGCTTCGATGCACTGCGCGATCCCACTCGTGTGCTGCTGCGGCACGAGGCGGCCTGGTCGAACGAGTTATTGCTCGCGCATCTCCTGTCGCCAGTCGGCGGAGGATCGCTGTCGCAGTTTGTGTCGCAGCACGAGTATTCGAAGCTCTTCGAAGAGGACGGCCTTGGCCTCAGTTCGTTGACGGACTATCGCGGCGACGGCCAGCTGCTCCAGCAAGTCTCGCAATTCGGCACGGCCGGGAACCTCTCCTACGCTCTCGACGGCGAGTATTTCCGCCGGGACGGCATTAACAAAAACGATCAACTCGCCCGGGGCGCTGTTAACGCCACCGTCAAGCTGCAGGTCGGCCCACGGGACACAGCGCTGCTCTTAGCAAATTTCGGGTGGCTCGAAAGCGGACTCCTTTTCCAAAGCTACGACCCTTCTGCCGCGGAGACGATCATCATCCCGGCGTTCGATCAGGTGGGTAATGTCATCTCCCAGCGCGTGCCGAATCGCGCGGCACTGACTTACAGTCTTGAAGAAAAGGAAACACCCGGCGCTGCACTGCTCGGTTGGAATCACGAGTGGAGCCCGGGGAATCACACCCTCCTGTTGCTCGGCAAACTATCCAGCGATCAGGCGGTCACCGCGCAGGAAACCCGCGCGACGATCTATCAGCGAGATGCCACAGGTTTGATTCCGGCGACCCTCGACGTTAGCGCGACCGCGCCGGCCCCGCCGTCGGCCTTCCGGTCCTACTCTGGACGCGGTCCCATTGTGAGTCTGTTTAAGGATTTTCTGGATCTGGAATACGATGCCGGGTTCGAAGCGTGGACCGGCGAATTGCAACAGATCGTTACCATGGATTGGAATACTTTGGTGGTCGGCGGGCGGTGGCAACGAGGGCAGTTCGACACCCGTGTGCGGCACACGAATCTCGGCTCATCCGAGGCTGAGCAGTTTTTCGATCGCGGAGCGGCACTGCAGGACGAATCGGTCGATGGCGAACGGCGGAATGTTTATCTCTACAACTTCCTGCGTCCGACCCGATGGCTTACGCTGACGGGCGGTGTGACGTATGACTGGTTACGCTATCCGGATAACTTCCGTAGTCCGCCGATCAATGGCCGCGAGCGGTCAGCGGAGCAATTCTCCCCGAAAGCAGGGATCACGCTGGAGCCATGGCGCGGAGCGGTAATGCGGGGGATATGGGCAAGGTCGCTGTCGGGCGCAACCTTCGATGAAAGCGTCCGCCTCGAGCCCGCTCAGATCGCCGGTTTTCCGCAAGCCTATCGAAACGTGATTTCGGAGTCACTCATCGGCGAAGTCGCCGGGAGCGCATTCACAATCCGTGGCGTGGCTTTGGAACAGAAGCTTCCCACACGCACCTGGTTGGGTGCAGATTTTTCCGTCATCGAGCAGGACGTCGATCGCACCGTCGGGGCATTCGATCTCGTCAGCAGCGATGACAATGCCTTGGCCATCCAGCCGAGCTCCATTACCGAACACGACCGCTATCGCGAGGAGATATTCACAGCTACCGCGCATCAGCTCTTAGGAGAGCGCTGGTCGCTCGGCGCACGATATCGCGTGACGAACTCCGAGCTAAGTCAGCGCCGGCCCTCCGTGGATGCAGAACGGGCAGGACTTGAGGCAAGGGGCGCGCTGGACGAGGCCCTGGCTGACGCTCGGCGGCGCACCGAAGCGACGCTGCACGAGCTGAGCGTGTTCGGGATTTACAATCACCCGAGCGGCTTTTTCGCCCGTGCGGAGGCAAATTGGTTCCAGCAAAACAGCGATCACTTTGTCACTAGTTCCGTGCCCTCGGAGATGGACGGGGGCACAGCCCTGCCGGAGCTGCGGACAACGAATCAGGGGCTCTCGGGCGACGACTTCTGGCAGTTCAACGTCTTCGGTGGCTATCGTTTCTTACGTAACCAGTGCAGCGTCACGGTGGGCGCGCTGAATCTAACAAATACGGATTACCGATTGAACCCGCTGAACCCGTATTTTGACCTCCCCCGCGAGCGAACCTGGATCGTCCGCTGCAAACTCGCTTTCTAAGTTCACGCAAACAACGACATTGCTTCGTGCGCTGCTAGTCGATAGCGCTCTCGCCATGACGTCGAAATTGACCTTAGTCGCCGCCGCCGTGGCACTTGCCTTCAGCGGGATGGGATGCGCAACGCACGATAGATCCAGTGGCAGGACGCCGGCTCGTTCCGGAATCAGTCGAGGCCATCAGAAGACGGAAACGGAAGCCCGAACCTCGGCGGCGCATAAAGCCGCTCGAGACTATCATCCCGGCCCAATTGACGTGGGCTTGCCACAGCCCGCACCGGGTCTTCCATTCGGCCGTGGAACGATCACGTGCAAACTGAAGGACGGAAGCCCCGGTGGCAACTGTGACATCAGGTGGAGCTTCTCCGACCAGGGGCCTCTACTGTTGGACACAACATCGCAGCCGAAGCTCGCGAACCGCTTCACAATTAAGTTTACCTCATGGTGCGTCTCTTCCCCCTGGTATGCTTACAACGTCCGGGTGGCGGCGCGGAAAAACACTCTCGTGAAAGTCTCCCTGGAGGGCGATGCAAAGGCAGTCCGCGCGCCGAAGGACCTGCGTTCGCGGCGGTGAAGCGGCTTTGACGAGCAGGGCGTCCGCGATCCCAGGAACGCTATCGCTTCTCGCCACGGTGTTCGTCTTCAACTAGGATCGGCGCGCATGAGTGATCTCGCGGGCATCCGGAACTGGGATTGGAACCGCCGGGCTTTTTTGCGATCGACCGCGCAAGGTGTCGGGGGACTCGCGCTGGCGACATTGATCAACCCGGCGCCCGGCCGCGGTGCCGGGAGGAGCAGCACGGTCGGAGGGGTCCTGAAAAGTCTCCACTTTCCGCCACGAGCAAAGCGGGTGATCTGGCTCACGATGGCGGGCGGGCCATCGCATCTGGAGACGTTCGATCACAAAGCGCAGCTCGCCGCGATGCACGGCGAACCAATGCCGGAGAGCTTCACGACAGGGCAACAGCTCGCGCAATTGCAGGGACAGAAGCTGGTCTGTTTCGGGCCGCAGACGACCTTCCGGCGCTTCGGCCAGTGCGGCGCCGAAATGACCGAGCTCTTCCCGCACCTCGGCGGTGTGGCGGACGAGATTTGCATCGTCCGCTCGATGACCAGCGAGGCGATCAACCACGATCCCGCGCACACCTTCATGAACACCGGTTCGCAGATCGCCGGGCGCCCTTCGATGGGCTCGTGGGTCACCTACGGGCTCGGGAGCGAGGCCGAGCAATTGCCCGGCTTCGTCGTCCTCGTCTCGCTGGGCAAGGGCCGTTCCCCGCAGCCGATCGCCGCGCGGCAGTGGTCGGCGGGATATCTCCCCAGCCGGTATCAAGGGGTGCAGTTGCGCGGGAAAGGCGACCCCGTCCTTTATCTCCGCTCGCCCGCCGGCATCTCGCGGGAGCAGCAAGGCGATGTCGTCAGCGCGATCAACCGCCTGAATGCGCAGCACGACGCGCTCGTGGATGACCCCGAGATCGCCACCCGCATCGCGCAATACGAGATGGCCTTCCAGATGCAGACGAGCATCCCCGACCTCATGAACACCGCCGCCGAGCCGCAGAGCGTGCGCGAGCTTTACGGCTGCACCCCCGGCGACGGCTCCTTCGCCTCGAACTGCCTCCTTGCCCGCCGCCTTGCCGAGCGCGGCGTCCGCTTCATCCAGCTCTATCACCGCGACTGGGATCACCACGACAACGTCAAGACCGGCATCACCCAAAAGGCCCTCGAGGTCGATCGCGCGTGCGGCGCCCTGATCACCGACCTGAAACGCACCGGCCTGCTCGCCGACACCCTCGTCGTCTGGGCGGGTGAATTTGGCCGCACCCCTATGGCGCAGACAAACAAAGGCGCCGGCGGCCGGGACCATCACAACAAAGCCTTCTCGATCTGGCTCGCCGGCGCCGGCATCCGCCCCGGCCTGACCTACGGCGCGACCGACGAGCTCGGCTACGCCGCGATCGAGAACGTCATGCC